>JADEYI010000489.1_pt1 | contig 53562 bp, 39 predicted proteins | sample 8542331 | NCBI WGS metagenome assembly JADEYI01 (sample SAMN16510988, study PRJNA670497) | mine drainage metagenome | isolation source: biofilm near Copperflume 1 | place: Germany: Marsberg coppermine Kilianstollen | collected 2018-02 | reverse complement strand
GACAGCACATTATAACACACCACGCGTTCGGTGGCAGGGGAGGGCAGGGAGGTAAGCGTTCAGAGTTAGGGTGGAGCAATCTTCCTGGGGTAACTGTGGAGGCGTACCCTTACGCACCCCCAAACCCCCTCTCCCTTCATGGGAGAGGGGGCTTTATTGCTGGGAAGAGCCAGGGAACGCCCTGTAACCCCGTCAGGGCTTGGCCGGCCCCCCATGCCCCCTATTCTGAACGCTTGCCCTGGGAGCCAGAGTTGTCCTCGCCGATAAATAGCTGAAAAGTGAACTGGTTGACAGTATATCTGGTAGTTTATAATAGGGCTGCATATTATCACCACCGCCGCTGAAGGCACCTACGTTGATCCTGGACTCACTATGGCAATCTCCACACAAACCGGTGACACGATAAGTAGAGGTAAACGGTGGCCCGCTGAGGTTGCTTGGGCACTCGCGGCTGGACGCCGGCGCGTGCTCTGGGCGCAGGTCTGGAATGCTATGGCGGCGACATACCCTGTGCCGCTCCTCCTTGCGGCGGGGTGGATCGCGCTCGCCCGCTTTACCCTCCTTGAAATACCCTTGTGGCCCAGTGAGCTGTTTATAGTGGCATGGCTCCTCTGGTTGGTTGCATGGTCCCTTAGCCGCAGGCTCGGTGATGGACAGGTGGCCCGCTATCTCGACCACACCCTTCTCCTCGACGAGCGACTTACTACCTGTATGGAACTGCTGCGTGGGCGCAACAGAGGCCGGCCCACCGCGGACGACTTTTTGGAGCGAATGATCCTCGATGCTCGCAACACGCTGCGCGAGCGTATGCCGATGCTCCCTGCCGCTCTCCACTTCACGCTACGGAGGCGTTACATATTCGCGATTGTGGTGGCGCTGGTTGCCCTTGCCGCAGCTATAACAGTGCCGACGCCCCTTGATGCGGTTCGCGCTGAACGGGCTAGCCTCAACAACGCTGTGAGCGGCATTGACCGCACTATCCTGGCGTTGAAAGCGCAAATCACAGCAGCGCCCGGCCTGGCCGATAGCACCAAGCAAAGTCTTACTTCTGAATTGGAGAGTCTGGAAGCTCAGCTGCACACACCTGGAGCCGACCGGGCTTCGCTCCTGGCCGCAATTGCTGACACCCAGCAGAAGGTGCGCGAGCTTTCGCCCTCCCAAACCTCCGACTTTGACAGTCTCGTTACCGCTGCGCGTTTGGTGCAGCAGGCAGCCATCAGTAATGCAGAGTGGGATCCAGCCTCCTCGCAGGCGCCCACTGACCTGGGCAAAGCCGCAGCCGCAGCCGAGTTTCTTGGCAGCGTCTCTGCTGTGCTTCAGGCCGAGTTAGCGCGCTCTGCCGCGTCATTTCTAAGCCAGGCTGCGGACTTCGCGGCGGCCCGCGACCCGCAACTGGCGGCGTCGCTAACTAATGCCTCCGGCGCGATCCTCCTCAAAGACAAGCAAAAAGCAGCGCAGGCTCTCACCGATGCGGCTTCGCGCTTTAGAGCCGCCGAAAGTGCCCTGCAAACCGCGCAAACCGCAGAGGATGTGCAGGCCAAGCTTGATGAGGGCCGCCAGGGGTTGGCGCAAGCGGGTCAGCAACTCGCCAAGCGCCCTCAGATTGGCTTTCGCAGGCGCGGCAGCCCGCAGGCCAGCGATCAGGCGAATAGTCTCGCGGGCGACCCTGGCAATCAGCAGGGCACGCCGCTTGCCGTCCAAACAGCAAACCCTGGGGGCAGCAATGTAAATCAGGCGTCAGGTGCGCCGCCGAACAGTATGGGTCAAAATATGCCACAATACAGCAACACAGCAGGGAGCGGCCAGGGGTCAGGCTCATCTGCAAGCAACGGCGGCTCTAATAGCGCAACGGGCAGCACGCCTGGAACCGGGAGCGGCGCGGGCAACCCCTCCGGCGGCTCTTCTACAGGCACAGGCGGCAGTGGCACTCAAGGCAAACCAACTGTAAGCGGCTCCTCAGCCGGTTCGGCTGGTGGAGGCAGTGGCGCATCGGGCGGGCCTTCCTCCGGCACCTTCAACGGCGCTGTTACCGGGGCTTCGGGGGCTGTGAGCGGTGGCATTACACAGGTGCAGAATCCACAGGGCAACGGCTTAGCGCCTTCCGGCGCGTCGGGTCAAGGGGCACCGGGTGGCGGCGAGAAGGTTTACGTGCCCCCTCCTCCCACGCAAGTGGCAATATCCGGGGCATCTCCGGGGAATGGTCAAGCAGCTCCTTTGTCAGGCAACGCCGATGGCGTCGCAGGCAGGGTAGGCGCGGGAAGCACCACAGGTGGGACGCAAGGTTCCCTGGGAGCAGGAGGCAAGGCGCAGGTGCGCACACCTTACACCGAGGTCATAGGCAAATATGCAAGCCAGGCGACCGACGCCCTCGCTCATGTATATGTGCCCGCTGACGCCAAGGAGTACGTGAAAGAATATTTCACGGAGCTAGGAAAGTAACTCTGTGCCGCTGCACAGCTCACCAAGCAACAGCCTGTGCTTACATAAAGGAGTAATGAGTGGCAATAAGCGAAACGACGATGCAGGGTGAGCAGCAGAGCGATAGCACGGCGATCACTGTCGAGCAGTTCCGTGATCGGGCGGTAAGGATCGAACGCGAGATAGGAAAGGTAATCGTCGGCCAGCGTAACCTCGTTCACCAGGTACTGACCTGCCTCTTCGCAGGTGGAAATGTTCTTCTCGAAGGCGTGCCTGGGTTGGGTAAAACGCTGCTTGTGCGCACTCTGGCCGATGTGCTCGATTGCGACTTTAGCCGCGTGCAGTTCACCCCCGACCTGATGCCCGCAGACATCATCGGCACCAACATCCTCATTGAAGATGAGACAGGCGGCAGGCGCTTCCAGTTCCAATCGGGTCCTGTCTTTGCTAACTTGCTGCTCGCCGATGAGATTAACAGGGCTACGCCACGCACACAATCGGCGTTGCTCGAAGCTATGCAGGAGGGCACCGTCTCGGTGGCCCGGACCGTCTACAAGCTACCTCAGCCTTTCTTCGTGCTGGCAACCCAGAACCCCCTCGAAATGGAGGGTACATACCCCCTGCCTGAGGCCCAGCTTGACCGCTTTTTCTTCAAGCTCAATGTGTCGTTTCCAACCGCCGCCGAACTGGTTGCGATCTCTGATCGCACCACCTCGGACACTGCGCCGCAGGTGAACCATATCGCTACGGGCGGCGAAATTGTCGCTATGCAGCACCTCGCACGCCAGACGCCAATCGCCACCCATGTGACATCATACGCTGTACGAATTTTGCAGGCGACGCACCCGGATAACCCGGAGGCGGCAACGATGACAAAGCGCTACGTGCGCTACGGAGGCTCGCCCAGAGCGCTGCAAAGCATGATTCTGGCGGGCAAGATACTCGCGCTCCTCGACGGAAGGTATAACGTGGCTTTCAGAGACATCAGGACATCTGCTCTACCCGCTTTGCGGCACCGTATCATCCTCAACTTCGACGGTGAGGCCGAAGGCATTTCCCCTGACGCCATCATCGCCTCGGTATTGGAGCAAACACCTGAAGAGGTTGCGTAACCGTCACATCGGTCAGCGGCTGAAGCATCTCCGCACGCGTTATGCGGAAAATCAGAGCGCAGAGAAAAACTATGCTAAAGTATATGAAAGTAAGCCTGAATAGATGGGTCTCTTTACACCCTTAGCTCTCGTCGCCTTGCCGCTTCTCGGAGTGATCGTTGCCCTTTACCTCCTGAAGCTGCGGCGACCTGTCGCACCCATCGCCAGTCTATACCTGTGGAGCTCCCTCACCCGCGACCGGGAGGCCAATTCGCTCTGGCAGAGGTTGCGCGTCTCTTTGCTCCTGCTGTTGCAGGTGGTGGCGCTCGCTCTTCTCATTTTAGCCATGGCACGGCCCTGGGTACGCACAGCTCAGGCCGCAGAACAGAGCGTGATAATTATAGTTGACGTATCGGCAAGTATGGGCGCTTCGAGCGCCGGCCCCGGCAGTCAAATGCGCTTGCAAGTTGCCCAGAGCAAAGCACGCGACCTCATAGACGGGCTGCAAGACGGGGCAACTGCAACGCTGATCAGCTCCGACGATCATGCCTCCATCCTCGTAACGCAAACTACTGATAAGGCAAGGCTTAGAGGCGCTGTTGACGCTCTCACGCCCGCAGCTACCGGCACGGATATGACGGAAGCGTTGAGGCTCGCGGGCGCTCTCGTCAGCCGGCAGGCGGGCAGCGCTATTTGGCTCCTGTCGGATGGCGCTTTCCCCTCAACGGCAGAATTGGCCGATCCGCTCAGCGCGCCATTCCACTTCTACCAGATTGGAAGCGCAAACGCCAACCAGGGGATAACCACCCTCTCGTTGCAGCAGCGTGGTGGGAGCTTGAGCCTCTTCGTGCAGGTGGCAAATGCTGACACAATTTCCGCCACCCGACGTGTGGACCTCACCATTGATGACACTCCCTGGACGGCCCGTACCGTGAAGATCGGTCCAGGCGCAGTGCAGGAGTTGATTGTTGATGACGTGCCCCTTGCCGCGAGAGTAATCCAGGCAGCGTTGGACGGGCCTGACACCCTTGCAGCAGATGACCAGGCGTGGGTTGTGAACCGCGCCAGTGCGCCCGCCAATCTCTTGCTTGTCACAGGTGGTAACAAGTTCCTCGAAACTGCTTTGTCTCTCCTCCCCACGGTAACACTCTATAAGGTGTCGGCTGATGACTATAATCCCGCCGCTACCATCAACGGCGCACCTGTAGACCTGACGATCTTCGATGCGGGCACCATAACCGCCACCAGGCGTACCCTGCCCCAGGGCAACTTGCTTTTCTTCGCGCCCCTGGCACCCAACAGCCTTATCAGCGTAACAGGTGTTATCAGCCAGCCTCTGCCCACGCTCACAACTTCCTTCGCCGAGAGCGGTGACGTTCTGAGTGCGGAGGCGCGCAATGGAGAGCCGCTACTGCGCTATGTTGACCTGACAGGCCTGCACGTTGCTGCTGCCTCCGCTGTAGAGGTGCCCAAGTGGGGCCGTGTTGTGCTGGCGAGCGATAAGGGTCCGCTCATTATTGCAGGTGAAACGCAAGGCCGTAAGGTTGGCGTAGTCACTTTCGATCTGCACGACAGCGACCTCCCTGTGCAGACAGCATACCCGCTTCTAATGCGCAACCTCATCACCTATCTGCTGCCCGATCCCTCTGGCGGGCTTCCCGCAAACATCGTGCCACGCACCTCGGTCGGCATAGACGCCGCCACGCCGCAGATTAGCCGCATCGTGGTGGAAGACCCTTCTGCAAAGGAGTGGAGCTACGACATTAGCCCGGCCCGCCCCAGAGTGGCCTTTGCTGAGACTTCGCAGCAGGGAGTATATTATGTGACGCAGTACGCAGGCGCTGACATCAAGGCGCAAGATGCCTTCTCAGCCAACCTTTTCTCCAGGGACGAAACGATGACGCCTCCTAACAAAGCCCCAGGCCTGCCAGCGGCACAGGCTGCTGGCAGACAAACAGCTTCGCAGCCCGACCTTTTCAGACGCGAGTTATGGCCCAGCGTCGCTCTCCTGGGTGTGCTTGTTCTCCTGCTCGAATGGCTCTATGCCCAACGCATCGCGGTGCGGCGCGCGTGGACAGAGTGGCAGGGAAGGCGCGCCCTGCAACGCAACGACAGAGCGTAAGCCCGGATTATCACTATGGATCTACCTTTCACTTTAGCCGAGCCAAAAGCTCTTATACTACTCCTCACGATACCGCCGGTTATCTTGCTCGGTCTATTGAGCGCACGGGCAAGGCCGCGTGACAGGGCCAGGATCAATACCAGCACGGTTGTCCGCTCTGTAATCTTGCTCCTCATTATCCTGGCGCTCGCCGGGCTACAATTCATCTCATCCGGCGGGCCGCTCACCGTTGTCTTTCTGATTGATGAATCTGCAAGCGTCTCACAGACAAGTCGCGATGCAGCGGTTGGCTACGTTCAGAAGGCTATAGCGCAAATGGGGGCTGATGACCGAGCAGGGGTTGTGCTCTTCGGTGAGCGGGCAATCGTAGACCGCGCCGTTTCGATGGGCGCGGATTGGCAGCCTTTTGGAAAGAATCCCTCCGTTGTAGCTACCAATATTGCTGACGCAATTCAGGTAGGCAGCGCGCTCTTCCCCGAAGGGGGATCACGCCGGTTGGTGCTGCTGAGCGATGGCGCTCAAACTGTGGGTAGCGCGGTGGATGTGGCCCGGCGCGTCGGAGCCACAGGCATCCAGCTCTCTGTAGTTCCCCTGGGCGCACAGGCCCAAAATGAGGTAGCGGTTGATCAGGTAGCCAGCCCCAACTCTGTACCCGCTGGCGAGCGCTTCGATGTGCGTGTGCTCCTTAAATCTACCTCCGACCGAGCAGCAACCGTTAGTCTCTTTGAGGATAGTGCCCCTGTTGGCAAGCAGGAGACCCAACTGAAGCAGGGCGATAATGTGGTCACCTTCAGCGTGATCGGCACGCAAGGCTTCCACGTCTTCAAAGCCCACGTAGCATCCGTAGACGACCGTTATAGCGAAAACAACGACGCAGCCTCCTATACCATCGTGAGTAAGCCCCCCTCTGTCTTGATAGTGGCTGGCACGCCTGCTGATGCGGCCCCGCTCAATGCAGCGCTTGTAGCCGGTGGCATGGAAGTCAGAATCGTTACGCCCGATGGCGTCCCCCAAAACATGGACAACCTCACCAAGTACGATGCTGTTGTCCTCGCCAACGCGCCCTCAGAGGCTATAGGCAACGACGCGCAACTTGCGTTGCAGAGCTATGTGCGTGATATGGGGCGCGGGCTGATCATGCTGGGTGGCGACCTGAGCTATGGGGCGGGGGGTTACCTGCGCACGCCCATGGAAGAAGTCTTACCAGTTAGCATGGACGTGCGCACTTCGGAGCAGAGGGCGTCGCTTGCCACGGCCTTTGTCATCGACAAGTCCGGCAGCATGGGGCGATGCCACGCCTCTGGTGCGCAGCAATTTAACCCGTCAATGCGCACAGAGTTTGGTCCAAGCAAGGTGGAGATCGCAAAACAGGCTGTTGAAAAGGCCGCAGCCCTGCTCAACTCCACTGACAAAGTGGGTGTGATTGCCTTTGACCAAAGCCCAGCATGGCTCGTGAACCTCGAAAGCATGGGCCAGATTGGTGAGCAGAATATAGCGTCCAGCCTGAAGCCGGTGCAGGCTGAAGGCGCAACCAATATCTATTCGGGACTGCAAAGCGCCATTGACGCCCTGAGCAAGACCGACGCCAAGCTCAAGCATATAGTCTTTATCAGCGACGGTTGGTCTCAGCAGAGCGATTTTACGGCTCTACTCAACCAGCTTGCTGTGGACAACATCACCCTGTCGTCGGTGGCAGCCGGAGAAGGGGCAGGCTCGCTAATGCAGGACCTGGCCCAGAAAGGAGGTGGGCAGTATTACGCTGCCCCCGACATAAACTCTCTGCCCAGCATCCTCCTCAAGGACACGATTAGCTTGATTGGCTCCTACTATGTCGAAAAGCCGTTCAAGCCCATTGTTAACAATCAAAGTCCGATCCTGAAGGGCCTTGATGCTCAGGCTTTGCCCCAGCTCCTCGGCTATGATGCGGCGACGCTCAAGCCCAACGCCGATCTGGTCCTTAAATCGCCTAACGGCGACCCCATCCTGGCGCAGTGGCAGTATGGGTTGGGGCGCACTGTGGCCTGGACGCCCGATGTGAAAGGCCGCTGGGCTACCTCGTGGGTGATCTGGCCGCAGTTCTCGCAGTTTGCCGCGCAGATGGTGAGCTGGGTGATGCCACAGGATGCCTCTCCGGGTATACAGACCGCCTTCACAGTTGCCCCCGCTACCTCCGGCGTTGGAACGGATGTAGCCGTGCGCATTGAGTCGGTCGATACTACAGGAGTGCCCCGTAATTTACTGCGTACCACTGTGACAATTTCAGGCACAGGCCAACCCGCAGTAGAGGTGCCCATTTTCCAGAACTCGCCCGGAGTTTACACCGGCCTGGCCCGTGGCCTCAAAGAGGGGGTCTATTCGGCCCAGGTGAATCAATATGATCAGGCGAGCGGCAAGAGCGTTGGCACGCAACAGACTGGGCTTGTAGTGCCTTATCCCAGCGAATACCGCCTCTCGACCAGCTCGGCAGCAGAGGCGGCTGCGCTTCTGGGCGACCTGGCGCAGGTTGGAGGAGGCAAGAGGCTGGATATAGCGCAACCTGCTGCCGCTTTCAGCCATGATATAAGGTCGCAACCCCGCCCGATACCCCTCTGGCCCTGGCTGCTGGGGCTTGCCGTACTGCTGTTCCCTGTGGACGTAGCTGTGCGCAGGCTAACTATATCCCGTAGCGAGTTGCGCCACGCACTCCACCGCTATCTCATACGACGATGAAGCAGATAGACCTTAACTGCGACATGGGAGAGAGCTATGGCGTGTGGCGCATGGGCCGCGACGCTGAGATCATGCCTTTTGTTACCTCGGCCAACGTCGCCTGCGGCGCACACGCGGGCGACCCTAACGTAATGGCTGCTACTGTTCGAATGGCACGTGAGCACGGTGTGGCTGTCGGTGCGCACCCGGGTTACCCTGACCTCGCGGGATTCGGCAGGCGGCCCATGGCCCTCACCCCGGATGAGATCACTCGCTGGCTGCTCGCCCAGATTGGCGCTCTATGGGCAATAGCTCGCAGCGAAGGGGTAGAGTTGTGCCATGTGAAACCACATGGTGCGCTCTATAATGAGGCGGCTCGCGACGAAGCTGTAGCTTATGCGGTGGTTAGGGCTGTGAAGTCTTTCTCGCCTTTGATGCCCCTTGTATGCCTGACCGCTTCTATTGCTGCCCAACTTTCGCAGCAGGAGGGTTTGACAACGCTCTTAGAGGGCTTTGCCGATCGCGCTTATCAGCCAAATGGCTCACTAGCGCACCGACAAGAGGCGGCCAGCGTGTATAGCTCGCCGCAAGTGGCCGCAGCACAGGCGGTGCAACTCGCTGAAGGCAGCGTCACAGCCCTGGATGGCAGCACCCTGCGGGTTCAAGTTGACACCATCTGTGTACATAGCGACACCCCGAACGCTCCTGCGATAGCACAAGAAGTGGGCCGCAGGCTCCGCGAAGCGGGTTATCAGGTAGCAGCGCTTGGCATTTTGAGGGCGGCTGAGTGAGACCGCAGATAGTCCATATGGGCGAGAACGCTCTGTTGGTCAGCTATGGCAGTCGTATCTCGCACGCGTTGAACAAACAGGTACGTAGTCTCGGTCAAGCTATAAGTGATAGCGACTTACCAGGGATTATTGGCATTGTGCCCGCCTTTGCCTCAGTGCTGATCTGCTTCGATCCTCTCAAGTGTCCTGAGGGTGAGCTGCGCCGCGCTCTTGACCACAGCCTCGAAACCGAGCTTGTTGCTGAGGATAATCCAGGCCGGGCGCACATCATACCTGCGCGATATGGTGGCAGTGAGGGACCTGACCTGGAGGAAATTGCTGCCGAGCACGACCTTGCGGTCAGCGAAGTGATACGCCTGCACACACAGCACCCGTACACGGTTTATTTTCTCGGCTTCCTGCCCGGCTTTGCATACATGGGCAGGGTCTCCTCGAAGATTGGTTCATCTCGGCTGCGCACGCCGCGTGTGCGAGTACCGGCAGGCTCAGTGGGAATAGCGGGCTTGCAGACGGGCATCTATCCATGCGCCAGCCCAGGCGGTTGGCGTATTATTGGGCGCACCTCTTGTCGCGTGTGGGATGCATCTGCTCGTGAGCCTGCGCTCTTCGCCCCTGGCGACCGTGTGCGCTTCGTTGAGAGCGTGGAGGCGGTGGAAAGCTCCCCACCTAACGTGCGGAGAGACGCGGCTCAACACCCTCTATTTGAGGTGGTAAGCCCCGGTGCGCTAACAACCATCCAGGACGTTGGAAGGCCAGGCTATGCCCACCTGGGCCTCGGCCAGGGAGGTGTATCCGACCGTGACGCGGCCGCCAGGGCAAATGCTCTCGTTGGCAATGTTGCAGGTGCGCCCGTTCTAGAACTGACCCTCACGGGACCTACTCTCCGCACCATCCAGTCCACCGCTATTGCTCTTGAGGGAGCAGATTTCGCCTGCTACGTGGACAACGACCCTGTGCCACAGGGGATGTCGTGGTTCTTGCGCGCAGGGGCCACGCTTCGCTTCAACCGGAAATCACCGCGGCACGGCGGCGCACGCGCTTTTCTGGCAGTCGCGGGGGGCTTTCAGGCGCTTCGTCTGTTAGGATCGTCATCCACTTGCTTGCCTGCCGGGTTTGGCGGCTTAGATGGGCGGGCGCTGCGTGCGGGCGATCTGCTTGAGGCTGCTCCCATACAATACTCGCCCGCGAGCGTAAGCGGGCGTTACTGGCTGGGCGGCCCTGCCACACCTTCTACGGGCGAGCACGTCCTCAGGTTTATTCCGTTCGAGGGTCCCGGCAAGCCGTCAAGGGCTTCCCTCAGGAACTTTGTAGACGCTGTGTGGAGGGTGACTGAGCTAAGCGACCGCATGGGCACTCGCTTGTCCAGCATGGAAGGCGCAGTTATGCATGGGAGAGGAGAAATGGCCTCGTTTCCCGTGTTGCGAGGCGCTATACAGCTGCCGCCCGATGGCGGCCCTCTCCTCCTGGGCGTAGATCATCAGACCACCGGAGGCTATCCGCTGCTGGGTGTGGTGGCGCAAGCGGATTGGCCGGTAATGGCTCAACTCCTTCCCGGGGAAAGGGTGCGCTTTGTCGCAATAGGGGTTGCGGAGGCACGCGAGGCCTACGCCCGCTCGCAGGCGAGCCTGCAAAAGGGTATGCGTCTGCTTGGTGGACTCGGCTGGCTCAGCGGGACCGGCGGGCCTGGTCGCTAAATGGCCTGCCGCTCGTCGTAGGTGCCGAAGACCTGTCTGAGGGCGTCGCTGATCTCTCCGAGCGTTGCCAGCTTCTCCACGGCTTCTATTATGGAAGGCATCAGGTTGTCATCAGTTGTGGCTGCGTTGCGCAGTCTTTCCAGCGCGAGCTCTACCTGAGCATAGTCGCGCAAATGCCGCAACTCGCGCAAACGCGCCACCTGCCCAAGTTGCAGCGCAGGATTCACTTTGAGCAGATCGGTATGCGGCGCTTCGTTACTCTGGAAGCTGTTCACCCCCACGATGAGCCTCTCGCCTGAGTCCACGTCGCTCTGCCAGTTGAAGGAGGCTTCCTCTATCTCGTGCTGCTGGAAGCCGTTGTCAATAGCGGCAAGGGTGCCGCCCATCTCGTCAATTCGCCGGAGATAGTCACTAGCGCCCGCTTCGATTTGGTTGGTGAGCGACTCGACATAATATGAACCTGCGAGAGGATCAATTGTAGAGGCGACGCCAGTTTCGTAAGCAATGATCTGCTGGGTGCGCAGGGCGATTGTCGCGGCGCGCTGCGAGGGTAGGGCGAGCGCCTCGTCCAGCGAGTTGGTGTGCAGCGATTGCGTCCCCCCCAGCACAGCAGAGAGCGCCTGGATAGCTACCCTCACCACGTTGTTATCGGGCTGCTGCGCCGTTAGCGATGAACCGGCTGTCTGTGTATGAAAGCGGAGCATCATAGACTGCGAGTTGTTCGCCCCGAACCGCTCCTGCATAGTGCGCGCCCAGAGCCTGCGCGCTGCGCGAAACTTGGCTATCTCCTCGAAGAAGTCGCTGTGGGCGTTGAAAAAGAAGGCGAGCCGCGAGGCGAAGCTGTCCACCGGCACCCCGCGCCGCAGCACCTCTTCAACGTAGGCTATCCCATTGGCGATTGTGAAGGCTACCTCTTGTACGGCTGTGGAACCTGCCTCTCGGATGTGATAGCCGCTAATCGAAATGGGGTTCCAGCGCGGCAGCTTTTCGGCGCAGTAGGTGATGATGTCTCCCACAATACGCATGGAATATGCCGTCGGGTAGATATAAGTGCCACGCGCAATATACTCTTTGAGGATATCGTTCTGCACAGTGCCGGAGAGTGACCCTTCCTCTATGCCTCTCTTGCGTGCCACCGCGATGTAGAATGCAAGTAAAATCGACGCGGTGGAGTTGATTGTCATCGAGGCGCTGACTTTGTCGAGCGGAATGTCAGCGAGAAGTAGCTCCATATCGGGGAGCGAGCTGATAGCCACGCCCACCTTTCCTACCTCACCCTCCGCCGCCTGGTGGTCACTGTCATAGCCCATTTGAGTGGGGAGATCAAAGGCGACGGAAAGGCCGGTTTGCCCCTGGGCCAGCAAGTATTTGTAGCGGCGATTAGACTCTTCGGCGGTGCCATAGCCCGCGTACTGGCGCATCGTCCAGAGGCGGCCTCTGTACATGGTAGGCTGCACACCTCTAGTGAAGGGGAACTGCCCTGGATAACCAAGCTCGCGCTCGTAGTCAAAGTGAGCAAGGTCTTCCGGCGTATAGAGGCGTTCTACAGCTATTCCAGAAGATGTCTCGAAGCTATCGGCACGCTCAGGAGTGCGCTCCAACGCAGGCTCAAGCAGATTCTCCCGCCACTCGTCACGTTCTTCAGACACCCGCCTTGCCCTTTCTATTCTAAAGTCAGCAACGGTTTCCCGCCCTCGACCACCGCTCCGCCTTCCGTGTTGACCGCCGTTATCCGTCCGTCGCGTGGGGCGTTGATGTCGTTCTCCATCTTCATCGCTTCGAGCACCAGCATCCGCTGTCCGGCCTTGACCTCATCGCCCACCTGTACCAGAACGCCCTTGACTAGGCCCGGCATAGGAGCTTTCACTATCAGAGCGCCTGTATGCACTGTGGTGCGCGGCGCGATCTTCTCTAGCCGCCATTCGCGCTCGCTCTGCACCTTCACATCGAAGCGGTGCCGCCACATTACCATGCGCAGACCTTCCTCCGTATTTTCCACATAAACCTGGAAGCTCATATTATCTGCAAGGATCGAGTAAAGGCCTTCGCCTGTATCGGCAGAGAAATGTACAGGGGCAAAATCCACGCCTATTGGCTGTGCCTCCGCGCCTGCCGCTTCGCTCTCACCCGCAATCGGGCGGATTGTAGCGCCTGCCTCGGATTGCTCTAAATCGAAGCCGTACTCGTGATCGCCTATTTGCAGATAATATTTGGGCATGACTTACCTCAGCCCTGCCTTGCGCCCAGCCAGCCGCCAGTTGTTTGTTTCAGTGGTGTTGTCTGCACTACTCTGGCCGCTGTTGAAGGCACTCCCTGACATGCGCTTGCGGTCAGCCACGAGCGCCCCTACTATTGCTGCCACAGGCGAGAGATCTTCCTCGACCCCCTTCGACATTCCCCCGCTCGTAAGGAATCGCTCCACGAACTTCGTGTCCAGCCTGCCCCTCTGGAAGTCAATAGAGTCCATAACGGCAAGGTGAAAAGGAATGTTTGTCTGTACGCCAACAATCCGGTATTCTTCCAATGCGCGCCGCATCCTGAGGATGGCAAGCGCCCTTGTAGGCGCCCACACGATCAGCTTGGCAATCATCGGATCATAGTAGATAGAAACGCGCCCGCCGCGATAAATACTACTGTCTACCCGCACGCCTGGGCCGCTCGGCTCGGTGAGTGCGGTAATATCTCCGAGCGATGGGACAAAGTTGTTGAAGGGGTCCTCGGCGGCGATACGGCACTCAATGGCGTGGCCACGGAGACCTATATCGCTTTGGGCCAGGCGAAGTGGCCTGCCCGAAGCGATTCGAAACTGCTCCAGAACCAGATCGATACCGGTAACAAGCTCTGTTACCGGGTGCTCCACCTGTAAGCGTGTGTTTACTTCAAGAAAGTAAAAGTTCTTGCGCCTGTCAACGAGGAACTCCACCGTGCCGGCCGAGCTATAACCGGCAGCACGCGCCGCAGCAACCGCTACCGCGCCCATTCGCTCGCGCAGCCTTGCATCGACAGCCACTGAAGGCGACTCTTCGATTAGCTTCTGGTGACGGCGCTGCACAGAGCATTCGCGCTCGCCCAGATGGATAACGTTGCCATGCTCGTCCGCTAACACCTGAATCTCTACGTGTCTTACTGAATCGAGATACTTTTCGAGATAGACGACGCCGGAGCCAAAGGAAGAATATGCCTCACTGCTTGCGCTCCTCAGTGCGGATTCAAGCTCAGACGGGCTGTTGACTACACGCATGCCTTTGCCGCCGCCGCCCGCCGAGGCCTTAATCAACGCGGGGTAGCCGATCCCTTTGGCTGCGGCTGCCGCTTCCTCCGCGTTGTCCAGGGCAACATCTGTGCCGGGCACGACAGGCACGCCCGCGGCCTCGGCAGTTCTGCGGGCAGTTAGCTTATCCCCTAGCAGGCGCATGGCTCCGGGAGAAGGTCCGATCCAGGTGAGTCCGGCGGCGATTACTGCTTCGGCGAAGTTGGCGTTCTCAGCGAGGAAGCCGTAGCCCGGGTGAACAGCATCAGCCCCCGATTTGCGTGCCACTTCGAGCAACTTGTCAATCCGCAGATACGACTCTGTTGAGGGACCAGGCCCTATTGGGTAGGCTTCATGGGCAGCCCGAACGTGGAGCGCAGTCCTGTCCGCCTCCGAGAAAACAGCTACCGACCTGATACCCACCTCGGCGCAGGCGCGCACCACTCTGAGCGCGATTTCACCCCGATTTGCGATTAGCACCTTTCGGATGTTCGGCAAAATTGATCTCCTGCTGTTGCGACGGTACCCTCGTTTCAGTCCCTACTCCCAATAATAGATGCCTGCAAATATTTGCTTGCGGGCGGCTTGCCCAGCAGTTGCAGGATGCTCAGGGAGGCATCAGCCACTTTGTCCACATCAACGCCTGTTTCTATCCCCATGCCGTTTAGCATAAAGAGCAGGTCTTCGGTGGCAAGATTGCCTGCCGCGCCGGGAGCGTACGGGCAGCCTCCAAGCCCTCCTGATGATGAATCGACTGTAGAGACCCCCATCTGCAAGGCGGACAGCACATTGGCGAGCGCAGTGCCCCGCGTGTCATGAAAGTGTACAGCGAGGAAGGCCGCAGGAATATCCTTCAAAAGTAAGGCCAACAGATCCTCCACCTGGTTGGGGGTACCAACCCCTACGGTATCGCCCAGAGAGACCTGCCAGACCCCTAGCTCAAGAAGGGCAAGCGTTACTTCCCGAACCTTCTCGATAGGCACCGCGCCCTCGTAAGGGCAGCCGAGTGCAGTGCTCACGTAGCCGCGCACGCGAATATCGTGCTCTGCGGCGAGTGCTACTACGGGCTTGAAGTTGTCGAGTGACTCGCCAATGCTGCTGTTGATGTTCGCCTTCGTGAAACTCTCAGACGCAGATGTGAAAAGCGCGATGTCACGTACACCCGCATCTACTGCTCGTTGCATCCCGCGCACATTAGGCACGAGTGCGGGGTAGCGTGTGCCTGCCCGTCGCTCGATACCGGAGATCACTTCGGATGCATCTCCAAGCTGCGGCACTGCTTTCGGGCTGACAAAGGAGGTGGCCTCGATGTAAGGAAGGCGTGCTGCGCTCAGCAGGTTAATATAGTTGATCTTGGCTCCGGTGGGCACAGTGACTTTCTCATTTTGCAGCCCGTCTCGCGGCCCAACCTCGTATACAATCACCTTTTCCGGATAATTCGCCAATGCCTTACTTCTCCATCTCGATCAGGGTGTCGCCAACTGTCACTTGGTCGCCCTCGCTATACCTGACCTCAGCTACCACGCCGTCGTGCGGGGCGCGCACCGTGAACTCCATCTTCATCGCCTCGATTATCACAAGCGGCTGTTCTTCAGCGACCATCTCGCCCGCCTTCGCAAGCACCTTGAGCACCTTACCGGGCATAGGGCTTTCAAGGCTGTTTTCACTACCAACTCCAAGCGACTTGGACAGACGGTCTGTCGCAAGGGCGGGGGCGCTGCGTATCCAGTAGTCACGCTCCTCCCATCGAAGCGAAAAGCTATTAAGCTGTGTGCCGTCAATCTTGAGTGAGTAGCGCGTCAGGCTTTCAGCCAACTGGATTTGAATAGCAGATTCGACGCGGGAAAAGGGGTCGGCGCCTTTGGGCAGTGTAAGTGTCAGTTCATCATCGTACAGGGCTTGCCCGCCCTGAGAGACCACAGCCCACCAGCCCTCCGGCTTCTCAGCGAGAGCAGATAGCCTGATGTCGTAGCGTTCGCCATCAACGACCAAATTTGCCGGCATATTCTGCCGGGCCTGCCTCCACCCTTGCGCCTGCCAGGTGGCTTTTGGCTCGTTATGCCCAGCAGAAACGATACCGGGCGCGAGCAGCCGTATTACTGCCCCGGCGATTATGACTTCTATCGGAAGCTCTGCATGTTCAGCTGGTGTATAGTACTGCTCTATAAGGCGAGTGGAAAAGCGCGCAGACCTGAACTGCGGCTGCCACATCAGCCAGCGCAGGAACCCCAGGTTTGTTGTCACTCCCTCAAGGATCGTTCCGCCAAGCATTTCGCTCATGTGGTCAATAGCCGCCGCACGTGAGTCGCCCCAGCCGATAATTTTGGCTATCATCGGATCGTAGTAGGGAGAGATGGTATCGCCCTGGCCGACCCCGGCGTCCACGCGGATGTTCTTTACGGGTGGAAGTTGTAGCCTGTTGATCGTTCCTGTTGAAGGGAGAAAGCCATGGTCCGGATCTTCTGCATAGAGGCGCACTTCGAGAGCGTGGCGCTTAAAGGCGACATCGTTCTGCCTTAACCACAGCTTTTCCCCCGCCGCGATCCTTATCTGAGCTTCCACGAGGTCCAGGCCCAGTGCCTCCTCGGTGACGGGGTGCTCCACCTGAAGGCGAGTATTCATCTCAAGAAAATAGTAGCGCCCATCCTGGAAGATAAACTCGACGGTGCCTGCGTTTGAGTAGCCTGCGGCTTTTGCCAGCGCGAGCGCCGAACCTGTGATTTGGGCACGAAGCTCAACGTTAATAGCTGGCGACGGGCTTTCTTCCACTACCTTCTGATGGCGGCGCTGCACGGTGCAGTCGCGCTCTCCCAGATGCACCAGATTGCCGAAACTATCGCCCAGCACCTGAACTTCGATGTGGCGCGGCTCTGTGAGGTACATTTCCAGCATGATGCTGCTGTCGCCAAAGGCTGCTTGAGCTTCTCGCTGCGCGCCCTCTATGGCTTCTGCCAGCCCTTTGCGATCGTTGACTACGCGCATGCCTTTGCCGCCGCCGCCCGCGGAAGCTTTAATCAGCACGGGATAACCTATGCGCTGCGCTTCTTCTGTGAGCCTGCCGAGGCTCTGATCGTCGCCCCAGTAGCCCGGCACCACAGGCACACCGCTGGCCTCGGCGAGCCGCTTCGACTCGATCTTGGATCCCATGAGGCGAATGGCTTCAGGCTGCGGCCCTACCCAGACGATGCCTGCCTCGATCACAGCGGCGGCAAAATTAGCGTTCTCCGATAGGAAGCCATAGCCGGGATGTATCGCCTCGCAACCCGCGGCACGTGCGACTTCGATTATTTTGTCGCCCCGCAGATAGCTCTCAGAGGCAGGGGCAGGGCCTATATTGTAGGCTTCGTCGCAGGCGCGAACGTGAAGCGCACCCCGGTCAGCATCGGAGTAAACTGCCACCGATCTGACGCCAAGTGATCGGCAGGCGCGCGCTATACGTACAGCTATCTCACCACGATTGGCGATAAGCAGCCTGGTGAAGAGCTTGGGCCGCTCCTGGGTCATGCCCACTCCGGCTTGCGTTTCTCAAGAAAGGCGCGCAGCCCTTCCTGCCCTTGTGAGCTCACGCGCATAGCGGCAATAGTTTCCGCTGTCATCTGCATGGCATCCTCCGGTTCCAGCGTAGGCACAATCCCTATAAGCTCCTTGGCCCGACTGATGGCCCTCGGCGCGGACCTCATCACTTCGCCAACGATGCGTTCTACTTCAGCGTCCAGGCCCTCAGGGTCTACAACTACGTGCGCGAGGCCAATTTGCAAGGCACGCTGCACGCTGAAACGCTCTGCTGTCAAGAAGAGGGCACGCGCGTGGCTGCGCCCTATCTTCGACAGCACATAAGGGGAGATAACCGCCGGAAGTATCCCCAGCTTGGCTTCTGAGAAAGCGAAAAGAGCGTCTTTTGCCGCAATCACAATGTCACAAACGGCTGCCAACCCAACGCCACCGCCGAGCGTCGCCCCTTGTATGCGCCCAATCACAGGCACAGGAGCACTGTCGATTGTATCGAACATGCGGGCCATGCGCAAGGCATCGGCGATATTCTCTTCTTCAGTAAAGTCAAGGCTTTCGCGCATCCCCTTTACGTCCGCACCGGCGCAGAATGAGCGTCCCGCCCCCGCGAGCACGATTGCCCGCACTTCACTCGGTGAGCGCGAAGCGGCCTCAGCAAAGGCTAAGCGCAACTCCTCTACGAGCGCTGAGTTGAAGGCGTTATGTACTTCGGGTCGGTTCAAGGTAATATAACAGACCTTGTTTTCGATCCTGAAGAGAAGGTTGTGGTAACTCTGAGACATATCCTGGACTTACATACGAAAGATGCCGTACTCCGTGGCGGGTATCTGGGCGTTCAGAGATGCGGCTATGCCCAACCCCAGCACCATGCGCGTGTCAACGGGATCAATTATGCCGTCGTCCCACAAGCGCGCTGTCGAATAGTAGGGATTGCCCTCGGCCTCGTACTTGTCGAGCGTGGGTTGCATGAACTCCTCCTGTTCATCCCTGGTCATCTCTTTTCCTGCCGCTTGCAAGTTGTCGCGCCTCACCGTCAGCAGCACATTAGCGGCTTGCTGGCCGCCCATCACAGAGATGCGTGCGTTGGGCCACATCCAGAGCTGGCGTGGGCCATAGGCCCTGCCGCACATGGCGTAGTTCCCCGCTCCGAACGAGCCACCAATGATGACGGTGAACTTGGGCACCTGAGCGTTTGCTACAGCCATTACCATCTTGGCTCCGTCTTTGGCTATGCCCTTGCTCTCGTACTCACGGCCAACCATAAAGCCTGTGATATTTTGTAAGAAAACAAGAGGCACTCGCCGTTTTGTGCAAAGCTCGATGAAGTGGGCGCCCTTCAACGCGCTCTCAGAAAAGAGGATGCCATTATTGGCGATTATGCCAGCAGGATAACCCATTATACGTCCAAAGCCGCAGACGAGCGTGCTGCCGTACAATTGCTTGAACTCGTCGAAATGAGACCTATCCACTATGCGAGCGATCACCTCACGTATATCGTAAGGCCTGCGATTATCTTGCTCAACAACGCCGTATATCTCTGCTGGGTCGTAAGCAGGGGGTTCGGGGCTAGTAACCTCCCAGGGGTAATATTTCTCGCGAAAGAGGTTGGAAGCGATGTCACGTGTGATTGCCAGGGCGTGCTCATCGTCTACGGCGTAATAATCTGTTACTCCGCTTGTGCGGCTGTGGACGTCTGCCCCGCCCAGCTCTTCGGCGCTCACTTCTTCTCCTGTCGCTGCTTTCACCAGTGGCGGTCCGCCCAGGAAGATGGTGCCGGTGCCTTTGACGATTACTGTTTCGTCCGACATCGCGGGGACGTAGGCCCCGCCTGCTGTACAAGACCCCATGACGACTGCTATCTGCGGTATGCCTTTAGCCGACATAGTTGCCTGGTTGTAGAAGATTCGCCCAAAGTGCTCCCTATCGGGGAAGACCTCATCTTGCAGCGGCAAGAAAGCACCTCCCGAATCTACGAGGTAAATGCAGGGCAGATGGTTCTCTTCAGCGATCTCCTGGGCACGCAAGTGCTTTTTTACTGTAATGGGATAATAAGTGCCCCCCTTCACTGTGGCGTCATTGGCGATGAGCACGCACTCTTGCCCGGAGACTACGCCGACGCCGGTGATGATCCCCGCCGATGGCGCATCGCCATTGTACATGCCATTGGCCGCGAGCGCAGAGAACTCCATAAAAGCAGTGTCAGGGTCGAGCAGCATCTCGACACGATCACGTGCGAGGATTTTGCCGCGCGCTCTGTGCTTTGAGATGGCGCTGGCCCCGCCGCCTTCCCTCACCTGCCGCAGCCGTGCCTTCAGATCAGCCACAAGGGAGGCCATATATGAACGGTTGGCACAAAACTGCTCTGAGGTTATATCAATGTGAGACTTTATAAGGGGCATGTTGGGATCAGAACCTCAATGAGGACTGCACATTGAGTAGCTTTCTCAGCTAGCAGTCCTCATAGCGAAGTCCTCGCATAAGCGGGGGTTTACTTGAAGAAGTTCAGGTTCTTGGCAATATAAGAGGTATATTCCTCTGGCACATCATCCTCTGGATAGATGGCATTCACCGGGCACTCCGGCTCGCATGCGCCGCAGTCTATGCACTCGTCAGGGTCAATATAAAGCTGCTCAGCGGCCTCAAAGCCCGGCTCGTCTTTGCGCGGGTGAATACAATCCACAGGGCATACGTCTACACATGCCGTGTCTTTAACGTTTATGCAAGGCTCAGTAATTACATAGGTCATTGAAAGATTCCTCCATATAATCGCCTGTCTAGCCAAGCAAATTGCGCTGGCCGCACGTGTATTATACATGAGCAATAAGGAGTGAGCAATGAGGAGTGAAGAATGACAAAACCGAGACAGTACACCCAAAGCTGACTCTGACCCTGCCTTATTGCTTCACACCTTCACAGTGGGGCATCTCTTTGCTAAACTATGGATTGCTGATTAACTACCAATGTGTTCGCAAAATAATCTGCTGTTCGGGCATATATCCCGGCTCTGTGGAGGTGGCAATGACAAGAGCATCATTCGATGCTGATGAGGCGGTAGATGTGCTGGTAGAGATACCACGTGGCAGTCGCAACAAATATGAGTACGATCGTAAGAGTGGCCGCATCCGGCTAGACCGAGTTCTTTATTCGTCCGTGCATTACCCGACCGACTACGGACTGATTCCTGAGACACTCTCGCTGGACGGAGATGAGCTGGACGCCTTGATTATGGTCGAGGAGCCGACCTTTCCGGGCTGTATCGTCACTGCGCGCCCTATCGGTGTGCTCCTGATGCATGATGAGCACGGCGAGGACTCGAAGATACTGGCTGTGCCTGTAGGTGATCCACGCTTCCTCGCGGTATGTGAGCTTTCAGATGTGGCGACTCACTGGCTTCGCGAGATCGAGAACTTCTTTGTAACCTACAAACGACTGCAAGATGTCGAAATAGAACTAACAGGTTGGGACAACCGCGAAGCGGCCTGGGAGGTCATAGCGAAAGCTCGTACGCACTACAGGCACATGGGCCATGTTTGGAACCTCTAACAGCAGAGAGAGTTTTAGCAGAGAAACCTGGCAGTTGGGAGCTTTTGGCTATTGTGCATCCTTATGAGCTTGACGTAAGATAAGTGTGCAACTCTTTGCTCTCAGGATCGTCTTACTTTCAAAGGCAGAAGAACACTTCGTGAGGTTGCTTATGCTGAAAGCTCGAATGCGTGTGATGCCGGCGCTCAGGAGGCCGCGCTCCCGCCTGGGATCGGCGGTCCTGATGCTATTGATTGTTACAGCACTTGTGGCAGCTGCGCCCCTGAAGGCACAGGACGAAAGTGGCCCAGGCAAAGTTGCGCAGAGTTTCAGCGAAGCTGCCAAAGAATGGGGCGTGCCTCTCCAGGTGCTGATGGGCATCGGCTATGTGGAGTCGCACTGGGAGCAGCGAGGTGGATCTCCTTCTCTTGACAACGGCTTTGGCATCATGCACCTGGTTGATGCATCGGGAGGAACGCTGCAACGGGCGGCAATCCTCACTTCTCTCTCCACAGCTTCCATAAAGGTGGATGCAACAGCTAACATCGAAGCAGGCGCGGCCCTCTTGAGCGACATATCCCGTAAGCTGAATCTATCAGCCGAAAAAATAACCGATCTAACAGCATGGTACGGAGCAGTCGAAGCCTACTCCGGTGCAACTGACGTCGGGGTCAGGCAGAGCTACGCCATCGAGGTGTTCAAGGTGATCCAGAATGGCGCGCGTGCTCAACTTGCCTCGGGAGAGGTCGTTACATTGAGCGCGAGCGTTGTGGGTGCGCTACCCCGTTCAGCAGGGCCGCAACCGCAAAGCCCCGATTACGGTCCTGCACTGTGGGTCCCTGCCGACAGCAATAACTATACAGTGGGCAGGCCATACGGTCCCCTTAGCTACATCATAATCCACGACACCGAAGGCTCTTACGCATCTGCAATTAACTGGTTCCAGAATCCTATCTCCGGCGTAAGCTCGCAATATGTCATCCGCTCGTCAGACGGCCAAATAACGCAAATGGTACGTGAGGCAAATACCGCGTACCAGGCGGGCGTCTGGGATTATAACGTAAAGTCAATAGGGATCGAGCACGAAGGGTTTATGAACCAGCCGGGCTGGTATACGGAGGCGATGTACCAGGCCTCCTCAGCGCTGGCGCGCAACATTGCCGACCGCTACGGCATCAAGAAGGACCGGGCACACATCATCGGCCATTACCAGGTGCCCAATCAGAGCCACGTCGACCCCGGCCCGAACTGGGACTGGTCCTATTATATGAGCTTGATACGCGGAGACAGCACGCGCTCCGCCCTGGTAGACAACACCGATCCCGGTTTCACGGCTGTGCCAGGCATCATTGATCAAGCTCACTACTGGGCGATCTACGGCGGCGGCTATAACAACTCCAACACTTATGTGACCGACTCCGTAGCCGACCAGTCGAGCAGCGTCAACTCAGGCACATGGAGCGCCCAACTCCCCACAAGCGGCTACTATGACCTTTACGCCTTTGTGCCCTGGGTAGACAACCAAACAACCGATACCGAGAATGCACGCTACCAGGTTTACAGTGCAGATGGAATGATTATTTCACGAGTGAGCCAGAAGGCTATCACAGATGTAGGCGACGGCAGCTGGGCGCACGTGGGCAAGTTCCGGTGGAACGCAGGTGACACGGCGCAAGTTACTCTGACAGACTACACCGGAGAGTCGGGGCGCAACGTCTGGTTCGATGCCATGATGTGGATCCCCAGCAGTAGCGGTCCCCCGCCGCCTGCTCCAACAAGTACTCCGAGGCCGGTGTCAACGAGCACACCTCGTCCGGTGCCGACGAGCACACCTCGCCCGGCGCCCACGCAGACCCCAGGGCCTTGCGGTATAAGCTTCAGCGATTTGCCCGACAGTTACTGGGCCTACAGCTACATCTCAGATCTCTACTGTCGAGGCGCGATCTCAGGGTATGCAGATGGAACATTCCGCCCTGCCTCCGGCAGTACTCGCGGGCAATTTGCAAAGATGCTCACGGTCGGTTTCGGCTGGGCCTTGTACGTGCCGCCGCGCCCTTCTTTTGGCGACGTGCCCTATGGCAGCACCTTTTACCAGTATGTGGAGACGGTCTATCGCCAGCGGGTTATCACCGGCTATACCGATGGCACGTTCCGCCCCAACAACCCTGTCACAAGGGCGCAAGCCGCTAAGATGCTGGTCTTATCCCTCAACTGGTCGCCTCTCTTCCCGTACAGCCCAACCTTCACAGATGTGCCTGTGAACGACTGGTCATATGGTTACGTGGAAGCGGCATCGGCGGGCCGTCTGATAGGCGGCTACAACGACGGCACCTTCCGGCCGGGCCTTAGCATCACCCGCGCTCAACTGAGCAAGATGCTTTCGCTCTCCTTGCAGCAAGCAGCGCCGCCTCAACCCGGGGGCCCTGGGACAGCCCCTCTCCGGCCCGCCAGCACGCCTGCACCCAAAGAATAGTAGTGGCCGAAGGGTGAGGTGTGAGGTGCGTGTGGTGCAGAGTATATCGCTCAGTAGGCGTACCGTAGCGCTGCCAGCCACTTCACATTTCGCCCCCGTTTGTCCCTCTGCTACTTCTCAGTTATAATAGGCGTGGTGATATTTCTCACAATGCATTCAATACTGAGTGCGCCCAGGGAGGAAAGAATATGGGTCTGACGGAAGATCCCGGCAACGGCGCTGCAACTCCCGCTCATGAAGCAAGTGCGGCGGGCGAACCGCTCGCTGAAGGTGCTGCTGAAGCTGAGGACGAGCTTTACGACATCACGATTATCGGCGCGGGCCCCACAGGGCTCTTCGGCGCTTTTTATGCCGGCATGCGGACCATGAAAACCAAGCTCATAGATGCCCTTGCCGAGCCTGGCGGGCAACTCACCGCGCTCTACCCTGAGAAGTATATTTATGATGCGCCCGGCTTCCCAAAAATAATCTCCAAAGACCTTGTGAAGGTATTGGTCGAGCAAGCACTGCAATGGAACCCTACGATGTGCCTCGATGAGCGCGTAGTGACACTGGATAAAAGCGATGAGGGCCACTGGGTATTAGTCACTGATAAAGGTCGCCACCTTACCCGCTCCATTGTAATTTGTGCAGGGGTAGGGGCCTTCGCGCCCAATAAGCTGAACGCCCCCGGCGTGGATGATCTTGAGGGAGTGGGCGTCCACTATTTCGTCAAGGAAAAAGCCGCTTTCAAGGACAAAAACCTCCTCATCGTTGGCGGGGGCGACTCTGCGGTGGACTGGGCGCTCAACTTGCAGGACGTGGCGAGGTCTATAACGCTCATCCACAGGCGCGATGAGTTCCGCGCCCACGAAGGTTCGGTACAGGAGCTAATGAAGTCGCCTGTGCGCGTGCTCACCCCGTACGAAGTAAAGCAGGTATCCGGCGACGGCAAGCTGGAACAGTGCGTGGTCTATCACAATAAGACCAAAGAGGAAGAAACGCTCGATGTAGACGCGATTCTGGTCAACGTTGGATTTAAGGCCGATATTGGCCCGATCCGCGAGTGGGGCCTGGCCCTTGAGAAGCGCGGCATCATAGTTAACAACAAAATGGAGACTAACCTGCCGGGTGTCTTCGCCGCCGGTGATATAGCCGCTGAGGAAGTCAAGATGAATCTCATTGCGACCGGATACGGGCAAGCGGCAATGGCGGTTAATGTAGCAAAGAACTATATAGATCCAAAGTCGAGCATCTTCCCCGGCCACAGCAGCGAGAAGATGTAGCGCCGCGCAAGTAGGAGGAGTATGGAAACCAGAGTAGTTAGCGGTTCACTCGCAGAGATAGAGGCTGATCTCATTGTAGTAAGTGCGTCTTCCGGCGAGAAGCTACAAGGCGCCGCCCAACAAGTTGACGCGGTTCTTAACGGGGCGCTCACTTCTCTGATCGCTAACGGCGGCTTCAAAGGCAGGCTTTTCGAATATGAGTGGCTCTACCCGGCAGCTATGCCGACACGGAGGATACTCCTTGCGGGTGCGGGCAAAAGCGACCACTACGATCTACGAACCTTGCGCCGCCTGGCAGGGGCGGTAGTGCGCCAGGCGCGCAACAAAGGTGTAAAGCGCGTCTGTTTAGCTCTCCAGGAAGCGCAGGGAGTATTACCTGAACAGCACGCCGCTGCGATCATTGATGGTGCCCTGACAGGATTGATGGAGCCTGACCTGTACAAGGAAAAGTCGGACCGCACGGAGGTCACCGAAATCCAGCTGTGGGTAGCAGGTGACGAAGATGCTGCACGACGTGGCCTGGACCGCGGCCAGAAGATAGCTGCCGCAATCAACTTTGGGCGCTGGCTGGCCGAGGAGCCATCAAATATCATGACCCCGGTGCGCGCGGCTGAAGAGGCTCAACGATTAGCAGCCGACAACAAGCTGGAGTGTGAAATCCTGGGTGAGGAGGAAATACGCTCCGCGGGTATGAACTCTCTACTGAGTGTGAGCCTCGGCAGCCAGTGGCCCCCCAGGTTGGTAGTGCTCACTTATAAAGGGGGCGGGGACGGCCCAACTTTAGGGCTGGTCGGCAAAGGTGTAACCTTCGACTCGGGCGGCATATCTATCAAGCCCGCGGCCGACATGCACTATATGAAATACGACATGTGCGGCGCGGCAGCAGTCATCTCAACGGTATACGCGCTCGCCCAGCTTGAGGCCAAAGTAAACGTTGTGGGGGTAGCGGGGTTTGTGGAGAATATGCCCGGCGGGCGCGCCACTCGCCCAGGCGATGTGGTCAGGGCGGCGAACGGCAAGACCATCGAGATCATCAACACTGACGCTGAGGGCCGCCTGGTGCTGGCCGATGCTCTCGACTTCGCTCGCAAGCGCGGAGCCAACCGCCTTGTGGACATCGCCACGCTCACCGGAGCAATCAAGATAGCCCTGGGCACCGTTACCCCGGCGGTGATGGGCAGCCCGCAAAGCTGGGTAGATGATCTGCTTCGCGCTGCCGCAGACGCCGGAGAAAGGCTATGGCAGATGCCCCTCTTCCCTGAGTACAAGGACCAACTAAAGAGCAATATCGCGGACCTGATGAATACAGGCGGCAGGTTCGGCGGCGCTCTAACCGCAGCTACCTTCCTGCAACAGTTCGTCGCTGATACTCCCTGGGCGCACCTCGATATCGCCGCCACTGCCTGGACTGAGAAGGACAGCGCCTGGCAAACGCGGGGCGCGACAGGCGTGATGATCCGCACGCTTATCGAGTTGGCAACAAGCTCGGCGGCGAAGTAAATTGTATTTATCATTGCGCCAGGCTGCGGCAGGTAAAGTCCGAAGCTGGACCCGTTCCTACTTGCCTGTGGGGGGTAAAGATAAGATGCAGAGTGTGGGTTACTCCTACCATCGTTTGCTTCTCGAAAAGCTCTGCGAAGGCGGGTTTACTCAGTGGCTTCTGCGCCCGGGTGAAAACTCCATTCCGAAGGGATAAAGACGAGGCCGTAACGCTCGCTGAGGCCCGGTGTGGGCTGCACCGCGAAGCTGTAGGCGCGGTGCTGGTGGTCGTAGATGTCTGTCATCTCAGACCCTGTGACCGCTACCGTCACATCGTAGCGGCCAGTCAGAAGCGGCAGTTTATCAACGTGGTAATCTACATAGCCGGTGCCCTCAATGGCCGGAATATCAAGTCCGCCGAAGCGGGTATTAGGGCCATTAATCTGTGTGCCATTCTCTGTATATAAAGCTACCCCGAAGACCGGTTTTACCAGCCTTCTGTCGGCTTTGTAGAAGATGCGGAGGGTGAAAGGCTCTTCGGTCTTGAAGAGCGCCGTCTCACCACCTTCTACCCCTATGAATCTAACATCTGTAATTGCTACTTCGCCTGTCGTCCACCGGCTCCCCGGCGCATCGGGAACTGCCCTGCTCCTGTCTTCGGGTGGCAGCTCGTTCTGATCCAGGGGTTCATCTATCTCTTGCTCCATATTCACTTCGTCATAGGTTAGCGGGTCGGGACGCGCTACGCCTCTACCTGTTCCGTCGTGATCGGCCCGAAGCCTCTCGGCGTGCTTCTCATTCTCGTATGCTAGATAGCGGTCTATCACCTCTCCAGATGGGCCATCAGCGATCACTTTGCCATGATCCAGCCAGATAGCTCGCTGGCAGATGCTGCGTATGGCTTCGAGTGCGTGCGACACGAAGACGATTGTCACGCCCCGTTTTCGCAACTCGGCAATATGTTCCAGGCACTTCCTCTGGAACGCTTCGTCGCCAACCGCCAGTACTTCATCAGTCAGCAGGATGTCGGGGTCTACATTGATCGCGATGGCGAAACCGAGGCGCATCACCATGCCTGATGAGTAGTGCTTGATTGGAGTATCAATGAACTCCGCAAGCTCCGAGAAGTCAACAACGGCCTGATAGCGCGAAGCCATCTCCTTACGTGAAAGGCCGAGCAGTGAGCCGTTGAGATAGATATTCTCGCGCCCCGTAAGCTCAGGGTGAAAGCCTGTGCCAAGCTCAAGTAGGGCTGAGACTTTGCCTCGCACCGAGACGCTACCGGAGGTAGGTTCTAAAATACGCGAGATCAACTTGAGGGTTGTTGATTTTCCCGAGCCATTTTCGCCAACAATACCTATCGACTCGCCTTTATAGATGCTGAAGTTTGCGTCTCTCAGCGCCCAGAACTCCTCTGTTGAAGGGTTTGGCATAGCCACACCCCTGCGCGACAGGCTGCGCAGCCCAAAAAGGCTCACCATCACGTCCTGAAAAGAGCGCGCTCGCTCGTGATGTAAAATGAAGCGTTTCGAGACTTTGCTGAACTTTATCACCTTATAACGGGAGGGGAACTGAGGCTGCACCTTGCGTGTCTCCTCCGCTTCAGTGGCAGCTGCATCTGCTCCATTGCTCGCCACCACGCTCACCACCGTGCCCTCAGGTGCGACGCTCGCCGCCTCGTCTTCCTTATACGTTTTTACTGCAAAGGAAGTCACGCTAGACTTCCTCACCGAAGTTGCGACTGAAGCGCATAAAGAAAAGGTAGCCAAGGACAAAAATAATGGCCGATGTAATCAGTGTTCGCAACATGAACAAAGGGTCGGGACTATTCGGATCGTTATAGTAGAAAATATCACGGTAATTGGCGATGATTGAGGCCATAGGGTTAAGGTAATAAAGGAGGTTTGTATATTCTTTCGCGACAGTCTTCGCGTCGTATATGATAGGCGTGAGAAAAAACCAGGCATTCAGCCCCACCTCGACGAGTACACTGGTGTCTCGGAAAAAGACGTTGAGCGCCGCGACGAAGAAACCCAGCCCCAGCAAAAAGAGCATCTGCGTTACTATCAGAATTGGAAAGAGCAAGAGGTGGCCGTTGATGCAAGCCGTTGCGCAGGTTGCCGAGAAAGGAGAGCCGACCCCCTCTGGCCGGAAGACGAGCATAAAGAAAAAGAGGGCAGGCAATGAGAGCAGATAATTGATCATGTTCGAGAGAACCAGCGACACCGGCAGCATTTCTCGTGGGAAGTAGACTTTCTTTATGAGGTGGCCGTTGTTGACAATGCTGCCGAGGGTGGTTGCCACTGACGTTGCGCACCAGTTCCAGGGCAACAATGCAGATAGGAAAAAGACATTGTACATTGGATAGGTGTTATTGCGCAGCAGTGCGCTAAAGACAAAGGAGAATACAGCGGTGAGGAGCAGGGGATTCAGGAGGGACCAGAAAAAGCCGAGCACAGAGTGCTTGTACCGGACCTTGAGATCGCGTACAACAAGGTTGTACAGGAGATCCCTATAATTGATGGACTGCCGTGCTCGTGCTAACAATACTCAAGCATCCTGAGAGTGGAGATGAATGGCTGACATAAGTAACAACGCAAGTGGGGTCGCGGGGTTGCACATGCTGATTATAAGAGGGTGGAAAAAGGGTGTCAAGCAACTGTAAAGAGGAACGACAACCACCCGCGCGCTCCGGTGCACCTCCTGTTTTGCGTGCGGATAGCGGCGGAGCGCCTACGCCATCGCCTGGTGACCTCGAGGAGCATCGCAGGCAGAAGCAGCATGCAGCGCTTACATCCATTTCCGCCACGATCTTGCTTGCGCTCTCGAAGCTCGCAGTCGCGCTCATCACAGGTAGCCTGGGCATATTTTCCGAGGCTCTCAACTCAACAGTTGACCTTGCGGGCACTGCATTGAGCTATGCAGCGGTGCGCGTCTCCAATCGCCCACCCGATGCGACGCACCCTTATGGGCACGCCAAGTTCGAGAGTCTTGCTGCCCTCTTTGCCGTTGTTCTGCTGTCGCTGACTGCCCTCGGAATCCTGCGCGAGGCATTTCTGCGCGTCTTCGGGCGTGGCGAAGTGCCAAGCGCCAACTGGCTTGGCTTCGCTGTGCTCATCCTCTCCATGATTGTGGACTTTACCCGCTCGCGCTATCTCAGCCGTGTCGCACAAGAGCATGGTAGCGCGGCGTTAGAGGCAGACGCTGCCCACTTCACCACAGACCTCTTCAGCTCGGCTGCTGTGCTGATTGCCCTGCTAGTTGTAGCTGTGGGCCTGGCGCTCGGTTGGCCTACCCCATGGCTCGTGGCGGCAGACGCTGCCGCGGGCGCGCTGGTCGCGGTAATTATTCTTGTCGTGGCAGTACGCCTGGCCTTACGTGCGGTCAACGCGCTGACAGACCACGTGCCGCCGACGCTTGTATCTGATGTTGTCGCGGCGGTAGGTAAGACCGCGCAGACGCTCGGAGAGCCTTCTGCTCGCGTTCGCTTTGTTGGCGACCAGCCTTACGCCGATATCTCTGTAGGCGTGCCTCGCGGCCTCTCTCTTGAGCGCTCACGACAGGTCTCGGATGAGGTCGTGTCGCATGTGCAGGAAGTATTGCCGCGCGCCGATGTAGTGGTCCACACTATACCCATCGCGCCTGAGAGTGAGAGCGCTGTGGAGGCAGTTATCGTGACAGCGGCACGGCTCGGCCTGGGAGTACATCATGTACGCGCCTTCGCGACGCCTCACGGTCTTCGCCTGGATATGCACATGGAGGTGCCCTCCACGATGACGTTACTCTCGGCGCACCAGGAGGCCGATCATCTTGAGGCTGAACTGCGCCGAGACATAGCTGGTGTTCACGATGTTCAGGTACATATTGAGCCGCGCCACGAGGAAGTTCACAAAGTTGCTGAATACAGCAGGAAAGAGGAGATCAGGCGGCAGGTGGCTACCGCCGCACGTGGGCAGGCTGGGCGCGGCGTTCATGACATAGAGGTGCTGTGGTCGGACGAGGGGTACGTGGTGACGCTGCACTGTTATATGCCCTCCAACCTGCCCATTTCGGTGGCGCACGCCCGTACAGCTGAGGTGGAGAAAGCGGTGAGAACAGCGGTGCCCGGCATCTACCGTGTGACAGTTCACCCTGAGCCCGCGTTTTCTCCCGATGAGGCTTGACACAAAAGATGCGTCTCTTCTACACTTAGAAGGAACGACCGCCTGTATTCCCCAACCTGCCCAAGGAACAACTGATGACCGATCTATATCGCACACCCTCGACCAGGAAGAGTGGTACTCTTCGCGGCCCCCTGGCCATGCTTTTGGCGCTTGGCGCTTTCCTGCTGATTTGGCTTGCGCTGGTAGGATTCGGCAACGTGGCTGGCCGCTATTTGCAAGCACCCGGCGATGTCAGCGAAGTGCGCGCTAATCAGAGCACCATCGCTGATCAGCAAGAGCCTGCTCTGGCAGTAGACCCAACCAACCCCAACAATGTTCTATCTGCCGCTAAGGACTGGAGAACTGGCCCAAAGCAAGTTTGGTACTACCGTTCGAGCGATGGCGGGCGCACCTGGGCCGATGGGCACATGGATATTTCGTCCGAGCTTCCGAACCAGAGCGACCCTGTGCTTGGCTTTGATGCTTCGGGTACCGCTTACCTGGTTGTGCTCGGATACAACCAGAACGATCTGACGGTGGGCGGCGTCTTTGTGAGCCGCTCGCAGGACAAAGGGTCCACCTGGAGCAAGCCGGTTCTGGTTTCTTCAAACAGCGACAAGCTCTTCAATGATAAAGAGTGGCTGACCGTAGACAGGAGCAACAACCCATCAACCAGAGGAAATGTCTATCTAACCTGGACGCTCTTTACAACCCTCAGCCCAACCAGGGATCGGGGCGACATCGTGACTTCGCGTTCTACGGACGGCGGCAAGTCCTTCTCGTCGCTCAAGATGGTGAGCCTTCAAGAGCAAGGCAACACCCAGGGTTCGTTTCCTGCGGTGGGGCCAAACGGCGAGTTATATGTGCTCTACTACAGTGGGGTTGGGGCCAGCGACCTGGATGACAGGGCAGCAGGCGATGCTTCATCTCAAGCGCAGACCGGGCGGGAGGCTCCCGCTCCCAATAGCGATGCGCTTTATCTCGCGAAATCGACAGATGGTGGGCAAACTTTCCCGCAGGTGGCGCGTGTAGCTACTGTATCTCGGCCCCCCGCCCAGCTTCCGGGCAGCGATTTCCGCCTGTTTGTGCTGCCTGCCCTGGCCGTGGACCCCCGCAGCGGATCTCTCTATGTCACCTGGAATGATTACAGCACAGGTGATGCTGATGTGAAACTAACCGCTTCCACAGATGGTGGGCGAAGCTGGAACAACCCTGTACGTGTCAACGATGACCCCGCAAGCCCTCGCCACGATCAGTTCTTCCCGACGCTCACCGTTGGTTCCGATGGCACCTTGCATCTACTCTGGCTCGACAGGCGTGATGACCCTAACAACAAGAAGTATGCGCCCTACTATACTCGCTCCACCGACGGTGGCAAGACATTCGCCAGGGATGTGAGGCTGAGTGGCACGCTCAGTGACCCCGCAGTCGGCTTCCAGGGCACGATCATCGGCGACTATATCTCTCTGGATACGTCCGCCGATGGGAGTAGAGTTTATGCTGCATGGCCGGATACGCGCGGTGGCGACCAGGATATATATTTCTCTTCCTTCGACAGCAAGACGGGACCTGCGGTTCTTACCGCGCCCCCCACAAGTGGCAAGCCTGCCCAGGTGGCCGTCGCATCCCCTCAGCCGCTTACAGGCTTCGAAGACGAAGCTTTTCTCCGCACGTGGGAGCGCGCTGACCGGCCAGTGCTTGTTGGGAAGGCTTCCCGCGCCTGGCTGTGGGGGCCTGTGAGCTTCGCAACGGCCAACGAGCCGTACGCGCAGGGCGTAAACGGCACACGCGCGGTGCAGTACTTCGACAAAGCGCGCATGGAGATCAATAACCCTGCGGGCAACCGGGCCAGCCCTTCTTTCGTGACTAACGGCCTGCTGGTCGTCGAGCTTATAAGTGGGCGTATCCAGACGGGCGACGCTCAGTTCGAGGCCGCGCGCCCCCCTTCCCAGGCACCTGTGGCGGGCGACAACAACAGCCCTGATGCTCTTACCTACAGCACACTGGCTGCCGTCGCTTCGCTCAATAACGACAAGCGTGCCTCCGACCGCACCGGGCAGGGAGTTACCGCTGTACTCAATAGAAGCGGGCAAGTGCTCGATGACCCGACACGGGCAGGCACAATCAAGCTGGCAAAATACGAGCCAACCATCGGGCACAATATCCCTGATCTCTTCTGGAACTTCATGAACTCGTCAGGGCCAATATACAATGGGCCTTCAATGAGCTATTCGGACGGGAAGATAGTCAGTTGGCAAACCGACCTGGGCTTCCCCATCACCGAACCCTACTGGACAAATGTGAAGATCGCCGGTGTGTCCAAATGGGTGATGCTACAGGCATTCCAGCGCAGGGTGCTCACCTATGTGGCGGATAATCCAGCAGGTGTGCAGGTAGAAATGGGCAATGTAGGCCGCCACTACTTCGACTGGCGATATGGTCAGATCGGCCAACCTGGGAGGTAGGCGCGCCTGCCGCATCTGGAAAGGTCTCTACGGTAGAATTGTCACACTGGCGCCCGTCGCCTTGCTCAGCAAGTTTACTCCACCGTTTGTTATCTCTGTTAGCGGTGAAGGCGCTGGCCCGAATGTGATCTGGGTTTCGCCTGAGGGGTCGGCGGCAATTACGCGGAAGTATAGACGAGCGACGATTATCCGGCCCTGCGGTAGATCTCCCTGGAGTACACCTGCGGCGTAGCCAATCGCCCCGCCTTTGGCGTCTATCCAGTTGCCCATTATAGCGGGGAGCGCCAACCCTGGTTCGACGTTCTGCGTCCCCGCGCCACTGCTATTCACAGCCGCGAGGCTCTTGGGATCAAAGTTGAGCACGAACGATACGCCGTCTATCGGTTGTGTACCTGCCTCAGCCACGACCATTACATCGAGCACCTGGCCTACCTGCACGCTCGCGCTCGCCGGGAGCAAAGTCAGTGACAAATTGTGTTGTAGGCTTTCGGGGCTGGTCCAGGGAGAGAGGGTTTGGGCAAGAGTGGGAGCTGCGTTGCTACTCAACGCCTGGAACTGGTTGTCTGCCGAGATGTCTCCGCACATATCGAAGCCCGACCTCAGTAAGCTGATGTCGCTCATCGTGACCACGCCGTCGTTGTTGAGGTCAGCAGCCGGATTGAAGCCAGGAGTGGCGCTCGAAGCGCCGAGCATGCTCTGTACGACGGCAAAGTCGCTCACGCCCACACAGTTATCGCCGTCTACGTCGCCGTCCACTTGCGTCTTCATATCGATGTCCGCAGTGGAGTTCGCCGCGAGGGTAATGTTGGCACGTGCGGACTGTATGCTGTGTAGTCCTTTCACATGCACGTCAAAGGTGCCAACGGGTAAGTTCTGGTAGAAGGCCACTCCATTGCGGTCAGTCTGCCCCTGGACGGTGGTTTTGATAGTTGGGTCTCCCGGTGTTGATAGATAGAGCGTCAACGGCTGCACCCAACTGTCGCTTGGCGGCGACTGCCGTCCGAGCCACTGGACGGTGACACGTGCCGAGGCGGTCGTTTGCCCTTGCGGTGGCGCGGCAGCTTGCGTGGGCTGTGCGGGGAGTACTTCAGTGGGTGGCGCGCTATTCTTCGGGGTGACTTTGAAGGCTAGCTGCGCTCCCGCGCCTTGGCTGTAATATTGTATTCTGATGGTGTGTGCACCACCGTCGAAGTCCGTATTATAAGTCACGCTGTTAGGTCCGCTCCACTGCCAGCCATTCACCGCCAGCAGATTGTCCACCCAGAGGCGCACACTGCTGTCTGCGCTTATAACCAGGTCATATGAACCGGCGTCAAGCCGGTAATCGCGGGTGAACTGTGCCGTCCACCCCTCTGTTCCGAGGCCCAGGCCCTGGGGCGTTTGCACAGCGGTGCCCCAGTTCATCTCCGGCGCAGGCACGTCACGCACGAGAGCGGGTTGCGCGGGAATGTCCCGAAGAGGTGTTGCACCGGTAACTTGCCCGCCAAAGTATTCCGCTTTCCAGCCTACGTACTTCTCAGGCCAGGCTGTGAAATCGACAGTGGTGCCCTTTGCCGCCACAGCCAGCGTGCCTCTGGTGAAGCCCTGGCTGAGCAGGCCGCCCATCTCTGGTCCCGCCTTGTACGGATCGGAGGTAGGAGCGCCGACCCATTCCGGCCCGGCTGGAGTGTGGGTGGCGTAAGCAGCGCCGATATCTGCCGAGAGCATATAAGCTTTCATCCCTGGGTAGAGAGTGCTTTTTAGCAGATCGTAGACGAGCCAGACGTTGCCGCGACCGTTAGCGCCGCTGAAAGGCTGGGCTACAACATTGTTTTCCGAGACATAGGGCAGCCACCACCGTACGGGACCAACAGCTCTGCCCAGCGTCTGCGCCCCGCCATTACGGGCATAGGCCTCCTGAAAGACCTGAGGTACTGCGGATCCCTGGCCGACTGTATATATGTTAGATGGTGGGGCCGCAACTCTTGTTGGTGCCGTGACCGAGGTGGGCACAGGCTCTCCGTCGTAGCCGCCCCCCGGAGGCTGTGGTGTGATCGCCGCTCCTGGATAATAGAATTGCAGGATCCAACCCCATGATTTGCCCTGATCGGCGTAATAGGCCGAACCCCACTGCGTCATGTAAGAGCCAGACCATGGACAGACGCCCGTAGGATCGCCGTTGTACTCTCCGGCGCAGTATTGCGTCTGGAAGATCGCTCCATTTTGTGTGAGCGTGTAATTGAAAGTGGCATCAACCGCGGCATCGGTGCTGGCATAGCTGACGTTCGGGTCGTAAACCTGGTCGTCGGTGTTGTCCTTGAGATCGGCTCCGAGGGCGGCCTGCTTCCCGCCCTGGTTTATCCAGAACCAGGCGTAGCTTTTGACTGCCATTGCGCCTGCCTTCAGAGAGTCGGCGCCCCAGGTGGGTATCCACTCGTTAGGAAGGGTGCGCTTTAGATAATCGCGGAAAGGAACCACCTCCACAGTGTTGCTGGCAGTCCGATAGACCCGGATTTGGGCAGGAGGTGTGGGTGGGGCTGACATGGAGTTGGCTGCGTATGCAAACTGCTCCTGGGTGCGGCCGTTCACTGCGTTGCTGCCGGCTTTCCAGGTGGCTGTTTGGGCGCGGGCGCGCGCCAGCGCAGATATTATCCTGGTTGGTGCCTTCTCTTTCGGCGCGAGCCTGGGATAAAGCCTGAGCGTATCACCTTTATAGAGCGCGACCTCCTGTATACTCCACGGTGCATGGCCTGTATCGCTCACCGAAAGCTCTACCCTCGTGCTGGCAGCACCCCCGAGAATATCCTGTGTCACTTCAGGCGCGGCGAAGGAGAAGTAACCCTCTGCGTTTGCGCGCGTCTGCAACGCGTCGTTGAGCTTTATTTCGGCTCCCGCCACTGCTGCCCCCGTATCCTGATCTGTAACCCACCCTTCAACGCCGGCAGCGGAGCCTGGCAGCCTGGCAGCCTGAAGAGCAGGCAGATTGCTCATGCCTGCGACTTGTATAGTTGTGAATTGTTGTGAGGGGGAAAAGCGGGGCGAAACGTTGACACCGAGCCCTGCAAGGAGCGTCACCAGCAATATTATACGTGCGGCGCGCGCTAGGATGGGGTAGCGTATAGGCAGCATCTGGCCCTCCGGCTGAGAAAGGTAGGGTCTCTGTGTGTCTCACGCACAAAGCGGAGCAGAAAAATAGGTCCTAGCTTTGCATCTTAACATAACATCCTATATTTTGCAATAGGCAATTTGTACTTATGTCAAAATAAGAGGGTTGCCACGCCTGACCTATTCGGCTTTTCGCCAAAACGCGGGGCTGCGAAATCCTTTGTCCGGCTCGTCTTGAGGTGTGAAACCTCTCTCGTAATGTACTTGTAGGAACTTGTAGGATTTGTTATCTCATCTATCTGGGGCATTCAGCGAGGTATAAGCTGCCGGGGGCTTGAAGTTAGTTGAAGATTTTGGAAGAGGCTACCCCAAACAAAGAATGCGCCTTCCGGCACGTGGATATGGCCGCTTACCACGCAGTCGCAGCGCGCGCCTTCAGCAAGTCGGCCCCTCATTACGACGCCGACATGAACGCCAATCCTGTGGCGCGATGGACGCGCAAACGCACTCTAGCCGCGCTTGACGAGACATTCATCGAAGGTGACCGTCTGCTGGAGATCGGCTGTGGTACCGGCACTGAGGCTCTCCACCTGACTGCGCGCGGAGTACAGGTTTTCGCCACCGACGTGGCACCTGACATGATCAGGATCGTTGAGCAGAAAGCTGCTGCCCTGCCTTACATGCAAGGAGGGATTGCTACCCGTGTGCTTCCTGCCGGATCGCTCGGTGAATTGGCTACGGAGTTCGGCGGGGGATCCTTCGACGGCGCTTATTCGAATCTTGGGCCTCTGAACTGTGAGCCTTCTCTAAAGCCGATTGCCGGTGCTCTTGCTCACCTTGTACGGCCAGGCGGGCGCGTTCTGCTTTCGCTCCTTAACCCATACTGCCTTTGGGAGAGTGCGTGGTATTTGCGGGCGGGGAAGCCCTGTCTGGCCTTCAGGCGTTGGCATGGTACGGCGCGTGCGACGGTGCGTGCTGAATGGCCTGACGAGCAGGTGGATCTCTTTTACTGGCGCATGGCTGCTGTCGAAGAAGCATTTTACCCTTACTTTCGCGTTGTGAGGAAGCAGGCGCTGCCCTGGCTTCTGCCACCGCAGTACCTGGGCGCGCTGGTCGCACGACACCCACGCCTCTTTACGTTCTTGGAGAGGATCGAGGATAAGACCGCGTCAATATGGCCCTTCTGGGGCCTGGGCGACCACTATATGCTGGAACTTGTAAGGAGTGACGAGCATATAAACAGTGTTTCTTCCGAGAGCACATGGAGTTTTATCGTGCCTGAGGTTGGAGTGGAATTATGAATCTGGCCTTCATGAAAAATGGCTCTCTTCTCCTGTTGTCCAACGGCTTCGGTCAGGGGCTGGCATTTTTGACTTCCGTGGCAATTGGGCGGCTCCTCGGAGTGCAGGCTTTCGGGCAGTATGCGACGATAATGGCGCTGGTATTCGCCTTTGGCACTGTTGTAGAGGCGGGTATGGAGACGACCCTCACGCGTGAAATCGCCCGCCGGCCTGCTCGCAGCGTCAACCTGCTCGTGAGTTCATTGGTTGCCAAGTGCGCGCTGGGTGTTACCCTGTGGTTGCTCCTGGCGTTTTCTCCTCTTGCTATTCTGCTGGCTCCGGCTACAGCAGTTCTTCCTGCTTTACAATTGCTTGCGGTGTTGATCACATTAAACGCCGCCAACGCCTCGTTTAGCGCGTTGTTTCGCGCCTTGGGGAGGATGCAGTGTGTCCTGATCATTAATATTGCAGGGCTTTCGCTGCAACTGGCAGGTGTGCTGGTTCTGTTGGCCGCTTTCAAGTCGGTGTCCCTCCTCATTGCATGGTTTGTCGTAGTGCAGCTATTCGAGCTAGCTCTTGGCATCATCTTCTTTCACAGAGGCCTGACTCCCGCAAGCACGGCGCAGAACGCGCCGGCTCCTCGCTCAGAGAGAGCGCAGCGGCCACCTGGGCCTCTGCTAGCTTCAGCATACACGCTGGTGTTACGCTCATTCCCCTTCGCCCTTGGCGGCGTTTTGGGCGCGCTTGCTATCAGAGTTGACCTGCTCATGATCGAGGCTCTTCGTGGGGCGGCGGCAGCCGGCGTCTACTCTGTGGCGGCTCGACTCCTAGAGCTGATGGCTTTGGCTCCCAACTCATTCCTGGCCGCGCTGTTGCCCGCGTTCGCACGTGGCTCAGGCGGATCACAGGGTAGCTCGGAACAGTCTTACAGCAGTGCGTTGCGCGCTATGACAATAGTGGCGTTGGCGCTGGCGGCTTGTGGCCTTTTGCTGGCTGAGGCGCTGGTGAGATTAAGCTTTGGCGCTGCCTATGCTGCGGCGGCCGGTCCCTTGAGGCTGTTATCGCTACTGCTGCTTCCTTTGCTTCTAAATAGAATCACCACTGTTCACCTTTACGCAACCAACCGCGAAGTTGTGGCAAATCGAGCGCTCGCATTGAACTTGGTAGCGCGAGTAGTGCTGGGCTACCCTGCGATTTCCGGTTGGGGCATCGAGGGAGCAGCCCTGGCCAACATCGTGGCCGAGACGATCATGCTTGGCGTTTACTGGCTGTGGGGCGCTATGCAGGAGTCCGCTCCTGCGCCACAGCAGGTTATGGCTTAGATGAGTCGCTTTACCACTCAGCGTTGGCGAGCAATAGCCACGACGACCCGCGATGCCCCATGCACTATCAGCTCACCGCAGGTCACACCATTGAGCTCGTGGACGGCAGGCAGGCGAGGTAATCGGCGCGCGGTGTGGCGGCGCATAGCGGGCAAAATGGCGAAGAAGGGCCTCACCTGGCGCTACAGGCGTTTCGCTCCAGGAGCGCAGCCTGCTCACTTGGTCCGTATCCGTGGCCTACAGCTGCTTGTTTCGAGGGGCGTCTTTGATCCGGCGGTGCACTTTACCAGCGCTTTCTTTGCATCGTATATAGGGAGATGCCATCTCCTACCGGGGGGATTGGGTGTTCTTGATATGGGTACGGGCAGTGGCATTCTGGCGATAGCTGCGGCGCGATCAGGTGCTCACAGGGTTGTGGCGGTGGATATAAACCCGGTAGCGGTGCAATGTGCTCTTCGCAATGCGGCGCGGTATAACCTTGCTCATCGGGTTGAGGCTCGTGTGGGCGATCTCTTTAACGCTGTACAAGGCGAGCGCTTCGACGTCATTCTTTGTAACCCCCCCTATTTTCGTGGAGTACCGGAGAATGTGGCGGACTATGCCTACAAGTGTGGGCTACACTTTGAGTGGCTTGAGCGCTTCGCTATCGAGTCACATGACTATCTCTCTGCGTGTGGCCATATACTTATCGTGCTAGGTGATGCGGCTGATCTATCGACTATACTGACCCTGTTGAGAAGGTGCGGTTGGAATGTACAAGAAGTGGCCCGGCGAGATATTCTGGTGGAGGTGCTCTCTGTCTACTCGCTCACACCGCGTGCCGATTGGCATAGTCCTATCGCTGACTGCCCTCCTCGGAACTCTACTACGGCTCATCTCGATTGACAGTCGCGGGCTATGGGGGGACGAGGCGGTGCGGGTATATGCCGCGCGGCTGCCCTCGGCGCTCGAGGTTCTACACGTGGCATGGGCGCAACCCCCCTCTGCCCCGATTTACTGGCTCGGCTTGTACTGGTGGATCCTCCTCTTTGGGCATAGCGACGTAGTGGTCCGTCTCTTCTCTGTTATACCCTCTGCGCTCGCGATACCCGCCATTTTCCTGCTCGGCAGCAGGGTAGCAGGGGTCGCGATTGGTCTGATCGCATCTCTGCTGATGGCTGTTGCTCCGCTTGCTGTCGAAGTGGGAGAGGAAGCTACCATGTATGCTCTCACTATGCTGCTGACGACCCTCCTTCTGGCCTGCGCGTTACCTCTCATTCGGGTGGGCCGGGGTGCATCCCTCTACGTATTAACCGGTACGCTCCTGCTATACACCCACTACATGGGCGCTCTATTTCTCGCATTACTCTTAATTGGCGGTCTGTTCATCATCAGGAGCAGGCATTCTGGGCCCAGCGCATGGGGCCTCATTAGAAGATGGCTTAAGGCAAACGCTTTGATCTACCTCCTTTGGCTACCGTGGACAATCGCCATCAGCGTTCGTCTTGTTGAGCGCTGGGGTGAATTGGCGCAGCTACAGTATCGTGCGGGCTTTGCGGAGCTTTATGATGCCTCCCTCAACTTGCTTGTATCTGCAAGCGCGTCCCGCCAGTGGCCCACCTGGATTCTCGTTGGCGCTATGGTTGTGGCGCTGCTCCTCTCGGCTATCAGCCTGATCCGCGCCTCAGGTGTAGAGCGTGCGGTCCTCGCACTGCTGGCCTGGGTAACGGGCGGCTTTATTGTCTTTGTAATTGGCTTTTCTGCTTTCACAGGTGAGTGGCTATACCAACCGCGCTTCCTGGCTTTGATTCTACCTTCAGCCCTTGTGGTCTTAGCCTCCGTGGTGCGTTCCCCTGGCATCGTAGCCAGGACTTATGCGCCACATTGGTTGAATTACAGGCAAAGATGGGGTGCACTGCTCCCTTTGGGCGGCGTGGTAGTATGGCTCATAATTGAGCTGGCAGGCCTGCGCCAGTTCTACTTGAATCCTGTGCATGGGCGTGATGGGCTTCGCGAAATCGGGGCGGAGCTAACAGCAAAGGTGCAGAAGGGTGACATCGTGCTTGCCAATCAGCCGATGTTGGTCTGGTTCGTCGCCCAGTACTATGACGGGCCAGCCGCCGCTTTGCCTCAGAGTTGGGACGTGCGAGATGGCTATCCGCTCTTGCCCCCAAAGCAGCCCGACTGGGTTACATCACAAGAAGGGGCGCTGCAACGGCAAACGGCGGGCAACAGTCGCATCTGGCTCCTTTATCTCCCATTTGTTGATCCGGGTGGGAGGCTGATCAGCCGGATAGAAGATGAATACCCCATTCTTGAGCACAGTAGCTACCCACTTGCCGACCTTTATCTATTTGATGCAGCGCCTGGCGGGTCCCGCAAAGCAGACGCCACGACGCCATGAGCACCAATGCCGGACTTACCACTTCTCTTCTCAGGCGCATTGCACGAATGACCGCGTTCAGCGCCACTACTGTATATCCGGCGCTTCTACTCCTGTTAGCATCCACCCTGTGGTTTGCCTATCTGCTGGTCCGGTTTCCCTTCGACGGCCTTTATGGACAGGACAGCTACGCCTATTATTACCAGGCGTTGGAGATCTGGCACAAAATGAGCGGCGCATCGGTCCCTCAATGGCCCTTTGCGGGCCTTGGGCTTTATCACTGGCCCGTCGGGTACCACTTGCAGGTGATAGCAGGTTTCCTGCTGAGCGGGGAAATTCCTGCGGGTGGGCGGTTCATCACCGTTATGATGGCGGATACTGTGCCTGTGCTGGTATTTCTCCTCGCCATGAAGGTGCTGCCTCTGGTGAACTCCGCTCAAAAGGCGTTGGCCGGGCTTGTCTCTGGCCTGGTGGTGCTCTTCGCAGGGGTCTTCGGCCAGACTTCGCTGGCGCTCATGTCAGATGTGCCCTCCCTCTTCTGGAGCCTTCTCTCCGCCCTCGCCCTTGTGCATACTTTACCGCCGCCCAATCGAGGCACGGTGCCGAAGTCGAGATGGCGCTGGATATTGCTTGGGGGCTTCGCGCTCGGAATGGCTGTGCTGCTGCGCTACGCTTCTATACTGCTCGCCTTGCCTATTCTCCTCTACGCACTTTTCTGGGTGCGCGATCAACGTAATTTGCAGAAGCCGCAACATCTCACGACACCTGTGCTCCTGGCGGCGCTGGGCTTCTGCGTGGCGCTCGCACCTCAGTTGTACTACCTCATGTGGCAGGGCGTTAATGTGGGATACGCCAACCCACTATCCGGCTGGGACGTTGCGAACTTCTGGAGAAACCGTCTGCAAACAGGCGCAGACGGCATAATAGTGTTCGACCAGCCGATGATTGCCTTCTACGCGCTTCAGCCTCTCTGGAACGCGGGATCAGGCTTTCTCTCCCCTTTTTATTTGCCTCTTCTGTTGGTTGGCGCGTGGTACTTGCTGAGACAGGCTTGCACTGAGGTGATCGCACTCCTGTTCTCCTGGTGGCTTTTGCCCGTCATTTTCTTCAGCGGTACGGCTTATCAGGCCCAACGGTTCGTCCTTTTCTACTTGACACCGTTAGCTTTGCTCGTGGGGATGGGCGTGGTGTGCTTATGCTACGGCTTACGGAGGGGTAAGTTCCGCGCACAGAGATGCCCTGTCAGGCCGCTTCCCGCGGTGCTTGTGGCGTTATTATTTAGCGCCGGACTGGTACAAGGGGGGTCATCATCTCGCTCACTTGTCGTGGCACAAGCCACAGCAAAGGCAGGAGAACTTAACACAGTAGAGCTTGTACGTCAGGCGTCGTCAGGAGACCGGCAGCCTCGCATCGTGGCATTTGGCTTGAGCGCAGCGCTTTACCACTACACCCGGTGGCCTGTAATTGATATATACGACAATGATAAAGAGGCTATCGCAACCTTTCTCGCTGATTCCCCCAACAGGATAGTCGTGGTTCCCGAAGCAAGCCTTGCACGCCAGTGGGCGAACACTCCTGTTGGGGCGCGCTGGCTCTGGCTGCGCTCCCAATATCTCCTCGAAAAAGTAGGTGAAGCAGCAGGTTACTCTGTCTACCGCGCTCAGGTGAGAAAGCCAGGCAATTACAAGCAGTGAGGAATGAGGAGTGAGAAGAGCATCTCACTCCTCATTCCTCACTGCTTCGTGGCCTCTACCTGCCCGACTGCTCGAACCTCCTGTTTATCTCAGCCCAATTAACAACATTCCACCAGGCGCTGAGGTATTCAGGTCGGCGGTTCTGATATTTCAGGTAGTAAGCGTGCTCCCACACGTCGTTGCCCAGAATCGGGTACTGACCATCGGAGAGTGGGCTATCCTGGTTGGCGGTTGAGACAACCTGTAACGTGCCGTCGCTGCCGCGCACAAGCCATGCCCAGCCGCTGCCGAAGCGTTTTGCTCCGGCATCGTTGAACTGCTGTTGCAGTGCCTGGAAGCTGCCGAATGCCTGGGTGATCGCGCTGGCAATAGCGCCTGTAGGCTCTCCGCCGCCGCCAGGCCCCATGATTTGCCAGAACATCGAATGGTTGACGTGCCCGCCGCCGTTGTTGCGTACTGCTGTGCGTATATCCTCGGGGACGCTGTTCAGATCCTTGAGCAAATCTTCGGCGCTTTTACTCTGCAACTGTGGGTACTTTTCCAGGGCAGCATTGAGGTTATTTACATAGGCCGCATGGTGCTTGTCGTGGTGCAGGTGCATAGTCTCTTCATCTATATATGGCTCCAGGGCGTTGTAATCATATGGTAGAGCCGGTACTTGAAAAGCCATCTTATCGTCCTCCTGATTGATATGGTTGCCGCTTCGATCGAGCGAGAAAACATCTGACGTTTCGCTCCATAGTTGAGTCAGCATAATATGTACCGCCGCATCTACAGGCGCAGATTGGGCGTGCAACGTCTGCCAGCAATCGTGCTACATATCCCTTGAGCTATAACTAACCCACAGAAATCAAGCAGCACCAACCCCCCAGCCGGGCGAGCCCGATGATCGGCTCATCGAGTCAAGAGTGCCTTCGCGGTCAGCCGCTGATGCTTTACCTGCACCCACCACCGCCCACCGAAGTATGGCGCCACCAGCCAATGCGGCGATAGAAGCGCCAACGCTTGTTACCTTAGGCCTCCCTCTACTGCTCAGCGCGGCGCTTGCAGAGCCAAGGAGGGCAGTAAGAGAAGATACAACAGATGTGAGGAGCAGCTTACCAATCCAACCCTCACGCAGAGGGGGTGAAGCGGCTCCCGAAGTGGCGAGAAAGCTGCCCAACAGCGTCATCTCTGCTGCTTCGCAGGTAAGCTCGATTAAGGAGAGAGCTTTGCCGTCGGCTGCGCCTTTGCCGGATATGGTGGTCGCCAGCTCGACGGCAGCCACGCCTGTGCCCACTGCGCTTGCCATAAAGAGCGCCCCGAGGAGGGGGCTGGAATACCATACTGGGACGCTGGTAGTACCCAGGAGGACGCCTGTATAACCCGCGAGAGTAAAGGCGCTCGGTATGCCAAGCACCGCAAGCAGTCGTTCAGGAAAGAGCCTCAGCACCGCGCCGAAGATGGGCAATTTGCCGTCGCGAGCCAGCATACAGAGTATCGTGACAGCCGCACCCGTGCCATGAGCGGTGAGCGCCCAGGAGCCGAGGTTCATTGGCGAAGAGGGCTTGAAAATGCGCAACATGTGGTGAAAGCGGCGTGGGACGCCAAGATCATCTATAAGCAGAAAGGGGCACGGCAGCAGGGTGGCGAAAGAAACATAATGGGCAACCCGTGCCAGGTCCTTGTAGCCTTTCCCATCAACCAGTGAGGCAATAGACCCCAGGAGGGCAGCGCCCGCCGATACCCCGCCGAAGAAGAAGTACGCCGCCACTTCATGGTTCCAGGTGGGTTGCTTAAGAATAGGCACATTGCGATAGGCATCCCTCGCCCGGAGATGCGCCGCCCCCAGGTGCAATCCGCCCGAAATGCTCCTTTTCTTGCCGTGCGGCCCGCTTTCACTCTCCATTGGCGTGACACCCCTTATCTTGCGTTTTTGCCCAGGATCAGCGCGGTCGCCAGGCTTAGCCCAACGCCTATAGCTGCGCTCCACAGGTATTTTTGCTTCATTGTAGTCATAGGACGGTGCGGCGCTTCGGGCAAGTTGTAGGCGGCAGGCTCCTCAGTTAGCAGGAAGAAGGCATTCAGCCTCTTGTAATCCCCGGCGTCATCAACCCCGTAGAGATATGCCTGCTCCTGGCCGCTTGCCCGCACCCTGTCGAGACGCTCGCGTGCCCGTGCGCGGAGATCTTCCACAGGCCCAAAGAGTATGGAATCGGTAGGGCAGGCTTTGGCGCAGGCAGGTTCGATACCATCTTTCTGGCGGTCGTAGCAAAGGGTGCATTTATGCGCCGTGCCGTCGGCCTCGCTCCTGCCAAGCACACCGAAGGGGCAGGCCGCCACACAGTAGCCGCAGCCGTTGCAAATATCTTGCTGTACGTACACGTCATCGAACTCGTTGCGTATGAGCGCGCCTGTGGGACAAACTTCCTGGCATGGCGCGGTGGTGCAGTGCTTGCAAACATCGCTGTTGAAGAGCCAGCGTACTCCCCCCTTTGGGAGCGCCTGTTCGGTGAAGGTAACGTGCCTCCATGTGGTTGCTGACAACTGCTTCGTGTTATCGTAGCTCTGGCCGCTCCACTCCATGCCATCGGCGGGGAGGCCATTCCATTGCTTACAGGCTACTTCACATGCCTTGCAGCCTATACAGAGGGTAGAGTCGGTAAAGAAGCCCATAGGTGCGTGAGCAGGAGGAGGCTCGACGCGCTTCATACCCTCTATCAAACTTGGCTCTACACCTCCGGTCATGCTGATCTCCCTTCCGGCTGCGCCTGGTGAGGCGTGTCGGGCATTGGCTCGTTGCGAGCACGCGGGGCCACATCAACCGAGGGCTTATCTGAATGCTGCGTAAGCCTGCCCTTGCGTACCTGGCACATCAGGCTCTTGCCTTCATGCATACTGACGTTTGGGTCCATCACGATAGGTATTAGCTCATTTGCCGCGCTGCCCGTCACCTCGCCACTGTAGCCGAAGTGTATAGGCAAGCCAATCTGGTGAACCGGCTTACCTGCAATTGTCAGTACTTGCAGGCGGGGTGTGACCATTGCGCGCCCCTCGATGGCTCCACGCGGGCTGCTGACCACAACCCAATCGCCGTGCTCGATGCCGCGCTCGGAGGCAAGCTCAGGGCTCATCTCGACGAACATAGCAGGTTGCAGCTCGTTTAGCCAGCTATCAAAGCGGCTCATACCGCCGCTCAGATAATGCTCTGTGAGGCGGTAAGTAGTGGCAACCACAGGGTAGTCGGGGTCTTTGGCTGGGGCTACAGGATTGAGCGGCAACTCGGGGATCTTCACCTGCGGGTTGATGCGCTGCTTGTACAGGGGATTATCTACCGGCGACTCTACAGGCTCGTAGTGCGTCGGCAGTGGGCCGTCCTTGATGCTGCCGGGCGAGAAGAGCCAGCCTTTGCCATCGGAGTGCATAATAAAAGGCGAGTCGCCGTCTATGTAGTCCATGCCCATGTCATCTGCTTTACCACGATAATCAGGCCCTTTATCCAGGGGGAAGTCGGGTATATCAGGGCCCGTCCACTTCTGTTGCTCCTTATCCCACCAGATGTACTTCTTGCGTTCACTCCAGGGATTGCCTTCTGGGTCGGCACTGGCGCGGTTATACATCATACGCCTGTTGGCGGGCCAGGCCCAGCCCCAGTTGAGATTGACCGGCGCTGAGAGGTCTGCAACACGGTCGGCTGCTCGGTTGCGTCCCTTCTCAGGATAGACGCCGCAGTATATCCAGCAGCCGCAGGCGGTGCTGCCGTCGTCTCTGAGCGCCTCGAAGCCGGCCAGCTGCTTACCGTTTGCTACAGAGTAGCCGTTTATCTCCAGGAGCACCTTTTCCGCATCGGGTTCATCCTCGATGCGCCCCAGTGCGCCATCAGGAAGGGTTTCCAGGCTATCTTGCTCATAATTCCATGTCAAACACTGTATACCCGCATCGCGCTCGGCTTTGCTCTGCGCGTAAAGCTCTTTCATACGCCGGCCCAAGTTCCAGATAAACCAGAGATCGGAGCGGCAGTCGCCCGGCGGGTCAACTGCTTTGGTGTGCCACTGGAGGAGACGTTGCGTGTTGGTCAGCGTGCCCGACTTTTCCGCGCCTGAAGCGGCGGGCATGAAGAAGACCTCGGTGCCAATGGCGGCAGGGTCGGGATTGTCCGGCCCCTCCTTCCAGAAGGTGGCACTCTCAAGGAGGAAGAAGTCGCGCACAACGAGCCAATCGAGCTTGCGCAAAGCCTCGCGGTTGAGCCGAGCGTTGGGCGCGCCTGCCGCGGGGTTTTGCCCCATGAGGAAAAGACCATGAACCTTACCCTCCGCCATCTTTATAAATGTAGGCAGCTGCGAGTGGTCTTCTGTAATGCGTGGTATCCAGCCGAAGCCGTAGTCGTTCTCCGGGGTTGCGGCCTCGCCAAACCACGCCTTCAGCAAGCTCACCATGAATTTGGGGAAGTTGGCCCAATAGCCGCGCTGAATACTTTCCTGGGCGAAGTAATCTTTCAACGTTTCACTATCGCGCGACTTGGCGGGCTGCGGGATATAGCCCGGCAGGAGATTGTATAGCGTTGGTATATCAGTCGAACCCTGGATGCTGGCGTGGCCGCGCATCGCCATCACCCCGCCGCCCGGACGACCCACGTTTCCCAGGAGCAGTTGAAGTATCGCCGCGGTACGTATGATCTGCACGCCGGTAGAGTGTTGCGTCCAACCGACTGCATAAACAATCGCGCCGGTTTTCTCGCGCCCAGAGTTGCTCATCAACTGCTCAGCAACCGCGAGGAACTGTTGCTCTGTGCAGCCGCAGCTGTCTGCCACAATTTTCGGTGTGTAGCGTGCGTAGTGCCTGCGCAGTATGTTGAGCACACAGTTGGGGTGCTGTAAAGTGGGGTCCCGCTCAGGGTAGCCTTTTCTTACTGCGTCGAGGGTCTGGCTCCAGGATTCGCCCGTTGTCTCAGGGGGCGTGGACGAAGCGGGAGGAACGGGCTGCCCGGCGTAGTTCCAGTTGGCCTTCGATATATCGTAACTCTTGCTGTCAGAGTCATAACCTGAGAATATGCCTTCGTTGTTCTCGGCGTCAACGTAGTCCTCGTTGATAATGGTGGTGGCGTTGGTATAGGGGAGTACATACTCCTTGAACCACCGCTCTTGCTGTAGCACCTGATTGATTATGCCGCCGAGAAAGACTATATCCGTGCCTGTGCGTATAGGCACGTAGGAGGTAGCGCAGGCCGAAGTGCGGCTAAAATGAGGGTCTACATGTATTACTTTGGCCCCAGCCTCTCGCGCTTTCACGACAAAGCGGAAGCCGACAGGGTGGGCTTCTGCCATATTCGACCCCATGATCAATATGCAGTCGCTGTGCTGTAAATCCTCCTGGAAGGTTGTGGCGGCTCCGCGTCCGAAGGTGGCGCTCAAACTGGGCACCGATGCGCTATGTCATATGCGCGCCTGGTTCTCAATCGCCACTATCCCCAGTGTGTTGAAGAGCTTTTTGATCAGATAGTTTTCTTCGTTGTCGAGGGTTGCGCCGCCCAGGTGTGCTATTGCTGTTGTGTGGTTGATAAGGTCGCCGTCTTCGTCTCGCTCCACGAAGTTGGCGTCTCGCGTCTCCCTGGTAAGCTGCGCTATCCGCTCCATTGCCCAGCCAAGGGGCTTTTGTTCCCAGTGATCGCTGTACGGAGCGCGGTAAAGCACCTGCTGCTGCCGGTGGGGGTTTACAGTCAACTGAAAGGTGTTAGAACCTTTGGGGCAGAGTGTACCCTCGTTTATAGGGCTGCGCGAGTCGCCTTCTATATCAACTATTTGCCCGCCCTTGACGTAGATTTTTTGTGCGCAGCCCACCGCACAGTAAGGGCATACGCCGTCCACCGCCACTGCATCACCGATTCGGGAGCGCTTGGCGACCGAGAGCGCGCTGAACGGCTGGGGGCTATTCCCTAACCGCCAGAAGAGGCTTGACTTCTCAGGGCGTTTCTTGTGGGCCATTGGCGCACCTCCCTCCCATTCAGCAGCTGTCTTGCAAAAGCTATACGACTTCGACTTGCTACTCGACTATGCGCTCACCTCGAGTGTAGACATTGCAGCGATTGTCACGCAGGAAAGCCACGAGCGTCATGCCTGTCTGCGCCGCCAGTTCGACCGCGAGAGTGGAAGGCGCGGACAAAGCCGCCATAATAGCGATCCCCGCCACAGCCGCCTTTTGCACAATTTCGAACGAAGCGCGGCTACTTACAAGCAGGATGTATTCCACGAGTGGAAGTAGATCGTGAAAGAGGGCATACCCAACTACTTTGTCCACAGCGTTGTGCCTGCCGATGTCTTCTCGCACCACGATCAGGTCGCCCTCCACGTTAAAAAGCGCAGCGGCATGTATGCCTCCGGTTTGGGCAAAGGCTCTCTGCGCGTTTCGTAGCTTGGCTTCCAGGGAGTAAAGAGCGTCGAGATGCACATAGCTTCCATCGGATAGAGAAGGTGTGCGCGCCTTTACCTGCGTAATGCTCGTCTTGCCGCAGAGGCCACAACTTGAGGAGGAGATGAAATTGCGCCCCCAACTTTGTGGGCTGAGCAGGCTTCTGTCCTCGGGGAGAACGTTGACGACGTTGTGATCAGGTAAATCGCCTTCCGGCGTACAATATCCGATCTGCTCGATATGGTTTTTACCCGCAATAATGCCTTCAGTAAAGAGAAAGCCTGCTGCAAGCTCCAGGTCGTTGCCAGGTGTACGCATGGTGACAGCTACATCTTCACCCGCAAGCCGGATTTGTAGCGGTTCTTCCACTGTGAGGCTATCGACTTCTGCACTCTCACTGCTGCCCACTCTACGCGTGATGCCCACAGACCTGCTGGCACCCTCCTGAGCGTCTATTGCGTTATAATCTGCCGAGAAAGACGTTGGCATCTTTGCCGCTCCATGCTGTGACTATAAGACCTCCTCATCAGCAGCTTGCCATGCCGGCTCTACTATACACAAGAAGGTGAGGTCTGTACGCCCGGTGTTTACAATGGACTGAACCGCCCCCGGCGGTATATACACTATCGTGGAGGCGCTAACGGTTTGCTCCTCTGCATGCACCCGCATTAACCCCTCGCCTGCCAGTATGTAGTAAAGCTCAGAGGCATAGAGCCTGTGAGGTAAGGAGCTTTCCCCTGGGCGAACAGTAGCATGCGCCACGCTGTATGTGGCTTTTACGGCATCCTTGGTAGGGTGTAACAACTCTCGAAGGTGAGTGTGATCGCCTGCCAGGAACTTGTCGCAGTCGTCAAGTCGTCTAACGAGCATCTGTTTCCCTGACTATTGCTTTTTGTAACTACTGCCCTGAAGGGTGACACAGAGTTGCGCCTGGCTTTAGCTGGCGTCCTTTTCGGCCTCTTCACCATGCTCCACTATATCACCTTGCTTAAAGAGTATATCCTGAAGGGTGGTGCGCCACTTCGGCTTCTGGCGCAGAAGAAACTCGAGGTCCATCCCGAAGTGTTTGAACTCTTCGGCCTGTGCGTTACTCATGATGGCCTTGGCCACAGTGTCCTTCTCTACGGCCAGGCGCTGCTCATACCAGTCAATGGCCTGCGCTTCCTCGATGAGCGACAACATCATTCGGGCGAAGGTGCGCGTTTTCTCCGGCAACTCGCTGGGTGGCTCGTGGTATTGGTCGAAGCCCATGTAGTTCCTCCCATCTGAGAACGGATTATAAGGATTTTGCAACATATTATAGCATGTGCCGTGCTAATATGAAGGCGCGCTTGGGGCACTACTGATCTACAGGCCTAGCTCCCGGAGCTCTCTTTCTCTGTAGCTGAGAGCGCAGGCTTGTAAGGTACTTTGAGCAGGTTAGCAGCCTTTCGCTTGGCGACTTCTCCGCGCCTGTCGTAGCGCGCTGTTGTGGTGACGTTGGCGTGGCCTGCGAGTCGCTGCACTGTGGAGATGTCCGCACCTGCATCCAGCAAGTCGCCAATCATAGTGCGGCGCAGGTCATGCGGGGAGAAAGGAGCTATTCCACCCTGCAAAGCTCGCTTGCGCAAGATCTTTCTGACTGCCTGATCGCTGATAGGGCGCAGTGTGATCTTGCCTGATTTATTCACAGGGCAAAAGAGTGGGCCTGGTCCCGATCCCCTCACGGCCAGCCAGCTATTGATAGCGGAGCCTGTCTCGTTGGCGGCGTAGGTTGTACGAGCTTTATTACCCTTGCCGGAACGTACTTTGACGGCTCCCGTCTTAGCTTCGTAATCTGCGGCGTTGAGCGCCACCACTTCGCTACGGCGAAGCCCGCAGTTGTAGAGCACAGCGAGCAGAGCGGCGTCACGCTTGCCCGATGGCGTATTGTCTTGAGCGCACAACGCGAAGAGGGCAGCTAGCTCCTCCGGGGTAAGGGCGCGGCCACGCGGGTCGGCAGTGCCGTGTACGGCAGGCAAATCGGCGGCGCGATGGAACTCCTCAGCGCTCATTTGCCCCAGCCGCCAGGCCTCGCGCATCACACCCCGTAGCGCGGCCAGCATCTTGTTGGCGGTGGCCGGGGAATACAATTCGGCAAGGAGAGCGCGTATAGCAGCGGTGTGCTGGTAGCGCAGAGCACTCCAGTCAAGGGTTTGCATATTGCAGCGATAATTGGTCAATAGGGCTGCTATGGCGTTCAGCGACTCGCCAATGGTGCGCCTTGAGCCGGGGGCGAGCCTCGCCAGGTAAACCCCTGCCGGGTGCTGGTCGGCCCTCAGTTGGCTACGTAGGGCAAGGCTTTGGTCAGCGGCCCGGTCTGTTGAGAGTGTACGAACGCTCGGCTGATCGGGCAGGTTATCTTCTCCATCGGTGGCACGCATGCAGTGACCTTCCATCTTCAGATATACGCAAAGTGTAGCACCGGACGCACGGAGATGGTGACTTATCCCCAGTGGGGAGAGGGCAGTGGGAGTGTGAGGTTTCGGCGCCTATAGGTTCCGAGAAGGGTCATTCTCGTTACCAATATCTTGATCTGTAACCTTATGTGCGATGGTCAGCCAGAGTAGCTTCTTTTCTTCTGTTGTAATACGTATATTCCGTCTGTCACCTAGCCCTCCGTTTGGGCCACCCTCTTGTGTTTGGCTTGGTTGGTGCTGGTTTTTATCTTATGGGATATGTAGCCATAGAGTTTCGCCTCGGATCAATGGCCCATCTTAAGTCAATGGTGGCGCTACTCCCTGGGGAGAGCCTGCGGCTTTAGGCCAGCGCGCTGGGAGTAGCGCCACCATTGGCTGAGGCTCGACTTCGGGGAAGAAGGAGTCGATCACGCCGCGTGTCGCGAGCAAGTAGTCCAACCAGGGTAACTCGCCAGGGCGAATCTGAACGCTGTCGGCCTGGACACCCTGTCGGGGCATGGAGGGCCATGAGGCCTGGATAGCAGCTACCTGATCCTCGCCCAACTCGTTGTTGAGCCGGGCAAGGCGGTCGTATACATTCATCAAGAAGGTGAAGTAATCGCGCAACGTCAGTCTCGCACCATCAGGCAAGGTAGCAAAGCGAGCGTTCCACCGCGCCACCACTTCGCAATAGATATCGTGGTGCATCATGAAGCGTTGGAGCGCATCTCGCCACTGAGGACGGCGTGGCTCCTCCGGCGGCCATGAACCATCCGGGCAGAGGACGTCTTCGCGCTGAAAGAGGGTCGCGCCCCACATCGCCATCGGGTAGGCGCGGCAGACCGATGGGCGGTCATTGTAAATGCCGCAGCGCTCATGCTTGTCGCCGAGGCGCATCAGGAAGACGCACGGGCCGTCCTTCCTGAAAGGACCTGCCTTGTCCAGGGCCAGGCCGTAGGTGGGCTTGTCCGACTCCAATTTAAAGCCATCTACCTCAGGGCTGGGCAGTGGAAAGGCGATAAGAAAGTCCTCGGGGGCCAGTCGCTGGTTGGTGCTTATCAGCCACACATCGTAGCCGGTTACAGGCACCACATAGCTGTGGCAACATATGCCGCAGGTTGCGCAAGGGTTAGTGCGAACGCTGCTCATTGGGCAACCTCCTCTTCTTCGGCCATGCTGTCAGCCATGCTGTCATACGCGCTAAGCAAGAATTCGCAAAAATCAAAAAATGTGAAGTTAGCTTCGGGTGGGGCTTCCGCCACCATTTCATTCCAATAGCCAACGACAGAGATGTACTCGGTGAAGTCAGTTTGTAGTACACCGGCAAGCTCCGTCTCCGCAGCCATATCAACGTCACTCAACGCCCACTTGCGGCATGTACAACCCGGGTTAGGGCGGGTCGCAAGCATACCGTCAATCATCTCAAGGGGAAAACTCTGGCAAACCTGCGGGCGCAAGCTGCCAAGCCCGCACCTGTGATGGCCGCTCCTGCTCTTGAGCAGGAAGATACAGGGCGGTGGCGTGGTCTTGCGGCGGCTCTTATGTTTGGCGAGGGCCAGGCAAAAGCTCCGCCCCGAATTGTCAAGGATAAAGGCGTCGGGACGAGTCCGAGGAGGCTCAAAGTATACGATGAAGGACCAGGGTGGGGCTTCAAGGACGCGCGATATACGCCAGATGTCACGGCCAGTGGGTATTACAAAGGCTGTGTAGCAGCACGTTTTAGGCTTGCAACTGAGCCATATCGACTCCTTGCTAGCTGCCGTAGGTGTGCCCATTTCCTCTCATTTCTGTCAAAGGCACAATAGCCGCTTGTATAAGGCATTGTGCAGGTCTATAGCGTCTGAGGTACACGCCTGGCGCACAACCCAACTCCAAAAGTAAGTACAGCCTCACAACCGCAGGCAGAGGCTACAATAGCAAGCCCGCCCCTGCCTGTGGTCTAGCTCTTTACCGCTCGCGTATCGCATCGAAGGTCGCAGAGCGCATCGTCTGTAACTCTTCCTCTTCAGCTTCCCCCTGCTCCGCTTCTCTCTGCACAGCAGGGATCGAGGCATAGGTCGCAGAGCGCATCGTCTGTAACTCTTCCTCTTCAGCTTCCCCCTGCTCCGC
>JADEYI010000488.1_pt1 | contig 53610 bp, 45 predicted proteins | sample 8542331 | NCBI WGS metagenome assembly JADEYI01 (sample SAMN16510988, study PRJNA670497) | mine drainage metagenome | isolation source: biofilm near Copperflume 1 | place: Germany: Marsberg coppermine Kilianstollen | collected 2018-02 | reverse complement strand
AAATCGAACATCGCGAATAGGTAGCAGGCAAAAAGTGGGACTATAACTTCGACTAGCCTGCTGTAGCGACGCACCTGCGCCTTCATCAGCGGCAAAAATGCTTCGTCGGCAAAGTGGATCAGATGCGCGTTCGCCCTGCGTTCCTCACCCGCCTTGGTCCGCACCAGGTACCATTGGGTACCCGCCCCCCCCATGCTCGCAGCCATCGGTCCCCCCCCCCAACAACTCCCTCCGGCTCAGCCAATCATCGCCCCGGTTCCAACAAATTCAAAAGTGAAATTCCATGGAAGTCAATTCGCAGAACAGAGATTTAACATGTAGTGTTGACTTGTGCAAACGTAAAATTGGTTAGCATAGCCCTTATCAGCAATCTCGAACTGTCTTTAAATTGCTATGTCTCTCTATCGAAATGTCTGCTATCGTTTACCACCGTGACGCACACTGCGTTTAATCAATTATGCGTGGCAATAATCACCGTGCGTACCTCGGCGCGGGTTCGCCATTGAACCTGGTAAACGAGTTCGAGCTTGAGGCTGGCAAAGAAACTCTCGGCAACCGCGTTGTCCCAGCAGTCGCCGCGCCGGCTCATGCTGCCGCGCAGCCCGTGCTTGGCGAGCTGCTGCGGGTAATCCCCGCTCGCGTACTGGGCGGATTCAAACGGTCGTCGCAACATAACGTTCCTAGCTCATCGACCAGCCCACTACCCCGCGCGAGAACAGATCGCAGACGCTGATTCTCGCGCCGTAACTGCCCCAGTTCTTCCCGTTCGCCGGTCGTCAACGCCCCCGTCGGACCACCTCCGGCGTCGATCTCCCCTGCCGCACCCAGCGCCGCAAGGCCGTCTCGCCCAGCCCCAGCCCCAGCTCCCGCGCTATCGCGCCGATGCGCTTGCCGCTCGCGCCCACCTACCGCACCGCCTCGGCCTTGTACTCAGCCGAAAACCTGCGCCGCTTGCCCCTGCCGCCTCCTTCCATGATCCACTCCTACCGCACGGGAATCTCGCGAAAGCTGGGCGGCGACTCCGACATCACCTCTTCCGACGTCGATCTCGATCGCGCCAGACTACTCAATCCGGCCAGGAAACATACTATACGAACATGGCCGCCCAGCATCTGGCGGGACGTTTGGTAAGTCCCGAAGGCATGCAGGCCGATTGGGAACGCAACCATAAATAAAATGTACGAATGTTCGGGCTACCTCGATTTCGCCGCCCACACCGCGTGTGCGCGGATATATTGCGACGGCTAACGAACTGCAGTCGGAAAACCGTTATTGAGAAAACGAGTTACCAAGGAAGTCCGGTTGGATTTGGTTTGGGCAAGCGGTATCCGTTGGCGATCGCATCGTTAAGTGTTGTCCAGAAGCCCCGAGAAGTACTTCCGGCCCATTTCGTCCCTTGCCGCCAGATGATCCCTCGCGTCGTGTTCACCCACACCATTTCATCCTGGGACGGAACATGGGAGATGCTCGGCAAGGGAGGCCCGGTTGCGATACCAAGACCGGCGGTGCAGGCGCGCAGAGCGGCCTTGAGCGCCACAGCACCCAGATTAGCCAGCGCAAGATCCGTCCCGGAGTCGGGTAAACAACCCTCGATAGGCATCGCGTAACCACGCCCGTCGCGACCCTTGACGACATAAATTCCTTCTGGCAGGCGGTTGGGTGGGAAGTTCCGGGGCACTAGCGCACCCATTTCCGGCCGCCTCGGATCAAACTGACGCGTTGAGTCCGCATTACCGGTTCGCTGCGTCGTCCCGGATTGGCCCGTGACGGAATTACTACTCACATGCCCTCGTGCCTGGTTTTTAACAAGGATGGCCGAGGCAGGTGATTGACCGGGCGGATGGGGCGGGTTGCGGACTGCGTTTTTACTGATCTTTCCCTGTAGCGGTCGCATTACGACCGGTCCCGCCACCGGCGCGAGCGTCGGGACTTCCGGCGTGCCTTTCGCGGGGGTTGCCGTCGACCCCGAATTGTTGCCAGTCGACGCGGTCGCGCCTGGCGGCGGAGCATTTTCTGACACACCTCCGCTAAGTCTCGTAGAGGTAGTCGGCCCGACGTTGGGCGCTTCAGCCGCGGCTGGAGGCTCTCCGTTGGCGGACGATCGGCTCTCGCTTTGCGCAAGTTCTATTCGATCCTCGCATATGGTTTTGTTGGTGCTGGCGTCGGTTTGGCCGTTGGTTATCTTCTGGAGGACTGGCGTAAATCTTTTCTGAATGGCAGCTTCGCAAACGCCAGAATCGCCGGAATATGATGGGTCACGACAATCCACGCTGCCCTTCCTGATTTGAGCCTCGGCTAAAATGTTCTGATCACTCAACCCACCCAAGGTTTGATCGTACTGAGCCTGACACGGATCGGGGTTGTTCTTAGCGTTGAACGCGATCGCCTCTGCAAGATGCACATGATTGTCACAGATCTGCCGGGTGGCTTCCGCGTCGATCTGACCCTTTTGTATTTCGATCTCAACCGGCTCGCCTTTTTTTATAGCCGCGTTGATGCAGCTAGTGTCATGATTACAATCGACTATATCTTTTCTGAACTGTCCCTGCGCCTGAGCCTCCTGCTCGCGCAGTTTTTCTATCTCCGCTTCGTAGGCCGTCATGCAACTCGCCGAGGTTGAATTGGCGGAGGCGGGATTAGTGTTGACGTTGAACTGGTCCTGAGCGACTGCGGGAAGCACCATCGCGAGCAGCGCGATCGTTATGGCGATCAATTGACACATGGAGATTTATCCGTAGGCCGTTTTTCTGTCTAATTTCCATTGGCGGTCGCGTCGGGATTTTTTGCATCGATAATGTAGCGCCGCCCGAAGGGCGGTACTAATTCCCACTTCAGACCCGAGATATCGTCGTCACCGAATAGCGTTCCCTGCGCATTGTTGGTCAGGCTCGCGCTGCTGATCGTCGGGGCACGCATACCCTTTTGTTGCGCTTCCCTCACGGCCTCAGGCAGATCCAGAAACCTGTCCGGAATCGCCCGTCTGCTGCCCCAGTCAACGAAACCCATCGAATCGTCTGAATCGGCATCGGGCTTGGCGGGAACCGTGGGCGCATTGGGTGTAATCATCAACGCTTTCTGTTTGGAAGGAGAATAAAAGTCGAACCTAAGCTGCGCGGTGCCATCCTCGGTCTGCACGTAATCTTTGTAGCCCGCTGACTGTTGCAGTTGCAGGTTGATTTCAACGAGTTCGGCGTCGGCGGACCAGCTGCGAGCCCGAGCCCGAGCCTTCATTGCGATGGTCGGCAGATCGGGCAGTGGCCATGAATCTTTGAGCGGTGCAATCTCGCCGGCGTGCGCCGGTTGAAAGGGGTAGAGATTAGCGAGATTCGGAGGGAGGTTAGTGCCGTAGGGCGGGCCATTATGCCGGAACAGCATAAAACCAAGGAAGAAAAGAATTGCAAGTGCGGCGCCACCGCCGGCGCGCAGCGCCCAGGGATTACGCCTGACATTCTTTAACCAGGGCGACCGTCGCAGGCGGCTCCAGACGGTAGTCGCGCTTTGGCGTCTCGGTAGAGTGGCCGAGGTTGGTAATCCGATCGCCGCCTGAAAATCTTGAATGGTCTCGTAACGTTGGGCGGCTTTTACCGCCAGCGCCGTCATCAACGCATCCTCGGCCGCGGGCGGAATATCGGCGCCGAGCGTGCTCGGCAGCTGAATCTGATCGTCGGCCAGCCGATCAATCGAAGGCGGAGGGATCTGTCCGGTAATCAGATGATAGATGGTGGCGCCCACGGCATAGACATCGGTCCAGGCTCCCTGCTTGCCCGCACTGCGATATTGCTCTTCGGGTGCGTAGCCGACTTTGAGAATTACCGAAAGCCGCTGGCTGCGATCCCGCAGCGCCTGCCGTGCGGCGCCGAAATCGAGCAACTTAACCAGGCCCGAATCCGTGATGTAGATATTGTCCGGGCTGATATCGCGGTGGAGTACGTCGGCGCGATGCAATTCGCGCAGGGCGTCCATCGCAGGCGTGATCAAGGCAAGCGCCTGATTGAATGAAAGCCGGCCCCCATGTTGCGCCAGATACTCTTTGAGTGTGCAGCCCTCGAGATACTCCATCACGAGGTAGGCCGAGCCATTGGCCGGAAAATAGTTAGTGACGCTGATTATGCCCGGATGTTCCTGAAACTGGGCGACCATCCGGGCTTCATCCAGAAAGCGCTCGAGCCCATAGCGAAAGTCCTGCCCGGAGACGCCGGTATGCGGCACCAACTGGCTGTTCTGTCCAGTACGGCTGGCGAGCCCGGTAGGCATGTATTCCTTGATCGCCACACGGCGCGCAAGTCTCTGGTCCCAGGCCAGATAGGTAATAGCGAAACCACCGGCGCCCAGCGCACGGCCGACGAGGTACTGGTCATTGAGCAGCGTGCGCGGCGGAAGCTGAAAGCCGACGATTGGCGGGTTGGCTTCATCAAAACCGCAATCGGGACATATTCGCGCATCGCCGCGATTCCTCATGCATCCCATGCAGAGCTGCGCCTGATTATCCAAGCCACTTGCTCCTTGCATTTAGGCCTGTCCGATCTTGACGCAGAGCGCGGTAACGTTGTCCTGATGCGGGAGCTGGCGGCTTAACGCCTCCCGGATCAGCGCGTCGCATGCGGACTGCCCGTCGCCGGCGGAATCAAGTGCGGCGGCAATATCGGCGGGCCCGAGCGCCCGAAAAAGTCCGTCCGTGCAGAGCATCACGGAATCGCCGGCAAGCAGGGTAAGCGCCCGCATCGCAGCGTCCACTTCGATCAGGCCGCCGGCGCCGACATAGCTAGTCAGGGCATCGCGGTCGGGGTCGATTTGCGCGGCTTGCGCCGAGATCTCGCCGCGCTCGGCCATCTGTTCGAGGCGGGCGGCGAGCGTATGCGGATGGTTCAGTTGAGTGAGGCGCGGCCGCCGGAAAAGATAGAGAGCGCTGTCGCCAATTGAGACCCACCAGAGACCGCTGCCAACGAAAGCCGCCGCAACCAGTGTCGAGCCGACATCCTTCTTGAGGCCGATCGACTCAGCGAACTCGAATACCGCGCGATCGGCTCCTTCGAGCGCGCGCCGCAATGCTTGCGGGACGGGTTCATCCGAGTTCTTCGAGGCGTATACCTCGATGAAGTTCTGCGTCGCGATTTGGCTGGCTTCGGCGCCACGGGCGAGACCCCCCATGCCGTCGGCGACCACTGCGAGCAATCCGCCATGGGCCATAAAGTCGCGGTCGGCGGGATCCGAGAAACCGAACGAGTCCTGCTGCTCAGAGCGCCGTCCGGCATCCTGGGCATTACCGGGCGCGTAGGACAGTCCGTTAGTCCCAATGAAAATTGTCATCACACAATGGCCAGAACATCAGCTTGGTCTTGCCAATCTCGATCATGTCCCGCGATTTCAACGGGCTGGGCATATTGACCAATTGCTCATTCAGATAGACCAGTCCCGCGGCGTCACCGGGCAAGAGCCAGAAGTTGCGTTTCTTCGGATCGTAGGCGACTGACGCGTGTTTTTCGCGAGATACGGAGTCGTCACCCGCGATTACGATATCCATCGAGGAGCCACGGCCGATGAAGTTCTTTTCGCCGTGGATGCGGTAATCGCGACCGCGGTCGGGGCCGGCTACGCACACCAGCCAACCCACGACCGGGCTGATTCCGGTGGCGGCTTCGCGATAGACCGCGCGCGTTACGCCTGGGTCAGCCGCGGGGGCCGGCACCGGTTTAGCCGCCGGTTGCACCGCGCCGGCCGGCGGCACACGCCGCGTTTTGCCTTCGATATCGGTGGCCGCGCCGCAGTAGGGGCAGGAGCTATGTTTGGCAGCGTCATAGAAATGGCCGTGGCTGCATCGGGTCATCGCGTCCATAGCTGCTTCATCCGTTATTCCAGAGATTGCTGTTGAGATCGGTGGAGAGGACATTGAAATCGAATTCAATCGGCTGCCGCGCGTCCTTGATCGCCGCGGTTTGGGTCCATTGATTATTCGGATTCTCAAGCGTCAGCACTACGTTGCACGGCATTCGAAGCGGAGTCGCACGAACCGTGAGATGATATCCGCCCGGCCGAAAGGCAAACAGAAAAAATCTTGCGTACGATCCGGGCGCCACCGCATCGCCGGGGAATGAACTGAGATCGCCACCCAATTCGCTCGCAGCTCCGGCTACCGTCAGGCTCGCGCAGTATTCCGGACTATCGGTGGTATAAGCGCTGATATCGAGAAATCCGAACGGAGGCACCGGACCCGCCAGGCGGCGCGATTCAGTGGCGGAATTTGCGGGATGCGGGTGCGCGGTTTCTGAGCCGGCGGCTGGCGAAGTCTGATGGGTTTTATAGTAGGAGGGAAACAATGCGAGTGTCAGAAAACAAAATGCGCCGAGTGCTCCGGTCAGCAAATCGAGCACTGACATATTGAAAATACTGACCTCGCGGTTGCGCGGCTTCATCGCTCCGCCCTCACCCCGGTATGTTCGGCAACAATTCCATAATCGTGAAGCCGACTATCGGCTGGGAAGAATGCTGGTGATTAGTTGTTCGGGCTTTACCTCCAGCTTGAACGGGTAGGACGCCGGCGATTCAGTCACGATCGTTCCCCCCTGGAGCGATCCTTGGGGAGTATGCTGCCTGAGCCAGACATGGCACCCGGCACCTTGCCCAAAGGCCGTCGTGGTCAGAAGATACGAACCGGTATCGAAGAGAAACAGATAAACTTTAGTATCGTAGCCCGCAGCCTCGGGACCTGCGGCGAGCGGTAACTGTCTGAACGATTTATTTCCATTAGGGGCCTGAAGACCGCCCAGCTTGAATGCGCCGCAGCCGTGTCCCAGAGCGTCGGAAACGTATAGCTCTGCGAGTGAGAACGCAGGTATCCCTTGCTTCGTTTTCTCGAATTTATTCTGCTGACTTGCCGCAGACGGGTTCCGCGATTTGAAGTAAGCGGGGAATAGCGCGAGCGTCAGAAAGCAGAAGGCGCCGAGTGCGCCCGTCAGCAGATCGAGCACGGACATATTGAAGATGTTGACCTCGCGATTACGTGGCTTCACGCGGGCCCCAGGTACAGCCGGTTAACTAGATTGCGCAGCGTGTAACTGCCCGCGAGGTTCACCGCGCTTTCTTCTTTTTCCTGCGCTATATACAGCACGAAAACCAGCATGGCGCTCTCCATAAGCGCGACCAGCGTGCAATTGAAGCCCAGCGAAAGCGCGTGCGCGATTGTATAAATCGATAGGTCGCCGCTTTCGGGTACTAGCGCCAATGAGCCGCCAAGCCCGATCACCGTGCCGATAAAACCAACGGTCGGCAGCAGCCACGCCAGGTAGCGAATCAGTCCGTAGCGGAGATCGACCCGATGCTCGATCAGTTCGAGACTGCTGTTCATCACCGACACCACCTGGTCAATCGAGCGGCCGGACTGAAACTGCAGGATCGAAATATCAATCAGCGAGGTCAGAAAGCCATGCTCGCGGTCAAGCAGGAGCGCGACCCGGCGTCGAATCATGCCGAGATCGGCCGGCTGAAGGACGGTCTCCTGGTCTTCCGGCAGAAGATGCATCCCGAGCAATTCGTGCTCGCGCTCGGCTACCCGCCAGCGCACGAAGAGTTCGCCAAGACCGATAAAAAAGATCAGATGTTCCAGATTTTGGACCGTCAGGGGATACGGGAAATGCGAGAAGCGGCTGTGGTCCGTCAGTATTTCGGCACCGTAACTGTCCTTGGGAAAGATGATGCTCAACACAATGATGAAAACGCCCCCCGCGCCGAGCGCAAGAAACATCATGGTGCGGCGATCAGGGAGAATCCAGAGTTGCTCGAAAAAGGTTGGCGGTTTCCGTTGCGGCTCACGCGCACCCGGACGGTGGGCCGCGGGTGGAATCGGTGACTGTCCGGCCCGTATAGATCCGAATGGCTCAGGTTCGCTCATCTCAGTCTTCACGTCTCCGTCATGATCATTCGCCACATGTCGGGCACGGATCACCGCGCACTTTCACCATGCCGCATCCGCATCGCACGAACCCCTTGGCGCCGGCGACTGGTGCCGGAGTCACCGCATGAGCTGCGGCCGCCGGTTGGACGGCGTTCTTTAGAATCTCGATCACGTCCCGCACCGCGAGCGCGACCTCACCGAACCGCAGCGTATCGTTCAGCAGTACCACTTCTTGCTTAATCGGAAACTCCCGGCCTTGCCGGATCAGTACGATGCCGTTATCGCTATCGAGATCGCGGACTCGCAAGCGATCGCCCTCGAGGAGTTCAATCTCAGCGTGCATCCGACTGACCGAATCGTGCCCGATTGGGATGTCGCAGGTTTTGGCCCTGCCTATGGTGAATCGTCGCTGACTAACCATTTGCACAACCTAAAAACGTACCGCCCAGAGCCAACCTTGCGGCGGACGCCAGTCCACGAATGCGACTATGCCCCTCGCGCATCAATAATCGGATGAACGATCGTTTGCAATCAGTTCTCTTCAGCTGCGCACTAACTCGAGGGGCCGTTCACCTCGGCGGTATAGCCGGAATCAATCGCAAACCTCCGCAGCCGAGGCATCTTCACCAGCGCGCGCTCGAGGCTGACAGAATTGGGCCGGTCGTTCAGGCTCGCCCGCCGGCCGCGCCGCCGCCGATCGGTGCGCCCGCATCCGACGACAGCATCCCACCGTCAAATGCCACGCTCACTTTCTTGCGTGCCACTATTGGAAGAGCCGAATGGCAAAAGTGGCGCTTTGCCGATGACGGGTGTGGCGCTCCCCGACGCGCCACGGTCAATAGCGATGGTCGGCGGGCAACGCTCCGCCGTTGCTGAGCCGATGGGCCGCGTCGGTGTCTCCAGCCTGGCACGCCCTATAGGCGGGTCCCGCGAAGTTGTCGCACCTGTTGCCCGAAGGGACCATGGCCCCGGGGCCGTGGAGCGGATCGAGATCGCTGCCCTTAAAGCGAGGCTGATTGGGATGGGCCCTCGCATAGTAGTCGTAGCCGCTCTCTTGATCGGCTTTTCTTTCGGCTTCTGTACCGTAACGGTTGGGACTGACATCGGGAGCGGTTTGGACGAGCGGCGTGGCGATGGCTTGGATGGCCACGAGAGTGGCCCGACCTCGTGGGGCGCATGGTCCCACCTGGCGAGGCTCGGAGTAGGACACTCGCATGTCCACGCGGTTGGGCGCGAGGTCCGGACCATATACCTGGACGATAGTCAACTGATGGTTCTCGACGTCGACCTCGTAATCCATCTTCTTGTAGTACGGGGTCCCGTTGGGGAAGTTGGGACTGGCCGAGGGGGAGATGTCGGCTGCCCCCCGGGTGGGTGCATCGGGTCCCAGCTCGATGCACAACATGTCGGTTCCCGAGTAGCCGGGAAGTTCCACAGCGGCCGCCGCGAAGAGGGGACTCCCGATGGATGGGGGTTGCGCCCAGGCCGAAAGTGAAGTCGCCATCAAGAGGGCCGTCGCCATCAAAGTAGTGATCGCTGTTTCCTTACGTGTAAACATCATCGCATTGCCCATCACGATCAGGAAATGTCCCGCCGTATGTTGAAGATGGCTTGGCGAGCGTGGTCTGGGTTGGATACTACGCGGCCAGAGATTTATCCTCAAGCGCGGCAAGGATGGCGTGATAGGCGGCGACCACGGCTCTGAGGCAGGGAGTTGCTGGCAGGCGTTGAGTCGCCTGAAGCCCTTGCAAGATGCTGATGCCAGGCACGAAAGTGAGCGAGTCGCGCGGCGGCGCGGAAGTGGACTGAATACCGCGAGTCCAGCACGTGCCCGAGTCTGGAAGATTACTATTGTTCCTGTTATACATGCTCCGACAATCTTGGAAGCTCAGATCAGCGAGGAAACGAGCCTGCGCCTCCACATGCCCAGACTTGTGCTTCCGGCGCTTTGGGAGCCGCAGCGTATACCGTTCACCAAATGAAGATATTGGGTTGGTACGCTAAGCTCAGCTCTAAAATCAGGTCAATATCGCCTGGCCTGCCCGGTGGGCCTCCGGCGGCCGACGAGGATCGTGACGGCGGATTTCTCGGGCGCAAGCTGCATGATCTGCGGCAGACGGAATTCTTTACCTGGTTTAATCTCGAGCCAGTCGAAGAAGTCGCGCAGGATCGTAAGATCACCTTCAGGCCATCGGGCATCAAGTTTCGCCCACTGGTCAGTCTAAGCATCGCCTGCGACCGCTCCGGCCGAGTTACCTCGGCGGCGTTGGCACTAGCCCGCGGCTTTATCGATGATCCGACAAACGGAATCTTTGCGCGCGATATAGCCAAAAGTTTTTTGCGCGCCGGATTGTCGAAAAGGGATCTGGCGATCGCCGCCAGCATCGCCGATCAAATCGAATACCTGTCCTCCAGCAGCCGTCCGGTATTGACCACGCCGAGGCCCCAGGTCAGCCTGCCCGATCATCCCACACCCGCATACTTAGTTTTTCTGGGCCGCGAGGTGGCGCGGACGGAGCAGTTGCATAACAGTCGCCTGGTGTTGGAAAACAGCAGCGGGCCGCCGCCGGAACTTCATCTAAAAGTGCTGCCGCGATGATTAGCGATTCTTTCAATATCAATACCGAGGCAAGCTCGGGCAGCAGCCGCAGGTGGTGTGGTCAAGTGGTGGAAAAGCAGTTAGGGAACCGCTGCACAAGTTAGGTTGTCATTCTGAGCGCAGCGAAGAATCCCGGATCCGGGACCCATGCGCTTCGCCCAGGGTGACCGCAGAGCCTTGTGCAGAGGTTCCTTAGCAGCATGACTCACGGTGCATACTACTCCCGCGGCCGACCTCGAGCTCGACGACTCGAATAGCCGCTGGGTGCTTGTTCATGCCGCGATGGCGCCCGCCTGAGCCTTCCCGAATTGAGAGGGCGGCGGCGCCCTTCGTCGATCGCTTAGGTAATGCGGAAGCCGCCTTTGGCGTCTGACATCTAATTAAATTGTGTTCTCAATAGAACAATTTTGGGCTTTCGTGGTTCTCGGTTGATGGTCGGGGATGCATTACCGGCGTATAGTTTTTCAGCTTCAGCCTTTGTTACTTCAGGCGGGTTTTTGACGAGAGCAGTCGTACAAAAGTGGATATCCGAGAATCGAACCATCCTGAGATCGAGCAAACCGGAGCCATGGAAGAATTCTTAATCTGGAGACCGAACGGTAAATTTGGCCAGCTCGGAAGTTTGGCCTTTAATCCAGTTTCGATCCGGCCGCGTATATCAGGAGAGCGGAGCTACGCCGAGGTTCAAGCTCCAAGGACCGCAAAACGCAGAGAGGAATGAGACCTATGGAAATCGGGAGGAAACCATGAGATCTTTCAAAACGATGAGTTTGCTAGTTCTGGCGGGAGCGACGCTGGCCGTTATGCCGGTCCGCGCTCGCGCCTCGAGCCATCGGGAAGCGCCGCTGGTCACCACGATGCCGAAAACCGATGGCACCGACTTTTATATGTTTAACAGCTATGAGACAGGCCGCGCCGGGTTTGTCACGATTATCGCAAACTACCAGCCCGGCGAGAATCCATCGGACGGCCCGAACTACTACGAAATGAACGACCAGGCGCAGTATGCCATCAATCTCGATACGGATGGTGACGCGCTGCCGGAAGTTTCCTTTGTCTTCAGCTTTACCAATACTCAGCAGAACCTGACGATCCCGGTAAATAACCAAAATATACCGATACCGCTGGTTCTCATCGGTCCAATTTCGGCCGGTGACAGCTCGAAGTCCAACGTGGTCGAGACGTACACGGTGCAGATGTTCAATATCACCGGTAAACTCGGAAAGAAAAAACGAAACGAAGGATTTCTTTCCGATGCGAGTAGCGGCTCCACCGTGTTCACCAAGCCTACCGACAATATCGGCAACAAGACCTTCGGCAGTCCCGCCGCTTACGAGACGTATGCCGACCAATACATCTATAACGTCAATATTCCCGGTTGCAGTACGCCGGGAAAGCTCTTTGTCGGGCAGCGCAAAGATCCCTTTGTGGTAAATCTGGGCGAGACGTTCGACCTGGTTAACATCGCCAATCCGGTCGGCGCACCGGATCAGGCGAGCGACGCTCTGGCGGGCAAGAACGTAACCTCCATCGAGATGGAGGTCTCCGCCAGTTGCTTCCCGAGCACTGCCTCGCAGCCGATAATCGGCGGATGGACGACCGCAAGCGTTCCGGCGAGCATCAAGTTCAACCCCACGCCAAAAAACGGCAAGCCGATCGAATCCGGAAGCAAGAAGTTCGTGCAGGTGTCACGACTCGGCATGCCGCTGGTCAATGAATTGGTTATTGGACTCAAGGATAAGGATCGCTTCAATTCGAGCGAGCCCAAGGATGACGGGCAATTTGCCAACTACGTCGAGAATCCGAGCTTCCCGGCGATCATTCAGGCGTTGTTTCCGCAGGTAACCGCGCCGACGCTGTTTCCACGCGCCGATCTGGTCGCGGTATTTCTGACCGGTTTGACCGGGGTGAATCAACCGCCAAATGTCGTCCCGTCCGAGATGCTGCGGCTTAACACCAGCACTCCGGTAACGGTCGCAGCTTCGCAGAACCGTCTCGGCGCTCTCGGAGGCGATTTGGCGGGATTCCCCAATGGCCGGAGGCCTGGCGACGATGTCGTCGATATCACTCTGCAGGTCGCGATGGGTGCTCTGATTCAGGCGGGTACCTTTGGCTTCGGGACGCCCAGCCAGGCCCCCTCGGGCGGCTTGCCCTTCACCGACGGCGCCCTGGTGAACTCCTCCTTTTTTAACAATGCTTTCCCGTATCTGAAGACTCCGCTTCCTGGATCACCCAATGGCCCGGTCCCGGATAATAACGGCCTGCCAGCCAATGGCGCGCCGAGTGGCAACTGATCCGATACCTTCGCACGGGGGCAATCAGTCCTTTCCTGAGGCTGATTGTCCCGTGCGTTATCTTGAATCAACGATCGTCGAACCATCAATGCGGGTGTAATAGCCTTGTTGCCAAGTCGCCGAATCGCCTCCCGTAACTCGACGCTAGCCACGATCGCGATAGCCCTGTTTATCGTCGCCGCGCTTTGGCCGCTGCCAGCCGCGGCGCAATCCACGATCGATCGGGACATCGTGCTCCTGCAAAAGATTCTCAAACAGCACCCTGATGCCGAACTCTACTACCGATTAAGCGATCTATACATTCAGAAAGGACGTCAGACCGGCGACATCACCTATTTCAACCTCGCAAGCACGTCGCTTCGAGAGGCGCTAAGCCTGCAGCCAGACCTGGAGGCGGCGCACCGCCATCTCGCATACGTACTTTACACAATTCATGATTTCGCCGGCGCGGCGACCGAAGCCACGCGCGCGATCCAGCTCGATTCGCGTGATTCCAATGCGTATGGCGTCCTCGGCGACGCGCAGTTGGAAACCGGGAAATACAAGGATGCTGCGAATTCCTACGCTCGGATGAGCGAAATCAAGGACGATCTGTATTCTTACAGTCGGCGCTCTGGCCTGGAAACTATAATGGGCGAAAATGACGCCGCGGTCGCGGATTTGAAACGGGCGATCGCCGCAGGTATCCAATCCAGTGAACCGCCCGAGGGCGTGGCGTGGGCGCAAGTGAGACTCGCGGAAGACCTCTTTCTGATGGGCAAGCTCGAGGACGCCAATGCCATGGGGACGGCTGCGCTGAAGACTTATCCCGGTTACCATCGGGCTTTCGCGGTCCTCGGACAGGTATCGGCCGCGCAGGGAAAACTCGATCAGGCTGCCGACTTTTACCGACGAGCCATCGCCGTAATTCCGCTTCCTCAATATGCGGCCGCGTTAGGCGATGTCTATGCAAAGCTGGGACGGCAAAAAGACGCACAGGAACAGCGCCAACTGGTCGAATTTATAGCGCGGCTGAACGTTCTCAACAAAGTGCTCTATAATCGCGTTCTCGTTGACTACTACGCGGACCACGACATAGATCATCAGCAGGCTCTGGACCTTGCTGCCGGCGAATTCCAAATTCGTCAGGATATCTATGGGCATGACGCGCTCGCATGGGCGCTTTATCGCGACGGCAAAGCTGACGCGGCATTACCCCACATCATTAGCGCATTGCGCTACCAGACCAGTGACGCACGCCTCTATTTCCATGCGGGAATGATATATGCGGCGCTGGGCCGAAATGCTCAGGCGCGGGCCATGCTCAAGCGAGCGTTCGCGATAAACCCGCATTTTCAACCGATTCTCGACGAGGTGGCCCAGCACGAGTATGTTGCGCTCGATGGTTCGAGCAGGCCCCAAATCGCGGATGATTCCGGCGCTCATCATTAATCCAGGATAAAATCATTGATGCGAATTAGTCATAAACTCGTGTTACCTCTCGCGGTTGCCATCCTGACTACGCTGTTGATGGCCCGACCGGCCGCGGCGCATCCCATGGGGAACTTCAGCATTAATCATTACGCGAAGATCATTCCCGGCGCTGAGACAATCGAGCTTGACTACATTATCGATATGGCCGAGATACCAACGTTCCAGGAGACGGAGTCGGACGGATTGGTTGCCAGGATCGGGGATCCGAGTATCCCCCAATATCTCGCCCGCCAAGACGATCGTTTGCGCAATGGGCTTGTCCTCCAGCTCGGGGAGCAGCCGCTGCATCTCGAAACCATCTCGCGGCAGGCCATCTTTCCCCCCGGCGCCGGCGGCCTTCCGACGATGAAAATGGGTTTTGTCTACCGCGCCCGTCTGCCACACCGAATTGATTCAATACCGTTGGCGCTTCACTATCGCGACGATAATTTCCCGGGACGTGCTGGATGGAAGGAAGTGATTGCGATCGACGGTCCCGGCGCCGCGTTGGTCAATAGCTCCGCGCCCACTCAAGATCGCAGCCTTGAATTGACCAACTATCCCACCGACATGTTACACAGCCCGCCGCAGGCCCTCGCAGCCGACTTGACGGTCAAAGCCGCACCACCGGGAACGTTCGTCGATCCAAGCCATACGGGTTGGCTCATTACGGATGGCGGCGCGTCGGGCACGAGCGGGCGGCTGGCTGCAAATCGTCAAGGCACGCCGCGCAGCGCGTTTACCGAACTCATCACGTCGAACCGAAGCGACGCGCTGTTCCTTCTGGTCGCCGCACTTATCGCCGCGGTGCTGGGCGGATTCCATGCGCTCGAACCGGGCCACGGCAAGACGCTCGTCGCCGCTTATCTCGTCGGCTCACGCGGCACAGCGCGCCATGCGGTGCTGCTCGGCGCGGTCGTGACGGCATCGCACACGATCTCGGTTTACGCACTTGGAATCATCACGCTGTATGCATCGCAATGGATCATGCCAGAGCAACTTTATCCATGGCTCGGCGCGGCGTCGGGGTTGCTTGTCGCGGGAATCGGTTTTGGACTCTTCATCCGGCGATACATGTCATTCGATGCGCCGCCTGAAGAACACCGCCACGCCGAGCACCATCATCATCCAGAGGATCAGCCACCGCATGTGCACGGACATCAGCATCACGAGGGCGCCACTGCGGCAATCCATCGCCATACGTGGTGGGGCGGTCACGTTCGGGACGATCACGCGGATTCGCACGGTTCCGCGCAGGACCTCCTGCATTATCACCATCATGATCACAGCGATCGCGACGAGTCTGAGAACCACGATTATGCGCATACGCATTCGCCCTCGCACATCGTCGCAGATGCCGATTCTCAGACAGCGGCGGGGGTCTCTCTTAAGAGCCTTTTCGCGCTCGGCATTACTGGTGGCATCGTGCCGTGTCCCGCCGCCTTAGTAGTACTGCTCGGCGCGCTGGCGCTTCATCGGATCGCGTTTGGCTTGTTTTTGATCGTTGCGTTCAGCGCCGGACTTGCCGCGGTGCTCATAGGGTTCGGACTCGCGATGGTGTATGCGCAACGCTTCATGGCTCGCTTTGGCGCGGAAGGCCCGCTCGTCGAGCGCTGGCTTCCGCTCGCGTCCTCCGCGGTCATCACCGTCGTCGGCCTGGCCTTGACGCTTAGCGCGCTCACGACCACAGGAGTGCTTCGAGGCCGACTATGAGTGACGGCCGATATGTCGTGGACGCCGACGGAGTGAGAGGATCAAATGGATATTGGTAATGCCGCACCATTGGGAATCGCGCTGCTGGGATTACTATTGGGGATGCGTCACGCAACCGATCCCGACCACGTGGTCGCCGTCACCACGATCTTGAGCCGCGAACATCGCATTGGCGCGGCCGCACGTGTCGGTATCATATGGGGACTCGGTCACACCCTCACTGTATTGCTCGTGGGCGCCGTGATCATCATCTTCAAGATCGCCATACCGGTACGGCTTGGGCTCGCGATGGAATTCGCAGTCGCGGTCGTGCTTATTTTGCTCGGCGCAGGAGCTGCGTCCACCATGATGCACCGCGTCGCGCGGCACCTCGCCGGCAATCCCATACGGAACTCGAAGTCGCTATCTCTGCATTCTCATCCGCATGCTCACTCAGATGCGGTGCATGGGCATCGCCATCTTCATTTGGATCCTCACGACCATCACGCTTCTCGAAGTTCAGACGCCGAAACGTTTCCCAATGAGCATAATCTACCACAGGACAGGCCACTCTCATTCGCCGCGCGGCGCCCGTTGCTACGGTCCTTCAGCGTCGGTCTGGTTCATGGGCTAGCCGGAAGCGCCGCGATTGCCTTGCTGGTGCTCGCGGCAATTCCGCAACCACTATGGGCGACCCTGTATCTGGCGATTTTTTGTGCAGGGACCATTATCGGTATGGGACTAATCACTACCGCTATCGCTGCGCCCTTTATAATGGCGTCGCGCCGGATGTCGTGGTTGCATCAAGGCTTCGTTACCAGCGCAGGACTACTCAGTTTTGGCTTTGGATTGTTCCTTGCCTATCAAATTGGAATCGTTGATCGACTATTCAGCAGCGCGCCGATCTGGACTCCGCACTGACCGCGGCTTCTCTGGGTATTGGGAGAAGGTACTGCTGCCCAAGGCCTTGCTGGTGCTGCCGGTGAAGCCTTGCGCCACGTATGGGCTATCCACGCCCTGACCGGCAATCCCATCGGCGCGATGGGAGTTCTCGATTACCTGGGATGAAATTGGAAATCCAAAGCCGGTATCCTGATCGTCATCTGGCGCCGCTCGCATGCTCAGTTGGCCGACGACGGCCGGACCTGCGGCGCGGCGCCGGCCATGCCCTCCATACGCACCTGATCCGCCAGCAGGCGCAAATCGAAATCCTCGAGCCGGCAGCGGCGATCGAAATAGTAAATCACGATCACCACATACCCGTATGCGGTCGCGATCGATTCCGTCATCGCCGTGAGAATCGGCCCGACCACCGGAATAAAGTGCCAGAAGGTATCGAGCACCCATGCCGGTACCCAGCTGAGCAACGCCGCGACCAGGATAATCCCGAGCGTGTCCCACCATTCGCCGGTAACCAATTGGCGGCTGCGGCGCAGCGCGGTCACGCCGAAGCGATGCTCGATAACCGTCACCGGCAGCACCAGACTCCAGGCAACGATCAGATAAATTCCCGGCACTACCAGTGCGATTAAGCCGAGCAAGCCCAGTACATCCTTGAGCAGAATCGTTCCGACCACCGGCGTGAAAATATTGCCCGCCGATCGATACGCATCGACTATCGTCACCGGGCGATCCAGGTACACGCTGGCTATTGCCGTGGTCGCCGCGATTAGCATGATCGGAGTGAGTAGCAGTGTGAGCAGAAATCCAATAATCAGCATGCCGCGATGCCCGGATCTAAATATCGCAATCAGCAATGCTTCGGGGACGAACGCCACGGCCGCGATTCCAGCGAGCAAGATAAAGTTGTCGCGATAGACTTGAAATGAGGAATCGAGAACTTCCACAAATGAAAGCGGACGAATGTTGTAGGCCATGCCTCACCACCCCCTGAGCGCCTTCGATCACACGATAACGCGATATTGCGCATACGGATCATCCCGGTCAATTCGATATTCCGCAAATCAAACTACCGATCGACTTCCCGGATAACCCCGGACGCCGGCTGCCCCTCCGGGCGCGGCGCGGCCCGACGCCGCGGCCGCGAATCGTCGCGCAAAAACTTCGGCCAAATAAACGTCGACGACGCCGCCGCGCGCACGGTCGGGTTGCATCACGCGGGCCGCCAGCCTAATCCTGAAAGGGCAACCGAGTCACTACGATGGAACCGTCAACCACCCAGCATACCAACAGCCGCTATGAGCACGATCTCACGGCGCTGCGGGCGGCGCTGCTCACCATGGGCGATCTGGTGCGCACCCAGATTGCCGACGCCATCAGCTGCTTCCTGGCCGGCGACGCCGCCGCCGCCGACCTGATCACCGCGCGCGACGCCGAGGTCAATCGCCTCGACATTGAGATCGACGAACAGTGCGTGCGCATGCTCGCGCTCAATGCCCCGGCCGGCATCGATTTGCGCCTGATCATGGCAAGCCTCAAAATCACCACCGACCTCGAACGGATCGGCGATCAGGCCGCCACCATCTGCAAACGCCTGGTAGCGGCCGCGGACCGCGCCCTGCTCAACGTCGATACCGAGCTCGAGCGGATGGCGCAGATCGCGCGTTCGATGGTCAAGGAAAGCCTCGAAGCGCTCGAGCGCAACGACAGCCCGCTGGCCAAGCGCGTGATCGCGCGCGACGATGAAGTCGACCGGCTCCATCATCAGGTGCTCGCCCAGGTGCTCAACTCGATGGTCGAGATGCCGGGCGGTATCGGCCAGGGCACGCGCATGGTCTTTGTCTCGCGCTCACTAGAACAGATCGCCGACCACGCCACCAATATCGCCGAGTCCGTGGTCTTCATGGTCGAGGGGCGCGACATCCGCCATCGCGATCGCGCAACCCGCTGACCTTGAACGGGGCGTATCCTACTGTGTATTAGTGGGAGCTTTACTTCGCGCCTGCGCAGGCGTAGTCTACGGAGGCGCTAGGACGCAGCTTCCGTTAAGCCCTCTCTCGATGGCTTTCTGTCTTGCTTCCTCGCAAATATGATGGGAGGCCAGACAAATGGCCAGTAAGCTCTATGTAGGCAACCTTGCCTACTCCGTTACCAACTCAGACCTCGAAGCGCTGTTCTCACAAGCCGGCGCGGTCGAAAGCGTCGCAGTGATCACCGACAAGTTCTCGGGCCAGTCCAAGGGCTTCGGCTTCGTCGAAATGACCGATGCCGCTGACGCCGCTCGTGCGATCGAGCAGTTCAACGAGACCGAACTCAAGGGCCGCAATATCAAGGTGAACGAAGCGCGTCCGCGCGAAGCGGGCGGCGGCGGCGGTAACCGTGGCGGTGGCGGCGGCGGTGGCAACCGCAGCGGTGGTGGTGGCGGCGGCGGCGGCAATCGTGGCGGCAGCCGTTGGTAGTTAGTAGTCTGATTACCCGCAGCTATCTTCGTCTAATTGCGTCTTAAAACTCGCAAACCAACAGCGGCGTTCAAGAGCCCTCAGTCTTGAACGCCGCCGTTAAAGTCCGCGATCAAATCGCGGAGCAGCCTTGGCTATGGCCGTGGTGGCGCACCACTACGCCCGACGCTGCGGTGCTCGGCTGGATCCTACTGATCCATATCACCGCCGCAGTCGGGCTGATCCTCTTCCCCTTGCCCGGATGGCGGGTGTTGGTCGGGGCGATTGCTCTGGCCTGGATCGGCGGCATCGGCACGACCGTCTGCTACCATCGCACCATCGCCCATCGCTCGCTCACGCTCAAGCCGTGGGCCCTGGCCATCCTGACCTTCTTTGCCCTCTTCAACGGCTCCGGCAAGCCGATTAGCTGGGCCGCCGGCCATCGACGCCACCATGCGACCGCCGACAGCGAGGGCGATATTTCGAGCCCGCGCCAGGGGTTCTGGTGGGCGCACCTGCGATGGCTGTGGCAGGCGGGCGATCCCGACGCCAATCGTTATTGCCCCGATCTGCTGCGCCTTCGCTATCGATTCTGGAATCCGCTGCAAGTGCCGATTCTCGCGCTCTCGTATTTCGGCGGCCTCTATTTCAGCCTGGCGGCTTTTTTCTGGCTTGGCGCGATTCGCCTGGTTTTCTCGCTGCATGCGCAATGCTTCGTCAATAGCGTATGTCATACCGAGCCGACCGCTGGCCCGAGCGAGGATTCAAGCCGCAACGTCCGCTGGCTCGGCGTCATGCATTTCTTTCAGGGCGAGAACTGGCATCGCAACCATCACGCGCGCCCCGGCTCGGCGCAGCTCGGATGGGGCTGGCGGCAACCCGACGTCGGCTACTGGACCATCTGCCTGCTTGAAAAGATCGGCGCCGCGACCGACGTCCGGCGCTTGCGCCGCGTCTGACCCCCTGCGTCCACTCCGCATCTAAATTTCGGCGCTTCCGGCCGCGTATAGCGTGCGGCGTTGCGCCGAGGCTAAAGCCCGGCGGTCTCCACTCCGCCAGCAACTCCGTTCATGCGCACAATCCGCACCGCATCAGGTGCCGGCGCGCCCGCGCCGCGATCGATTACCATTGCACGAGCAGCATCTCCGCGCAGAATCCCGGACCCATCGCGAGAATCAGGCCGTACGCACCCGCCTCCGGCCGATGCTCCACGAGGGTCTCCTCGAGCACGCACAGCACCGACGCCGACGACAGATTGCCGACGCGCTCGAGGCATTCCCACGATCGCGCGAGCTCTCCGTTGTGCAAGTCGAGCGCCTCCTCGACCGCTTCAATCACGCGCGGGCCGCCCGGATGGATCACCCAGTTGCCCAGGTCGCCGCGCTTGAGCCCGTGGCCGGCTAGAAACGTATCGACGTCGCCGCCCAGGCGCGACCTGATCAGAGCCGGCAGTTTTTCCGACAGCACGATCGCAAACCCCTTCTCCGAAATCTCCCAGCCCATGATCTCTTCGGTCTGCGGATAGAAAAACGACCGGCTGCCCAAAATTCGAGGATTGCGAGCGGGGCGCACGCCGCCCCTACCGCGAAGGTTGCCGGTGTCGCCCGCCGCGCGGTCCCCGCCGGCGACAATCACCGCGCACGCCCCGTCGGCGAACAGGCCCGACGCAATCAGGTTGACGGTCGTCAGATCGTCGCGCTGAATCGTCAGCGAACACAGCTCCACGGCGACGATCACCGCGCTCTCAGCCGGATATGCGCGCACGTAATCGGCCGCCCGCGTCAGCCCGATCGCCCCACCCACGCAGCCCACGCCGAAGATCGGCGTGCGCTTGATATCGCTGCGCAGGCCCATCCGGTTGATCAACCGCGCATCGAGCGAAGGACTGGCCACGCCGGTCACCGAGACCACGTAGATCGCGTCGAGTTCCGCGCGATCCATCCCGGCGCGAACGAGCGCCCCATCGATTGCGCGTTCGGCGAGTTCCGCCGCCGCCTCGAGCCACGCGCGATTGGTCTCGCCGAAATTCTCGAATTGCGGGTAGCGCTCGAGCGGAAATGCCAGGTAGCGCTGCTTGACCCGGGCGCGCGAATGCAGCCGATCGAGCAATTCGGGATGGGTCAGGCGGTCGCCCCAATGCGCCTTCAGCGCGCCGGTTATCGCCTCCTGCGGGTACCTGTTCACCGGAAAGGCACTGGCAACACCAACTATCTGCATGAAAAAATCTCCTGAATGGCGCCGCCGGTAACCTGCCGCCCGAATGCTATGCGACTGGCCGGGGCCAGCTGAAGTTCCGTCGCGATCAAGCTCCGGGGCAACCGACAGGTGGGGCTCGCAGACGGCGTAACGGTGCGGATTGCGGCTCGCGAGGCCGCCTCGGTTCGCGCATCGTCAAGTGGATGCGGGAACACTTATAGATTCGTCCATGCCGCGGCGCCTCGCAAGTACCACGGCCAGCGTCCCCTACGCTCACGGAGCCAGCGCGAACTCGCACATCACGAAGTCGTGATCCGAAAGCCGGCGCGCCAGCAGTGACGTGCGCGGCGCCATCACGCGCGCCGAGCCGGCGATTGGCTCCACGCCGCGATAGGCGATCCAGTCGAGCTTGGGCCGCAAAAGCGGCGCGATCAGGCGCGAAAAGGTGAAGGTCGAGCGGCCCGCCAGGTTGGCGCCCTCGAGCGCGAAGCCGGCGCGCGCGAGTCGCCCGAACAGCGGCTCATAGCGCTCGGGATAACGCAGGCGCCGCGGCCGCATGATCATCCGGACGGCCAGCATCGCCACGTCACGCGGCTCGCCCAGGCCCATCGTGGTGGTGTTCCAGTCGCCGCCGATCACGATACGCCCGCCGCGCGGCAGCCCGTCGATCAGTGCGGCCATCTGCAGCTCGCGCTGGGCCGGATTGCCGCGGCTGTTGAGATGGCCGACGCATACGGTCAGCGGGCGTCCATGAAAAATCGCGGTCGCGGCAAGCGCGCGCGGCTCGCCGATCAAATTGACCCGCCGCAAGCGCAACCGATAGCCCGGCAGCGCGATCGTACGCACGTCGCTCAGCGGCACCGAGCTCAAAATCGCATTGCCGATGAACGCGCCCGGCGGGCCCGACCCGCGCGCGACCCCGAACTCGGGACCGAAGACGAAGCTCATCCCCAGCCGCGCCGCCAACTCGGCGGCAAATTCGCGCCGTCCCGCGCGCGCCATGCGCCAGCCGGCCTCGCACAGCAGGATCAGGTCGGCGCCGGCCAGCGGCGGCCGTTGCAGGCAGGCCACGATACCGTCGAACTGGGCGCCCGACTGCGCGTTGAAGACCACCGTCCGGAGTGTCGGATTCGCCCGCCGCGCAGGGCGGTTGAGCGCGATCGGCGCAAAGGCGGGCGCGTGATCGCCAATCGCCCCGGCCCATCCGGCGCGATCTTCCATGCCGCGCGCCGCCTCGTCTATGCGATCGTTCAGTGACGTAACCGATCCTTCAGTGGCATAGCCGCGGCATCCGCGGCGTGGCCGCCGCGACCATCCGGGCCGCCTCGGCTCAATCGCTGAGCGCCGCTACCAGTTGGTCAAACGTGGTGATTGGGGCCGAGCAGGTCCGCTCGCGGCAGACGTAAGCCGTCAAGCGCCCGTCGATCGCCTTTTTGCCGCGCGCCGCCTCAGGCACGAAGCCTGCTCCGCCGGCCGCCGCATCGACCGCGAAGATCGCGCGATTCGGCAGATAGATCAGCCCGCTCCGCTCGATCCATTCGCGGAACTCCGCCGACGCGCGATCGCCCACCACGACGATCTCGACCGGCCCGCGATGGTACAGGTCGGCCGCCTCGAGCATATGGGCAAAGGCGAACGGCTGCTTTTCGATAAACTCGCCGAACAGATCGAGCGTGCGCGCCGCAGCCTCCGCGTAGCGCTCTTCGCCGGTATAGGCATGCAGCCGCAGCAGCGCCATCACGGCCGCGCTATTGCCCGAGGGCGTCGAGCCGTCAAAGGCCGCCTTGGCCCGCGTGATCAGCGTCTCGTGATCGTCGGAAGTGAAGTAAAAGCCGCCGCGCTCGCGATCGCTAAAGCGCTCCAGGATAACCTCGGCCAGCGTGCGTGCCAGCTCCAGGTAGCGCGGCGCGAGCGACGCCTCGTAGGTGTCGATCATCGCGTTGGCCATCAGCGCGTAATCTTCGAGGTAGGCGTTGAAGCGTGCGACGCCGTCTTTGTACGAACGCTTGAGCGCGCGCCCGTCCCACAGCCGGGTCATCGTAAATTCGATCGCGCGTTCGGCTGCCGCCAGGTAGCGCGCGTCGCTGAGCGTGCGATAACCCTCGGCCAGCGCGCCGATCATCATGCCGTTCCACGCCGCGAGAATCTTCTCGTCGCGGGCGGGCTTGATCCGGTTTTCGCGCGCGGCCAAGAGCTTGCCGCGGATCCGCTCGAGCGCCGCCGCCAGTTCGTCCCCGCTGACGCCAAACATTTTCGCCGCATCGCCCGGATCGATCGTGCGATGGAGGATATTGGCGCCCTCGAAATTGCCCGCCTCGCTGATATCGAACCAGCGCCGCGCAAGCTTCGCATCGTTCTCGCCCAGCACCGCCAGCGCCTCGGCCGGCGTCCAGACGAAGAACTTGCCCTCTTCGCCCTCGCTATCGGCATCCTGGGTGGCGTAAAAGCCGCCCTCGGGCGCGGTCATCTCGCGCAGCACGTAGTCCAGGATCTCACGCGCCACGCGCAGAAAATCGGGCTCGTTGAGTGCCCGCCCGGCGTCCAGGTACAGCCGCGCCAGCAGGGCGTTGTCGTAGAGCATCTTCTCGAAATGCGGCACCAGCCAGCGCTCGTCGACGCTGTAGCGATGGAACCCGCCACCCAACTGATCGTAGATCCCGCCCTTGGCCATCTTGCTTAGCGTGTCGCGCACCATATCCGCGAAGTTCACGTCGCCGTCGGCGTCGTACATCCGCAGAAACAACGAAAAGACGAAGGTGTTGGGAAATTTGGGCGCGCCACCGATACCGCCGTGCGCACTGTCGTAATGCTTACCCAGCTCGCGCGCCGCCGCCAGCGAAATTCCGCGCGGCAACTCCGCACCCGACGGCTGATAGGCGCCGACTGATCCCATCGCCTGGGTCAGCCGCTCGACGTTTTGGCGCACCTCCTCGGGCTGCGTCTGATAGGCGTTGGCGATCGCCGCGAGCAGCCGCGGAAACCCCGGCAGTCCGTGCCGATCGACCGGCGGAAAATAGGTCCCGCCATAAAACGGATTACCCTCGGGCGTCAGGAACATCGTGAGCGGCCAACCGCCGCGCCCGGTCAGCAATTGCACCGCATCCATGTAAATCTGGTCGAGATCCGGCCGCTCCTCGCGATCGACCTTGATCGCGATAAAATTCTCGTTCATCTGCCGCGCGATCTCTTCGTTCTCGAACGACTCGCGCTCCATCACGTGGCACCAATGGCACGCCGAATAGCCGATCGAGAGCAGGATTGGCCGGTTCTCCGCACGCGCCCGCGTGAGCGCCTCCTCGCCCCACGGATACCAATCCACCGGGTTGTAGGCATGCTGGCGCAAGTAGGGGCTCTGCTCGCCGATCAGCCGGTTGGGTTTGCGGATGGGATTATCGCTCGGGCTCTGGCTCATTGAATTATCGACCTGGTTAACCTGAGATGCGGCCATCGCCGCCGCGTGCATATTTGCGACTGTGATTCGCCCTGCGCGCAGTCATCGTGGACGCGATCGACGCTAGCATGCGCCCGCCTGCGGCGCATCCGCGGGGGCGGCGTGCCACCGATGCGCCGCGTCACGCCGTGGCGTTACCGCCGCGCGCCGATGACTTTACTGCCAGGCGCCGATGGTGCGAGCGCCGCCGCCCCCACTTGCCATCGCGAAATCAGACTGCGACTCTTTTAGCCGATGGAACGTGCCGATTCGCGCCCTGCCGCCCCGCTCGACCCCATGCCCGCGATCGCCGACGACGCCGCCTGGCGCCGCCTGGCCTATGCGCTGCTGGCGCTTGCCGCGATTCTCTTTTTCGCCCGGCTCGGCATGCGCGCGCTCTGGGCCTCGGAGTTTCGCTGGGGCGAGATTTCCCGCGAGATGCGTCTGACGGGCAACTATCTCTGGCCGACCATCAACGGCCGCGTCTACTACGACAAGCCGCTCGGATCGTATTGGCTGGTGGTCGCCTCGGCCTTCGTCACCGGCGGCATGAACGAGGCCGCCGCGCGCCTGCCTTGCGCGATCGCCGGACTGATCGCAGTGGCCTTTCTGATTCTGCTCGCGCGCCGCCTCTACGATCTGCGCACCGGCGTCGCCGCCGGGCTAATCCTCGCGACCAGCTTCAGCTTCGTTTTTTTTTCGCGCAGCGCATCGGCCGACGTCGCAACGATCACCGGCGAACTCGCCGCGATCCTGCTCTTTTTACGCCATGAAGATCGGCCCGCCGGATGGTGGCTCGTGCCGCTATGGCTGGTGATGGCGGTGACTTCGCAGATGAAGGGGCTGCTTGGCTTCGTCCTGCCGATTGTGGTGATCGGCAGCTACTGCACACTGGCCGACGGATGGGCCGAGCTGGGCCGACGCCTCGGCCGCGGCCCGATCGCCGATCGCGTCCGCTGGGTCGTCGCGCGCAACCGCTGGTTCTTCAACTGGAAGACCCCGGTCGCCGCCGCGATTGGCCTTGCCGTCTACTATCTCCCGTTCGCCCTGTCGCGGGTCCATACCGGCTCCGGGCGTGGCCTCTACATGGTCTATCGCGAGAACGTCCAGCGCTACTTCGAACCGTTTGACCATCGCGGCCCGATCTATCTGTACACCTACGTGATCTTCGCCCTGATGGCGCCGTGGTCGATCTTTCTGCCGGCCGCCCTGGCCGAGGCGCATCAGCGCCGCCGCGTGCATGCCGAGGGCGCGCGCAGCGACCGCTTTACGCTGGTCTTTTTCTGGGCGACTTTCGCGTTCTTCACGCTCTCCGGATCGCGCCGCAGCTACTACCTCCTGCCGATCGTCCCGGCCGCCGCGATCCTGGTCGCGCGCATCCTGCTCGCCGCGCCCGATCGCCTCACCCATCTGACGCGCCGGCTGATCGCGATCGGCTTCGCCGTCTTTGTCGCCGCGACCGCGCTCGCGGCGCTCACCTTCATCTCGCCGCGCTTGTTCATGCCCGCGCCATATGCGCAATTACCGCCGGCGCCCGATTTGCCGGTCTTCGCGATCTTCTGGCTCTGCGCGATCGCCGCGATCGTCTATGTGCTGCGCGATTACGATTCGCGCCGCCTGCTGCCCGCGGTCGGCGCGGCGACCTATCTCTTCATGATCTATTTTTTCGTCTTTGCGATGCCGGCCGGAGACGCCTATCGCAGCGAAAAGCCCTTTGCCAAACAGGTGCTCGCGCTGATCGGCAATGACGCCTCAGGGCTGGCGCTGTTCAAGAACCAGGGGCCGATTTTCTACCTGAATCTGCCGCATCCGGTGCCGGAATACGATCGCATGGCCGATCTTAACGCCGCAATCTCAGCCGGCCGCGTGCACTGGCTAATCGTCCGCCGGCGCGACCTCGCGAGCCTCACCAGCGCCGGTCATCCGCTCGCCGCCGAGACCCTCTATCCGTGGGATTCCACGGCACACGGCCTCAATACGATGGTTCTGGTGCCGATCGCGCCAGCGTCCGCCCCGCCCTCGCAATGACCACTTCCGTCATTTCGAGCGCAGCGAAGAATCCCGATCCTGGCGGAGCGTTTGTCCAGTTCACTTGACGCACCCGGCACTGACTCGCCCCCGCGCGCGCCTCACAGCCGCATCGGCATCACCACGTAAGTGAATTCGCTGTCCGAACTGGTCGTAATAACGCCCGGGCTGACTTCGTCGCTGAGCCCGAGGATCGCGTCGCTATCGTCGGGTATCACGCTCAGCACCTGCTGAATATACGAGGCGTTGAAGCCGACCGAGAACTCGCCGCCAGCGAATTCGACGTCGATCTCCTCGCTCGCCTCGCCCATCTCGGGGCTGGCCGACGAGACCGTCAGCGTGCCCGGCGACAGCGCGAGCTTCACCCCGTGATAGCGCTCGTTGGAGAAAATCGCCGCCCGCTTGATTGAGCTCAGCAGCGCACCGCGCGGCACGGCTATCTGGTAGCGCGATTGCTTCGGGATCACGCCCCGATAGTCGGGAAACTCGCCCTCGACCAGCCGCATCGAGACCTCGGTCGCCCCGCGCTTGAGCCACGCCAGTTGGCCGTCGAGGCTCAGATCGACCTCCGCGTCGCCCGCCTGGTCGAGCAGCTTGCGCAATTCGGCCAGCCCCTTGCGCGGAATTATCGCACCGCCCTGCATCGCGAAACCGGCGACCTCGCGATCGACCATCGCCAGGCGATGGCCATCGGTGGCGACCATCCGCGTCAGGCCGGCCGCCGGCGCCTCGATATAGACCCCGCTCAAGTTATAGCGCGCTTCATCGGGACTGACCGCGAACAGCGTCTTGTCGATCATCGCGGCGAGCACTGCGGCCGGCGCCTTGAGATCGCCCTTGATCGTCTTTTGTGCCGCGTCAGTGACGGCCTTGGCCGCCGGCATCGCCGGAAAACTCCGCGGATCCAGGCTCATCATTTTGAACCGCGCGCGGCCGCACTTGAGCTCGATCCAGTCGCCGTCGAGCGACTTGAACGCGACCTCGTCGCCTTCCGCCTCGCGCACGATCTCAAACAGCTTGCGCGCGTTGAGCGTGAGGCCACCATGGTCCGATCCCTTGCACGCGACCTCGGTGCGGATACCCACCTCGAGGTCGGTGGCCGAGAGCTTGAGCTTGCCCGCCTCGGGTTCGAGTAGCACGTGTCCGAGTATCGGCACCGTGTTCCGGCGTTCGACGATACCCTGCACCATCGCAAGACTGTTGAGCAGCGAGACGCGCTCGATAACGAGTTCCATTTAACCTCTGCGGAGATGCCCTACTATTACTTCTTAATAGATCAAGTTTACTTGATCAGCAGATCCAGAAGGGCCTGTTGATTTGTTTACGGATGGCCCAAGTCCCCGGCCCATCAGCATAATCTTCTGGGCATAATTTGTTTACAGCCGGCCGTCTCAAAGCCCTCGCGAGGCGGCGGCCGGCGCACCCTGTTGACCCGGCCGCACTTGTGCCCGGCTTGTGAACAGCCCATCCCATGGTCACGCGGCATTGGCCTGCGAGGCCTTGAGCTCGCGCTCGATCTTCTCGATCGAGAAGCGGAACGCCGAATCATTGGCGATCCGCCGCGCGATCAGATTATGCGCATGGATCACCGTCGAATGGTCGCGGCCAAACGACTCGCCGATCGCCGGAAAGGAGCTGTCGGTCAGCTTACGGCACAGGTACATCGCGACCTGCCGGCAAAAGGCGATATGCTGCGTGCGCTTTTTCGATTTCAAATCGGCCAGCCGGATATGAAAGAAATCCGCCACGACTTTCTGGATCGTATCGACGTCGGGCTTGGCGTCATGCGTGCGAATCAGATCGCGCAGCGCCTGGCGCGCAAATTCCGTTGTCACCGTCGATTTGCTCATCGACGCGAGCGCCGCCAGCCGCGTCAGGCATCCCTCCAGTTCGCGCACGTTGGCCGAGACATTCTGCGCGATATAGAGCGCCACCTCGCTCGGCAGCGGCAAATTTTCGAGCGCCGCCTTCTTCTGGATTATCGCGACGCGGGTCTCCAGGTCGGGCGGCGCGATATCGGCAATCAGCCCCGACTCGAAGCGGTTGCGCAGCCGATCCTCCAGACCCGCGATGTCCCGCGGCACCTTGTCCGAGGTCAGGACGATCTGATGGCCGTCGGAATGGAGCGAGTTGAAGGTATGGAAGAACTCCTCCTGGGTGCGGTCGCGGCCCGCCAGGAATTGCACGTCGTCCAGAATCAACGCGTCGACCCGCCTGAATTTATCTTTGAATTCGCCCATCTTGTCGCGCCGCAGCGATCCGATGAGCTCGTTCATAAAGACTTCCGCCGGCATGAACAGAACCTTGCGCCGCTGATTGCTCGCCGCCCACAAATGATGCCCGATGGCGGTCGCCAGATGCGTCTTGCCCAGCCCGACTCCGCCATAAATGAACAGCGGATTGTATTTTTCGCCCGGCCGGTTGGCCACCGCCTGGGCCGCCGCGTGGGCAAACTGATTGCTCGAGCCGACCACGAACTCGGCGAACGTATAGCGCTGCGCGAGTCCCGGATGCAGCTCGCGGCGCGGCGCATCGGCGGACGCCGCACTCGGCCGTTTGCCCGCTGCGCCGGCGCCATGGCCATGGCCGTTACTATGGCCGTTGGCGACACCATTGGCGGTCCCATTTAGGCTTGCGCCGGTTTCATGGCCAAAGGTCAGCTTGACCTCGACCGGCTCGCCGACTTCGACCGAGAGCGATTGCCGCATCAAATCGAGATAACGTTCGTAGACCCAGTCGCGAAAAAATTTATTCGGCGCTTCAACGGTCGCCGTCCGGTTTTCCAATCCAACAAAATTGAGCGGCCCAATCCAGGTCTCATAACTTACCTGACCCAGCGTCCCGCGCATGCGGTCAGCGGCCTTCTGCCAGACTCCATTCATTATTTTTCCCCTCTTGATCGCCGCGCCCACTTCCCCCAACGGCCAGCAATCGAAAGTCATGATTTAGATTCGAATTACTCACAGCCTTATCCACAACTGTGCATAAGCCGAAATTCCCTCGCTCCAATCGCCCATTTGAGAAATCGGACACGCTTGCTATCAACTCGCTCGTTGAACAGCCCGTCCGCTTCCTCCCGATACCCGCTGATATCTTGAACAGTGACGACTGGGAAAATCTGCGCGTGCCCGATGGCCACGATTTGTTTTCGCGCCTAACACGGTCTCAGACGAGCCCGCAAATGTCGTTCAGAGTTTGGCGACGAAGCAAAGGGTTTAGAATCTTTTCCACGCGCGTTCAAGCAAATACCTCGGCAGCGTCAAAACCGCGTGAATTCTCTCGCTAATCTTTGTGGCGATCTTTTTTCACGCGGCTTATTGATTCGTGGCTTTTCTTTCTGATCGTGACGCATTGGCTCTGGAAGCCAACATGAGTGATCGGTGTTTTTACACCAGGACCCCGCTTGATCGCGCGTGCGAAGCAGATTGACTGTCGGGAGGTCGAGTGTTAGCCAGCAAATCGCACCACAATGATTATTTCCAACAAAACTTCCGCCGCGCTCTTCGCCCGCGCCGTAAAAAAAATTCCCGGTGGCGTCAACTCGCCCGTGCGCGCATGGCAAGCGGTCGGCCAATCGCCGGTCTTCATTGATCGGGCCGCGGGCGCGGCGCTCTTCGACGCCGACGGCAACCGCTTTATCGACTACGTTGGCTCCTACGGTCCGGCGATCCTCGGCCACGCCCATCCGGCGGTCGTCGCCGCGATCGCCGATCAGGCGCGCGCGGGGCAGTGCTTTGGTGCGCCGACCGCGCTCGAGGTCGAGCTGGCCGAGCGCCTGAGCGCGGCGATTCCCGCCGCCGAAAAGGTTCGCCTGGTCAGCTCCGGCACCGAGGCCGGCATGACCGCGATTCGCCTCGCGCGCGCCGCCACCGGCCGCCCGGGCATCATCAAGTTCGACGGTTGCTACCATGGCCACAGCGATGCGCTGCTCGTTCGGGCCGGCTCAGGGGCACTCACGCTGGGCGTACCCGACAGCGCCGGCGTGCCCGAAGCGCTGGCCGCGCTGACCCGCGTCGCGCCGTACAATTCGCTTGAGGCGGTGGCCGGCTACTTCGCCGCCGAGCCCGGCAAAATCGCCGCCGTAATCGTCGAACCGCTCGCCGCCAACATGGGCGTGGTCACGCCCGCGCCGGGCTTCCTCAAGGCGCTTGGCGATTTGGCCCATCGCCACGGCGCGCTGCTCATCTGCGACGAAGTGATCAGCGGCTTCCGCCTGCGCTACGGCACCGCGAGCGAACTCTACGGCGCCGAGCCGGACCTGCTGATGCTCGGCAAGATTATCGGCGGCGGGATGCCGCTGGCGGCGGTCGCCGGCCGCGCCGCCCTGATGGACCTGCTGGCGCCGCTCGGCCCGGTCTACCAGGCGGGCACCCTCTCGGGTAATCCGATCGCCGTGCGCGCCGGTCTCGAAACGCTCAGGCTACTCGCCCGGCCGGGCACTTACGAGCGCCTCGAGGCGGCCGGCGCGCGGCTCGCGGCGGGCCTAAGCGCCGCGCTCGCGGCCACCCGCCGCACCGGCACCGTTAATCGCGCGGGCTCGCTCTTAACTATGTTCCTCGGGGTTGCTAGAGTGGCCCACGCCGACGACGCCCGCCGCTCCTCCACCGCCGCCTACGCGCAGTTCTTCCACGCGATGTTCGCCCGCGGGATCAACCTGGCGCCGTCGCAATTTGAGGCCATGTTCATCTCGCTCGCCCACACCGACGCCGACCTCGACGCGACGATTGCCGCCGCCCACGCCGCGCTGGCGGCCGACGGCGCTTGACGGCGCGCGCCGCCGTCCATCCGCGTCTCGCGATGGCCGATAACGCCCGCCCGCCGGTCAATCTCTGGCGCTTCGCCGCGGTCGCGGCCGAGTTCGTCTCGCCGATCCTGGGCGGCGCGATTGCGGGCTATTACCTCGATGAGCACTTTCGATCCGCCCCGGCCCTCGCGGTCGTCGGCCTGCTGCTCGGCACTTTCCTCGGGATGTATCGACTGATCGTCGAGCTGCGCGACTTCCAGCGGAGTCTCTGATTGATGAACTGGGGCGTCCCGACGATCGCCGGTATCCAGCGCACCACCGCGCTGCTGACGATCATTTTTGCCACCCTGCTGATCGCTTTCGCGGCGCGCGCCGCGGCTCTGGGATGCGTCGTCGGGGGCGCCCTGATGGTCGCCAATCTCTTCCTGCTGACCATCGTCGGCCGCACGCTGGTCGCGCTTGCCCAGGGCGGCGCGGCGGGCAAGGCCGGCGTGATTCTGGCGCCGCTGAAACTGTTTTTCTTTGTCGCCGCGGTCTACCTGATCATGACCTCGGTGCGGCTTAATCTGCCCGGCTTCATGCTCGGCGCCTTGACTCAGTTCCTTGCGATCTTTATTGAAACTTGGCACGCTTCATCGCGCGAGGCGCAGGTGCGTCCCGGTGACGGCACGGCGCCGCCGCCCGAGGGCGCGGTAATTCCGGAGGATCAGTCCGTTTGAAGCCAGTTAATTTCCTCGAACTTTTGTCGGCCCGCCTGGGTGGCCTGCCGCCGGTGATTATCGGCACCTGGCTCGTCATGGGTTTGCTCCTGCTCTTCGGCTTTCTCGCCCGGCGCAGCCTGGCCGCCGCCGCCGACCCGGCGATACCCGACGAAGGCATCACCCTGCGCAGCCTCGGCGAGGTGATGACCGAATGGCTCGACGGCTTCGTCGCCAACGTCTCGGAGCTGCACGGCGCGCGCAAACTCGTCCCGTTCTTCGGCGCGATCTTCCTGTTTATCCTGATCGCCAACTTCCTCGGCATGATCCCCGGGATGGAGCCGCCGACCGCCGACACCAATCTGACCTTCGCACTCGGCGCAATCTGCTTTTTCTATTATCTCTACCACGGCTTTCGCTCGCAGGGCGCGAGCTACCTCAAGAGTTTTCTCGGCCCGATGCTGGTGCTGACGCCGCTGATGCTGCCGATCGAGGTCGCCGATAACCTGTTCCGACCGTTCTCGCTCGGCGTCCGCCTGTTCGCCAATATGTTCGCCGACCATCAGGTGCTCGGTCTGTTCACCGGCCTGACCTACCTGGTCTTTCCGCTGGCCTTTTACGCGCTGGGCTTCATCGTCTGTATCGTGCAAGCGCTGGTCTTCACGATTTTGGCGGTCAGCTACGTGCGGATGGCTAGTGCGTCACATTGACGGCGGCTCGATCCATCCGATGGTCCGTGAGAGGTCGGCAAAAGTATCGCCAGCCGCAATCCGCTGGTCATGCTGAGCGCAGCGAAGCATCCTTGACCCTGCTTAGCGATATTCGAATGGAGCGAAGCGGGCATGGGGTGCGGGCAAGTCTGCGCAGCCGCGGTTACAATTAGATAAATCAAATTCCGCGATCCGAACCCGGTCCGGCCGAAGTGGTGGTAGATGATAGAAGGTTGGGTTAAATAGCTCAGGATCGGAGAGTCGGCGCGGCAATCAAGGAGGAACGTGGAATGTTTCGCAAAACCTGGATGTCCCTGACGGTCGCCGTCGGGCTACTGCTGGCGTCGCCGCTGGCCGCGATGGCGCAGGAGCGTGGCTTCGACGGTGGCGGCATGGGCTCGCGCGCCGGCCTTATCGGTCTCGGTATCGGCCTCGGCCTCGGTATCGCCGCCTTCGGCTGCGGCATGGGTCAGGGCAAGCTCGCGGCGTCCGCGATGGAATCGATCGGGCGCAATCCCAACAGCACCAATCAGCTCTTCGTCCCGATGATCATCGGTCTGGCCTTCGTCGAATCGCTGACGCTCTACTCGCTGGTCATGTCGTTCTTTCTGCTCGGCAAGATGTAAGCGCCGGCCGACGACGTAACGGCTGAGGCGGCGCGCGCCGCGCCAGGCCGATCGCAACGGGGATCCATCGGGGTCCCCGTGCTTTTTTCGGTCATCGCCGCGATGCGCTGATCGCGGAATCAGTCGCGCCGCCTGGCCCCCTCGAGCACGTCGAATTTGGCCCGCCGCCGCTCGCGCCGCAGCAGCACATAGACCGCGCCCGCGCCGCCGTCGCTCGGCCGCGCCGTGGCGAACGCCAGCACGTACCCGCCGGCCAGCCCGTGCGACAGCCATTGCGCCGCCGCATGCTTCAGCACCGCTTGTCCGCCCGGCGATCGCCGGCCGCGTCCATGTACGATCAGCACCGCGCGCCGCCCCTTGCGCACCGAGTCGACGATGAACGCGGTCAGCGCCTCCTTCGCGTCGGGCTGGATCATTCCGTGCAAATCCAGATGCGCCTGCACCGAATATTCGCCACGCCGCAATTGCGAGACCAGCCGCGGGTCGAGTCCGACGCGCGCGCCTTCGACGTATTCGTCGGTCTCGGTCAACTCGAAATTGCCCTGGCCCGACACCAGATCGGAGAGTTCGGCGAGCACCTCGGCGTCTTCACTCACGATATTGCGATTGAACTCCGGCGCCGCGACGATCCGCTCGGCGCGCGCCGCATCGAGCCGCCGCACATCCGCAAAGGCTTCACGAAACAGCGCCGCCTCGTCGATGATTGGCCCGTCGGCCACCCTCGCGCTCGCTGCCTGTGCCGCGCCTTGCGGCGCTGCGATTCGCGCCGCCTCGCGGCGCCGGGCCGGCACGCTCGCCGCACTGGCGGCGGGTTTGGACGGGGAGGGCGACAGCGGCGGTGCGCTCGCCGCGCGCGCGTCGAGCATCTTTTTCAGATCCTTGAACGGTGACGCAAAGGCCGGCTTGACCGCGGGCGCCTCCCGCTCATCGCGCTCGTCCCACGATGGGTTCGAGGTGGCGTTCGAGGTCGCGTTCGATTTCCGTCGCTTGGCCATCTGCGCTATCTGAATCTGTGCCTGCGGTCTGCGGTACGCCAAATATGACGCCCCCGCCGCCGCGACGCCACCGCCCGATCGCCCCGGCATCCTCAATTATCCACACGTATCCCGCCATGCGCGACCGCCCCTCGCCTATCGCCATCGCCGCTTCATCCGCCGACGCGCTCGATCGGCGGATCCTCGCGATGTGGCGGCGGATCAACCGCTGCCAGGTCTGCCCGACGATCGCGCCGTGGCGTAAATTCCCGCTCGGCCGCCGCGGCACCGCGCGCTTCGGCCTGATGATCCTGGGCGAGGCGCCGGGCCGTGTCTCGCTCGAGCATGGCCGCCCGTTTTCCAATCCGCACAATCTTGTGATCCGCCGCGCGATCGCCCGCGCGGTCGCGCCGCGGCAGCTTGAGGCCGAGGAGCTGTTCTATTTCAGTGACACCGTGAAATGCTGGCCGTCGTCGCCCTCGGGCGCCAATCGCTCGCCACGCGCCGCCGAGAACGCGGTATGCGTCGAACGCCATCTGCTGGCCGAGCTCGAACTGGTCCGCCCGCGCCTGATTATCGCCTTCGGCGCACGAGCCGCCGCCGCCGCGCTCGGCCATCCGATCAAGCTCGCGGAGCATCATGGGCGACCCCTCATGCGCGACGCACCAGATCCTCTGCGCGTGATTCCCGAAAGGCCCGCGCCCCTGCGCGTCATCCCGATGATGCATCCGTCGACTATCAATATCGCCGGGATGCGCCGTGTGGGAATTCGCTCGCTCGACGATTACGAACTCCAACTGGCGACGCTGCTGCGCGCCGAGCTCGCGCGCGCCGGCCTCTCGCCATCGGCCACCGCAACTTGCTGACCGCACCCGAGGCAACCTCGGCATAATGCCCGCTTAGGTATTCTGAGCGCAGCGAAGAATCCCGGTCTGCTTCTACTTTGCAGACTTCGTTCAGATTGACGATGGGACTTCCGCCGACACTCCCTAACTTGACCGGCACCGCCCGATGCGGGTTTGATCAAGTCGTGCGCGATCGTCCTAAACCGGGAGGCACCTCCGATGCGCCGGATCCTGCTTGTCGCTGGCGGCGTAGCCGGCCTGCTGGTCGTGATAGCCGCGACCGTGGTCGGCTATGCGGTCATAAATCTCAATTCGATAATCGCCGCCAACCGCGAGCGAATTCTGGCCCGCGCCAGTGACGCGCTCGGCCGACCCGTCGCCGCCCAGGCGATCAAGGCCAGCCTCGGCTGGGGCGTGGCGATCGATCTGCGCGGCGTGACGATTGCCGACGACCCGGCCTTCGCGCCAACCCCGTTCGTGACCGCGGGTGACGTCTTGCTCAAGGTCAAATTTCTCCCGCTGCTCGACAAGCAGCTGCGGGTCACCGAACTGCTGCTCAAGCATCCGCAGGGGTCGATCATCCGCGCCGCCGACGGCCGCCTCAACGTCAGCACACTCGCGCGCCATGCGGATAAATCTTCGCCGATCGGCGAGCCGCCGGGCAGCCTCAGCGGCGGTATCGGCGGTCCGTCCGGCACCCCGATGGAGTCCGCGGCGGCGCGCGACGCGAGCGCGGCCGCCGATCGCGCGTCACGCCTCGGGGCGATTTCGATCCGCACCTTCACTATCGAGGACGGCACGGTCCAGTTCTCCGACCGCCAGGCCGGCGGCCCGCCGGTCACGATCGATGCGCTGAACCTTAGAATCGACGATTTCACCTTCGCCGCGCCCTTCACCGTCAAACTGACCATGGCGGCGTTCGGCGCACAGAACAATTTCGCCCTCTCAGGCACCGTCGGCCCGATCGTCACCCAGGGCACAATTGATCTCGACGCGCTCGCGCTCGACCTCACGCTCGCGGTCGGCCCGCTGACGCTCGCCCAGCTCGCTTCGCTACCGGCGCTGGCGCGCGCCCTTCCGCCCGCGGTCGTCCTGTCTGACGCGGTCACGCTCACGGCCAAAGTCGCGGGCACGATCGACCATCCGCGATTCGACGCGCGCGGCGATCTGACCGCCAACCGCGTCGCCTGGCCGCCGCGCTTCGACAAGCCGGCCGGCGTGCCGCTCAAGCTGACCGCCAGCGGCGCATACACCGGCGGCACGATCGTCGTCCGCCAGGCCGAGATCACGCTGGCCGACCTCAAGGCCACACTGACCGATATAGCGATCGCCGGCCGCGAGCTTCACGCCCGCGTCGATACCAACGATTTCGCGCTCGCCCCGCTGGCCGCGCTAATCCCGGCGGCCGCCAGGTTCAATCCGACGGGGAGCGCCGCCGTCCATAGCGCGATCGCCGTTACCGGCGCGAAACCCGCGCTCCACGGCACGGTCACGCTGACCGGCGTTACCCTTGCGCTACCCACCGGCAAGGCGCCTCCGCTGAGCAATCTGAGCGGGACGATCCGCGTGGCCGGCAACCGCGCGAGCACTGGCCCGTTGACCTTCAAGCTCGGTTCCGGCAACGCGCGGCTTGAGGCCAATGCGTCGTCGCTCGAGCCACTGGCGGCGACCTATCAATTCAACGTCGACAAGCTGGTGCTCGCCGAGCTGATCCCGCGCCGCCCCGCCAACGGCGACGAGCATCTGCTGGGGGTGACCGCCGCCGGCCACCTCGGCCGCGACCACGGCCAGCTCGCCGCGGCGACGCGCGCCAGCGCCGCTTCGGGCCTTATCGCCAATGTCCCGTTCAACAATCTGGCGCTCGATGCCGGCTATGCGGGCTCCCAGGTCACGCTTAATGCGCTTTCGCTCGAGGCCTTTGCCGGATCGATCAACGCGACCGGAGTGGCCACGGTGGGCGCGCTGCCGTCGTTCGATCTGACCCTCAATACGCGCAACGTCGACTTGCGGCAGGCGCTCGAAGCGCAGCAGGCCAAGGCCGCCACAACCATTCGCGGCCGCCTGACCAGCACGCTCGAGCTAGCCGGCCACGGTAAAACCTTTGCCGAGATCAAGCCGCGCCTGCACGGCAGCGGACGCGCCGAGTTGAGCAACGCCACGCTGGTCGGCGTCAACGTCGTCGCCCAGGCGCTCAAAAAAGTCGCCAACCTGCCCGGGATCGACGCCCTGATGCCGGCCGCGGTCATCGCCAATCATCCCGAGCTGTTCCAATCGCCCGATACCGCTATCGAGTCGGCCAGCCTGACGTTCCTGATCCTCGCCGGCCGCATCGACTCAAACGACATCGTGGTGCGCTCGCCCGACTATTCGATCCTGGCGCATGGATGGTTCGATTTCGACCAGCACCTCGACCTCGTGGCGAAAATCCTGCTGTCCCGGCCCTTCAGCGACGAACTGGTCGCGGCCCGCCGCAACGACGCCTTTCTGACCAACGGCGCCGGCCAGATCGAGATTCCGCTGCGTATTGCAGGCCAGTTGCCCAAACCCGCGGTCGTCCCCGATCTCGGTAACCTGGCCCAGCGGGCGGCCGGTCATGCGGTGGAAAATAAGCTCGGCGACCTGCTCCAGAAAAAGGGGCTGGGCGGCCTGCTCGGCGGCGCGTTGGGCGGCCGCAATCGAGGTGGCGGACCGGGCGGCAACGGATCCGGCGGCGGCATTGCAAATCCCTTTAAGGGCTTATTTCACTAATCGAATGTGCCGCATCGCGGGTTCTGGCTTTGGTTTAGCTCCGCTTACCCTCGAGGCCGTCGCTCAAACTATGCGATTTTCGCCGCGGCATAACAGCTAACTTCTCAAACTTCCGGCGCTACAGGCTCAACGTCACGATCGTTGCGCCCGCGCCGCCCTGATAGGGCTCGGCCGCCCGGTAACTGGCGCAGTAAGGCGAGGTCGCCAGATACTCGTGAATCGCCTTCTTGAGCGCGCCCGATCCGATACCGTGAATCACCCGCACTTCGGCGCGGCTGGTCAGATAGGCCTGATCGAGAAACTCCTCGAGCCGCCGCAGGCCGTCGCCCGTGCGCATCCCGACCAGGTTGAGTTCGTCGCTCGCGCTCGCCGCCGCGGTGATCGTCACCGTGGGAGCCGCCGCCGATGGCCGCGCCGCCGCCGCGCGCCGCAGCCGTTCGGGCGCGACCTCGATGCGCAGGCCGCCGCGGCTGACCACCGCGCGGCTCTCTTCGAGCACGATCAGCTCGCCGCGAATCTCGCCCAACTCGACCTGGTCGCCGACCCGCAGGGGCGCCGCCGCCGCGCGCTCGGCGCTCTGCTCGGCGACGTCCGGCGGCGCGACTTGGTCGATCAGGCTGGCCGCCGCCGTCAGCGTCCGGCCAAGCTCGCGCTGGCCCTTGGCGCCGGCGCGGATCTCGGCGATCGCCACCGTGCCCTCGCGCCGCACCTCGGCGATCGCGCGCGCCCCTTCATCGCGGATCCGCGCGCGCTCGGCCGCCGCCCGCTCAGTCGCTCGGGCGCTGGCCGCCGCCGCCGCGACTTCGCGCTCACCCAGCGCCTGCTCGCGCTCATGCAGCCGCGCGGTGCTGAGCCGGATCCGCGCGCGCTCCTCTTCGAGCCGCCGCAGGACTTCGGCCAGCTCGACGCTGCCGGCCGGCAGCGCCGCCGCCGCCGCCGCGACGATCTCCTCCGGCAGTCCCAGCCGCCGGGCCACCGCCAGCCCGTAGCTCTGGCCTATCGTATGCGGTTTCAGGCGATAGAGCGGGGCCAGCCGCTCGGCGTCGAAGTCCACCGCCGCCGCCTCGAAATCGGCTCGCGCGTATGCGTGCAGCTTGACCGCGGTCGAATGGGTCGCGACCGCCACCCGGCAGTCGCGCGCCGCCAGATAGTCCATCACCCCGATCGCCAGCGCCGCGCCCTCGACCGGATCGGTGCCGCCGCCCGGCTCGTCAAGAATCACCAGCGCCGGCTCGCGCAGCGCGCGAAAAATTTCGGTCAGATTGACGATATGCGCGGCGAAGCTCGAAAGGCTTGCCGCGATCGATTGCTCGTCGCCAATATCGACAAAGATCCCGCGAAAGACGGTCAGCCGGCTGCCCGCCCCGGCCGGTATCAGCATCCCCGATTGGGCCATCAGGGCGAACAATCCTATCGTCTTGAGCGCGACGGTCTTACCGCCCGTGTTCGGCCCCGAAATCACGATCCCGTGCTGCTCGGCGCCGATGCGCACGTCGATCGGCACCACCTCGCGCCCGGCCGCCGTCAGCAGCGGATGGCGCGCTGCGATAATCTCGATCCCGTTCGCGCCAATCTCGGGCTCGATACAGCCGTGGCGCTCGGCGAAAATCGCCCGCGCGTTGAGCGCGTCGATCGCCACCAACGCCGCAAAGGTCATGCGCAGCTCGGCCATATACCCGCGCACCATCGCGGTCAGCCGCATTAGCAGCCGGTACTCCTCGGCCTCGCCCTCGCGCTCGAGCATCATCAGCCGGTTATTCAGCTCGACCGCCCACAGCGGCTCGACGAACAGGGTCTCGCCCGAGACCGATCGGTCCTGCACGATTCCGCCGACGCGCTCCGAGTAGTTGAGCTTGAGCGGCAGCACGAAGCGCCGGTTGCGCACCGTCACCACGTAGTCCGAGACGAACGGCTCCATCCCGGCTTCAGTCAGCGAACGGCCCAGCCGGGTCTCCAGTTCGAGCCGCTCGTCGCGCAGCCGCGTGCGAATCCGCTTGAGCTCGGGGCTGGCGTCGTCGAGCAGCGCGCCGTCGTCGCCGAGCGCCCGCAGCATCGCGTCGGCCAGCTCCTTGGGCGCCACCAGGTTGCGCACCAACGCCGCCAGTTGCGGCCGCGTCTCGACCCGCGATCGCATAAACGCCTCGGCCGTGCGCGCCGCCACCACGAAGTCGCGGATCCGCACCAGCGACGCGCCATTGAGCACCGCGTCGGCCGGCGCCGCGCCCAGTAGATGCTCGTGCTGGTCGTCGAACTCGTCGATCGGCACGGCGCCCGCATGCGCGCGCAGGTCGGCCATCTCGGCGGTCGCCCGCAGCCGCGTGCGCACCGTCGCCGGGTCGCTTGCCGGGCGCAACTCCGCGATCGCCCGGCGCCCCGGAACGGAAACCGCCAGCGCGCCGACCAGCGCCGTCAGTTTGTCAAATTCGAGCGCCCGTAAATCCCGATCACGCATCTTTTATCCTGGACCCGTCATCCTGTACCCGCCCATGCTGGCGTGCCGCGCCGGCCACGGCAATCATTCGGCCGCGCCCCCCGCCGCTGCGGATACCCAAGATTAGCCGAGTCGTGATAGTCCATCGAGGCCGAGGCTTTATCGGCGCCGCGTCTTCAGCAAAGCTGGGGCGGGTCGCCAATTTGGCGCCGAGGCCGTCCATGGAACGTATCGAGTCGCGTATCAGTCCGCTCAGCGCCGAGTTCAAGCGCAACCGCGAGGTTATCGAGGCGCAGGTCGCCCGCCTCAAGGCCACCATCGATCAGATTCGCCTGGGCGGACCCGAGCCGGCCCGCCGCCGCCACGTCGAACGCGGCAAGCTGATGGTCCGCGATCGCGTGCGCCGCCTGCTCGATCCGCAAAGCCCCTTTCTCGAACTCTCGCCGCTCGCCGCCCACGGCATGTACGGCGGCGACGCGCCGGCCGCCAGCCTGGTCACCGGCCTGGGCCGCATCGCCGGCCGCGAGGCCGTCATCGTCGCCAACGACGCCACCGTCAAGGGCGGCACCTACTATCCGATCACCGTGAAAAAGCACCTGCGCGCGCAGGAGATCGCGATCGAAAACCATTTGCCCTGCGTCTACCTGGTCGATTCCGGCGGCGCCTTTCTGCCGCTCCAGTCGGAGGTCTTCCCCGATCGCGATCATTTTGGCCGTATTTTCTACAATATGGCGCGGATGTCCGCGATGGGTATCGCGCAGGTCGCCGCCGTGATGGGTTCGTGCACCGCCGGCGGCGCCTACGTCCCCGCGATGGCCGACGAGAGCATCATCGTGCGCGGCCAGGGCACGATCTTTCTCGCCGGGCCGCCGCTGGTCCGCGCGGCCACCGGCGAGGTCGTCACGGCCGAGGATCTTGGCGGCGGCGACGTCCATACGCGCCTTTCCGGCGTCAGCGACCATCTCGCCGAAGACGACGAGCACGCGATCGAAATCGTCCGCTCGGTCTTCGCCAATTTAGGCGCGCGCCCGCCCTCCGCGGTGCTCGCCCAGGATGCGCCCGAGGATCCCTACTACGACCCGGCCGAGCTCTACGGCATCGTCGCGGCCGACCCGCGCCATCCCTACGACGTGCGCGAGGTCATCGCGCGGCTGGTCGACGGCAGCCGGATGCACGAGTTCAAGCCGCGCTACGGCGCCTCGCTGGTGACCGGCTTCGCCCGCCTCCACGGCTACCCGGTCGGCCTGGTCGCCAACAACGGTGTGCTGTTCAGCGAGTCGGCGCTGAAAGCCACCCATTTCATCGAGCTCTGCTGCGCGCGCCGCATCCCGCTCATCTTCCTGCAGAACATCACCGGCTTCATCGTTGGCAAACGCTACGAGCAGGGCGGCATCGCCAAGGACGGGGCCAAGATGGTCAATGCGGTGGCCAACGCCCAGGTGCCGAAGTTCACCGTGATCATCGGTGCGTCCAACGGCGCCGGCAACTACGGCATGTGCGGCCGCGCCTACTCGCCGCGCCTGCTTTTCATGTGGCCCAACGCCCGCATCTCGGTGATGGGCGGTGAGCAGGCCGCCAACACCCTGCTCACCGTCAAGCTCGATCAGATGGCGCGCGAGGGTGCGGTGATGGACGCCGACGCACAGGCCGGCTTTATGCGGCCGACGCTCGACAAGTACGACGCCGAATCGAGTTGCTATTACGCCAGCGCGCGGCTGTGGGACGACGGCGTGATCGATCCGCTCGAGACCCGCGCCACGCTCGCCTTGGGGATCGCCGCGTCGCTCAACGCCGGCATTCCACCGGCCACCAGTTTCGGTGTCTTCCGCATGTAGAAGATAGCGTCGTAAAGTATAGAATAGCCAATCTGATGAATCCGCCAGTCGCCGTATCGATTCTATTTCCGCCGCTGCACGACGCGGCTGCGGCGCTTCTGGGGCGCGCCTTCGCCGACGATCCGCTGATCGCCACGATCGTCGGCCCCACGCCCGACGCCGCTGCGCGCGTGCGCCAGATGACCCGTCTGTTCGGCGTGATGGTTGCCGAAAACCGCCGCGCCGGCCAACCGATAATCGGCGTGCTCGACGAAGGCCGCGTTGCCGCCGCCGCGATTCTCGAACAGATCGCGCGCCCCGACTCGAGCGTGGCGACCGTGCTGCACGGCCTTTTCCGCCTGCCTGAACTGGTCGGCGCGATCGGTTTCGGCGGCGTCGGCCGCGCGGTCGCGGCGCTCGACACGCTGCTCAAGCATCGCCCCGCCGAGCCGCACATCTATCTCAACGTGCTCGGCGTCGATCCGTCCTGCCAGCGCCGCCATTTCGGCCGCGCGCTACTCGATTATCTGCGTGCCGCGGCCGCCGCGCGGCCCGATCTTGCCGGCGTCTATCTCGAGACCGCGACCGCGGCGAACGTCGCGTATTACACGGCCGCCGGCTATCGCACGCTGGGTGAGTTCGCGCCGCTCGGCGTGCGCATGTGGCGGATGCTCCAGCCGCGCACCCCCTGATCGATCCCGCCGTTCGCGCCTTTAGACGATCCCGAATTGCCAGAGCAGGTAGGCGTTGCTGATCGCGAACGCGGCCGGCACGCCCCAGCGCGCCGCCCGGCGGATCCGCCGCGCGCGTTCCGGGTTGGGTCCGCGATGCGCCACGTGGACCGCCATCAGCTCGACGATCGCCAGAAATACGAAGATATAGCAGCACAGAAAGAACGCATCGATGTACGTCAGGTACGGCACCCGCGGCAGATTCCCCGCGATCGCGAAGCCAAAGGCGATTACCGTCAGCACCGTGGTCACCGCGATCTGCAATTGATTACCCAGATCGCCCGGCTCGATCGCGAACACCATCCACGACAGCCCCACCATCAATAGCAGCGGCACGATCACCTTCCAGACATAAAACTTGTACCTGCGCTGTACATTGATGCGGAAGTTGATTTCCGAAATAGTCATTCCATTAGGCAGTTGCACCTGCTGTACGTGAGATCGCACGCCCTGGAGATCCCACGACGCCAGCGAGCTATACAGCTGGAATTCGCGCGAAGTTACGATCGGATGCGGATCATCGGTGAAGTTGAACTGGCCCAGATCGCCGGCAAACGGATGGATGATCATCACCAGCCGTTGCCGGTCAAACGGAAACCGCTTGAGCGCAAACGCCGAGGTGATTGTCGCCGCGAACCGCTCGACGTAAAACACCGTGCCGTTCGGCGCCACCTGCAGCGCGGTGTCCGATCGCTCGCGCGGCTCGGTGGCGTTGATCAGCTCGACCGTCGGGATCCAGATCTCGCCGATCTTGTAGACCCGCATCCCCGGTGACGCCGGATCGGGCGCATACTCGAGCCGCGCATCATGCCAATGCATCATCAGGTAGGCGTCGACGTGAAAGGTCTCGGCGACCTCGTTGATTTCCGACAGGTTGATGATGTGCGCGGTGGCCGTCACCGCGATCGGCGCTCCGCCGGCCGTTGGCGGATCGAGCAGCGGATCGAGCCGCTGGTCGTCGGGCGCCTGATACGTCTCGATCCGCCGCTCCATCCGCGGCGCCATCGCCGGTGGCGGCCGCCCCGCGCCCGCGCCGGGCCGTCGCGCCGGCGCATGCTCCGCGTTCATCAGGGCGCGCGATAGCGGCATCCGCGCCGCCTCCGACGCGTTCGGCTGGGCCGCCGCGCCGCGCCCCGTGATCGCGATTGCGCCGGCCAACACCGCCGCGCTCACTATCGCGAACCATCTCGCCCGCCACGCCGCGCCGATCCCGCGTCTCCTCACTCGCGCCTCATCCGCCTTTTCCCTCACGCCGCGCCGCGCTTCGCCGCATCCCATGCCCGGCGCGCCGCCGCGCTTCGCAATCAGCCTTCCGGGCCGATCATCTTTTCCGCCACCACCAGCCGATCGAACTCCTCGCCCTTTAGATAGCCCAGCTCTTCGCACGCATGGCGCAGCGTCAGCCCCTTCTCATGCGCGACCTTGGCCACCTTGGCCGCCTTGTCGTACCCGATATGCGGACTCAGCGCCGTCACCAGCATCAGCGAGCTCTCCAGGTAATGCTTGATCTTCGCCCGGTTCGGCTCGATTCCGTCCACACAGTATTTCGCGAACAGCACGCTCGCGTCGGCCATCAGGGTGATCGAATGCAACAGGTTATGGATGATCACCGGCTTGAAGACGTTGAGCTCGAAGTTGCCCTGCGACCCCGCGAACGAGATCGCCGCGTCGTTGCCCATCACCTGCACGCAGACCATCGTCATCGCTTCCGACTGCGTCGGATTCACCTTGCCCGGCATAATCGACGATCCCGGTTCGTTCTCCGGCAGGTTCAGTTCGGCCAGTCCGCAGCGCGGCCCCGATCCCATCCAGCGGATGTCGTTGGCGATCTTCATCAGCGCGCAAGCCAGCGTCTTGAGCGCCCCGCTCGCCATCACCAGCGCGTCATGGCCGGCCAGCGCCGCGAACTTGTTGGGCGCCGACTTGAACGGCAATCCGGTCAGCGCCGCGATCCGCGCCGCGCAGCGCTCGGCGAATTGCGGATGCGTATTCAGTCCCGTGCCGACCGCCGTGCCACCGATCGCCAGCTCGAGCACGTCGGGCAGCACCAGTTTGATCCGCGCCGCGCCCTGTTCGAGCTGCGCAATATAGCCCGAGAACTCCTGCCCCAGCGTCAGCGGCACCGCGTCCATCAGATGGGTGCGGCCGATTTTCACGATGTCGGCGATCTCGGCCTGCTTGCGCTTGAGCGCGTCAATCAGTTTGGCGATCGCCGGCAGTAGCCGCCGCGTCAGCTCCTCGGCCGCCGCGATATGCATCGCGGTCGGAAACGTGTCGTTCGACGACTGCGACATGTTTACATGGTCGTTCGGATGGATCGGCTTTTTGCTGCCCTGCACGCCGCCCGCCAGCTCGATCGCGCGATTCGAGATGACCTCGTTGGCGTTCATATTGGTCTGCGTGCCGCTGCCGGTCTGCCAGATGCGCAACGGGAACTCGGCGTCGAGCTTGCCCTCGACCACCTCGTCGGCCGCCCGCACGATCAGCGCCGTCTGCTCGGCGGTGAGCTGGCCCAGCCCGTGATTGACCTCGGCCGCCGCCCGCTTCAGCACCCCGAACGCGCGCACGATCGATCGCGGCATCTGGTCGTGGCCGATCGCGAAATGGAGCAGCGACCGCTCGGTCTGCGCGCCCCAGTAATGCTCCGCCGGCACCTCGATCGCGCCCATGCTGTCGGTTTCGACCCTGACCTGTTTGCCGTCCTTCATGATTCTCGACTCCGCCGCGCAAAACTCCCGAATGCGCCGCATCCTAATCGTAATCCCGCCCATGATCGAGCGCCACGCCGCGCGTGTTTCAGTTCGCCGGTCGACCTGAGCGATCCGCTCCCGCCGGACTCGCGCTCGCGCGATTCGCGCCGCCCGCACAAAAGCCGCCGCCGCACTCTGGCACCACCCGCGGCAAATCGGCTTTAATACCCCGTTGACGCGGATCCGGCGTCACGCTTTTCTGGACCGCCCGCCTCCGACCGTATAGGTTAGAGCGTCACTGTTCCGAGGAGAGGATAAGCACCCATGCCGTGGACGATAACCCGCCTTTGCATCGACTGTATTGATACCGGATGCGTCAGCGTATGCCCGGTCGATTGCATCTATGAATATGTGGGCGAGGACCGCACCACTTTCCCCAACATGCTCTACATCAACCCCGACGAATGCATCGATTGCGGAGCGTGCGAGCCCGAATGCCCCTGGCAGGCAATTTTCGAGGAGCCCGCCGTGCCCGAGGTCTTCAACGCCGACATTGCGCTCAACCACAAGACGCTTGAGATCGCCGACCAGTTCAAGGTCAAGACTTTCGTCCAGACCGAGCATCCCACGCCCGAACAGGTCGCCGCCAACAAGCTCAAATGGGGCTGGACCGAAGGCTGATCCCGCCGCCGGTGGTCGCCGCGCGCCGCGTTCATTGCAATTATTTTTGATCGCGGCCGCGCGTGCGGCGCCGCACGCAATCGCGGCGTCGTCCGCACCCCGGGATTAATTATACCTGGCGGCCTCGCGGAGCCTTTATCGGCGCGCCGCTGCGCCAACTGGTCCGCGTCCCATGCCCGGTAGTTTGTCACCCCAGCGCAGCGAACGGATCCGGCATTCCGCGCCCGCGTGCTGGCTCGAGGGCGCCCGGCCCCCGCCTGCTAAACGATCCGCTTCTGCCCGTGCTTGAAGCCGCCCTGCTGGCCCAACGGCTCGGGCTCGCCTTCGCGCTCGCGGCCGCGGCCCTTGTTGCGCCCGTCGCCGGATCGCTCGCCCGCGCGCCGCTCGTCGACCGGCACGATCTCCATCGCGCGCAAAAATCCGTCGCCCGACGAGCGTGTCGTGATCATCGGGTCGTCCTGTAGCGCCAGATGCACGATCCGCCGATCGCGCGGCGGCATCGGCTCGAGCGTCACCGCGACGTGCTCGCGCTTGGCCTGCTCGCCCTTGGCCAGCGCCATCCGCTGCAATTGCCCGCGCCGCCGCGCGCGGTACGACTCGGTGTCGACCGAAATCGGCACGGCATCCTTGATCGCATGCGCCAGCATCCGGTTGACCATGTACTCCAGCGCGTCGAGCGTCTGTCCGTGGCGCCCGATCAGAATCCCCGATCCGTCGCCCTTGATATTCAGCTCGAGCGTCTCCGGGTCGCCCGAGTCGGCCAATTCGATCGCGGCCCGCTCGCCCATCAACTCCAGGATGCGCGCGAGCAGCGTGCTCGCTTCGCGCGCCTGCTCGGCCGGATTCGCCAGCTTGCGCGCCGCGTCGCCCGCCTCGCTCTCGAGCGCCGCGGCCGCACGCAGCCCGGCCAGTTCCTGCTCGGCGTCGAGACTGCGGGGCGGCGGAATGCGGCCTTCTGACTGTCGCCCGCCGCGATTTTCCGCCGGCGGATTGCGCCGCGGCTCCGGCTGGCGCGGTTCCTGCCCGCGCATCTCCGGCCCGCGTAATTCCGGTCGGCGGGATTCCGGGCCGCCTGAAACTTGATCGCGAGGGTCGGGCGCGCGCGCCTCCGACCCGCGCGCATCTTGACCGCGAGTAGCTTGCTCCGGTGATTCTTGCCCGCGAGCCTCTTGGGCGCCCGCATTCGCCCCGCGATCGCGTCCACGCCCGCGACCCCGGCCACGGCCGCCGCGGGAATGCCGGCCGCGGCCTTCCTGATTGCCCGGCGGCGGACCCTGCGCGTCCGCCTTGCGCGGCTCTTGATCGCCTGCGTCGCGACTCCGGGATTCCTGATTCCGCGACTCCTGACTGCCGGTGTCCTGATTCCCGGAAGCCTGATTGCGCGGATCCGGATGGCGAAAATCCTGGCGCCGCGGTTCGCGCGAATGGTCTTGTCCGCCCGGCGATGGGTGCGGACCGCCATTGCGTCCGCCTCCCGGCGCGCGCGGCGCTTCTCGCCGGCGATCGGCCGGCCGCGCCTGATTGCCGCGGTTATCGAAGCTCCGGTCAGCGCCGCTGCGGTCATCGAAGCTCCGTTCATCCGCACTGCGTTCCTGGCCGCGATGCGGTTCCGATCGCTGGTCGTCGCGCGTGCCGCGCGGCGGCTCCGCGGCCCGCGGCGGTTCGCTGCGCGCCATCGGCGGACGCGGGGCCGGACGCGCCGCCGGATGGGGCGCGGTCGGTTGCAGCGGTGGCGCCGGTGGCGGCGACATCACGCCGCTGCGCGCACCCTCGGGCGCCCGCCGCGTCACGCGCACGCGCGCCTGCCGCGCGCCCAGTCCGAGCAGCCCCGTGCGCGGCGTGCTCAGCACCTCGATCGCGACGTCGTCCTGCTCGGCGCCAAGTTGCGCCAGGGCCTGGCTGATCGCCAGATCCACCGTCGATGCGGTGATTTCAATTGTATCGCTGGGGCTCATGTACTCGATGGCAATTGCTGAAATTCGCGGTTAAGTACGAACTGCTGGACGATTCCAAGCACGTTCGAGAAAAAGTAATAGAGCGTCAGCCCGGCCGGCATATTCAGGAAGATCAGGCTGAAGAACAACGGCATATACATCATCATCTTCTGCTGACTCGGATCGGGCTGCCGCGGCATCATATATTGCTGCAAAAACGCCGTCCCGGTCATCAGGATTACCAGCACCGGCAATCCGTGGCAGTCCATGAGCGGCACGGCCGGCATCCAATGGATCGGCAGACAGTCGGGCGCCGACAGGTCGCGGATCCAGCCAAAGAACGGCGCGTGCCGGAGCTCAATCGCATTGAGCAGCGCCTCGTACAGTCCCAGAAATACCGGCAGTTGCACCGCCATCGGCAGACATCCGCCGAGCGGATTTACATGGTTACGCTTGTACAGGTCGACCATTTCGCGGTTGAGCCGCTCCTGGTCGTCCTTGTGCTTCTCCCGAATCCGCTCGACCTGCGGCTGCAGCCGCTGCATCCGCATCATCGATCGCTGCCCCTTGATCGACATCGGCAGCGTGGCCAACCGCACCATCACGGTCAACAGAATGATAGCAAGACCATAATTAGGTGCAATGCGATAAAAGATCTTGAGGAGCTTAAGGAACGGCAGTGCGATTATGCCCGCCCAGCCAAAATTGATCGACTTGCTCAGCGCCGGATTCACCGCGTCGAGCACGTCGAGCTCCTTGGGCCCCATATAGACCCCGCTCGTCACCTGGCGCGCGCCATTGAAAACCACCTGCGCGTCCGCTTCATTGCCTGCGTAATCCATTGTCAGGGTGCCGTCGGTAGGCCTGATCGGCATCAGCACCGAGAGGAAATAGCGATCGCCGAAACCCGCATAGGTTACCGGTCCGCTGCTCTCCGCGACGCCCTTTTCGATCGCCTTTTGCATCTCGTTGACGACCTTCCCCCCCACGTCGGCCTGCAGCTCCGGCACGTCGCGGAAACCCGCGTTCGCCGTCAGCGGCCGGCTCAGGCGCAGGCCGATCCCGTCGATCTTCGCGCCGGCCGCCGCGCGCGCCTCGGCACTCACCGCAAAGACGTAGCTGTCCGGATGAAACGTGAAGCTCTTGCTCAGCGCGACGCCGTCGCCCGTGCTTCCCTTGAGCGTTACCGTGACGTCGCCGGTCGCCGCGATCTCGGCCGGCGCGGCGGTCGTATAGTTCACCTCGCCGTCGTCGAGATTGGCGCCGCCGCGCGCGAACACCAGTCCGATCGGCAGCCGGTCGCCGCCCGCGATCATCTGGTAGTCCAAGCTGTTGGCCGCGCTGGTCTGCTTGTAATCCTTGAGCCGGAAACTGCGCATGCGACCGCCGTGGGTCGTCACAATCGCGGTGTAGAGCTTCGTATCGATCTGGACGGTCTGCTCGGGCGAGGCCGCAACTGCCGCCGCATTCCCGCCCGCACTCGCGGCGATCGCGCCGTTCGCCGCCGCGGCGCTCGCGGTCGCCTCGGGCGCCGGCGTCGGACTCACCGCCATCTGGGCCTGCCGATGCGCCAGTTCGGGATGGCGCCAGGCGAGCAATTGGTTGTAGATGAAAATGATCCCCAGCGAGAGGAGCAATGCCATTAAGAGCCGATAATTTTCCAAAGGTTTCCCTGTGCAAATAACCCTGCGGAAGCTGCCCGAGCGAACCCGGCGGACCGCTTATACGCGCTCCGGCGCCGCGCCCGATGCCGCCGCGCGATTCGCCAGGGCCACGCCGCCGTAGCGATCGGTCTCGAGCGCGCACCGCGTCGCGTGAGGCAGCTTAGTCGGCACCGGATCCACGCCCCATCCGCCGCCCGGACGGCAGCGCCCGAGGCGCTTGATCGCGAGCCAGCCGCCCGCTCCGACGCCATGCGCCGCGATCGCGTCATGCGCATACTCCGAGCACGACGGCTCGTAGCGGCACGCCGGTCCGTAGAGCGCCGTCAGAAGCGGCGAAATCGCCACCCGGTAAAGTTTGATTGAAAGCGTGATCGAAACGTATGCGGCGCGCCGTGCTATCCTCGCGATCGATCGCGGGCCCGGCGCCCCCGCCTCCGCGAGCCGTCTGTGGACAGCCCGTCCGCCTGCCGACCGCTGCCGCGCCTGCCCACCCATCATCTGGTCCGCGGCTCGAAGCGCACCGCCAGCCGGCCCGCCGCATGGATCAGTTCCTCGCGCACCGCCGACGAGTCAAGCTCGCCCGCGCCGCCGCGCGCGATCACCACCAGTGCGAGCCCCTCCGGCAGCATCCATTTGAATGTTCGCCGGTAGTATTCGCGCACGCGACGCTTGGTCCGATTGCGCACCACCGCGCCCCCGATCCGCCGCGACACCGTGACGCCCAGCCGCGATCCCTCATGCTCGCCGAGCCGACCCGCGTACATCACGAAATGAGCGGTCTGGTAACGCGCGCCGTTTTTTTGCAGAGTCAGGAATTCGCGCCGCTGATGCAACCGGTCGGCGCCACTGTACGATTCGCGCGGCCGGCTCAGCCCGGCTGCTTCGGCGGGATCGTCGCGGCCAACCGTGCGCGCCCCTTGGCGCGGCGGCGTTTGATCACTGCCCGGCCCCCCGGCGATGCCATCCGGGCCAGGAATCCGTGGGTGCGTTTGCGTCGGCGATTGTGCGGTTGATAGGTTCTTTTCATCGGTCGCGGCCAACTTAAGCCCGCTTGCGGCTCTGCGCGAGCCTGTCACTTGGTTAGAGTCCCCCAACGGGCGTACCGCGCGGTCCACCCCGGAATCGCTAATAAAACCATACCGTCCCCCCTGCCGCAAGCACCTCCCGCGCGAAACTTCATACCCCCGCCGACGCTCGCTGGTCGTCCCTGATCCGTTTTCTCCGCTACTCGCGCCGCCTCCCGTCCGTCCCCCCCCAAACCCCTACGGTTGCGATCGCCGCCCAGAAAAAGTATGATTTTTCTGGTTTACTCGCTGTTTGCCACCTTTAAGGATGCTTCCCGTGTTCACCGGTATCATCGAAGACCTCGGCACCGTCGCCTCGATCAAACGCTCCGCCGCCGGCGCCGTCCTCATGATTCGCACCGCGCTGCCGCTGGCCCGCATCGCGCTGGGCGATTCGATCGCGATCAACGGCGCCTGCATGACCGTCACCGCCAAGCGGCGCGGGGCCTTCGCGATGGACATCTCGGCCGAATCGCTCCGCCGCACCGTGCTCGGCGCGCTCGCGCCCGGCGACCGCGTCAATCTCGAGCGATGCCTCACGCTCGACAAGCTCATCGGTGGCCACCTGGTCTCCGGCCACGTCGACGGTGTCGGCCGCATCGCCGCGATCGAACCCGAAGGCGACTCGCGCCTCTATACCTTTGAAGTGCCCGCCGCGCAGACTCGCTACCTGGTCGAAAAGGGCTCCGTCACCCTCGACGGTATCAGCCTGACGGTCTTCAATATCCGCGGCCGGCGCTTTTCCGTCGCGCTGATTCCGCACACCCTGCGCATGACCACGCTCGGCTTCAAGCGCCCCGGTGACGCCGTCAACGTCGAGAGCGACATGCTGGTCAAATACGTCGAGCGGATCCTCGGCCCCTACGCGCCCGCCGCCAACGGCCGCAAGCGTGCTGTTACGCGGGCGCGCATCGCGCTCGGCGCAAGCGAGGGCGCACCATGAGCCTGATGCAGATTCCGCGCAAGATCGAATACGCCCTGCGCGCCATGATCCATCTCGCGGATCATCCCGATGGCGTCGCCCGCGGCCTTGAGATCGCCGCGCAAGAGCAGATTCCGAAATACTATCTCGAAAAGGTCATCCGCGACCTGATGCGCCGGGGGCTGGTCCGCGCGCGCCGCGGCCCCGGCGGCGGCTATCAGCTTGCCCGCCCCGCCGAATTGATCTCCTTCCGCGACGTCATCGAGGCCGTCGAAGGCCCCATCACCCTCAACCTCTGCGTCGAGGGCGGCTCGCAATGCGACCTGCAGCCGACCTGCCGGATGTTCCGCGTATGGGAGGAGGGCCAGCGGATGCTGCTCGAGATCTTCTCGCAGACCACCATCAGCGAGATCGCTTCGTCCAAACCGTCACCGGCCTTCTTCAATCGCGTCGCGGCCAGCGCCGCCGCCCAACTCGCCGCCGCACCGGCGAAAAACTGATTCGCGCGCGATCACGATCAATTGAACTGCCGCCGCGTCCGTACTTTGCGCACCCGCGCCTTTACCATCGCGCCTGAGGCACGCCGCGCTCGCACCAATCGTCCAGCCGCGCAGGCGAAGCGGGCATGGGGTGCGGGCGAGTCTGCGCAGCCGCGGTTATGGGCATGGGGTGCGGGCGAGTCTGCGCAGCCGCGGTTATAATTAGCTCGCCATGAACGAACCCGTGCCGACCAAAACCGCCCGCCTGCGCCCCGGCGCTCCCAACTTCACCGAAAAGACCTTCTATCTCGAGGAGTTCTACGGCAAGAGCCTGCTCTTCGCGCTCGTCCCGCCGATCGGCGATCGCCTCAGCGAACTCGATTCCCTGGTCATGACCCTGCGCGAATTGCGCCGCAACCAGACCCGCTGCATTGTCATCGCCTCGGTCTCGGCACTGCCGCGCCTGGTCAAGCGGCTGGGCCGGATACTGGCCGATAAGCCCGCGCTCTTCAATCCGGCCACCGGCCTGCGGACGCGCCCCTATCCGCCCGATTCGGCCGTCGCCCAAATCTGGCACGGCCTGCGCTCCGGCTCGATCGTCGTCGCCGCCGCCGCGACCGGCGACCCCATCGACCTCGTGGTCTTCGCCCAGGAACTCGCCAGCCGCCTGCGCGTCTTCAAGCTCCTGATGCTCGATCGGGCGGGCGGCCTGCTCGACAAGTCGGGCGACACCGACTCCTTTCTCGAGCTCCGCCACATCGGCCGCGCCCTCACCCTCGAGCGCGCGCCGGTGCGCCGCGCGATTATCCGCGCCGCCCGCCGCGCCCTGCTTGACGGCGTCGCCTCGGTCAATCTCACCGCGCCGCGCGGCGTCTACGAAGAGCTCTTCAGCTTCCTCGGCAGCGGCACCCTGCTCACCGAGCAGCGCTACGCCAACG
>JADEYI010000487.1_pt1 | contig 53897 bp, 51 predicted proteins | sample 8542331 | NCBI WGS metagenome assembly JADEYI01 (sample SAMN16510988, study PRJNA670497) | mine drainage metagenome | isolation source: biofilm near Copperflume 1 | place: Germany: Marsberg coppermine Kilianstollen | collected 2018-02 | reverse complement strand
AACCTCTAACCTTTCTCCCCTCTTGGGCGCGGTTCCTGAACACGGTTGCTGTTAGGTTGGCCAGACCCTTGGCGCACAGCAGGACGATCCGCGCGCGCAAGGCCAGCGCCTGCGCGGTCTTGGGTCGTCGGGTCCAACGTTCCAGCGTCTGCCGCTCGCTGGGCGCCACCACCAACCTGGCTTTCGGCCGTCCCCGCTCCATGCTGCTCCTCTCTGATAGCAGAGACGCCGGAAGCCGGGGAATTATTCATATTACTAAGCGAACAGGACACTAGTACTACTGTGTCATAAAAGTTAGGCGCTTGCGTGGCGGCCACCCCAGGGGCAGGAGCGCAGCGCCGCGGCCAGCAAGCGCGCCTGGTAGATTCGAATGGTAGTGATCGAAGCGGGATTGTGACGTTCAGGACGCACTGGCGGCGCCGCGCGGGTGGAAGCCTCTGGGTAGGCGAGCGGACGCAGGAAGGCAAGAGGTGCCGGGGGGAAAGCCGAGCACGCTCGGCGGCGAGAAGGCATAGGCGGCGACACATAGTGCGCCGTGGTGATGAAACCCGCGCCAGCCCCGGCCTTCGTAGTGGTCCAAGCCGATTTCATCTTTGAGTTCCTGGAAGTCTCGTTCAATGCGCCAGCGGATCTTCGCCAGCCGGACCAAGTCGGCAAGAGCGGTACCGGGCGGCAGTGTGGAAAGCCAATAGCGGGTGGGTTCGGACTCCCTCTGGGGCCATTCCATCAACAGCAGTTCCGGCGCGCGCGGTACGACCCGTAGATGATCACGATGGGCCGGACGCACGCGGGTGACAGCGCACCGTGATTGCATCGCACCCTTGGTCCCTTCGCGCCAGCGCACCGCCTGCCAGCTGCCCCGGTCTAAACTTCGCGCCAGGGCGCGGACTGCAATCGGTGAGCGGGATCGCTAAGCGCGTCGCCGGTCGGCCGCGGCCCCTGGCGCGCGGCGGTGGCACGGGACTGTCGCCCTGCGGCCACACGGTGGTTTCCCGCATGATGCCCACCGCATAGGAAAGGCCGCGCGCGGTAAGGCCCTCGCGAAACTCTGTCGCCGAGCCGTAGCCGGCGTCGGCTACCACCGGCGCCCGGGGCAGGTCGGCGGCCAGCAGGTCATCGACCTGCGCCAAGGCCAGCTCCGGCTTGGTCTGGAAACCAACTTCGTTGGGAATTGCGGCGGCGCGACGTCGTTGACGGTCTTCGCGCCAGGCCTTGGGCAGGTATAGCCGATAAGCGCAGGGCACGCTCATCGAGGGGTTAACCAGCGCCAGCGTCACCGCTACTTGGCAATTATCCTGTTTGCCCATCGGTCCGCAGTACTGCCGCGCTACCCCCACCGAATGCGTGCCCTTCTTGGGAAAGCCGCTGTCGTCTACCACCCAGGCAGCTACCGGCCCCTGCCGCTCCAACTGCGCCAAGGCATATTCGCGCGCTACCGCGATTACCGCGCGCGCGTCCCACGGCGCATTGGCGACGAAGTGATGCATCGACTGGTGACGCATGCTCACGTGATGCGGATCGACCTTGGCCGCCCTCGGCTCTACGCTCTTGCGCTTGCCAGCCAACAACCGCCCGGTCAGATACGCGCGCAACGGCCCCGCCCGATCGGCGTGACCGATGCCCTCGCCCAGCAAGCCCAGATACTCATCAAACCGTTCCGCCTCTTCCGCCCGCCGCCCTGCCATAAACAAGAGTATCGCAGACCTTCGGTCGAACCGTCAGATTTATGACACAGTAGTACTAGTCTAGGAAAAGACGGTAAAATCTCAGAAGTAAAAGCAGCTCGCACCTGGTTGTAATGCCGCCACAACTCTACCGCAGAAGAATCGCAACTCTCGACTCGGATTCATCGGACTCGGCGGCATTGAAGTAATCGAAGCGCCCGGCTGTGGCTTGGTGCGGGGCAACCCGGGGTTTGTTTACGAGGGCGTATCTCCGCCATACACCGGAGATCGCCAACCGCTGAGGCGATGATCAGTGGAAAATTTCCATATTGACATGCACTGGGCTAAAGCAGGACTAATGAGGTGAATCGCGCCATTCCTGCGTCTAGAAGTCCACCTTTTAACGCCCCGGGGGGGAGGACGAGAACTTGATCAAAAAAATCTCCAACCAAAGCGGCTGCGCTCGCGTAGCCATGGCATTGGCGGGTCTTACGTTCCTGATCTCGATGCCTCTGTTTGTTCACGCGGCGCCACCGGGATATGTCCAGACCAACCTGGTCTCGGACATACCAGGGCTGGCGGCGCATACCGATCCGAATATGCTGAATCCATGGGGTGTCGCGTTTTTTTCCGGCGCCAGTCCGTTTTGGATCAACGAAAACAATGCGGGCATCTCCTCGCTGATCGACGGGATGGGAAATCCCTTCGCCTCATTGCCCTCCGTGATTATCCCGGCCCCGACCAGCGCGACCGGTGGAACCCCGACCGGAATCGTCGCCAACATCTTTGCGGTCTTTTTCTCCGGTAACGGCGCGTTCCAGATCCCGGGCCCTGCCAACACCAGCTTCGGTCCGGCGCTTTTCATTTTCGCTACTGAAGACGGCACGATCGAGGCATGGAATACGTCGCCGTTCGCCGTGCCGGGGATACCCAATCCGTTGTCGGCCGTGATCGTCGTCGACAACTCGGCCGGGGGCGGCCCGACCGGTGCGGTCTACAAGGGGCTCGCATTGGCGACCGTGAGCGGTCAGCCGTATCTGTACGCAACCAACTTCCGATCCGGCAATATCGACGTTTTCGACAGCAATTTTCATCAGGTGACGTTAAGCGGATCGTTCACCGATCCGAAGATGGAGGATCGCTACGCCCCGTTCGGAATTACGAATATCGGCGGGGATCTGTGGGTGACCTACACGGTGCAGGACGCGCCGAAGCATGATCCGGTGAACCGTCCGAACCACGGCATCGTCGACGTTTTCGACAGCAGCGGCAACTTCATCCGGCGGTTCGTCTCGCATAACCGTCTCAATTCGCCCTGGGGAGTGGTCATGACCCCTGCGACCTTCGGGCCGTTGAGCAACAAGATCCTGATCGGAAATTTTGGCGACGGGCACGTTAACGCTTATGATCCGGCGACCGGCGACGTAAAGGGAATCCTCAAGGACACCGACGGCAAGACGATTGCCCTTCCTGGACTGTGGTCATTGACCTTCAGCGACGCGATCGGCGCGTCACCGAACACGCTCTACTTCACCGCGGGGCTAAATCATGAGGCGGACGGATTGTTCGGCTCTTTCAGCCCGCAATAGGAGCGAGTTTCGAATCTTTAGAAGGCCACCATCCGCCCCGCATGTTTGCCGCGATGGGTGCGCGGCGCCACGCTTCCGTCAAGCGCTCGATCTCGTCTACGCCGCGCTTGAGTTTAGCGAACTCGAGGTGACCCGAACCTACGTGCAGGTCTGCGCCCCGGGTGCTCAATTATTGACTGATTAGATTCTTTGGCACTAAGTTCGGGACACTATGAAAATAAGCCGAAGCCTTGCGTTTCTCACGACCATGGCGGTGGCCTTAGTATGGATTGTGGCCGCGGCGGGATGTTCTGGCAATTCCGCTACCATTACATCGAACCAGCCGCCGACCCATATCGTCGTGACGCCCGGCTCTACGCTTGCTCAGCCTGTCGCGTCGCCAAACGCTGGCGTTCCGACCCGTCGACTGTCGCCGCAAGCGATCGAGGGTGGTCAAGCGGCAACAACGCCGGCAATTCCGTCAGGCGCAGATCCTCACAACCCGACAACCGGGATGACGAACTAGTGTCCTGAGTCATAAGAACGTTGAATAATTTGTAGTCTGTCGGGGCGTCTTTCGTATAGGAGGAAAGGACGCCGATGCGGACGGGGAGACCGATAGCACCTGTGGGTTTGGCGAATGATGAGCGTGAGGCGCTGGAGCGCTGGGCGCGACGACCGAAAAGCGCGCAAGCCTTGGCCCAACGCGCGCGGATAGTATTGGAGTGCGCCAGCGGCAGGCCAAACACCGCAGTCGCTCGCTCAATCTGCGCATCGCCCGGTTGCGCGAGAAGCTCGAATGGTCGGCAACCCGACGGTTAACCTCCACGGCGAGCGCCGCAGCAACGCGACTCATCAATCGACCACCGATCCCGAAGCGAAGCTGGCCAAGAAGGGCGCGGGCAAGGAAGCAAAGTTGTATTACTCGGCCAACGCGCTGATGGAGAACCGCAACGGTCTCCTGATCGAGTTCGCGGTCGAACCGGCCGACCGCTACGCCGAGCGCAAAAGCGCCCGGGCGATGCGCTCGACCGCCGCACATGAAGCACGACTCCACCACACCACCGCGCGTGCCTCGGCGAGCGCAAACCGTCTAACCCAGCGACTGATTCCAGCGCTTCTATCACTGCGATGGCGATCATACTGACTAATCAAACCCCTTCCTCAACGGCCTGCTAGCGGCCCTCGCGTAACCGATGGGAGTTGGCGGATCGGAGCACGCGGTCATATCTGATACACGAAGACGCGGTTTTCGCGCGGGCTCAGGTAGACCTCGACGCCGGGTTCGAGCTGGAGCTCGCGCAGGCGGTCGTGATCGATCTCGACCTGCACCGGATCGCCCCATTGGCTGGTCAGCTCGACCTTGACCTTGGGTCCGGCGGCGTTGATATGGCGGACGGTGGCGGCGAAGGCGCCCTTGACGATCGGGCGCAGATTCATGTCGAGCAGGTGGGGCCGCACGTAGACCATCGCATCCTTGCCGTTGGCGTGGGCGAGGTCGGGCTGGCCGCCGTTGGCCGGAAGCGAGGTGCCGCGGATGTAGACCTGGCCGTCCTCGATGCGGCCGTGGAAGAGATTGACGTTGCCGAGAAAATTATAGACGAAGGGCGTCGCCGGACTGTGGTAGAGCTCGTCCGGCGTGCCGATCTGCTCGATCTTGCCGTTGTGGAGGACGACCACGCGATTGGCCAGTTCGAGCGCCTCTTCCTGATCGTGGGTGACGAAGATGCTGGTGATGTGGAGTTCGTCGTGGAGCCGCCGGAGCCATCGGCGCAGCTCCTCGCGGACCTTGGCGTCGAGCGCGCCGAAGGGCTCGTCGAGCAGCAGGACGCGCGGCTCGACGGCCAGCGCGCGGGCCAGGGCGATCCGCTGGCGCTGGCCGCCGGAGAGCTGGGAGGGATAGCGTTCGCCGGCCCATTCGAGCTGCACCAGCTTGAGCAGCTCATTGACCTTGGCGGTAATCGCGGCGGGCGGCGGGCGCGTCGCGCGCGGGCGGACGCGCAGGCCGAAGGCCACGTTCTCGAAGACCGTCATGTGCTTGAAGAGCGCGTAATGCTGGAAGACGAAGCCGACCTTGCGCTCGCGGGCGCTGCGGTTGGTGGCCTCCTCGCGGTCGAAATGGACCTCGCCCGCGTCGGGCGGCTCGAGGCCGGCGATAATCCTGAGCAGGCTGGTCTTGCCCGAGCCCGAGGGGCCGAGGAGGGCGACCAGCTCGCCGGTCGGGAGGTCGAGGCTCACGTCGTCGAGCGCGACGAAATTGCCGAAGGTCTTGCGGATATGGCGGACTTCGATACTCATGGCTGCTGGCCGGTAATCATAGCGTTTCGCCAGCGCTTAGGCGGCCCGGCGATCGACGCCGGGGCCCTCGGCTGCGACGCGCGGCGCGTCGGTAATCCGCCGGCCCAGGAAGCGCTTGGCCAGCAGCGTCACCAGGGCGAGCGAAGTGAGCAGCGAGGCGACCGCGAAGGCGGCGGCGAAGTCGTAGTCATTGTAGAGGATTTCGATATAGAGCGGCATCGTGTCGGTGAGTCCGCGGATATGGCCGGAGACCACCGAGACCGCGCCGAACTCGCCCATCGCGCGGGCGTTGCAGATGATCACGCCGTACAGCAGGCCCCATTTGACCTTGGGCAAGGTGACACGCCAGAAGGTCTGCCAGCCGGTGGCGCCGAGCGTGATGGCGGCCTGCTCCTCCTCGGTGCCCGACGCCTCCATCACCGGAATAAGCTCGCGCGCGACGAACGGCAGGGTGACGAAAATCGTCGCCAGGACGATACCCGGCACGGCGAAGATAATCCTGATGTTGCGATCGGCGAGCGATCGGCCGAGCAGGCCCTGCGCGCCGAACAGCAAAACGTAGAGCATCCCGGCGATCACCGGCGAGACCGCGAAGGGCAGATCGATCAGCGTGGTGAGCAGGTTTTTGCCACGAAAGTCGAAGCGGGTGATCGCCCATGCGGCGGCCAGTCCGAAGACCATATTAAGCGGCACCGCGATCGCCGCGGTCATCAGGGTGAGGCGGATCGCGCTGCGCGCCTCGGGGTTGGTGACGGCGGCGAGATAGACGCCGACCCCCTGGGCGAAGGCGGCGACGAAGACCGCGGCCAGCGGAATCACCAGGAAGAGCGCCAGGAAGATCAGCGCGGCGGCAATGATCAGGGCGCGCGCCCACGGCGGATCAGCGGTGGCGCGGGTCAGACGCGCGGAGGTGCCGGCGGCGCGCGCGACGCGATCGGGTGGCGGCGGCACGATCGGTTCAGCCGGGGGCATGGCGCGCGGTGCTCCAGCGTTGCAGCAGGTTAATCAGGAAAAGCATGATGAACGACATCACCAGCATCACGAGCGCGATCGCGGTGGCGCCGGCGTAGTCGAATTGTTCGAGCTTGCTCATAATCAGGAGCGAGACGACCTCGGTGCGCATCGGCAGGTTGCCGGCGATAAAAACCACCGAGCCGTATTCGCCGAGTGCGCGGGCGAAAGCCAGGGCGAAGCCGGTGATCAGGGCGGGCAGGATCGCCGGGCCGATCACGCGGCGGAAGGTCTGGAAGCGGGTCGCGCCGAGGGTTGCGGCGGCCTCCTCGATTTCGAGTTCGAGGTCCTGCAGGACCGGTTCGACGGTGCGCACGACGAAGGGCATCCCGATGAACGTCAGGGCGACGATGATGCCGAGCGGGGTGAAAGCCACTTTGATTCCCAGCGGCGCGAGCCAGCGGCCGACGAAGCCATTGGCGGCGTATAGCGAAGTGAGCGTGATGCCGGCGACGGAGGTGGGCAGCGCGAACGGCAGATCGACCAGCGCGTCGGCCACGCCCTTGCCCGGAAACTCGTAGCGCGCGAGCGTCCAGGCGACCAGCAGGCCGAACCCCGAATTGATCAGCGCGGCGGCGATCGCGGTGCCGATAGTCAGGCGAAAGGCGGCGATCACGCGCGGCGTGAGCACCACGTGCCAGAAGCGCGCCCAGCCGATGCCGGAGGCGCTCAGGGCGAGCGTCGAGAGCGGGATGAGGGCGACCAGGCTCAGGTAGGCCAGCGTATAACCCATCGTGAGGCCGAAGCCGGGCAGGATGCGGCGGCGCTTGAGGCTCATGGGCGGCGCCCGCGCTGGTGGATGGGTTCAAGCATAAGCGCTAGCTGCCCGGCTGATAGATCTGGTCGAAGACGCCGTCGTCGGCGAAATGGACGGCCTGCGCCTTTTCCCATCCGCCGAAGACTGTATCGACGGTGAACAGTTTGATTTTGGGAAACGACGGCCCGTCGTGTACGGCGGCGGGTTCGCTCGGACGAAAATAGTTATGGGCGGCGATCGTCTGACCCCGCGGCGAGTAAAGATAATCGAGATACGCGGTCGCGACCGCGCGCGTGCCGTGACGATCGACGGTCTGATCGATTAGCGCGACCGGCGGTTCGGCCAGGATACTGACCGAGGGATAGACGATCGCGAACTGGTCTTTGCCGAAGTGATCGAGCACCACCCAGGCCTCGTTTTCCCATGAGATCAAGACGTCGCCGATGCCGCGCTCGGCAAACGTCGTGGTCGCGCCGCGGGCGCCCGAATCGAGCACCGGGACGTTGCGGTAGAGTCGGGTGACGAAGTCGCGGGCGCTGGCCGGATTGCCGCCCGGCGCCTGGAGCGCGTAGCCCCACGCGGCCAGGTAGGCCCAGCGCGCGCCACCCGAGGTTTTCGGATTGGGCGAGACCACGGCAACGCCCGGCCTGACCAGATCGGGCCAGTCGTGGATACCGCGGGGATTGCCCTTGCGCACCAGGAACACGATGGTCGAGTTATAGGGCGAGCTGTGATTGGGCAGGCGGCTCTGCCAGTTCGCGGGGAGCAGATGGGCCTTGGCGCTAAGCGCGTCGATATCGTAGGCGAGGCCCAGGGTGACGACGTCGGCCTCGAGCCCGTCGATGGCCGCGCGGGCCTGCATGCCCGAGCCGCCGTTGGAGATATTGATAGTCACGTCCTGGCCGGTGGTCGCCCGCCAATGCGCGGCGAATGCGGCGTCATACTCCTGATAAAATTCGCGCGTGGCGTCGAACGAGACGTTGAGCATGGTCTGTCCGGCTCGTGCCGTGCGCTGGAGACCGAGGACCGCGCCGAAGATTGCGATGGCGAGCGCCAGCGCGGCGGTCAGCCGCAGGATCAGCCCGAGGCTGAGTCCGGAGCGCGGCGTTGGGCGAGGATCGATCGATGAAATATCCATGGCCGGACGCCTAGAACTGCAATTGCATCGCGCTCAGGATGACGCTCTCGTTGGGCAGGCGATTGGCCACAGATTACTCAGATCGAATAGGTCAGCGCCGGCTTGCCGCGCGCCGCCTGATCGATCCGCACGACGATGTCGGCCAGCGAGGTCGCGTCGAGAATGGCCGCGGTCGCGTCGCGCACCTGCTTCATCACCAGGCGCACGCCGCAAGTCCGCTCGTCGAGACATTCGGCGCATCGCATGTACGCGGTGCGGCTGACACAGGGGGTCGGCGCGAGCGGCCCGTCGAGCACGCGGAGCACGTCGCTGACGTGGATCGCGGCGGGCGCCCGGCCCAGCGCATAGCCGCCGCCTTTGCCCTTTTTGCTCAGCAGTATGCCGTGGTTTTTGAGCTCGAGCAGGATCAGTTCGAGGAATTTGCGCGGAATACCCTCGCGCTCGGCAATGTTGGAGATGAGCACGGGACCGTGGCCGAATTCGCGGGCAAGGACAATCAGAGCCTTGAGCGCGTATTTGGATTTGTGTGTCAACATATTAAATCTATCGACTTGATAGAGTAATTACTCTAAGGAGGATAGCGAAGTCAAGCTTACGCCGAGGCGGGCAAAGAGACGGTTAGACGTGTAGATTCGGCGCGAGTGAATTCAGACTATGGGCCGGGCTCGTGCTGGAGCCGATCGATCAACGCGATCAGCTCGCCCATCGAATGCAACGTATGGTCGGGCCGATGTTGCGGATGATCGCGCAGGCGGGCGAAGGTCGCGGCGCCGGTGGCGATAGCGACGGCGGCACCATAGCCCGCGCCCTGAGCCGCCATCACGTCGCGCGGCTCGTCGCCGACGTACATGCAGGCGGCGGGCGCAAGGGCCACATCGGTCGCGGCCCGTTTGAGGCTGGCAGTCTTGTCGAGGGCGAGGAGCGTGGCCGCGGGCTGAGTCAGGACCTGGTCGAGGAGATCGGCCAATCCGATCCGCGCGAGCTTTCGGATGAGGCGGCCGGAGTCGCCCGGGCGGCTGGTGATAACGGCGGTCGCGTAGCCGCGGCGCTTGAGTTCGGCGAGCGTCTCGCGGACGTGGGGCAGGACCGCGGGCCGTGCGTTACGATCGAGTTCGGTGACGAAGCAGGTGAAGAGCAACTGCAGGAACTGGGGCCGCAGATGGTCGGGCAGGCCGAGGAAGAGATCGTCGCGGGCCAGCGCCTCGCGGTAGCGTTGGCGGGTCAGCGGTGGGCCGTAGCCGGGCTGATCGACGGCGTTGCGGGCGGCGGCGAAAGAGCGGTCCGTGAATATCGACGAGCGTGCCGTCGAGATCGAAGAAGACCGCTTTGAAGTCACGTGCCAGGACGACACCGCGCGGCAAATCGGGGTCGTCGGCCGCGCGGGCCGACGGGATGCGGCGCAGCGGCGCAGGCGAGGGTCCGGAGCCCGGCCGGGCGGCGGCGCGCAGCGATGCACGGCGCCGGGTAGCATACGCCGCGACGCGCGCGGCCGGCCGATCGAAGCGGCCGGCCGCCACGCGGCGGAAGACTCATTCGGTTTCTGATTGCGACTTCATTTGCTCGATTTGCCGACGCTGGCTTTCGATCTCCTGCTGCTGCGAATTGAGCTGTGACTGGGTCTGGTTCTGCTGAACGTCCTGGTTTTGCATCGCGTTGCCGACCACGAAGCCGGTACCGGCGCCGAGCGCGCCACCGATTGCGGCGCCCGCGCCCGGAGCGCCGACGGCGGCGCCGATGATCGCGCCAGTGCCAGCGCCGAGCAGGGCGCCGATTCCGGTGCCCTTTTCACGCGTGCTGAGCGGCTGGCCCGAGCATCCGGCCACGGCGAAGAGCATCGCCGCGGCTATAATGACAGCGGCCAATTTTTTTCCCGACGAATCCATTGGAACTCTCCTCCCGAGATAGTTCGGTAACAGGCTTACGGTTGCGGCTGTGGGGCTACCGATACGGGTAGCCCGGCAATACTCTTACCGTTCGCATCGGCTAGCGCGAGACCCGGATGACCGTTGAGGCTGACGTGCAGTTCGGCGCGGTCGCGGCCGTTCTGATCGAACAGCACCAGGGCCGGCTCGCCGTTCGCGGCGACCCCCAGACCGACGCGGGCACGACCGTTGTTGGGATCATAGAGCGTGACGCTCGACTGGTTGTCTTCGGCGACGGTGAAGCCCGCCACCTGGCGGCCGTTGTCGGCGTAGATCGCCAGCCCGTTGCGGCCGTCCTGGGTCTCGCCCACGCTGACGCGCTGGGCGCCATTCTGGTCATAGAAGCCAACCTTGGCGGAGCCCAGGTCGCTGACACTGAGTTCCGCGCGCAGGCGGCCGGCGGCGTCTTTGAGGGCAATGTCGGCGACGCCGCGTGAGTTCACCTGGATGACGCCGCGGGTGGATCCATCATGGTCAACCACGACGAATTTTTCGGCCTTGATCTCGCGCGCGGCGCGGGCGGCAGCGCTGGCAAGCCCTTCGCCCGGCAGCAGTCGGTTCGAGGCCGCGCCGCCGATTATTCCACCGACCAGCGCGAGTGTGGCGTAGAGCAAGTGTCTTCTGTCTTTCATGTCCTCTTCTCATCCCTCCTTGTCCGGACGTGCATACACAGCTTTTAACGGACGCCGACCGACGTCAACCATAATCAGTCGGCGAGCGCCAGAGCGAAGGCCACGTGCGCCGCGTCGGACGACCTGAGCGGCAGGGCGAAACGGCCCTCGCACGGCGCGCCGATCAGCGCGATTGCGCCGTCGCGGGCGGCCGCCGCGGCACTCAGCGCGAGCATCGCGGCGTCGGCCTGGTCGAGTCCCGCAAGCCCGGCGCCGATCGCGACGCGCAGTTCCCCGGCGATCGCCCGGACAATCATAGACCGTGCGGCAAGCGCGTGCGACTTGCCGCGCCGCTTGGCGATGAGCGTGGTGGCGCGCGTCCACAGGCGATAGACCAGGTCGGGATAGGATTCGAAGCTCGCCACGCCCGCGGCCTCGAGCGCACGGAAGGCGGCGAAGCCGGTGAGCATAAAGCGCGTGAAGGTCTGGCCGCCGGTCGGAGCGGAGGCATCGGAGCGTGCGGTGGGCTGGCCGCCGAGCAGCGCGCCGAACAGGCGGGCGAGATGCGGCGGGCATCGCGGGGCCGCAGCGCAGCGCGCGAAATAATCGAACGGTGGCGTCGGGAACATCCAGAGGCCCAACACCGGACGCGGCCGGGAGCCCGCGCGAATCGCGCGCACGATCCGGTGCAGTCGGGCGTCGATGAGGCGGCCGGGCGGATGATCGCGATGGCAGTCGCCCTTAGGCGCGAGGCCGGCGGCGGAGAGATCGAGATCGCGCGGCCAGCGCGGCGAATCGATCAGCGCGACGGCGCCCGGGCGGCGCAGGATCGGCGCGGCGGCGACGATCGCGTCGGCGAGGCGGGCAAGCGGATCGCCGGCCGAGTTAGCGAGGGCGCCGGCGACATCGATTGCGTGGAAGCGGACCTGCGCGTCGCCGGGCGCGAGGATCGCGAGGAAGAGTGTATTTTCACCGACATCGACGCCGACGATGGGCGCGTCGGGCGCGATTAGCAGACGGCCGCCCGCGTCGCTAGCGGGCGCATCCGCCGCGGGGCTGGCGGCCGGCGCGGTGGTCATTGCGGAAGCGGCGCCGGTGCGGACGGCAGGCGCATCGGGCCTGACGGCGCCGGCGAATTCAACGAAGGCCGCGGCTGCGTGTTCGCCGCCGGCGCGGACGGCGTGGCGGCGGCGACCGCTGGGATCGTGGGTGCGCCGGCCTGATAGATGAGACGATATTCGCGCAGGCCGCCGATGACCTTTTTGACGTAATCGCGGGTCTCGCGGTAGCCGATATTCTCGACCCACGCGTCGTCGTCGCCGGAAAATTTCGCGTTCCATCCGGCGACCGCATGCTCGCCGCCGTTGTACGCGGCGACCGCTTTGAAGCTGTCGCCGTTGAACATCGCGAAGAGCTGGCGCAGGTAGACCGTGCCGACGCGCACATTGAGCGGCGGATCGTAGAGGTCGAGCGAGCCGCTGTCGAGGCCGGCCTCAGGCGCCCATTTGGCGGCGGTGGCCGGCAACAGTTGCATAAGGCCCTGGGCGTTGGAGGCCGACCGCGCGGCGGGATCGAAGAGGCTCTCCTGATGGATCAGGGCGAGCACCAGGTAGGGATCGAGGCGGTTGGCGGCGGCCGCGCCGCTGACCAGATCCCAGTAGCCGCGCGGATAGCGCATCCGTTCGGCGACGTAGGGATTGAGTTCGCCCCGAGCGCTGAGGCGGGTGGCGGCGACGATGCCGTCGTACCAGGCGCCGGCCGCGGCGTACTCGGCGAGGACAAAATCGCGCAGGGCGGGATTGCCCGCGCTGTCGTCGGCCAGGCGGCGCAGCTCCGGCGCCTCGAGGTCGCGCAGGCCGAGCGCGCGCAGCGCAAGCGCGCGGGCCAGGTGGAAGCCGGCGACGCCGGCCGCCGACGGGGTCGCGGTGGCGACCGGATCGGAGGCGGCCGCGGCGGGAAAGTCGATCGGCGGCGCGCCGACCCGCAGCGCCGCGAGCGCTGGATAGTAGTTGCTGTCGATGCTCGTAGCGAGGCGCAGATAAATCACGCGGGCGTCGGTCGATTGGCCGTTGCGTTCGAGCGCACGGGCCTGCCAGTAGCGCAGCATGTCGCGCTCGGAGGGACTGGCGGCGCGCGGCGCGGCGGCAGCGAATTCGGCCTCGGCGAGGTCGTAGCGCTTGAGCAGATAGAGCATGAAGGCGGCGCGAAAGCGCGCCTCGGCGGCGATATCGCTGTCGGGATAGCGCGCGGCGAGACGCTGGAACTGGGCGCGCGCCGCATCGCGGTCGCCATCGTCCTCGTAGGTGCGGCCGATCTCGAACATCGCCATCGGAGCCCGCGCGCTGCCGGGAAACTCGCGCACGACGCGCATGAAGTAGTCGCGGGCGCGCGCGGTATCGTCGACATGCCACCACGAATGGGCGAGACCGTTGAGCGCCGCCGCCGCCGCGGGGCCGGCGGGCGCGAACGTGAGGTAGTGTTCGAGGGCGGTGCGCTGGGCGGCCGGATCGGCGCGCGACGCCTGCGCTTGCATCCAGAGCAAGGCGGCGTGAATCGCGGGCGGCGGGGCCAAGGCCAGGGCTGCGTCGATCTGATCCTGGGCGAGCGCGGATTGACCCTCGCGCAGCAGCAGAGCGGCTTCGCCGCGGCAGTAATCGAGCGACGTGTGATCGGCGATGCCGGGATGCGCGGCTAAAATCGCGTAGGCCAGGGCGCGGGCCGCGGCGTCATTGGCACCATAGGGAAAGCCCGCACGCAGATCCTGCGCCTGGGCGTACGCCCCGCGATAGTCGCCGGTCGCCAGCAGCGCACGCGCCCAGAGCAATCGCGCGTTTTGCTCGAGCGCCGAGTCGGTGGTGCTATTGGCGGCCGTCGCGGCGGCCGGCAGGGCCAGATCGGGACGGCCCTGATCGAGCTCGATTTGCGCGTAGCTGAAGCGCGCCTGATCGGCAAAGACACTGTGCGGATACTCTGTCGCCAGACGCTGCATCGTCGCGGCGGCGGCCGGATCGCCGTTGGCGCGTTGGGCGCGGGCCAGGTAGAAGAGCGCGTAATCGGCGAGGTCGGGAACCCGCGTCGCCACCAGTTGCATGCGCTCGATCGTGCCGGGCCAATCGCGCGCCTGGTAGGCGCGGTAGCCGTCGGCGAAGCTCTGGCGCGGATCGAAGTCGACAACCTTGTTGCGCTCGAAGGGAAAAATCTGCGCCGCAACCGGAGAGCCGAGCGCAACGATCACGAGCGCGGCGGCGGCACCGGCGAGGACGGCGAAGCGCGGACGGGCGCGGCGGCAAAAAAAACTCATCCAGACTTGGTTAGCTGACCGGCCGACATGCTTCAATCGGGTAGGTTGAAGCATGCGGCGCGAAGCCGCCTCGAGTCGCAACGAAAGCGCCGGGCGCGGCGTCCGCTTGCGCGCGCGGACGCCCTCTGGCATCAAGTCGAAGGTTCCCGCGGTGCGCGTTGGCGCACGTGCGGCAATGATCATCATGACGAGTTCGCGACTGATCCTGGCCTCGGCCTCGCCACGGCGCAAAATGCTGCTGGGTGCGGCCGGGTTCAACTTTGATATCGCCGCGAGCGGAATCGACGAGGTGCTGCGCGCGGGCGAAGCGGCTGAGGCGTTTGCCGAGCGGATGGCGTGCGAGAAGGCGCTCAACGTCGCCGGGCGCGGCGGCGGCGCGACGGTGTTGGCGGCGGATACGATCGTTGTGCTCGGGGGACAAATCTTTGGCAAGCCGGCCGACGCGGCGCAGGCGCGCGCGATGCTGCGGGCGCTCTCCGGCAACCGGCATACGGTGATTACGGCCTACGCGATCGCGCGCGACGGTGCGATCGTAGAGCGCCGCGCGGTCAGGAGCGGCGTGCGCTTTCGGACTTTGACCGACGAGGAGATCGACGACTACGTGGCCGGCGGCGCGCCGCTCGACAAGGCCGGCGCGTACGGAATCCAAGATGCCGGCGCGGGCTTTATCGCCGAGGTCGAGGGCTCGCGCGACAACGTGATGGGCCTGCCGGTGAGCGAAGTGATCGCGGCCCTGGCGCGCCATGGGATAGCGCCGGCGCCGGCCGGGCGGTCCAACTGAGATGGCCGTGGCGGACGAGGTGGGCGCGGAGGACGAGATCGCCGGGCGGCTCGGCGCGGTGCGTGCGACGATCGCCGCGGCGTGTGCGCGCAGCGGCCGGGCGGGCGATGCGGTCACCCTGGTGCTCGCGAGCAAGACCCAGCCGGCGGCGGCGATCGCGGCGGCGTATGCGGCGGGGGCGCGCGAATTCGGCGAGAACTACGTGCAGGAGGCGATCGCCAAGCGCGCGGCGACCGCGCATCTCGGCGGCCTTCGCTGGCATCTGATCGGACATCTGCAGAGCAACAAGGCGCGTGCGGCGGTCGCGAGCTTCGCGCTGATCCATACGCTGGATAGCGAGCGGCTGGCGGTGGCGATCGCGCGGGTGCGTCCGGCGCCGCCGCAGGAGGTCTTGATCGAAGTGAATATGGGCGGCGAAGCGTCAAAGCACGGCGTGCGGCCGGCGGCGGCCGAGCGGCTGATCGCGGCGGTGCGCGATCGGGTCGCGGTACGCGGGTTGATGACGATACCGCCGCCGGAGGCCGCCGCGGCGAGCGCGCGGCGCTGGTTCGGTGAGTTGCGCGAATTGCGCGATCGCCTTGCGGGGGCGACGGGACTTGCGCTAAGCGAGCTGTCGATGGGAATGAGCGGCGACTACGCGGCGGCGATCGCGGAGGGGGCGACGATCGTGCGCGTGGGACGCGCGATCTTCGGTGAGCGGAGCGGATGAAAAAACTCGGCTTTATCGGCGGCGGCAACATGGCCGAAGCGCTCGCACGCGGGCTGCTCGAGCAACGGGTGTTCGCCCCCGGCGATCTGATTATCGCCGACGTCGACGCCGCGCGGCGGCGCAAACTTGCACGCGCGCTGAAGGTCGAGACCACCGCCGACAATCGCGCGGTGGCGCGCAATTCGCGCGCGATCCTGCTCGCCGTCAAGCCGCAGAATATCGACGAGGTGCTGGCCGAGTTGGCCGCCGCGATGGAGTCGGCGAGCGGCACCGCGGCGCGCAAGCCGGCCGGGCCCAAGACGGCGAGCGGCGGGCGGCTGGTGATCTCGATCGCCGCGGGGATCACGATCGCGCGGATGACGGCGGCGCTTGGCCGGCGCGCGCGGGTGGTCCGGGTGATGCCCAACGCGCCGGCGATGGTCGGCCAGGGGATGGCCGCGCTGGTCCGGGCGCCGGGCGCGAGCAAAGCCGACGAGGCCTTTGCGCTGCGAATCTTCCGCGCGGTGGGTGACGCCGTCGCGCTCAGCGACGAGCGCCTGCTCGATGCCGTCACGGCGTTGTCGGGCAGCGGTCCGGCCTATGCCTATCTGTTCATCAAGGGGCTCGCCGACGCGGCGGTGAGCGAAGGGCTGCCGGCCGCGCTCGCGCTGCGCATGGCGCTCAAGACGATGCGCGGCGCGGAGGAGAATATGCGCCGGTCGGCTCTGACCGCGGCCGAGCTGATTCGCGTGGTGGCGTCGCCCGGCGGCACCACTGAGGCGGCGCTGCGGCGATTCGATGAGCGCGGATTTTCTGCTATCGTGGCGGACGCGCTGCACGCCGCCGCCGAGCGATCACGCGAGCTCGGACGCAAATAGCGCGGAAGCCGATACCAACTAAGTGTTTGTCTGGACCAATCTCGTACTCTGGATCGCGCAGATCCTGCAGGGCGCGCTCTACCTCTACTTCTGGATCGTGATCATCGCGACGCTGATGTCGTGGATCGAGCCGAATCCTTATAATCCGGTGGTTCGGACGCTTTACATGCTGACCGAGCCGGTCTTCGATTTCGTGCGCAGACATATCCCGATCGCCTTTGGCGGAATCGATTTCTCGCCGGTGATCGTGATCCTGGCAATCGAATTTTTGCAGCAGTACCTGATTCCAACGCTGACCCGGATCCTGGTCTTCGGCTTCAACTGATGCGTGCGCCGGCGGACGAACCGGCCTGGCTCAAGCGCGGCGTGAGGCGTCGCGCTCGCGGTGCGGGCGGCGATCACGGAGGCGAAAAAGCGGGTGCGCGCAGACTATTGAAGCGAGCGCAAAGAATTAGCGAACACGGCCAGTCGCGTTGACAAGCAGATCGGTCGTGGTTACGTAGAGTAAAGGGAAATCGTAGCTTTTCGGGCGAGAGACCTGACTATCCTATGCCGATTTACGAATACGAATGCGCAAAATGCGGGGTCTTTGAGGTCACTCAAAGGATTACGGAAAACCCGCTCAAGAAGTGCCCGACCTGCAAGAGCAAGGTCGAGCGAATCCTGTCGCGATCGTCGTTTATCTTAAAAGGCAGCGGATGGTACGCGACCGACTACGCGAAATCCGGCACCGCGGCCAAGACTGAGTCCAAGTCTGATGCGAAGTCGGATTCGTCAAGCGCGTCGGATTCGTCCAGCTCAAGTGCAAGCTCGACCGGGTCGGCATCGAGTGGTTCGTCGGGAACGAGTGCGACCGGCAACGGCGGCGCCAGTGGAAGTTCGGGCGGCGGTTCAGGCGGATCGAACACGGTGGCCAAATCGAGCACCGAAAAGAGCCCGGCGAGCAAGCCGGCGGCGTAACGAGCGCGCCGGCGCGGGCGCTTCCAAAAAGCGCGCGGCAGATCAAATTCACATATCACGTTCGGTGAAGCCGTGGGGTAGCCTACCCCGCGGCTTTTCTGTTTCAATGCGGTCCCATGCGCGCGCTGTTTTTTGACGGCGAACTCAAGCTCGTGAACGACTATCCGGAGCCCATGCGGATGGCCGGTGAGAGTATCGTCGCGGTCAGCCTGGCGGGAATCTGCGGCACCGATCGCGAGATCATGCGCGGCTACATGGGCTATCGCGGCGTGCCGGGGCATGAGTTCGCCGGGCGCGTGACGCATTCCGACGATGCGTCGCTGATCGGCGCGCGGGTGGCCGGCGAGATCAACGCGGGATGCGGTGACTGCGCCGCCTGCCACGCGCGGATGCAACGGCATTGCAGGCGGCGCACAGTGCTCGGCATCCTCGGGCGCGACGGCGCGTTCGCCGAGCGACTCCTCCTGCCCGACGCAAATCTGCATCGCATTCCCGACACGGTCAGCGACGAGGCGGCGGTGATGGTCGAGCCGATCGCGGCGGCGGGCGAGATTCTCGACCAGGTGGAACTGCCGACCGGCGGCGGCGTGGTCATCCTGGGCGACGGGCGGCTGGCGGCGATCGTCGCGATGGTGCTGAGTGGCGCGGGCTACGCCGTGGCGGTCGCCGGACGGCATCGCGGGAAGCTCGCGCGAATCGCGGCACTCGACCGCGCGCACGGCCGGATCGCGGCGTATCTCGACGGCGCTGGCGAGCGGCGCACGGTTCGCTATCGCGTCGTGATCGATTGCACGGGGAATGCGGCGGGGTTCACGCGGGCGCTCGAGCTGGTCGAGCCGCGCGGGACGATCGTCCTCAAGAGCACGGCCGCGGCCGGCGCGGCGCTGAATCTCGCACCGGTCGTAATCAATGAAATCACCGTGGTCGGATCGCGCTGCGGGCGCTTTGCGCCGGCGATCGAATGGCTGGCCGCCGGACGCTTCGATCCGCGCCCGCTGATCGACGGAGTCTACCCGCTCGACGAGAGCCGGGCGGCGTTCGCGGCCGCCGCCGAACCGGAAAAATTCAAAATCCTGCTGCGGCCGGCGTGACCGATCGGGCGAAAGCGAAACCGCGGGCGCGGCGCGGTGCGGCGGTAACGATCGTCGGGATCGACACCGGCGGAACCTTCACCGACCTGGCCGCGATCGTCGACGGCGAACTGCGGGTGCATAAGCTACCCTCGACGCCCGACGATCCGGCGGCGGCGGTAATCGCGGGGCTCGCCACCCTGCTCGGCGGCGCGCGCGCGGCGACGGTCAGCTACAGTTCGACGGTCGCGACCAACGCGCTGCTCGAGAAAAAGGGCGCGCGCGTAGCGCTGTTCACCGACGCCGGCTTCGAGGATCTGATCGAGATTGGCCGGCAGAACCGCACACAGCTCTATGCGCTCGCGCCGTCGCGTCCGGCGCCGCTGGTCGCCCGCGCGATGCGCTTTGGGGTCGGCGGACGCACGCTGTTCGACGGCAAGATCATCGCACCGCTGACGCCGGCGCAGCTCGCGCGCATCCGCGCGCAGGCCCGTCACAGCGGGGCCGAGGCCTTTGCGGTCTGCCTGCTCCACGCCTACGCCAACCCGGCAAGCGAAACGGCGATCGCCGGCGCGCTCGCGCCGATCGGGCGTCCGCTTTCGGTCTCGAGCCGGATTCTGGCCGAGTACCGCGAGTACGAGCGGCTTTCGACCACGGTCATCAATGCGTATGTGGCGCCGCGGATGGTCGCGCATCTGGAGCGTCTCGAACGCGGCATCGGCGCGGCGCATCTGCGCGTGATGCAATCGAACGGCAGCGCGATCGGCATGCGCACGGCGCGCGAGGAGCCGGTGCGGACGATCCTGTCGGGGCCGGCGGCGGGCGTGGTTGGCGCGGGTGCGCTGGCGCGGACGATGGGCGTCGAGCGGTTCATCACCTTTGACATGGGCGGAACTTCGACCGACGTGGCGCTGTACGACGGCGCGGCGCATATCCGCACGCTGAGCTATCCGAGCGGCTATGCGGTACGCACGCCGGTGATCGATATTCATACGGTCGGCGCGGGCGGCGGATCGATCGCGGCGGTCGACGCCGGCGGTTCGCTGACGGTCGGTCCGGAGAGCGCGGGCGCCAATCCGGGGCCGGCTTGCTACGGACGCGGCGTGCGGCCAACGGTGACCGACGCCGACCTGGCCGCCGGGCGGCTGGTCGCGGAGAATTTCCTCGGCGGGCGGATGCCGCTCTATCCGGCGCGGGCGGCGAGCGCGATGGCGGCGCTCGGCCGCGCGATGCATCGCAACGCGGCGGCGGCGGCGCGCGGCGTGATCCGCGTGGTCAACGCCAACATGGAGCGCGCGATTCGCGTGATCACGGTCGAGCGCGGCTTCGATCCGCGCGACTTTGCGCTGATGGCGTTTGGCGGCGCCGGGCCGATGCATGCGTGCGAGCTGGCGCTCGATTTAGGGATCAAGCGAGTGGTGCTGCCGCGCAATCCGGGACTGTTGTGCGCGTGGGGCGCGCTGGGCGCGCCGCTCGGCCGGGAATATTCGCTGACGGTGCGCGAGGCGCAGCCCGAGCTTGCGCGGCTGGCCGCGCGGGCGCGTCCGCTGATCGCGCGGGCGCGGGCGGAACTGATCGCGCAGGGCGCGCCGGCCGCGGCGATTCGCAACCAGCTCAGCGCCGACCTGCGCTATCGCGGGCAGGCCTATGAAATCGAGGTCAAGCTGGGTCCGCGCTTCATCGGCGATTTCCACGCGGCGCATCGCCGGACCTTCGGCTACGCGGCCCCCGACGCGCCGGTCGAGGTGGTCAATCTGCGCCTGCGCGCGATCGCCAGCGGACCGCGGGTGGGCGTCGCGCGGATCGCGCGGGCGGCGGCGCGGCTCGCGTCCGCCGGGCGTATCCGGGCGAGCGTCGGTGGCGCGATGCGCGCGGTGCCGATCTATGCGCGCGAGGCGCTGGGCGCGGGCGCGCGCCTGGCCGGGCCGGCGATTATCGTCGAGCTGAGCGCAACGGCCTATGTCGCACCCGAGTTCACGCTGCGCAGCGACGATTTCGGCAACCTGCATCTGGAGGCGCGTTAAGCGCCGAGCAAAAGCAGGGGTTCACTCGGCGCGTCCGGGCCTATGTTCGCCCCTCCGACGCTTTCGACATAATTGAAGACGTCTGGTAGGCTCCGAACTATCGAAGAATCGCGAATACCAATGAGAACAAAGCGCGATCTAGCCCAACTACCTCTGCTGAGGGAGGAACCTTCTCTCAGACAACCACCCTCCACCCGTTATCAGGGCAGCAAACTCAAGCTCCTTGAATGGATTTGGCAGAACCTTCAACACGTGGAATTTAACACCGCGTTGGACGCATTTGGTGGTACCGGATCAATCGCCTATCTTCTGAAGGCGCATGGTAAAGAAGTCACGTACAACGACCACCTTCGATTTAATCACCTAATCGGTACTGCACTGATTGAGAATTCTCACGTCGAACTGTCTCTAGAGAATGTAGCTTCCATTCTGACTCGTGATCCTAACCACACGTATGACGACCTAATTGCTACGCTTTTTGGAGGCATATATTTTACCAATGACGAAAATCTGTGGCTCGATCTAATATGTCAGAATATTGCGCGCCTATCTGGTAAATATAAGCGGGCCCTAGCATATTACGCACTGTTCCAGTCATGCATCGTAAAGCGTCCGTACAACCTCTTTCACCGGAAGAACCTATATATGCGCCTAGCCTCCGTCGAACGGAGCTTCGGCAATAAAGCAACCTGGGATACCCCCTTTGGAGATCACTTTCAACAATTCGTGGCTGAGGCCAACGCTTCCGTCTTTGATTCCGGGTTCCGCTGTAGGGCGACTTGTTCCGATGCAACGGAGATACCGGGGCAATTTGACCTCGTTTACCTAGACCCACCCTATGTTAGTTCCAAAGGGACAACCGTAGATTACCGTGATTTCTATCATTTTCTTGAGGGGTTGGTCATCTATCCACGATGGAGAGCGGAAATCGACTACTCTCGTAAACATCTTCCCTTGAAGGGCGACCGCTCCCGCTGGTCAGATCCGAAGCGCATAACCGATGCATTTAAAAACTGTTTCGAGCGTTATGCGGATTCGACCATAGTTCTTTCTTATGGTAACAAGGGCATTCCAAGCGTCGAAGAAATCGTCGCACTTCTAAAGCACTATAAGAGCGAAGTTATCGTGACTGAGCAACCTAATTACAAGTATGCACTGTCGATCGATTCGTCGACAAAGGAGATGCTATTCATTGCTCGATAAGCGACCTGCCGAAGTTCGACATAATATAAGGGCTATTCTTATTTTCCGTAATACAGAGAGAGATATATACTTTTACTGTGTATGGCTTGAGCGCCACTTCAGAAATTCCTCGATGGTCGAATAAGGCCGTTCCAAACGAACTTTCGAATAATTTCTCCAGTAATCATCGCAGGCGTCTTTTCCGAGCTCTGCAAAGGGGCCAGAGCCAGCGCGAAGGTCGTTTATGTCATTCGTAGAAAACGATCCTATATTTGTGGTATTCCCGCTGGCAGGATTTGTACCCGTAATTTTTTATATTTCTCCTGCACGAAGAACTCTACATCTTTGTAAGGGCAATCAGCCTTGACCTTCGATCTGCTCGAATAGATCTTCGCTCTGACACCTTCTCGACGAGAATATAGGAATCCCACAATCCAATGATCGCCATATTCTTTGTACGGATACTTGATATTCTTTTTGGCATTCGGATCGCGTAAAAATGAAGTGTATGAACCAAGAGTGTATTTGAATTTGCTGGTTTCGCTTCGGCGATATGTCGTCTTCACGTCAACGGCGATTTTCGGTCCGCCTTTCGCGGGAGGAACCAACGTGAAATCGGGATAGATGGTCTGTTCAGAAGCTTCAACGGAATAGCCGTTCTCTTCCGCAATTTCCTGGACGAGCGGTGAACATAGGGTTTCGAACACTGTAGAGATAACCTTGGTATCGGTGCCAAACGCATAAATTTTGCCATCTACACCATAGAAACCGGACACCTCCCAGTCTACCTCGTATTTGCGGAACTTTTCATCGAATTGCCGCCGAAAGATTTTGAAGGTGAGAAGCGGCATTTTGGCTCCGACTATTGCCTAATAGCCGCGCTTGCTGGTGCGTGGCGATGTCTGCGTTGGGTGTCTAGCGCGCTTCGGGGAGAGAGCTTTTTCCAGTCCCGCGACGAATAGTAGAAAGGGACGCCCAAGAGCATGGCAAATGTTTCGCAGCTCGGTAACATCTATCCGTCGTTCGCCGCGCTCCGCCTTGCTCACCCATGACTGCGTCTGACCCAAGCGCTGGGCGAGCTGCTCCTGCGTCAAGCGCGCTTCCTTTCGTGCGGCGACCAACGCTTCAAGAAAAATCTGGTACTCCAGTGAGAAAGTCGATTTTCCCATCCCGATCTCGTATTGAAAGGTAATGGCGAAGATGAAATAGTCCAAATTCGACTATCTGGCGCGAGGAGTAAATTACTTCGCAAAAGATGAGAGTGACCGGCTAGCTTGGGATGCTTGCAGTAGCCGAGCCACACTTCGACGATCGTCCAAATGAGCGTGGAGGCGCGATGAAGATCGATCCGGTGACGCTGGCGGTGATGAACAACCGGCTGGGCGCGATCGCCGAAGAGATGGGCGTGGTGCTGGGGCAGACCGGCTTCTCGCCCAATATCAAGGAGCGCCACGATTTCTCGTGCGCGCTGTTCGACGGCCGCGGCGAGCTGGTCGCGCAGGCGGCACATATCCCGGTGCATCTGGGGTCGACGCCGCTTTCGGTGCGGGCGGCGATTGCGCGGCTGGAACTGGCACCGGGCGACGTCGCGATGCTCAACGATCCGTTTGCCGGCGGCACCCATCTGCCGGACGTGACGCTGGTCGCGCCGATCTTTCTCGCCGGCGGGCGGCGGCCGTTCGCCTACGCCGCCAACCGCGCGCATCACGCGGATATCGGCGGGATGACGCCCGGATCGATGGCGCTCAGCACGGAGATTTACCAGGAAGGCTTGCGCCTCCCGCCAGTCAAGCTGATGGCGGGCGGGCGGCCGGTGCGCGACATCTTCGAGTTGTTTTACGCCAACACGCGCGTGCGCGAGGAGCGCGAGGGCGATCTGCGCGCGCAGATTGCGGCGCTGGGCGTGGGGTCGGAGCGTTTGCGCACGCTGGTGGCGTCGGCCGGACCGAAGGCGGTGTCGGCGGCGATGGACGCGCTCAAGGATTACGCCGATCGGCTGATGCGCGCGGCGCTCGGCCGGATCAAGCCAGGCGTCTATCGTGCGCGCGACCTGATGGACGACGACGGGGTGGGCACGGGACCGATCGCGATCGCGGTGGCGATTACGATCGGCGGCGGACGCGCGATCGTCGACTTCACCGGCACGGCGGCGCAGGTGCGCGGATCGGTCAACGCGAATTACGCAATTACGCTGTCGGCGACTTTCTACGTGATGAAGTGCCTGGCCGCCGAGGCGGTGCCGGCCAACGAGGGGCTGATGCGGCCGATCACGCTGATTGCGCCCGAGGGCACGATCGTCAACGCGCTGGCGCCGGCGGCGGTCGCGGGCGGCAACGTCGAGACCTCGCAGCGGATCGTCGATGTGCTGTTTCGCGCACTGGCCGGGGCCGCGCCGGAACGCATCGCGGCGGCGAGTTCGGGGTCGATGTCGAACCTGACGGTCGGCGGCTACGACAGTTTCCGCACGCGCCATTTCTCGTACTACGAGACGATCGCCGGGGGCGCGGGCGCCGCGCCGGGCGAGCCGGGCGCGTCGGGGATCCATACTCACATGACCAACACGCTCAACACGCCGATCGAGGCGCTGGAGGCGTACTATCCGATGCGCGTGACCGAGTACCGGCTGCGCCGCGGATCGGGCGGGCGCGGAAAATTCGCCGGCGGCGACGGCCTGGTGCGCGAACTCCAATGCCTGGCCGAGGCCAACGTGAGCCTGCTGACCGATCGGCGCGTGACGGCGCCATGGGGCCTGGCGGGCGGCGGTGAAGGCGCGCGCGGCGCGAACTGGCGCGTGGCGAAAGACGGCCGGCGCAGCAAGCTGCCGGGCAAGACCAACCTGCAACTGGCGGCCGGCGAACGAATCAGGATCGAGACGCCCGGCGGCGGCGGATGGGGCCGCGCACCGGCGCGCTCCGGCGACAAATCCAAGAGTAGATAGAAGATACAAATCGTATGGCGGAGCAGCAATTCTGGGTCGGAGTGCACGGCGTGATCGAGGAGCAGGGGCGAATCCTGGTGCTGCGGCGCGCCCCGACGATGGCCTATCGGCCGGGCTGCTGGGATCTGCCGGGCGGCCATCTGGCGGCCGGCGAGAGCTGCGAGGAAGGGCTGCTGCGCGAGGTCGCCGAGGAGACCGGGCTCAGCGTCGCGATCGAGCGGCTGTTAGGCGTGAATAATTCGCCGGGGCCGTACCTGCAGGTGATCTATCGCTGCCGGCTCGCCGGCGCGGCGCGCGAAATCGTGCTGCTGCCGCACGAGCATGCCGCATGGCGCTGGGTCGCGCCGGCCGAGCTCAGCGCGATCGGCGAGCTGATTCCGTACCTCGCAGCGGTAATCGCGCGCGGGTTGATCGGGCGCGCCGCCGACTAGACGGGCGCGGGCGCGCTAGCGTGGAGTGCGCAGGCGGCCGCGCCAGTAGCCGAAAAAATTAGCGCATTCGAGTTCGTGATAGACCGCGCGTTCGGCGTTGCCGGTGGCCGCCGCGGCGACCATCCGCAGGGCGTTGCGAAAGAGCTTGTCGAGATGGTTGTGGGTGCGTCCGCCGGCGATCGCGCTGCCGAAGCCGAAGGCGAAGCTCTTGCGCCGCATGTACCGGCGGGTCATCCGCTCGCGTCCGATGATGTGCTGGACGCGCGCGCGCTGGGCGAATCCGATCGCGCCGCCGCTGACCATGATGCGCTGGAAGAGTTCGGTATCCTCGCCCGAAATCGGATTGGTGCCGACCACGCCAAGATCCTCACGGAAGCCGCCGAAGAGGTCGAAGGTCTCGCGGCGAAACCCGGCATTGGCGCTGTAGTAGTTGTGGATCGAATCGCGATCGTCCGGGCTGGCGGCGGCCAGCGCGCCCTCGTCGTGGACCGCGAGGCGGATGTAGATGCTCGGCCCGAGCCAGCGCGGCGGCGGCGCCTCCCAGCGCGGCACGACCAGGCCGCAGGCGGCGTCGAGCTGGCGGCGCTCGAGCTCGGCGAGCATCTCGATCGCCCAGTCGGGATCGGCGATGGCGTCGTCGTCGATGAATAGGATGAAGCGGCCGCGAGCCTCGGCGATGGCGCGATTGCGGGCGTAGCTGGAACCCTGGCGCGGCTCGATCACGTAGCGCACATCGATCGGGGCGTGGCGGGCAAAGCCTTCGACCGCGCCGCGGGTATCGTCGGTCGAATTATTATCGATGATCAGGCATTCGGGGGCGATGCCGTCGGGAAAGCGCAGCGCCGCGATGCTGGCGAGGGTCTCGGCCAGGCGCGCGGCGCGATTGTGGGTGGGAACGGCGACGGTGAGGGGCGTGCTCAATGGTGCGTCCTGCTCAATGGCGCCGGCGGCCGGAGGGAGGCGGCGGCGCTTTGGGCACCGCGACACCGGGCGGAAAGGCGGCGGGCGGCGCGAGCGCGGCCGCGGGTGTGGACGCGGAGGCGGCGTCGGCCGGCGGCGAGGCCAGCGCGATCGTTTTGGGCAGCGGCGCGATCGAATGGGTGAAGGCGACCGCGCCAATCGTGACGTAGGGCGCGGCGTCCTGCTGGACCTGGACCGGCGCGTTAAGGATAAAGCCGAAGGGGCGGCTTTCGCCCGGGACGAACGGGATCACCGGGCGGCTGAAATCGGTGAACTCGTAGGGCGTGGCCACGATCGGATGCTTCTCAGTGTACACCGCCTTCAGATCTTTGCCGCGCCCTTGGTACCAGGTGACAGTCAAGTCGACGTCGTCGAGCGGACGGCTGCCGCGGTTGGTGATGGTGCCGAAGATCGCCGGGACGCGCTCTTCCGCCATGCGCATCGCGACCCCGCTGAGCACGAGTTGGCGGGCGGCGTAAGCGGCCGCGGTAGCGCTTTCGGCCTGCACGGCGATCACCTGGGCGAGTTGCGCCTGGTAGCGCGCGGCCATCCCGAGCGCGCCGGTGGTCCGCGCCGCGGCAAGCTGCGCATGGATCGCCTGGTAGCGCGCGATCGCGGTGGGGTAGTCGTGGCGATGAAAGGCGACAATCGCCTCGCGATCGAGGTCGGCCGCGCGATCGCGCTCAATGAATCCGGCGACGATACGCCAGTGGCGATGCTGTTTGACCAGCACGATCTGATCGTCGACCGCGAGGATCGGGAAGCGGCCCGCCGCCAGCGCGGCCTGGGCGAGTTCGGCGCCTGAGCGATCGGCGCCGGCGCTGGCGTCGAGCGTGCGCTCCCACACCGGCAGATTGGGCATCGTGATGCGCACCGGCACGGTCGCGCGGTCGCCGTCGACTTGCGCGTCGCCGAGGTTGAAATTGGTATGGTCGAGGACCGGGCGAAACCAGATCGGATCGGCGTCGGGCGCCAGCGGGATTTCGTTCAGAAACTGGGCGAACGCACGATCGTTGCGGTCCTGATCGGTGAGCATCGCGTAGCATCCGGCGTAGTTGCTTTTCTTGAGATTATCGACGTAGCGCTGGGCGACGCCGCGAGGCGAATTACGCGCGCATCCGGCCAACGCGAGCACGGCCATAATCGCGATCGCGATGCCGCGGCGCGCGGCGATGCGCCACGGCGCGCGCGGGCCGGCCAACGCCGACCTCGGCGCCGACGGCAGATGGCGCGAATTGTGGACCATCGGCTGGATCAAGCGGGCGCGGCCGACGGCATCTGCTTGAGCTCGACGACGTTGCCCTCGGGATCGCGCACGTAGATGGAGAGGCCGGAGCCGCGTGCCCCGTAGCGCATCGCGGGCTCGCCGATAACCTCGACGCGATTGGCGCGCAGATAGTCAACGGCGGCGGCCAGGTCGGCGATCGCGACGCCGAGGCAGAAGTGATCGACGTTGAGGCCGGCTTCGCCGCGCGGGTCGGCGGCGGGCACCAGATCGATCATGCTGGCGCCGGCGCGCAACTGAATCAGGCCCAGTGATGCGAGGCGGCGCTCTTCGCGCAGACCGAGCACGCGGGTATAGAAGTCCAGCGTGCGCGGCTGATCGCGGCATCGCAGCACCACGTGATCGAGTTCGGCGACTTTAAGCGGCGGTTCCACGGTGATTGGCTGCGGCGGGATAATTCACGGCGCGATGCGCGCAAGGCGAGCCAAGCGCACCGCGGCGCGATCAGTGCTCCACCGGCAGATGCGCGTCGCTCCAATCGAGCATTCCGCCCTTGAGATTGCTTACGCGATCGAAGCCCAGGCTGGTGAGAATCGCGGCGGCGGTAGTGCTGCGCACGCCGACCCGGCAGGTCACGACGATCTCGCGATCCTTCACTGCGTCGAGTTCGTGGGCGCGCTCGGTCAGGGCGCGCAGCGGAATCAGCGTGGCGCCGGGCACGTGGCCGAGGTCGCCGCGAAATTCCTCCGGCTCGCGCACATCGAGAACGAATGGCGGCTGCGCGCCGTTGATTTCCGCGAGCAGCACCGACGGGTCGAGCTGGCGCACCTGGTTGAGCTGGGCGAGCGTCGGAAAAGCGATCGCGGTGGAATCGATTTCGGTCTGGTTGGGTTGCAGCGCCTCCTGGATGCCGTCGGGCAGTGGCAGGCCGAGATTGTTCATCAGATCGATGTAGCCGGCGCGCGTGCGGCCGGCGACGCGCGGGTTGGAATGCTTTTCCTCGCCGATCGTCGACTGGGTGTGGCCGCGGTAATCGTGCGCTGGAAAGACCAGCGTGTTCTCGGGCAGCGTAAAGAGCTTTTGCGAAATCGAATCGTAGCCCTGGCCCGCGTCACCACCGGCGAAATCGCAGCGCCCGGTGCCGTGGATGAGCAGGACGTCGCCGGTGAAGACGCGATCGCCCGCCAGCAGGCTCACCGAGTCGGGCGTATGGCCGGGCGTATAGAGCACCTTGAGCGCGATATTGCCGACCATCAGGGTCTCGCCACCCTCGAGGTGGCGGGTGACGTGCGGCGCGGGCGCCCGCCGATGCATCGCGACCGGCGCGCCGGTCAGCTCGCCGAGATCAATCGCGCCGCTGCGATGGTCGGCGTGGGTATGCGTATCGACGATCAGCTCCAGGCGGCATCCGAAGTAAGCCAGCAGCGCCAGGTAGCGATCGATGCGATCGCGCAGCGGATCGATGAGTGCGGCGGCGTGACGATCTTCGCACATCACCAGGTAGGTCTTGCACTTGGCGTGATTCAGCTCGCGGAAAGTCATCGGCCTGCCCTGCGGATCGAAAATGGATTGAACATCGCTAGTGCGTCCCAGGCTCTGACTATAGCGCCGCCCGCTCGTATAGTGAACAGATGGCGCCGCCGCGCGGTGGCGTGGTGTCGCGAGCGCGGGCGGGCGCCGGTTGCATCGGTGGCCCGGCGCATCGAAGATGAGACGCCGCGATGGAAACCGGAACCGCCCTCCCGCTTGCGATCTTCGCCCTGACCTATTACGTGATCGGCGCGGGCAAGCTGCCGTGGCTGAGACTCGATCGCACGGGCGCGGCGCTGGCGGGCGGGGTCGCGATGGTGGTGGTGGGCGGGCTCGGCGAGCGCGCGGCGCTCGCGGCGATCGACTTCCCGACGCTTGGCCTGCTCCTGGGCATGATGATCGTCGCGGCGCATCTGCGCTTGTCCGGCGCGCTCGACGCAGCCGGGCGGGTTCTGCTGACGCGATCGCGCAGCGGCTTCGGGATGCTGGCGATGACAATTGCGCTTGCGGGCGTGCTGGCGGCGTTTTTCATCAATGACGTGGTCTGCCTCGCACTGACGCCACTGTTAATCGAATTCACCGCGATCGCCGGGGCGCCGCCGGCGCCGTTTCTGCTCGCACTGGCGACCGCCAGCAATATCGGCAGCGCGGCGACCATCACCGGCAATCCGCAGAACATGATCGTCGCCGGCTTCGCCCATCTGGCATACGGCGCGTTTGCGATTCGGCTCGCGCCGGCGGCGGCGGCCGGCCTGGTGATCGATTACGCCGTGATCGCGTGGATCTACCGCAAGGAGCTGGCGCAGGTGCGCCGCGCGGACGCGGCGATCCGGCCGGCGCGCGGATCGCCGTGGTATCGGGCGAAGTCGGCGGCGATCGCGCTGGGCGTGCTGGCCGGCTTTGCGCTGGGCTATCGGCCCGACCTGGTGGCGCTGAGCGCGGGCGCGATCTCGCTGTTCACGCGGCGCGTGAAACCGGCGCGGGTCTACCGGCTGATCGACTGGACGATGCTGCTGATGTTCGCCGGGCTGTTCGTGGTGGTGGCGGGACTCGAACGGACCGGCCTGCCGCACGCGCTGGTGAATGCGATCGGCGCGGCGCGGCTGGCGAACACAGCGATCCTCGCAACGGCGGTCGCGGCGTTGTCGAACCTGGTCAGCAACGTGCCGGGCGTGATGCTGATGCGGCCGATCTATCCGGCACTCGCCTCGAATCATGCGGCGGCGCTGATCATCGCGGGGGCGAGTACGCTGGCCGGCAATCTAACATTGCTCGGATCGATCGCCAATCTGATCGTGGTCGAGCAGGCGCGACGGGCGCGGATCGAAATCGGCTTCGGCGAATATCTGCGCGTGGGCGTGCCGGTGACGATCCTGACGGTGGTGATCGGCGTCGCGTTGATCGCGGCCGGGCTTTAGCGCGGGAGCGGCGCGACGCGGCGGGCGTCAGCGCACGGTTGACGCGGGGCGTGGCGGAAATTCGAGCGGCATGAATTCGGTCCTGGCGACCGCTCCGGCGACCATCGCGTCGATATCGAACTGCGCCTCCGCGGCGGTCACCTGGGCGAGCCGCGCCTTGGTTTCCGGATGTTCGGGGACGAACAGCGAGCAACAATCCTGATCGGGCAGAATCGAGGTCTCGAACGTCCCCAGCCGGCGCGCCTCATTGATGATCTCGTTCTTGTCCATCCCGACCAGCGGACGCAGCACCGGCAACGACGCGGCCTGTTCGATGACGGTCATGTTCTCGAGCGTCTGCGAAGCCACCTGGCCAAGGCTCTCGCCGGTCACCAGGGCGGTCGAGCGGCCGGCCTGGGCGAGCGCGCCGGCGATGCGCAGCATGAAGCGGCGGTAGAGCACGACCCGCAGCGGACGCAGCGTGCGGGCGACGATTTCGCGCTGAACGTCGGCGAACGGCACCAGCGCAAGCGTCGCGCGCGACTCGTAGCGGGTGAGGATCGCGGCGAGATCGGCGGCCTTTTCGCGGCTGGCGGCAGAGACCAGCGGATGGCTGTGGAAATGGACGAAGTCCACGTGCAGCCCGCGGCGCATCATGCGGTACGCCGCGACCGGCGAATCGATGCCGCCGGAGAGCAGCACGGTCGCGCGGCCGGTGATGCCGACCGGCAGGCCGCCGGCGCCGGGATACTTCCCGACAGCGAGATAGGCGGCGTCGGACATCATCTCGATGGTGATGATGAGTTCCGGATAGTCGAGGTTAACCTTGAGGCCCAGCGCGGCGACGACGGCCGCGCCGACCGCACGTTCGATCTCCATCGAATTGAGCGGGAAGCGCTTGTCGGCGCGGCGCGTAGCGATACGAAAGGTGGTCGCTTGCGTCGTGCGGGCGGCGGCGACCGCCTCGCGCTTGAGCGCCTCGAGGTCGAGCGGCACTGGCCGGCTGATAGTAAAATTCTGCAGGCCGAAGATTAGCGCGGCGCGCTCGCGCACCAGGTCGTCAGGCACGCCGGCTGGAATTTCCGCGATCAGGCGTGGCCCCGACGCGCGGATGCGGCGCACGCCGCAGTCGGCAAAACAGTCGCGCAGGTTGCGCCGGGCCTGTTCGACAAAGCGCCAGCGATTGCCGCCCTTGAGCACGACTTCGTGAAAGCGGCCGATCAGAAAGCGGGTCGGCGCGGCGGGCGCGGCGGCGCCGTGCGCGGTATGCTCAAGCGAAATCATCGGTGGTCCTACGTTGCCAGCATCGCACTTGCGCTGGAAGAGGGCGCGGGCGATTATCGGGACGCCGCCTGCGTATCGCCCGATGAATCAAGCCGACGAGATTCCGAATATCCACGAATACCTGGAGCGCTTGCGGCGCCGTCTCAGCCCGGCCGCGTCGGTCGCCCGCCCGGCCCCCGGCGAAAAACGCGCGGCCGCGGTGCTGGTGCCCCTGCTGAATCGCGGCAACGGGCGCATCGACGTGCTCTATACGCGGCGGTCGGATCGCCTGACGAGCCATCGCGGGCAGGTCGCCTTTCCCGGCGGACGCTTCGATCGGCGCGACTCCAACCTGCTCGACGCGGCGCTGCGCGAGACCCACGAAGAGGTCGGCATCGCCCCCGCGCTGGTGCGCGTGCTCGGCAGCTTTCCCGGGCGGCGCACGAATCAGACCGATATCGCGGTGACGCCGTTCGTCGGGGTGATCGAAGGATCGCCCACGCTCACGCCCGACCCCCATGAGGTCGCCGATATCTTCACCGTGCCGCTCGGCGCGCTGAGCGACCCGCGCTATCGCGGCAAGCATCGCTGGAAGCGTGACGGCGTGGCGAGCGATTTTCCGGCGATTCTATACGCCGGCCAGGTGATCTGGGGCCTGACCTACTCGATCACGCTGACTTTTCTCGAGCTGCTCGAAGCCGCGCGGCACTGAGCACTGACGAGCGGCGCGCGCGGCGGGCATAGCGGCTGATGCAGGCGCGGCGCCGCGCATCGCGTTCTCAGGCCCGGCGCGCCAATTCGAAATACGACACGTCGATCAGCCGGTCCGGGACAATCGCGAGGGCGGCGAGCAGCTCCGCGACCTCGGCGCGATACGCTTCGGCGCTCTCGCCGGCGCCGAGCACCGCTTCGATTTCGCCGAAGTCGCCGAGGCCGTCGACCCGATCGAGATGCAGGCGGACGTTGCGCCGCATCAGCAGAACGCGCGACTTGCGCACCTCGGCCAGTACGCCGAGCGCAGCGGCGAGCATCGCGCGCGTGGCCGCCGGATCGGGAATCGGCACGATCGCATAGTCGCTGAGTTCGAGCGATCCGGCATGGGCGCGGCGGTAATGAATCAGGGCGGCGCCGGACGGCTCCTCACGCAGCTTGAGCTTGCCCTCGGCGACGGTAAAGAAAGTATCGCGCTGGATAAGCGTCGCGCGCGGTGCAAAGCCGATCACGAGGGCGGCGCGATGCGCCCCTGCGCGATCGGCGAGCCGGAATTTTGCCTCAAGGTTGCGCATCGCGCGGCCCCTTGCGAGATTGGTTTCCGAGGATGCGGCGCGCCTGGCAGGTGGCTGCGGCGTATGTGGTGCGCGTGTGCGAAACGCGCGCCGCGCCTTCGCCATGAGCCGGAAGCGCGGCTTGACAGCGGCGGAAACCGGCACGTAGGCTCGCACGATTTGGCGCGGTTGGAAAACACTTAAAAAGAGCATGGCAAGCCCAAAGGACATCCGGACCGACGACGCGCGAAGCGACGACGCACGGCTCGCCGAGCTGGGCTTTGCGGCCGGCACCGCAGCGGCCGACGCGATTGCGAAGCTGCGCGCGCTGCGCGGCACGCCTGGCGTGAGCGATGGAGCGATCGCGCGGGCGCTGGGCGCGATCGTCGATGCGGACGCGGCCGCGATGCTCGTCGCGATGGAACCCGGGGCGACCGGGTCCGCGCGCCGCGAAATCCGCCGGGCGCTGTTCAAGCTCCATCAGCACGGTATCGCGGCGCCGGTCGCAGCCGCGGCGCCCACCGTGGCGATCGCAGCGGAGGCGGGCCTGAGCGCCCTGCTCTCGCCCGCCGACGGCGACGGCGCGCGCGTGGTCTGGATCATGAAGGCGCGGCCGGGCAGCGGCTTGCGCCGCCTGTGGGGCCTGGTCGCGGAACGCGAGGGGTTGTTCGGCGTGGCGCTGAGCGCGCTCAAGCGCAAGGAGTTGCGCGCCGAGCGGGCCGAGCTCGAACGGCGGGCAGGCGTGCCGATGGTCGATGCGGACTGGCGCGTGGCGGACTTTATTTTGTGCGACGCGTACCGGCGCACGCCCGCGGCGCAGCGCGGCGAGGTCGGCAATTTCTTCGCTCTGCGTGCGGAGCTAATCGCGGCGTCGCCACCGGCTCAACTGGCGCATCCGGTGTACGCCGAGTTCGCCACCGCGATCGCGCACGAGCCGTCGGCCGAACTGATGCGCGAGCCGGAAGTCGCGGCATGGACGATCGATCCGGCGGCAGTGAAATCCTACGCCGAGGAGATCGCGGGCCTGCGCAACAGCGTGCTGGTGCTGAGCCGTCCGCAGCAGGAAGAGCGGGTCGGCGCGGTGGTCGAGCGCGCGATTGGCGATCTATTGACCGGCGCGGTCGGCACGCGCCTGCGGCGCCATCTCGAGGACACCGGCTACTACTTCGCGCGCACCGGGCGCGGTGCGCAGGCGGGATGGGCAGTGGCGGCGGCGGCACGGATTCGCGATGGCGCGGAGATCAAGCGCAGCGGATTTTTCCAGGCCCTGATGCGCGCGCAACTGGGCGCGATTATCGCCGAAGAGGAGCAGCATCAGCGCGACGAGCCGCGCCTGATCATGACGCCGGCCGAGGCGATGCGCGCGCGCGAGTCGGCGCGTTCGCGCGGCCGCGGGCGCTGAGCCTGACGCGGCAAGGACGTTCCCCAGGTGATTGAGCAGAAGCCGCTGCGCGGGATCCGCGTGATCGATTTGAGCCGCGTGCTGGCGGGTCCGTTTTGCGCGATGAACCTGGCCGACCTGGGCGCCGAGGTAATCAAGGTCGAGATGCCCGGGCGCGGCGACGACTCGCGCGGCTACGCGCCGCGCATCCCGAACTCCGACGACTCCGGCTACTACTACAGCGTAAATCGCGGCAAGCAGAGCGTGACGATCGATCTGCGCAAAGCGGCGGGCGCCGAACTGATGCTCGACCTCGCGCGGCATTGCGACGTGGTGGTGGAGAATTTTTCGCCCGGCACAATGGAGCGCTTCGGCCTTGGCTGGGAGCGGCTGCGCGCGGCGCATCCGCGCGTCATCCTGTGCTCGATATCAGGCTTCGGGCAGACCGGACCGATGGCCGCGGCGCCGGCCTACGATATCGTGGCGCAGGCGCTCGGCGGCACCATGAGCATCACCGGACAACCGGGCGGCGAGCCGACGCGATGCGGCGTGTCGATCGGCGATCTGGCGGCGGCGCTGTACGGCGTGATCGCGATCCTGGCGGCGCTGCGCGAGCGCGATCTGAGCGGCGCGGGCCGGCATCTGGATATCGCCATGCTCGATTGCCAGGTGGCGTGGCTGGAAGACGCGCTGGCGCGCTACTCGGCGACCGGTATGGTGCCGCAACCGATCGGATCGCGTCATCCGTCGATCACCCCGTTTCAGCATTTCCGCGCGGCCGACGGCTACTTCGTCGCGGGCTGCGGCAACGAGTCGATTTGGGGTCGCTTCTGCGACGCGATCGGACGGGGCGAACTCAAGGACGACGCGCGCTTTGCCGCCAACCAGATCCGCACGGCCAACCATGCGGCGCTCGACTCGATCCTGCAGGCGCATTTTGGCGCGCATCCGCGCGACCATTGGCTGGCCAGGCTCGAGGCGGCGAACGTGCCGTGCGCGCCGATCGCGACGGTCGCCGAGGTCGCCCGCAATCCGCATCTGGAGCAGCGCGAGATGATATTGCGCGCGGGGCATCCGGCCTTCGACGGACTCATCGTGCCGGGCTCGCCGCTTAAGACGGCGGGTGTGAGCGCGCGGCCCGATACGCATGCGCCGGCGCTCGGCGAGCACACAGAGGCCGTGCTCGCGCGGATCCTCGGCTACGACGCGGCGCGGATCGCGGAGTTGCGCGCGCAACAAATTATCTGAACCTGTAACACCGGCTGCCGGCGGACTATGATCGATCCCGCGGGCGCCGGGTGGGCGTCGCGAATCGCCAGGATCGAGGTGCGGACATGCGCGAAGTGGTAATCGTCGATGGAGTGCGGACGCCGATTGGTCGCGCCGGACGCGAGCAGGCCTATTACAAGGACGTGCGCGGCGACGAACTGGGCGTCGCCTGCGTGCGCCGGCTGCTCGAACGCAACCCGGCGATCGATCCGGCCGGGATCGAGGACGTCATCTGGGGCTGCGCGAACCAGTCGGGCGAGCAGAGCCTCAACCTCGGGCGGATGATCGCGCTGCTCGCGGGATTGCCGGTCGAGGTCGCGGGCACCACGATCGATCGGCAATGCGGATCGAGCCTGCAGGCGGTGAATTTCGCGGCGCAGGCGATCATGTGCGGCGCGGGCGAAATCATGATTGCGGGCGGCGTCGAGAACATGTCGCACGTCGCGATGGGCGCGGGCGTCAACCCCCATCCGCGGCTGCTCGAGCTCTATCCGCCCGAGATGTACATCATGGGCATGACCGCCGAGCGGCTGGCCGCGATGCACGGCATCACGCGCGCCCAGGCCGACGCGTTTGCGCTGCGCTCGAACCTGCGGGCGGTGGCCGCGCGCGATCGGTTCAAAGACGAGATCGTGCCGATCAAGCTGCCCGGCGGCGCCACGGCCGAGGTCGATCAGGGTCCGCGCGCCGAGACCACGCTCGAAAAGCTCGCGGCATTGAAACCGTCGTTCACGCCGGAGGGCCAGGTGACGGCGGGCAATTCGTCGCAGATCAGCGACGGCGCGGCAGCGGTGATCGTGATGAGCGGCGAGCGGGCGCGGGCGCTCGGCCTCAAGCCGCGCCTCAAGATTCGCGCCACCGCGGTCGCGGGCGTGCGTCCTGAGATCATGGGCTGGGGTCCCGTGCCGGCCACCCACAAGGCGCTCCAACGAGCGGGGCTGGCGGTCGGCGAAATCGATCTCTGGGAGATCAACGAGGCCTTTGCCGCGCAGGTGCTGGCGTGCAACACCGAGCTCAAAATCGACGAGGAAATACTCAACGTCAATGGCGGCGCGATCGCGATCGGCCATCCGCTGGGATGCTCTGGTGCGCGGCTGGTGGTCACGCTGATGCATGAGATGGCGCGGCGCGGCGCTGGGCGTGGCGACCATGTGCATCGGCATTGGCCAGGGTATCGCGACGGTCTTCGAGCAGGTCTAGCGGCGCGCGCGGCGGGTCGCACCGAAGACGCTTGCGGGCGGTGGATTTGACTGCGCCGGGGACGCTAAAATAGACGGGATGGATGCGCACGAGTTACGACAGATGATTGAGCGCGGCCTGCCCGGCGCGCAGGTTGAAGTGCGGGACACGACCGGCGGCGGCGACCATTTCGAGGCGCTGGTGGTGAGCGATAAATTCGAAGGCAAAGGGCTCGTCGAACGTCATCAGATAGTTTACGGAGCGCTCGGCGATGCAATGCGCGCGCGGGTGCACGCGCTGGCGCTGAAGACTTTGACGCCGGCTCAATACGAGAATCGGAGGTAGGATTTCCATGGCAAATGCGCTGGAGCGGATTCAATCGACGATCGCGGCCAACAAGATCGTCATCTTCATGAAGGGCAACCGCAACTTTCCGCAGTGCGGATTCTCGGCGGCGACGATCGAGATTTTCGAGCAGTTGGGCGCACCCTACGAGACCGTCGACATCCTGGCCGACGGCGAGGTGCGCGAGCAGGTCAAGATTTACAGCAACTGGCCGACGATTCCGCAGGTCTATATCGACGGCAAGTTCGTCGGCGGATGTGACATCGTGCGCGAACTGCATGAGACCGGCGAGCTGCAGGCGTTGGTGAAGAGCGCCACGGCCTCCGCCGCCACGGTGCATTAATTCCGGCGCGGGCCGCGAAATTTCCGCATAGCGACTGGCAGGCGCGGCAGGGCTCTATGCGGGCTGTGCCGCGCCCGCATTTTTTAGAATCCAGATTCACAAATTCGCGCGGCGAGCTACCGCGCGCACGCCGCCGCGGCCAATCGCGCCCACGCGCGCGATGACGCGATGACGCGATGACTCGATGACGCGATGACTCGATGACTCGATGTCTGATTGCGGGCGCGGCGCGCCGCTTCGCTCAACGGCGCCGGGCCGCGCCGCGAATCACTTGCCGCCGTCGAGACTGTAGGTCCCCGAACCAAAGGCCGCGATCAGCAGCAGCCCGCCCATGATCGAAATGTTCTTCATGAAGTTGATCTGCTGCATCATCGCCATCATGGTCTGACCCTGCGCCACCGCCTCGCGGTAGGGCAGAAAATGGAACATGATCGTCACCGGGATGAACCACAGGAACATCAGGATCGCGGCCCAGCGCGCCTTAAAGCCGACCATCAGGAGCAGCCCCAGGCCGAGCTCCACGAGTATGCTCGCGACCAGCGCCGGATAGATCAGCGCGTGGGGAATTCCGCCGTGGGTGATGTAGCCGATTGCACCGCTCGGGCTGGTCAACTTCTGAAATCCCGACAGCACGAATATCAGGGCGAGGAGAAACCGGCCGGCGAGCGCGATCAAGTTGCGGGATCCGTCCATCATTCATCTCCAGCGGCTAGCGCTTACCTGGGCGGCGAGCGTTGCGGCGCGTTCGCAAGGCGAGCCGGATTTAAGCAGGCGTCGCGCTTTCGCACCGCCCCGGATAATCATCGATGAACCCTGCGCCGGCGGCCCGCTGAACCTAGCTCTTATGGCACGGTGGCGCAATTTTGCAAGGTTGAACACCGCGCATCGCGCAACTACTGTGGCGATACTTAAAGCGAGACAGGTCAACGCCGATGGCACTGTGGAAACCGGATCCGACTTTCTATCCTTCGCCGCGAATGGCGGCCGCGTCGCCGCGCGAGAAGCTCGCCTACGTCGCGGTGTTCAACCCCGATCCGTCCAATGGACACCACGACGCGATGTGCGTGATCGATACCGATCCGCAATCGCCGAGCTACAGCAAGGTCGTCGGGCGCCTCGAGATGCCGGGGGTCGGCGACGAGCTGCATCATTTCAACTGGAACGCGTGCAGCGCGGCGCTGTGTCCCTACGCCCCGCATCCCCATGTCGAGCGGCGCTACCTGCTGGTGCCGGGACTGCGATCGTCGCGCATCCACGTGATCGACACCAAGCCCGATCCGCGCAATCCGACGCTGGCGAAAATAATTGAGCCCGAAGAGATCGCGAGCCGCGCCGGCTACAGCCGGCCCCATACGGTGCATTGCGGGCCCGACGCGATTTATGTCAGCGCGCTGGGCGCGCCCGACGGCGGCGGTCCGGGCGGCGTGTTTCTGCTCGACCACGAAAATTTCGACGTGCGCGGGCGCTGGGAGGTCGATCGCGGACCGCAATATCTGGGCTACGATTTCTGGTGGCATCTCGGCTACGACGTGGCCGTCTCCAGCGAATGGGGCACGCCCGCGATGGTCGAGAACGGGGTGCAGCCCGAACTGCTGATGCAGGGCAAGTACGGACACACGCTGCATCTGTGGGATTTGCGCCGCCGGCGCCATCTGCAGGCGATCGATCTGGGCGCGGAAAACCAGATGGCGCTCGAACTGCGTCCGGCGCATGACCCGACCAAGGCCTATGGCTTCGTCGGCGTGGTGATCTCGACCAAGGATTTGTCGGCGGGCATCTGGCTGTGGCATCGGAGCAACGGCGAGTGGGCGATCCGCAAGGTGATCGACGTGCCGGCCGAACCGGCCGACGCGGCTCTGTTGCCGCCGGCGCTCAAACCGTTTAGCGCCGTGCCCCCGCTGATCACGGAGATCGCGCTCAGCACCGACGACCGCTATCTCTACGTCGCCTGCTTCGGCACGGGCGACCTGCGTCAATACGACGTCACCGATCCGTTCAGTCCCAAGCTCACCGGCACGGTGCGGCTGGGCGGCGTGGTCGCGCACGGCGCGCATCCCAGGGCCGGAGCGCTCAACGGTGGCACCCAGATGCTCGAGGTGAGCCGCGACGGCCGGCGCATCTATGTGACCAATTCGCTGTACGGCGCGTGGGACAAACAGTTCTACCCCGAGGGCATCCGCGGATGGATCTCGCTGGTCAACGCCAATCCGCACGGCGGCATCTCGATCGATCCCGATTTCTTCGTGCCCTTCACCGGCGAGCGGCCTCATCAGGTGCGGCTGCAGGGCGGCGACTCCTCCTCGGATTCGTACTGCTATCCGTGAGCGGCGCGTGGCCGTGGATCGCGGTCGCCGTGCTCGGCGCCTACCACGGTATCGACCCGTCGATGGGCTGGCTGTTCGCGGTCGGACTCGGCTTGCAGGAGGGGCGCCGCTCCAAAGTACTTGCGGCGCTGCCGCCGATCGCGTTAGGCCATCTGGCGTCGGTCGGTCTGACCGTCGCGCTGATCGCCGGGGCGCTCGCCAGCGGCGCGTGGATTATCCGTCCGGCCGGCGCCGCCGCGCTGATGCTCTTCGGCCTGTTCCGCCTGTGGCGCCCGCAGGCCCATCCGCGATGGGTCGCGATGCGCGTCAATGCGCGCGACCTTACGGTCTGGTCCTTCCTGATGGCCTCGGCGCATGGCGCGGGGCTGATGCTTTTTCCGATCCTGATGGATCTGCCGGCCAACAGCCCCGCGATGGCCGCGATGCCGCATCACCATCACCTGCCGATGCTCGCCGCGCACGGCCATCTGAGCCTCGCGACGGCGGCTGCGGTAATCGTGCTGCACACTGGGGCGATGCTGGTGGTGATGGGCACTGTGGCGATCGCGGTCTACGAATGGATCGGGCTCAAGATCCTGCGCAGCGCGTGGATCAATCTTGATACAATCTGGGCCGGCGCGCTGATCGCGGCCGGCCTGCTCTCGCTCGCCCTCTGACCCCCCCTTTTTACCCGCGCCGGGTTGCATCAAAATGATTCTCGGCCGCGTCGCAAAGCACGCCGCACATTCGAGAGCCCGATGGCACGCCCGCAAATCCTGATCGTCGAAGATGAAGCGCAATTGCGCGCGAGCCTTGAGCGCGGCTTGGCTGAAGAGGATTTCGCGGTCGCGGCGGCCGGCGACGCGCCAAGCGCGGCGGCGCTGATTGCGACGCGCACGTTCGACGCGATCGTGCTGGACCGGCGCCTGCCCGGCACCGACGGGCTCACGCTGCTGCGCGATCTCCGCGCGGCGGGCAACCGCACGCCGGTGCTGATCCTGACCGCGCGTGGCGCGCTCGACGATCGCGTGACCGGGCTCGAGGCGGGCGCCGACGATTACCTGGTCAAGCCGTTCGCCTTCACCGAGCTGATCGCGCGCATCCGCGCGCTGCTGCGCCGCGCATCGATTCGCGGCCCGGCGATGCTCAAGGTCGCCGACCTCGAGTTCGATCCGGTGCGCCGGCGCGCCAGCCGCGGCGGGCGCGAACTTGCGCTCTCGCCCAAGGAGGCGATGCTGCTCGAACTGCTGATGCGCCACGCCGGGCAGACCGTCACGCGCGCGATGATGATCGAAGTGGTGTGGGATTCGGCCTACAACGATCTGACCAACCTGATCGAAGTCTTCGTCAACCGCCTGCGCCAGAAGATCGATTCCGGCGACGGCGGATCGCCGATCGTCACGGTGCGCGGCGCCGGCTATTCACTCCGCGCGGACTAGCCGCGCGCGCTTCGCGATGAGTATTCGCCTCAAGCTGACGCTCTACTGGGCCGCCGTGCTGACCGCCATTTTGGCGATCGCCGGCGGTGCCGCGATGATCCTGTTCGCGCGCAATCAATGGGGCGGGCTGGACGGCGCGCTGATGGAAGAGGCCGACACCGCCGCGGCCGGAATCGTGCGCCTGGACAATGCGTCCGCGGCCGGGGCGTTGTTGCTGCGCCTGAGCGGCGAACGCGACCTCGGCCCGGGCCATCGCGTACGGATCGTTGCCGGCGATTGCGTGATTAACGATTTCGGCGACACCCACGCCGACCTGCCGGTACTGGGCGCGACGCCACCGCGCGGGATGCGCGACGGAAGCCACGGACGCTTTCGCTTCGCGATCGTGCCGTTTGCGCTGGCCGGCCAGCCGGCCGTGATCGAGGACGGCGTCGACATCCGGCCAATCCGCCGATCGATCGCGCACCTGGGCACCAGCCTGATGCTGCTTCTGCCGCTGATGCTTGCGGCCTGCGTGGCCGGCGGATACCTGTTGGCCGGCCGCGCCTTGGTGCCGATCGATCGGCTGGCGCGCGCGCTGGCCGCTATCGATCCGCGCGAGCTCAGCCAACGGCTCGCCATCAGCGGCGACGACGACGAGGTCGCGCGCTTAAGCCGCGCGATCAACGCATTGCTCGAGCGCGTCGAGCGCGCCGCGATTGCCGAGCGCCGCTTCGCCGCCGACGCGGCGCACGAATTGCGCACTCCGCTGACGGTGCTGCGCGCCGGACTTGAAGTCGCGCTCGGCCGCGAACGTTCGCCCGCCGATTATTCGCGCACGCTGGTTGCGGCGCTGGGCGAAGTGATCGGGCTGTGCGCGATGGCCGACCAGTTGCTCACGCTGGCGCGGCTCGATCAGGAAGCGGCGCCCGAAAGCGAGGCGCTCGAGCTGGGCCCGATCGTGCGCGAGGTGGCCGAAGCGGTCGAACCGCTGGCGCAGGCTCAAGGCCTGGCGCTGGACACCACCGTTGCCGAGCGCGTCTTCGTCGCGGGCAACCGCCTCCAGTTAAAGCGCCTGCTGATCAATCTGATCGACAACGCGCTCGCCTTCACCCCGGCCGGCGGACGCATCGAACTGACGCTCGCGGCGCACGACGGGCTCGCGGCCATCTGCGTCGCCGATAGCGGACCCGGTATTGCACTCGCCGATCTCCCGCAAATCTTCGAGCGCTTTTACCGCGGCGCGGCGCGCGCCGACCGCGGCACGGGCCTGGGCCTGAGCCTGTGCCATGAGATCGCGCGGCTGCATCGCGGCGCGATCGCGGCGGCCAACCGCGCCGGAGGCGGTTCGGAATTCGTCGTCACGATCCCTCTGCTTGCCCTCCCGGAGGGCGCCAGGCGCGCCACGGTTCCCGCCGCGCCGGCGGCCTGAGCGCGAATCGATCCCGCGCGTGATCGGGCTTTCCGTGCGCGCCACGCATGATCCGCGCGCACGGAACCTTAACGTTCGTTAATTAGGAGCGTCGCCGCGGCGTTGTTACGATTGCGGCCATGCGAGCATTGCGCTATTTCGCGATAGCCGTCGCGATCGCTCTCTTAGGCATTTTTCGCGCCACGTTGGCACACAGCGGCGAAATCCTGACGCTCGACGAGGTCGTCGGCCGCGCCCTGGTCAGCGCTCCCGCGCTCAGCGCCGCCGCCGCCAACAGCGACCTGAGCCGCGCCCGCATTGACGAAATGCGCGCCCCGCTCTACCCGAGTATTTTTGGCACGGGCGATTATATGCAGGCGCCGGGCTACGACCGGACCATTTCCAATGGCGGCCAAACCCTCGCCGAGGCGGCGCTCGACTACACCGTCTTCGACGGCGGCCGGCGCTTGGCCCAGGTGCGCGCCGCACGCTATGCGGCCGAGGCCGCCACGCTTGGCGCGGTGGCCGTGCGCGCGCAAATCGTCTTCGATGCGACCGTCGCCTACTACGACCTGGTGCGAGCGGAGGCCGAACAGCGCGAAGCCCGCGCCAACTTCGATCGGCTCGGCGGCTACGTCAGAATCGTCGAGGCCTTGCAGCGCAGCGGCCGCGCGATACCGAACGACACGCTGCGCATCCGATCGGCGCGCGACACCGCCGAACTCGCGCTGGCCGTCGCGCATCAGGGGACCGATCATGCGTCGATCGTCGTCGGTTCGATGATCGGCGATTACGGCCGCACCGATCTGATTGCCGCGCCAGTCACTGAAATACCCCCGCCGCTCACCGGCGACCTCGCCGAAAGCCCGGCCTATAAGGCCCTCGCCCGGCAGATCGCCTCTGCCAATGCGCTGGTTGCGGCGGCGCGCGCCGAACGATCGCCCACCCTCAAGGTCGGCCTGACCGCCGGCTGGCTCGGCATCAATCCGCCGAAGACCTTCGGCCACCATCTCGGCGCGTCATATGACACCGCCGTGGTGATTCCGCTGTTTCAGGGCGGACTGGTGCGCTCGCATATCGACGAAGCACTCGCGGCAATGCATTCGGTGCAGGCGCAACGCGATCAATTGAAGCTCGACGTGGCGCGCGACTTGGCCGACGCCAGCGATCGGTACGGCAGTGCGTTGCAGCAAATCGAGATTCTGGCGCGGTCGCAAACTACTGCCGACGATTCGTTTGCGCTCGACTGGACGCGCTTTCTGGGCGGCGGCACCGTCACGATTCTCGAAGTGATCGACGCCTACCAGCAGGCCGAGAACCTGCGCATCGCGCGCTTCGTTCAGGTCTTCGCCGCACGCCAGGCCGCCGCGCAATCGACGTTGATCATCGGTACCGCTCGATGACGCGGATGCGTATGCGCAAAGCAATCCTGACCGGCGGCCGCGCAATCGTCGCGGCGATCGTTATGGCGTTCGGCGTCGCCGGATGCGGTGGCGGCAAAGCGTCCGCGCCGGCGCCCCAATCGGTAACGATGGCAGTGACGGCGGCGAAAGCGATCGTCGCGCCGATGCGCCGCGAGCTGCGCCTGCTCGGCACTACAGTCGCGATGCGCCACGTGCAACTGCGCGCGCCGGCGGCGGGCCGCGTGCTCGGCCTCAACTTGCAAGTCGGCGACCATGTGCGGCGCGGGCAGGTCGTCGCCTATGTGTTGAATCGCGAAATCCTGGCGGCCGAAAACGGTCTCGCCGTGGCCCGCCAGATCGACCCCAACGAGGCCTCGGCACTCAGCGGCGCCGTCCGGCGCAACAGCGGCGGTGGCGGCGTCGCGATCGCCGCGCCGGCGGCCGGCATCGTCGCCCAGCGACTGGTGAGCAGCGGCCAGATGGTCAACGACATGGATCCGATCGCTGACCTGATCGATCCGGCGAGCGTTTATGTCGAGGCGGCGGTGCCGATCGACGATCTCGCGCTGATCCGCCCCGGCATGGACGCCGTCGTCACCTCGGCGTTGAGTCCGGGCGCGCAGTTTCCCGCGCGGGTCGCGGCACTCGCGCCGAGCTTCAGCCTCACCGGCGCGACTTCGCCCGCGCGCATCGAGTTCACCGGCGCGGCGCGCGTGAGCGAGGCCGGTGCGCCGGTCGACGTGCGGATCACGCTAGCCGGCCTCCCCGACGCAATCGTGATTCCCGCCGGCGCCCTGTTCGAGGACGCCGCCAACGGCACCTCGCACGTCTTTGTCGCCGGCGCCGACGGCCGCGCCCATCGCACGCTCGTCAAGCTCGGCATCCGCAACGCGGCGCAGGTGCAGGTAACGTCGGGACTTAAGGCGGGCGCGATGGTAATCACGTCGGGCGGCTACGCGCTGGCCGACGGCCTCAAGGTTACGGTCACCGGCAATTGAGCCGCGGCAATTCGATACTCGCGCTGACCGGCACGATCGCGGCGGCGCTTCTCGGCATCCTCCTGGCGCGTGCGATCCCGAGCGCGGTGTTTCCGGAAATGCAATTCAACCGCGCGATCATTATGGCGGACAGCGGGGACCTGCCGTCACAGCAGATGCTGGTCGCGGTGACGCGGCCGCTCGAAGAGTCGGCCTATGGCGTGGTCGGCGTGAAAGTTGTGCGATCGACCACCACGCGGGGCTCTTCCGAAATCGACGTGGACTTCAATGAGAACGTCGACGCCGTCACCAGCTTTCAACTGCTCAATGCGGCGCTGGGCCAGGTCCGCTCCCGCCTGCCCCTCGACACCGTCATCGATACGCGCCTGCTGACCACCGGGACGTTTCCGATCGCCGACATCAGCATGACCTCGCACACCCGCGACCTGGCCGAACTAACCGAAATTGCGCAGTACGATCTCGCGCCCAGCCTGCATCGCATCGAGGGCGTGTACCGCGTCGAAGTCGTCGGCGCCAAATATCGTGAATACGTCGTGCGGCTGGATCCGGCGAAGATGCTCGAGCATCAGCTCACCCCCGGCGACGTGGTGACCGGCCTGGCCAAAGCCAACGTCATCGAGTCGGCCGGGCGCGTCATCGATCAGCATCGCATGCTGCTGACGGTCGTCACCACCAATCTCCACGAAGCCAGCCAGATCGGTTCGATCGCGCTGGCCAACGTCGGTGGCCAACCGGTCTATGTGCGCGATGTCGGCGCGACCGCGCTGGGCATTACCGAGGATTACATCCGCACCGCAAGCGAGCACGGTCCGGCCGTGCTGGTCAGCGTCTCGCGCCAGCCGACCGGCAATACCCAGGCGGTCTCTTCCGCGGCGCACGCCGTGATCGGCGAAATGCGCGCGCGCTATCCCGACGTCGAGTTTTCGTTCTCGTACGACCAGGCGACGCTGGTCGGCGAATCGTTCCGCAGCGTGCGCGACGCCATCGTGCTCGGGCTGATCCTGGCGGTCGCGGTGGTCTACGGCTTCACGCTCTCCGCGATGAGCGCGCTGGTCGCCGCCGTGGTCGTGCCCTGCACGATCGCGATCACCTTTGTCGTGATGGCGGCTTGCGGCATGACCTTCAACATGATGACGCTCGGCGGACTCGCCGCCGGCATCGGCCTGTTTATCGACGACGCGATCGTGATGATCGAAGCGATCCATCGATCGCACGCCGGCGGCGCCGGTGCGGAGGCGGCGATCGCCGACGCGCTGCGCGAACTCACGCGCCCGCTCATCGCCTCGACCGCCACGGTGATTGTGGTGTTTTTGCCGCTGGTCTTTCTGAGCGGCGTCACCGGCGTGTTTTTCCGCGCGCTCGCGCTCACGCTCGGCGGTGGACTGCTGGTCTCGCTGATCCTGGCGCTCTATTTCACGCCGGCGTTCGAGCTGGTGATCGAGCGCTGGCGCCGCCCCGGACATCAATCCGGCCGGCTCTTCGATGTGGTGCGCGACACCTACCTGTGGAGCCTGCGGCCGTTTATCCGCTTCCCCGCGCTGGCGATCGTCGCCGCGGCAATTACGCTCGCCGCGGCTTACGCCATCTATCGCACGGTGGGCACGGACTACCTTCCGGCGCTCGACGAAGGCGCATTTATTCTCGATTACAAAACGCCCCCTGAGAGCACCCTGCCTGACACCCTGGCGTTGCTCGGCCGGATCGAGGACATTCTGCGCAGCACGCCCGAAGTGGCGGCGTTTTCGTCCCGCACCGGTACGCAACTCGGTTTCTTTCTGACCGAATCGAATCGCGGCGATATGTCGGTCCGGCTCAAGGTCGATCGCCATCGCGGCATTAACGCGATCATGAACGGGATACGCGCGCGGATTCTGGCCACGGTCCCCGGCGTCCAGATTGAGTTCAGCCAGGTCCTGCAGGACTTGATCGGCGATCTTTCGGGCACGCCCCAGCCGATCGAAATCAAGGTTTTCGGCGCCGATCAGGCGACCATCGAAGCGATCGCGCGCCAGGCCGCCGCGCGCATGCGCGGTATCCCGGGCGTGGTCGACATCGCCAACGGCCTCGTGCTGAGCAATCCTGAGGAGGCGGTGCTGGTCGATCAGACGGCGGCGTCACGCTACGGCTTTTCCGCCGAGGATATTCGCGCCACGTTGCGCACCGTGATCGAGGGCACCGTCGCCACCAGCCTGCGCGTGGGCGATCGCCTGGTCGGCGTGCGCGTGCGCTATCCCGACGAGTACCATCGCGACCTCGCCGCATTGCCGCAGGTGCTGCTCAAAGCGCCTGACGGCGGCCATGTACCGCTCTCCGCGCTCACCTCAATGCAATGGATCGGCGAAAGCACCGAACTCGACCGCGAACGGCTGCGCCCGGTGGTGCATGTGACCGCGCGGATCGAAGGCGTCGACCTGGGCACCGCCGTCGCGCAGGTCAAGGCCCGGCTCGCCGGCCTCACGCTGCCGCCGGGGGTGACCATCGAATACGGTGGCCTTTACGCCGAACAGCAAAAGGCCTTCGCCCAGCTCTCGATGGTCCTGGTGGCCGGTCTCGTCGCGATGTTCCTGGTGCTGGTGTGGGAGTTCGCGCGGCTGACGCCCGCCGTCGCCGTGCTGCTGGGCGCGATCTCATGCCTGGCCGGGAGTTTCATCGCGCTCGACCTCACCGGCATCAGTCTCAACATCTCGTCCTTCATGGGCCTCATCATGGTCGTCGGCATCACGGCCAAAAACGGCATCCTGTTGCTCGACCACGCCGAACGCGAAGTGATCGCCGGCGGCGATCCGCAGGCCGCAGTGATCACCGCCGTGCGCATCCGCCTGCGACCCATCCTGATGACCACGCTGGCGACGGCGGCCGGCCTGCTGCCCCTGGCGCTCGGTCTCGGCGCGGGGGCCAAGGTGCAGCAACCGCTGGCGCTGACGGTGATCGGCGGCCTGGTGTTCGCGATGCTCCTGTCGACCGCGATCACCGGCGGAATCTATCTGATGGGCACGCGCGCCGCGCCGCGCAACGTACCGAACGAGGCCGCGGCCGCCGGATGAGGCGGCGAGCTAGCGCTGGTCGATGCGGATGCGGGCTTGGCTCAGACGATGCCGGGGATCAGCCGGTAGCGTATCAGCTCGCAATATTCACGATATTCGGGGTCGCCGCTCAGCAAATGCTCCTCCTGCACGATCCGCCACAGCATGAACGGCAGGATCGCGGCGATGACCAGCACGTTGCGCGCGCTCGGATAGGTCATCGAATAGCCTAGTGAAAGCATGAACCATCCGACGTAAATCGGATGCCGCATAAGTCTGAATGGCCCGCGGCTCACGATGCCGCGATTGGCCGGAAACAGCCCAAAGCTGCGGCCGAGATAGACCCGCGCGACCTGGGTGAAGGTCATGCCGGCCAGCTCGAGCGCGACGCCCGCCTGATAGAACCATCCGGTGGCCGGCGGCGCCCACTTAATCAATGCCGGCAGCAGCATCATGCCGCCGGTCGCGGCGATCGAGCGAACGTTGACCATCGAGGTGCGCGGCGGCATCCGCACCAATGAAAACAGGCCCATCAAGGCCGCGCCCACACTCCAGATGAAGTCGGCGGCGCCGACGCGATAATGCCCCGCGGCAGGTATCGCGGTGATAAAAAATAGCGTCGCGAGCGTCGCGTTCGACCCGGCATTGATGAGACCCGCCCGGGTGATGCTTGCGGCGCGCGCCGGAGCAATCGGCGCCGGCGCGGCATCGATCGGTGGCGCCGGGAGAACTCCGGGCGAGGTCTGCAAGACCAAATTCGGTCTATCGATCATGTTGCAATTCTGCACTGTGCCCCATCCGTACACGTAAATCCCACCGACGGCCGTAGTCCAGCGCGCAATAGTTAGCGCCCAATCTAAGACGTTCTAACGGTCCTTACCCTTCAAATTAAACCCATCGCTGCGCTACCGCCCCCCGGATCCTCGCAGGGTTCGAGGCGGCAGAGCCGGTCGCCGTCAAATTTTTCCCGGCATCCACAGATACTACAAGCAGGAAAGATGCCCACGGCAGACTCCTGGCCTCGTGGTGGTGACGTATCGAGGCGTTCGTATCCGCCGCCCGCCGATTACTCAATCTGCTCCAGAAGCGGTTCACAGGGATTGAAGTCGTCAATGAGGCGTTGCGACCTTATATGATCATCTAGAATCTCCATTTCGCTTCCATCGGCAATACCGGCTGAAACCTTGCAGCGGAAAAGCCCTTCGGTCTATGAAAGGAGCCAACATTTGAAAGTCAAAATGGAAATTCCTATTAATTGCTCGTTCCGGCTGCGAAAAAGACGAAGTTATTCGGTCAGTTCACAAAAACACGAATATGATGGGAAGCGCGATTTAATGGTGGGGCAGCAAGCCCGTCGCGGCGTCGCAAAGTCCTCGAACCGTGGGCTGATCGCCGGCATCGTGGCCATCCTTTTTTTAGGCGCTGGTTGCGGAGTCAGGTCAATCGAGGCCGGATTTCCCGAAGTTACACTTCAACAGCCCGCGAAGCCGGGCACCGGACCCACGATCGGTCTTGCACGAGTGGAAGATTCGCGGACGGGCCGGGATGCTGGCATGCTTAACGATTCACTTAATCTGCAGGTAGGCGCGGGTTTGGCGGATTACATCGAGCGAACATTCCACAACAAATTAGTCGCACACGGGATGACCGTGGTCGAAGCGCTGAACCCCGCGAAAAATCCACCTTCAGGCCACAAGACCGTCGTGGTTATAGTTCAGTCTGCCCAATTTGATTTTAGCGGCTTCGGTAAATCCGAGGCTTCAGTGAATATCGCCGTGCAGGTATATGGATCGGCCAGCACTGACGCGATTTTTGGTGGAAGCTTCAGCGGTACGGATCGCGAGGGAATTAAACTGATGGACAGCGTGGCCAGCAATACGGGGATAGTGCTGGCGGCGGCCTCCGATCGCGCGATCGACGCGGCGTTTGCTGATGAACATTTGGAGCAAGCACTTAAATGAAGTCGATCCACCGACACTTGTTCCGGTCCTGCGGCCTGGCGCTGTTGATCGCAACGAGCGCTACTGGTTGCGCGGGTATCATAAGAGGAACGACCGAGAACATCAGTTTTTCGAGCGTCCCAAGCGGCGCATCGGTAACCGCTGATGGCAAGGAGATCGGTGTGACACCGATCTCCGCCCCGCTCTCGCGCTACGACGCACATTCCATACGAATCGAAAAGCCCGGTTACATAGCGTTCGAGGTACGAACGAATTCTATCCCCGACAATCCCTGGTGGTTCGCTGACTTTCTTTGGCCGGCAGCGCCTTTGGATCCCGGGCTATACAAAATCGATCCCCCTGAAATCTCGGCGAACCTAATCCCCCTGTCATCCACGGCGAACGCATCCGCGACGGGGGCTCGACGATAGGAGAATGACGGTGCTCGCGATCGGACAACGCGGTGCCCGATGACTAATTCGCCCTCAGCCAATCGCGCTGCCGAATGCCTTACGCCGCCCTAGTACAATCCGGGAATCATCCGATAGCGGGTCTTCGCCGCGTAAGCCCGGTACTCGGGATCGCGCAGCAGAAGTTCTTCTTCGAGCGCGATTCGCCAGATCGCTAAGGGCACCGTGATTACCAGCATCGTCAGGTTGAACGCACTCGGATAGGCCATTATGAAACCGATGGTTAGCACGAACCATCCGCTATAGACCGGATGACGCACCAGACGGAACGGACCGGCCGCCACGATGCCACGATTGGCCGGCAACAGGCCGAAGCGCCGGCCCATGTAGAGTCGTGAGGTCTGGCTGAAGGTCACGCCGATCAATTCGACGATCACCGCACCATCGGCGAGCAGTCCGGTCGAGGCCGCGGCCGGCCGCATCATCGCTGGCGCGGCCATCATCGCGGACGTCGCCAGAAATGAGCGGACGTTGAACATCTTCTCGCGCGGCGCAACCCGCACCAGCGACAGGACGCCCATCAAGGCCGCGCCGGCCAACCAGATATAGTTGGCGACGCCAAAACGGTAGCGGTCGCCAAAGGGAATCAGCGCGATAAAAAACATCGCGGCGAGCCCGATATTCGAGGCCGCGTAGCGCAGGCCGGGCCACGCGAACAGACCGGGATCGGATGGCAACGCCGCGCCGGTCGCAAGTCCGCTCGTCGATTCCACTTCAACTGGATCGTCAGCCGTCATAAGAGCCCGAAAGATTCCAGCACGCCGCTTGTGTAATTAAATTATGCGCCTGGATGCGCTGAATCAATTTGGCGTGTCCGGACACTACGCATGCGCGCGATTCGGATCATGTCGAGCGGTCGGGTTGCCGCGCGCCGTACCATCGACTCGCGCCCACATCGGGTGAGCGATGGAGCGGCCTTGACCGCCGCTACGGAACCTCTGCACAAGGCTCTGCGGTCGCCCTGAGCGCAGCGCATGGGTCCCGGATCCGGGGTTCTTCGCTGCGCTCAGAATGACAACCTAACTTGTGCAGAGGTTCCCTAGGCCGCCTTGGCCGGTACGGGCTGATGATAGTCGCGGATTTCCTTGATTTTGCCGTCCATGATTTCCATTACTTCCGCGCCGATCGCCTCAACTTTGCCTTTTGAACTCGTGCCATGAAAGAGCGACTCGGCCACCCCGTGACCGCTGTTGCCCGTGCACACACGCAGTTCGCAATGCCCGTCGGGAAACACCGCGAATTCGGTCTCGTATGAGCGCCGAACCTCCGCGCGGCCCACGCACCGCTTGCCCGTAGGGCCAACGATGACCGGTTCTTCGTGATAGCAGGCCATCACGCCTTCGATGTCGTGGCGGTTGAATGCGTCGAAATAACGTTTGATCAGTTGTTCCTCGGGCGTCATGTTTCTAGCCTCCTAGTCTGATTCTGGATAGCGCGCCAGCGATTTAAGATACCAGCATTCGTCAGCAGCCTTGCCCAGCGATCGAAATCGAATGCCCGGCGTTGCGCAACGGCACGATGATCAGAAACCCGGCGACCGCCGTCGCCCCAGCCAGCGCTAGCGCCCAAGTATAGCCGCCGGTGCGATCAATGACGAAGCCGGCCAGGGGGGGACCGGCCAGCGCGCTGATCGCCGAGCTGGTGTAGAGCGCCCCGATCAGCGCGCCGAGGCCCGGCACGCCGAACAGCTCGGCGACCACCGCCGGCGACAGCGCGATCATCGCGCCATACGCCGCGCCCATCACCAGCGCGAACACCGCGAGCGCGGCGTACGAATGCGCCACCATCCACAGGCCGTAGCTCAGGCCGAGGATTAGCATGCTCAATTTGTAGAGCGGGATAATCCCGGCGCGATCGGCGATCGTGCCGATACCGAGGCGCCCAGCCACGCTGGCCGCGCCGACCACGCCCACCAATGCGGCAGCGGCGACCTGACTGGCACCGCGGCCGTGGGCAAAGTCGGGCAAGTAGACAAACGGCATGTAAATCGCCACCGACGAGAGGACGCCCGCCGCATAGAGCATCGCGAACTCCGGCGTGCGCATCGCAGCCGTCAGGTGCATCGGCGCGACCGCGGGCGTCATATGCGCGGGCGGCGCCTCAATGATCAGCGCGCATCCAAGCAGCCCGAGCGCGCTCGCCACACCCAGGATCGCGTACGACTCGCGCCAGCCGAGATGCACGATCAGGGCGGCGGCGATCGGCGCGACCACCAGCGTGCCGCCACCCACGCCTGACACCGCGATACCGAGCGCGGTCGTGCGCCGTTTGATGAACCATCCGCTGACCACCGCGAGCATCGGCACGTACACGCAGGCGACGCCGACGCCGACGCCCAGGCCGTAGGCGACGCAGCCCAGCCACAGGCTGCCGGCCATCGAGGTTGCGACGAGGCCCGCGCCCATCGCAAACGCACCGGTGATCACGATCGGCCGCGGGCCGAAGCGATCGGCCAGATGGCCGCCGGCGAGGCCGAGCAGATTGTAGATGCAGGCGGTGATCGAGAAGACCGCCGAGGTATGCGCCCGGCTCTGGCCGAACTCCGCGGCCATCGGCTTGAAGAAGGCGCCGAAGCTGTAGACCACGCCGAAAATCGTGAAGCAACTGAAAAAGGCGGTCGCCGCCATCAGCCACGCGCGCGGCGAATCGGGCAGCGCCCGCACCGCCGCTTGCGGTCCGCGTATTCCGAGCGCTTGAACGCGGTTGTCGGCTCCGTCCATTTCAGGCTAATCCCTATGCGCGGCGCTTATCGCGCGTACCAGGAGGCGAATGCGCCAAACCATATGGAGTAGACTACGCGACTGCAAGCCGCCGGCTCGCGATGGGCGTCAGGATCGGCGGGCGCGGCCGATTGCGTCCAGCGCGCGGATCGCTGCTGTCGCGCGGATCGCGGCCAGCGCGCACGTGGCGTCAGCATCACGATGAGCTATTGCACGATCGCCCCCGGCCATCCGCTGCACGGACCGTATCACGATCGCGAGTACGGCTTTCCGGTGCGCGACGAACGGGTATTGTTCGAGCGCCTGGTGCTCGAGATCAATCAGGCGGGCCTGTCGTGGCTGACGATTCTGGCCAAGCGGGCGAATTTCCGCGCGGCCTATGGCGACTTCGACGTCGCCACGGTCGCGGCATACGACGCGCGCGATCGCGCGCGGCTGCTGGCCGACGCCGGCATCGTGCGCAACCGGCTCAAGGTTGACGCGGCGATCGAAAACGCCCGGCGCCTGGTCGCGCTGCGCCACACCGACGGATCGTTCGCCGCCTGGCTCGACGCGCACCATCCGCTCGACAAGCCCGCCTGGGTCAAGCTGTTCAAGCATACGTTCACCTTCACCGGTGGCGAGATCACCGGCGAATTTCTGCTCAGCACCGGCTATCTGCCGGGCGCGCATGACGCCGACTGTCCGGTCTATCGCAAGATCGCACGCCTCAAGCCGCCGTGGCTGCGCGCGAAATGATCCCTGCTGGCGCCATGACGAACGCCCTGGGCGAATGCCTTAGGGAACCTCTGCACAAGTTAGGTTGTCATTCTGAGCGCAGCGAAGAATCCCG
>JADEYI010000486.1_pt1 | contig 53980 bp, 75 predicted proteins | sample 8542331 | NCBI WGS metagenome assembly JADEYI01 (sample SAMN16510988, study PRJNA670497) | mine drainage metagenome | isolation source: biofilm near Copperflume 1 | place: Germany: Marsberg coppermine Kilianstollen | collected 2018-02 | reverse complement strand
GGCTGGGGGAATATGTAGGGCTGGGGGAGTTGGAAGGGCTTGGAGAACCAGATGTGCTGCTGGCAGCAAAGGAGTTGATGGGAGAGCCTGCAGCATGCAGAGGATGCTTCAAATATGTTATCAAGAACATGCTTGTGACAAGTTCTGAGTGGCGTTCCGCTGGCAAGCGGGCAGTACAGAAACCTCATGCATGTCCCTTGCAGGGCATGCAATGATCTCTGCGCAAGCTTGTCTTGTGCTGAAACAGCCTGCATTTCACCTGCAAGCAAGGAAACCAGAAAGGAAAGGATTACCTGAGCTGCCAGGGCTTGGGCTGCCCGACTTGCCCGGAGACGGGCTGCCCAAAGAACCGGGGCTTGGGCTGCCCGAGCTGCCCGGTGATGGGCTGCCTGAGCTGCCCGGCGATGGACTGCCCGACTTGCCCGGTGATGGGCTGCCCGAGCTGCCCGGAGATGGGCTGCCTGAGCTGCCCGGAGATGGACTGCCCGAGCTGCCCGGAGAGGGGCTCACACTGGGGCTGGCCTGGGTGGGAGCCGTGGCTGCGAGGGAGTTTGTGGGAGCTGAAGCCTCGCTCTTGGCAGGGGCATTTGCAGATGTAGTGGGGGCATTGGCGGCGGTGGTTGGGGGCGTAGCTGTTGAGCCTGCCGGTGTCTGGGCTGCGAAGCCGGCGGCTGGAGCCTTGGCCTGTGATCCTGCGCAGATATCAAAGCTTTTCAGCATGGAAAATATTGTTGGGGCTCGCTTGAATCCGGATTTGAAGCAAGCTGACAAAGCATGCAGATCTTATTGGGACCTGTGAGGTTCAAAGTCTGCAGGCTGTGCGTCAAGCTTGAAAAGCGCATCTGCAATGGTATGCTGAAGTAGCCATGTCACTTGCATGCTCCAATCATGTTCTGATCTCAACAGTTCGGAAGCTGGAAATGCATGGTGGTAATAAATGCGGCCCTAACAAATGCAAGACTTCTGGAATGCTATAACAAGTGATTCAGGCCTCACCAGATGGAGTGGAAGCTGTGCTCGTGGTGGGGCCATTCGCTGCTGCACTGCTGGTTGGGCCATTAGCTGCTGCGCTGCTGGCAGGCCCATTGGCTGCCAGGCTGCTGGCCGGTCCGTTGGCAGAGGGGGATCCAGCGGGGGATCCCACAGCTACGGGTGCGGCGCCGGGGGCCGCGGCGATTACGGCACCGGGGGACGCCACCGGGGGTTCCGCAATTTGCGTGCTCGCCGTCGGATTGGCAGCAGCAAAAGTGGTCGCCAGCTGTTGGTTGGAAGGATTGTTGTTAGCAGTCTGCGCAGGACAACACATGCATCTTCAGATTATTCGTTTTGTTTCTGTCGTTTCCAAGGTACTGAGCGCCACATAGGACTCTGGAAGGCCATGCAATGGCTTAATGAAGCTTCATAGATTCAATTGTAAATTCCTCAGCCTTCATATCTCACTTCCCCAAAACTCCCATTTCTTGCAGCGATACTGTTGGCCAGAGGATTGCGCTGTGACGGGACTGAGCAAACATAGTCAACCAACCCGCCGGGAGGCAAATTCGAGAAAGCCTTACCTGTGCCGCGTTGTCGCCGGCCTTGGCATTGAAGATTGAGTCAAAGGTATTGATTTTGCCTCCGGCGATGAGTGCATTCGGGTCGCTGTTGAAGACACCGTTGTTGATCTTGCCCGCTGCCTGGTTGTTGTTGAACACTGTGGTGACATCATCAAAGGGCACCTGCAGCCAACCATTTGAACTTTTTTCAAGCATTTTTTTGTAACACAAATTTAATTAGCATTACATGATTTTCCTGCCAGTGGCAAGGTGCGTCTGCAGACAAGCTGCAGGTGAACTGACACATGTCCTTCTTCTTGATGGACTCGCCAGATCCAAGCAAGACCTAATCAACCGCGGCAACGTGGCTCATTTTGAAGCAGCCAACATGGCACAGGCGATCAGATCTGAAAATGCTGCTTTTGTGGCTGGTCCCTTGTCACTTCAATACATGGGCAGAGAGTACCAAACTTCAAGATGGTGGTCTTGCTTCAGCTCTGACACATTGACAAGACGCACGACAAGCATGCAAGAAATGGCATCGCAAATGGGCTCTCACCTGGTTGACGGGATCCACGGCAGTGGTCATGTAGTCACTGTTGTAAGGGTAGCAGACACCCTGGCGGCAGCTGCCCACCAGGTTCCCATCCTCATCGGTGAAGTCACCCTCATAGTCGGCTGCAAGGCACACGAGTCATTCAGCGCTGCAGATATCTCAACAGACAAACAAAGACAGGGAGGACACTTTAACTATCAAGATAATGTGACAGCACTATGGATGTGCTTGGCAAATATGGGAATGTCTGCTTTATGGTGGTTGCTAATGTTCTGCTAGATGCAGTCCTGTGAGCATGCAACTGCAAGGAGTGACTTAAGCTGAGCAGTGCGAAGAACTGCAGCAAACTATGAGACTTTTGAGACGGTGTTATAGAAAAGCAAGGCAGTCCAGGAAGGGAGTACTAAAAGGTGATAGCCTGCCTGAGTCACGTGCAGAGTGCAATCTTGCAGAACACAAATTCCACTAATACCAGTGAGACAGACATGCCAGCAAGGGTGCGGATGACATGCAAATGCCCTGGCTCTCAGGGAAGGGAGGCTCGAGATAAAACAGTATAATCAGGCCCCGGGTGACTGGGCGCAGTATAACTACCGAGCACCATCCCCACGGTTGATTGGGTCTCGCTTGGATCTGGCGAGCCCAACAAGGGGTAAATTGTGGCAGCCTTCAACTGCAGCTTGTCTGCAGGACGCACCTTGCCTCTTGGCAGGAAATGCGTATAATAATCATCATTATAGTAATACTTCAGGGAGGGGTACTCACTTGAGTCATCAAGGTAATCGCCCAAGTCATTGTTCTGCTTCAGCTTGCGGCCAATGATGAAAGTGAGGCTCAGCCTGGGGCGACGGAAGCGGCGAAAGCGGCGGCGCGGCCTGCGTTATGAATTCAAATTCAAAAAAAAATTCTAATCGGTTCGGAGGCAGGTCTGTCACAGGGAAGGCATGTCTTCATACTACCCGGTGCATGCAGCTCGCCTGATCTACGCGTGGCAATAAGCACTACATTTACAGGACAGGTGGAGATAAATATTTTCCAAATGATTAATGGCTGTTGCCATGCAGTGTATATACCAGGTCCTGCAGCAAGGATGCTATGCTTGACACATCAGGATATTGGCCTACAGTAAGAAGCTTGCTCAGTTGTATGCAAATAAATACCACCTTCAGCTGGATACATGAGGTTGAAGGGCTGCAGACAAATGGCAATCATGTGAGGAACCGAGGAACTTAGGAAAGCGTCTCACCTCGATGCGATGATGACAACAGGGCCGATCTGCACGGCTGCAAAGCCTGGAGTCACGATAATTCTTGGGGTGACAACGAAGACGGGAGGGGCGACGAAGACTCTGGGCGGAAGGCCCACGAAGAACCTCGGCACTTGCACATTGACGTTGGCATTGACCCGGGCCCCACCGACGGCGAGTCCGGCATTTACTGCAGCAGCACGCAGGGGACACATGGGGCTTAGCCAGGAGAACCCTAAAAAATCTCTCTCGCGCACAAAAACGGTTGGTGGCCGGCAGGATGGAGGGCAAGCGCTGCCATCAAGGAATTGTGAGACAGATGTTGTATGTCGCACAGCCTGATTGTTTTGCCTCACCCCGGCGGCCAGGAGGAAATGTACGACAAAGGAATAAACTCGCTCACATACGCTTTTTTAAAGCAATAATGTCCCGCAATACACAGCATTGCATTAATAGTGCGCTTTTGTGTTGAAACGGGCTTGGGGAAAGCCCAACTCACTCTGAGCTTCGACGTGGCAGGCAAGACCCAGGAGCAGCAGGAGGATGCCTTTCAGCATCATTAAGACCTTGAGTCTCCTGCACATCCACTCAAACGATCTCGCACACCTAGCAGGAAAGAAGGGGGCTTCCGATCGGCGACGAGAGCTGATCGGCGCATCCAATGCAGGGTTTAGGGCTCAACAACGGAGAACAACTCTCCGCCGTCGCCGTTATCGTTGACACCAGAAAGAGGGACGGAGTAATCGACACATGAGCCAAAAAAATTGCACACTTCAAAACATCCAGGACTGGTATTCAGTGATCCGACGAAACCTTACAAGGCATGCACTTATACGTCGACTGGCCATCCTTGCAGCGATCAGATATGGAGCGTAACAGAGCTCTTACCTAGCGGAGGCTGCTTGCTGGGGTTTCAGGGGGTGCACGATCCTCAGGCGTGGGCAAGTTGCTTTGAGAAGGAGCCGGTTTTTGCTGAACGCTATCTGCTCGCGATCCATAGTTAGATATATATTTACCTCGTCACATGACGAATGACAAATCAAAGCGATACAGTCAATACAAGGAAGCTGCCTGGGAATTTGTTGAGGCGATGACCTGACATTTCGTGAACGTGGCTCTCATTGACTCCAAGTTTTGTTCTGCAGAGGACACTTAGGTACCGGCTTGATCTAGATGAGATCTCTGTGGAGCAGCCATCAGCCTGGTGAGCGCCAATGACATTTCCTTCAAGAACTCGGAGTTCATGACGAAAGAGAGAAAGAGAGCCTCTGAGCCTCTGAGAGAGAGAATAAGATCAGCCTGAGCGGAAGGGAGTACCACCAGTGGTGATCTCCATGATGACAGGCACGATGCATATGCAAAAACAAGCCTGCAAGTGCGCATTTATGCCACTTATGGTCCCAAATAACACTCTTGCCCCTTGCCTGCAGCTGCATGCATGCAGCGGTGCGCACAGTCTGTGCGGCACATATACGCAAATAGTCAGAGGAGAATGAGGAACTGATGACTGTTCTGTGATTCACCGGTTGCAAATATTAATAGTCACCGTACATCACCATGATGACTCATCATCGGATGCATCATGCTGTCTGCGCCATGACATCCTGTGCAACCTGACCCTGCCTTCTGGCCAGGCACAATCCGATCTGAGTCAGCACCTTCAATTAGGCGATAGGGCCACATGCAGAGACATCTGGCAAGGCCAATCCCTCCTGATCAGGGGCATTAAATATTTTTACAAGCCCAAGTTTTGAAGGCCCCACATCAAGACCGCTGGCCTCAGTCATCAGTCACAAGCACTGCAGCTTGAGTCACCCTGTCACCCCTAATCACTGACGCACACACAAAAGCAGACTCTTGAGTCTCTAACAAATGGGGCCGGAGGCACGCGCAGCAATGCACGCAGCAGCGGCAGTCAAAGTTACTAGCTAGGTGTGTAGGCGTGCCGTCGTGGGAGCAGGCAGCTTGTACAAGCACAGGTGGCGCTGTCAACTCGCCAGTCAATGTAAACATATTCTTTCACCCCTCCTGATTCCCCCGCCCTTCTGCACAACACCTAAACTTCCCCGTGCGCCCGCTAAACTCTCTCACCCGGCACACCCCTTTTAGCCGCTCGCCAAGTCATATTCTCCCAGCTGCCAGTGGCCCAACTCAAGCCAAGCCAGGCAAACAGGCAGACTCAGCCGGCTGCGCGGACAGCTCCTGCCAGGGTCTCCCCGCACAAATCAACTCACATTGCAGAAATGGTTGCCGTCCGATGCCTGCGCTTCGCAGCCTAGCACCCGGTAAAAGGGGCCAGCCTCCCAAGAGCCGCTCGGAGGCGCGGGGGCAGTGAACGCCGCGACAGACCGGTGTTACTTGACTTGTCTGGCGGCGGGGGGCGTTGTCATTCAGCCGGTCTCTCCCATGGCCTCCTCCTTGACCTCGTGCGGATTCAACATGCCCGGGATCTGCGCCATCCTCTGCCGCTCCGCCTGCAGTTGAAGCATGCAGAGTCACTTCCGTCGTGCAGAGCCACAAAGCACAGCGGTGTGCCAACAAGAGATGATCATAGGAGTAACAATGCATCCACACTGGGCTTGCAGGGATGCCATGCAACAGGCCTTACAAGAGACAAAGAGAGGCATGGGACCACATGGGATGCACACTGTCCAAGCCATTATACAAGGTAGCCATCAATGGGTGCCATTTGCTCCCCCACGGGCCCTGAATTCTCTCTTTATCATGACAGATGACAGCATGCTCCATGGCAACACTGTGTGTCAGAAAGAAGGAAGGCAGGTGTTCCGATCGCACCTCGCGCTGCGCGGCGGCTTCTTCGGCGAAGAGGTCGGCGTTATTCTTGTCGGCGAAGGACTTGGTCTGAACCAGGAAGTCGCGCAGGTGGGCCTTGAAGGCGCTGTCCTCCTTCAGCTCAAACATGCCCGTCACGCACGCCTGCGCACGTCATCATCCGCACACTCAGCCATTTTGTTAGCATTACTATTGTCTCCTGCCTAAAAGGCAAGGTACGTCCTGCAGACAAGCTGCAATTAAAGGCTGCCACAATCCTACCCCTTGTTGGACTCCGGCAAGGCATAATCAACCATGGGCACGGTGCTCAGTACTTATACCGCCCCCTGCCAGCCGGGGCCAACTCGTACCATATCGATATTCAATATATCGTTCACGCGCACACCTCTCTGAGCCGCAATGCCCAACAGATTGGCTGCAAAAGCATAATGCCAGGCAGAGAGGGTGTTGCAGAAGCCAAACTGCTCCAGAATCCAACACAATACCATCTGGGATTTCACAGGCAACCCATGACACAGCAGTGGACAACTCGCAAGAGCTGAAGCCATGGTAATTTGACAGGGTTGCACAGGCTTTTCAAAGGCAACGCTTATTGATGGCAGGGTTGCCCCAGTCATGCAGCTGCTGCATGACTGGAGGGCAATCCTCTGTGGAGAAACTCTGCCTTCAAAAGCCTGTTCAGATACCGTACTCGGCCTAATACTTAGTCATAAAATAAAATATAAACCTTCAAAGGGTCAAATAATAATTTTCTATCTCCAAGATTATTGAGGCTCTGAAAATTTGGAAGGCAGCTTTCGAAAGCTGTCAATGGAGGCATTCCATTGGAGATGACTGTCTGCACTCTTGCATTCTTAATTTAGAGTAATGCCTTCCTGAAGCCAATCCAACTAAGGGGCACTCCGACTGGAATAGGACGAGCACGGCAGGCAACAGGGTGAAGCAAGTGCGCACACCTCGACCTGCTGCGGCCGCAGGTTGGGGAAGGAGGTGGTGAGGAGTTGGGAGACGTGCTGGTGCACAAAGGCGGCGTTGTTGGGAAAGGTGGAGGGGCCCAGCGCGGCGGTGTCCCACAGGGGGGCCTTGATCACGTCCGTGTTGACGATGGTGAACAGGTGGTGCAGGATCTTCGCGTGCATCTTCAGGCCCGGCTTGTGGAAAGTGTCTGCGCAAATAACAGCAACAAATGACTCTTAGCCTGAAAGCTTATTGATAAAAAGACCCACATTCCTGCTCGAATTGAGTGGGAATCCAACTGCTGCAAACAGGGGATGACACTGGCGGCTGATCTTTTGGGGCGCATGAAGAATGACAGGGAGCGTTGACAGCCTCAAGAATTTCTCAGCTCCAGAGGGCTGCAATGGCGAATGACATCAGCAAGCATGCGCAAAGGCCAGCGATTTGCTGTGCAGTACGGCAAGACAACGGATGACTGTCTTGCACACTGCCGACCCTCAGTGCCCATCATGCATGTGGTATGTGTCTGCACGTTGCCGACCCAGTGCCCACCTTGCAGAGCGCTAATACCGCCATAATTCGTCGCAGAAATGCAACCAGTGAAAAGGGCGGAAGGGCGAGCGCACACCGGTCATGACGGCGAAGATCTCCTGCACGAGCTGGAGGTAGTAGGTCTGGTGGAATTGGGTGGCGTAGTCACTGCGGCTGAACATGAGCAGCAGCTCGAGCAGCAGGTTGAGGCCGGTGTCCGCCACATTGCGCTCGGTGTGGCGGAATGCCCACACGATGGAATCGATGACCAGCTTGAGCTGGCCCGGGGACATGGCGAAGAGCGTGGGGAAGCACGCATTGGTTATCGCCCGCAGCAGGTTGAAGAACTGCAGCCGGTGCTCCGGATAGTCCTGCATATGCATGCGCAAAGATCTCAGCCTTGTCTGTGGCCTGTGAAGGCAAAAGAATTGTGCAGCATGTCTGCACCTACAATATCACATCAAGGCCCCGTCAGCCAGCGTTTGCACCATGTCCGTCATTCTGGGGGGGTGAGAAAACCAGAGATGATCCAGATGGACCTCTGGGGATGTGCAAAGCTGCCAGTCTTATTCGTGGCGAATGGTCACACCCAAGACAGGGCTGCATGCAGCTGCGATTTCACAGGCCACCATATATTTGATGAGCTACGCATACATCACGCGTTCAAGGGCCCTTCAACCGGTGTTTGCACCATTATCTTCAATTTGGCAAAATACAGCAGCAAAGAAGGTACGTGACGCCCTGCGGAGGCTTGATGAGCACAGGCGGCGGCAGCAGAAAGCACCTCAAAGTTCTTGGTGATCATCTGGAGGGTGCACTCGAAGACGGCTTCAAAGATGCGCGGAACCTCGGCCGCCATCGCCTCGCGCAGCTTTGAGATGATCGCCGCAAACACGCTCAGCACCTCCGCATCCCTGCACCAGGGTTTCAGGGAATTAAATTGCTGCAAGAGAGAAAATAATTGTAAAAGGGTATCCATTAAGTTATCCCCCTGAGATGAAAGCTTGTTTCCGCATTCCTAGACATGCCCTGCAAGCTCAATGAAAGCCAGCAAGACCGCCAGCCAGACTCATGTCAAAATTGGCAGCCATCAGGTATCCTGACATATAGTCAGTAATACGACAGCACACCTGGGCGATGATTGAAGGCACCTTCTCGTCAGAAAAGAGTCTTGAGAGCCTCTTCTGGAACAAAGATGCGACGCTTCTTTCTCAGGTATACTAGCAATTAATGAATGACACGACATCATGCATTTGTAGAATTTGTATGCAGATTCTTCCTCATACGATACGGGTCTCTTCTGGAAGGAAGACTACTTCCCAGGTACACAGGCTCTTTGTAAGTCAACATGAGGGCATGCCTGGAGAAAGGTACAAAAGCAGCATCTCTTCAGGAACACTCTTGAGTGCCCTTTCTGAAGAGAATATGCTTTCGTCCTCATCACAAGTACACTGACACTTGGTTGGTGATACGACAGCATACCTGAGCTTGGAAAGAAGGCATCTTCTCTAAGGACATAATCTTTCAGACCCTCTTCACAAAGTGCACCGCGCCCACATACTCCTGAAACATTTCTTTTGAGACACTGACAACATGCCCGGGCAAGAAATGGAGGCAGCCTTCTACCATTGGAGTCATACTGAAGGTAATGGCCTAAAAAGAGAGCCCAACTACCTGACTGCCTAGAATGGGCAGCTGCTCGCAGCAAAGCAGGCGATCAGGCAGAAACTTGCCGGGAAGCTCGCCGCAGCGCGAAAGGCCGCTGAGTCCACCGCGCTGAGTGAGGCTGCACGTTTCAAGCCTAATATGGCGCAGCCTGCCGAGTTAGAATTGGCGCAGCTTGCAGGGCTGCTACCATTAGAGATGGGATGACAAAAGCCCACCTGGCATCTGGGACGTTGCGCGCGTAGTCACCCAGGATGGGATCCATCATGGCGGGCACAAACTGGGTGGCGATCAGCTGCGTGTCCTCGCACTTGTCAACAAACGTCTCGATCAGCCGCAGCGTCGCCTTCTTCACCGCGCGCATCAGCTTCACCTGCGACGTGCGCGCCGCGTGCGGGCCGCCACTCGCTATCGCCGCCGAAATGAGCTCGCTGTACATCCTGTGAGGGAGGGGACACAGCCGGCGGTCAGTCATAAAAGCACATTCACTTCTTCGTAGATCCTCGAGTCAGTGAAGATAGGACCGCAAGCTTGCATGGCTACGCGGAGATATACACACAACAGCCTCGGCAGATGTGGGCCAGGAGCCTCAAGGCACTCATCTACAGACCTGAGCAAGAGGAATGTTGCCTGCCATGCTCATTGCCTCTTTGCACCGTTCCAATGGACAGCAGACATGGAATGATCTTTGCGCCCGTCGATCCAAGTGGCAAGCCCTTAAGGCCCCAAATTCTCAGTCGGATTGTCTTACATGTAAGCACCGACAAGCAGTAATTTCCAGGGGTGCGGCGCACCGGTACATATTGAGCATGTCGAGGTAGATGAGGGTGATCTGGGAGAGGAAGGGCTGGCCGAGGGAGGAGGCGACGGAGGCGTTGGTGGACAGGATATTCTGCACGTTGCGCATCACCTCGGTCTGCTTCAGGATGTCCGCCTGCGCGGTCGCCTGCCCCACTATCTCCCGCCACGTCAGGTTGGGGGGCGCCATCAGCTGCGCCTGCGCGCACAGAACAGGCGCAGGATACACTCAGGGGGCGCATGTAAAGAGGCTGCAATGCAATTATGTTCTCCGATATCTGCGTGTTGTGAAGACCTCTGATTGTACTTTTGCACATGCATTCTACACTCCAGTCTGTTGATGGCAGCTGCAAGTTCACGTACACTTGATGCGGCCTGCCAGTCATCATGACAGTCCTTCTGAAGAAAAGACTGGCCAACTCACGACTCTTACTTGGTGTCTCAGCATACATTTGACCACACCATTGCAGTAATTGAGCCATGCAGATCAAATAAGAAGGAAGGTAGGAAAGAAGGCCAGCAGCGCACCAGGTATTGTTCTCTTCGCTTGGCGTCAGAGTCTGCGGAAATCATGAGGCCCACGGCCTCGTAGAACATGTGGATCTGGTGAGTTTCAAGGTCCTGGATCGTCGCTGTGAGTTCCCCCAGCAGCTCAGATATGAACGGCTCTGTCTCCCCAACCTGCAGTGGGCATGCAGTGCCATTCAGTGCGCCAATCATATTGCAATATGCATGGAAATCCCATTTGCTCGGCCCTGCACAATCCAGCAAAACAGGTTTGATTCTGCGCAGTTCCTCTATCAAAGAAGATGCCGCCTTAAACACATGCCTGGGATCTTCCCAGCACATCTTTGCTTTGCCCCCTTGATTCAGCCCTTGAATTCAGCAAGCTGTCGTTAAGCTCTGTTCTGCAAGCAAAGAGCCTCAGCTGCAATCACAAAAAGGAAAGCCGGGCTGAAGAGGGAGGGTGGGCGTGCCTGCATGATGACGAACTTGCGCTTGCACTTGTGGCAGATCTTGAGGAAGGTCTCGCAGGCCATGTCCTGGACGCCAGGGTGAGTCTCGTGCATGAACTCAAACAGCTTGTTCACAACCGTCTTCAGGAACTTCCAGTGGTTGCGCAGGAAGCGCGGATACTGCCCCACGACGTACCTGCACACAATTACTTACGCAGTCAACAACCTGCAACAAGATATACACTCTTGTGCTCCCCAGGATGACGCCACAAACTAATCAGGCGTGACGATGGACAACTGAAAGTGAAGACCAGAGGGCATGAAAAGGAGAGAAAACATGGCTAACAATGCTATGCCCCTGGCACAGGACCCGCGGGCCGAGAACCTAAAGACGGCTGCACTCTGTTCATCTTCTGGTGAAACTAAAATAACAAAGGCCTGTGCAACTGGTAGCCAGGCTGATGGGTGTGCATGTACGTGTGCTAAGTACACCCAAGTCTCTCTGGAACCAAGGAATGATGGCTCAGATGCGACCACCCAAGGAGCCGTCACACTTGGTTTCGGAGATACTTGTGCGATTCAAGCACAATTACATGCACAAGCATGCGCGCACTTTCTGCTGCCACAGTGGCCAGATCACACTGTGACCGGGCTTTGGGCAAAACATGCACGCTGCTTGCCGAGGCCAAATCAAGTTGTGGCAAAACGCCAACCAGTTCTCTCCTCAAGGTCCAAGTTAAGAATGACCCAGAAGCCAGGCACGTTGATGCGCATGCATGTAAGAATGCTGGCAAGAATGGCAGTGTCTCTGAAACAGTGCAACGCTGGCTTGCATTGCATCAGTCAACATGAGCCATCGTTATACTGGATTCGAAGAGCCTCTCATGTGCTTAGTAGTAACAAATGCAAGCGCACAGCCTTCTGCCACTGTTGTTGATAGACAGGTGCACAGCTCTCCTTTGCCGAGAACGCCATACTCTCAAGAGGCAACCGCAATCATGCATGTGCATGTGAGAGGGCTCCTTCATGCGAGTCTCCCGGAAACCATGCAACGCTGACTTGCGAGACAGATTGTCACAAAAAGCCAGCTTCACATGGTTTCGGAGGCAAATCGTCACATAAAGCCAGCTTCACATGGTTTCGGAGATACTCACATGCCATAGCATGGACACATGCATATGCAGCGCACTCTACAGCTATCACACCACCCAGCCCACTGGCCAGCAATTACCTTCACGGATAATTTGTCCAGAGAGGTACTGACACATGGCGTGGTTTCTGCATCCCTGCCTTTCCTGTCAGGTGCCCCCGTGGAGAGCACTCTAAGCTGCCACCTCAGGATCCAGATATTAGGTGGTGCAATGAGACATACAACTCTTTTTCTCACTACCGCCTGAGGGAGCAGAGCTGGGAGGGAAAGGTTGAACGCTCAACAAGGCCAAAATCAAAATTTTCACTTTTACAAGTGCATGCCGTCTTGAAAAATTGTAGCATGGAAGGGAAAGGGGCGTTGGTGCGCGCACATGATGTTGGATGCGATGACGGCCTTGTTGTCCTTGCCGCGGGTGATCTCGCAGAGGTTGAGCAGGTCGCGGATGACTGTAACCAGGAAGCGGTTCTCCTGCTCCTCCATCATGCTGCCGCTGATGCTGCCGATCGCCCAGCACAGCGTGTTCAGCGCACCCCAACTCCACTCCTTCCCGTTCAGCTGCGCAGCGGTGCACCCGTTGCAGTGTGACATTTCTGCTTTACCCGTGCAGTGTGTCACTTGTGATTCACCGGTGCATCGTGTCACATCTGGTTACATAACAGGGCTGCGACAGGAACTGCAGGGACAAGCAAGTGCAGGGACAAAATGTTTAGGTCCAGGAATACAACAGGCATGCAGCCACTGAAAGCCAACTGTCAAAGAACATAAACTCTTGCTATGCTTCCATTTGAAACACAGCAACAGCTCTGCTGACGTCCCCATGGCAGCGGTATGAAATGGAGCAACTGAGCACCATCCCAAACCAGTGCCAGAAAGTAATCAGCAGGGCCATTGCCAAGAATGCACACTGCGGGGGTGTGGCCGGCATGTGCGAGCATGTGCGCGCACCTGCAGGCGGAGCTTTTCGAGCATCTGATTCTCGGTGTCGTCATGGTCCAGGTGGCTGAGGTAGACCAGCGTCTCATGCATCGTCTTGTAGCGCGCCAGCGTGTCTGTGTCCTTCATTGTCTCGCGCACAATGTTGCCGTTCTCGTCTTCCACCACAATCACCTGCACACATTTGTTAAACACTTACGCCTGTATCTGCCATGTCGGCCTACCAGATTTGAGTATGTGCTCAGCCATTTGTATTCCCCTAGGTCATTCGTAATCTGATTAACTCTAGATAGGGCACCTTTTACAGCATGCATAGTAGGTATTGCGCCAAGTTCATATCCATCTTTCACCATGATCTTTGGCAGCAGCCACAAGGGATCATGGGCCAGTGTACAGCAATCAACCTGCATTGACCAGAGGAAAGGTGTACAATTTCAGCACAACCGCAGAGTCCGGCCACCGCAGTGTGAGATGCATGCAGTTTTGGTACTCTTGTCTGATAAAGGCAAAGGGCAGCGCACCTCCTCGGGCTTGGCCATGCGCGAGATCATGAGCAGGCGCAGGCGCGACAGCACAGCGCCGTACAGGTGTCGCCGGCCGGTTGCGGCCGGGGCCGCGCCGCCGAACGCAAACGCGGCGTTAGCGTCGGCCATGCCGGTGGTCACGCTGGCGTAGACGTCCGGGACAAAGTAATTCCAGAAATCCAGGCAGATCTTGAAGACCTCGTCGTCGTCCACAAAGCTCACGCTGAGCAGGTAGTCCAGGCCCAGCAGCAGCGCCGCCCGGTTCTCATCGGTCGTCTCCAGCGTCGGGATGTGCGCCTGCGCGGCGGTCGGAAATACATCCCATTAACAAGGCATACGATTTGTCAACTTCAAGCATTGACTTGCCAAAAAGAGAGACTCTCTGCCAGGAGCTCCTCCCCAACAGGAGCAAAGGCTCCTCAGCGGTTCTTCAGGCTCCTTGATTGATCTGGAGGAAGTCAGCAATGTCACACAGCAGCAAGTGCATTCTCGTGGGTTCAAGGTTGCCCATTTGCCTATTCAGCTCCTCAACAATTATAAAGGTCAACAAATATTGTTGGGCATTTTTGACAAATGCAGCTTTGGGTTGGACTGGTCCAGCACTGGAGCAACTGAATTGGAAAGTGAGCGACATCATCACGTATGAGAATGCACGGGGCTGCAAGCCAGTAGGCAGCGTGCAACTGGGGGCCAGCAACTGACCTTAAAGAAGGTGGTGAGGAAGATGGCCAGGTTCTGCACAAAGTCCTGGTCCTGATCGCTGCCGCGCTCGTAGGCGGCTGGAATGTTGGTGCCCGCGGGCAGGATGCTGCCCAGCTGCCCAATCCACACCTTGAACAGGCCCTCAAAGTGGGTGTTGTGCTCCGCGCCCACTTGGAGACCGGCCACCTGCGCAAGCAGATACAATTACGCCACAGCGCCAGAGACAGTCTTGGTTTGACTATCACTACGACAGCAATTATCTGGCAGCGACCTGCTCAGAGCTCCTGTGTTTAGAGTGCATCCTGCTTGATGCTGTGCAGAGTGCTTTTCCTTCAAGGTAAAGAATCCCCCGTTTTGCACTCCTCCTTGTCATCGATGAACAGTAGGCATGCATGCATGCAAACTGTCAGGAGACCTTGGCTGAGCCCAGAAATCCTCAGCCATGCACTTCCTCATGCATTGCAACATTACGGTATATTCTGTTTTTGACCAAAGTTTTGGCAGATACTTTGGGGACTTTGCAGAAAAAGAAGCGCACCTCAGTGAGGCATTGGAGGGCGACGTTGCGGAAGGGCTGCTGGGGGAACAGCTTGAGCAGGACCTCGACCAGGTTGGAGTTGAAAATGTAGGCCAGGGGCACCCACGACAGGAACGCGTGCAGCGTGGACAGCGTGGCGCGGATGAGCTCCGGCTTCTGGCTCGCGTTCAGCACAAACAGGCACAGCTCGTGGATCAGCCGGAACTCCTGGTTCAGCGAATTCTTCAGCTCCTTCGTCTTTGCCTGCACGCATGCGACATTTGTCACTCGCCCACGGCCCTGATATCCACAGCACTCTCCTCCTTTTCCTCCTCCTCTCACTCAGTACAAGCTATCCACACTTGCGTGGCGCCTCCTTCAAATTACTAGAGACAAGTGCGTTTCTCCCCTCTTTGCGTTGACAGTCACCTGCAGAGACTGTTGCCAATGTGCCATGGCAAGGAATTACAGGAAACAAAAGCAGCAGCACATTCTAGAATGTTCAGGCACGCATGCAGCCCATGTGCAAGCACAGGCGCACACCTGGGTGAGTTCGCCGCGGGAGAAGTCGAAGATCTCCTCAGAGAGCAGCTTGAGGATGACCATGGAGTTCTCGCACAGCGGCTCGCTTGTCTTGGACGCTGCCACAATGTCCGGGATGAAGGTGGGCCACTTGTGCGGCCAGTCCTGCTTCAACACCTGCGGCGCCAACAACGCTCATCTCACACACCATCTCGAGAGGAGCTTCCTGACAGGCAGATGCAGCACTGATTCACCCACATCTTGCAACTTGAAAAAATCAGCAACCCCACAATTGCATGTCCCCAGAATTTGCAAGCTGGGAACTGGACAACTGGCTTGTATGGAGCAGGTTGACTGATAGTAGCAAGGGGCATGAGCAAGGCACAGGCAGAGGCAGTGTCATGGCTGATGGGGATAGTGTCTGTGCGTACCTGCACTAGGAGGATGTTGAGTTTGTTCAGGAAGACCTTCTCACGGCGCAGCGTGACCTCGTCAGAAGAGATTTTGATGATGAGGTTGGAGAGGTAATTTTTGATGCCCTCCCTCTGCTGGTCGTCTATGGCACCCCATCTATGCTTTATAAGCTCCTCCAAAATCTGCGGATCAACCGGTGGAACTGCGTTAGGACTTAATGGAAAGGCAACAACAAAGTTTGATGAGCCTGCTCTGCAGGTGACCTTGTCTATGTATTGTGCTGAGATCTCATGCAGGCAATTCTTGCTCATTCAAGAACCAAATTGCGCGAGTTGGCTTTGCAGTCCTTTATGTTGCTGTCAGGACAGTCCTTTCAAGAACACAAAAGATAGGGCTTTTCTGTATGGATTACATGGATATTATGTGTCGTTGTCCAGATTGAGATTACCTGTAGAGCGAAGAACTTGGACTGCTGGCTCTGTGAATGCTCCAATATCCTGTCCACACGCGTCCAGGCATCTGGGTGTTCCTGTATTTTGCGAAGGATGTCTTCTGCAGTCGTCCTCTGCAAGGAACAGCCGCACGTCAGGTATCTTTTGACCTTGCACACATATAATAATATTATAATCGTAATGGGCGCCGTTTACGAACGCCTTCTAGAAATGATCTTTTACTGTAACAACAGCTGCCTTTCCGCCTTTTGTATCGGGGATCCACATACTCCCTCGTCAAGGCCTCAGGCAATCAATCACAGCGACATAGGAGATTCGCAGCAAGCTGCAGATGTCGTATTTTCTTCACAAAAAAAGCTTCATCACACCTCTGCTGGGGTAGCTGCGCCATAAAATGCTGCCACCGTTGCGTCAAGCAATGGAACATCAATAGGCTGACTGTAGTCCAGCAGCTGGGCTGCTGGCCCGGAGGCCATGTCTCTCACTTGTCACCACACGCTTTGTAACTTCACACAGCTCAGCAGAACCATCCTCTACAGGGCGTGGTTAAAGTCAATGATGAAACAGCGGATGCGAAGCCGGTGACATTGGCATCAAGCAAAATGAATTTCCAGCAATCGCAGAAAAGGCTTGTGCGCGCTGCATCTGCTTTGCCAGCAAAATTGCTTTCCCTTTGTCACGGTTGCCTGATTGGGCAACAGCTGGGAGTCATGAGGGCTTGTGATGGGGCGTCTTGGAGGATTCAAAAGAGAATTTAGATTATATTAGGACTCATCTGGTGAATCTGGGATTGCCAGTAGCAACTGTCGCAATGCAAAGGACAGCTCTCCAAAACGCTATTCTGGACTGATCTCCTGAAGAAAGTTGTTCTGAGGTGTCAAAATATCATTCCCATGATGTGAGAAAGTTTCCAGTATCACAATGTCGTTTGGCGCCTGCGCTGGTCACATGCAAGAAGGAGGAAGCAGTGTATTTGAAGTAGCAGCTGGACTCTCTAGGCTCGTCGCAGCGGAATGAGAGAGTATTTCTGAAAGAGTATATGACGATCTCGAGCCACTAAAAATCTCACAGTTGTATCGAAGGACGCAGGGAGCAGCAATACTTACCTTCTTCAGAGTTGCTTGCACTGTCTTGGGCCATGCCAAGACCACCTGCAGCAGTCTTTATTCTATCAGCATTGCTGATCGCATGCGCAAGTGCTTTGGAAGGGACACAAATACTGGATCCGGCTGTTGCAAACAAATCCCGGTGAGAGCTCAGAACGGCAGTCTGCTTGAGAAGAAGCACTGCATTGCCTATGGTAAGGTGCATGCACTTTTATATCACACATGAAATCTTGTGTTGTTGAACGCAGGACGGGCAGTCACATGGAATGGCTGGAGCAGCTGCGCGTGAGGTTGCCAGGGTCTGTGGGTGACGCCTTGAGCAGTGCACAAGTATCTCTCGCAGCTGCTGCCAAGCATGTGACACCGGTGGAAATCTTGGAGGTATGCCTTGGACCACAGCCTCCTCCTTCAAAGTATTATTTGCTGCAGTACGCATCAGCGACTGAGACTCAAGGCGTGCAGCATGATTTGCATCCCGAGAGCCTAAGAAAGCGGCTGACAAGGGGTTGTTGTGACAGGCGGTGAGGGGCTCTTGGGATCTGTTGAAACCAGGAGGCAAGCTGCACCCCACCTACATCATTGAGCACCAGGGACACTTGGTGTTTGAGGTGGTCCTGAGTGTAGTCATAGCCTATTTGCTCTTCCAGCGATCCTACAAGCCCTCTGCAAAGCAGGAGAAGCCGCTCACAGAGAAGGTGCGCTGCCTCCACAGACCCAGGATTTGCATGGAGCAAGACAGTGCATGTTCACTGGTGCTTATGCTTGTTTTACTCCTTAAAGAAAGTGGTTTGTGAACCGGTATCTATCTGCAGGAAATGGATGAGCTCTGTGCTGAGTGGCAGCCAGAACCACTGTGTGGGCCGCTCACAGAAGCCCAGAGGAGTTATGAGCCTCCGGTTATTTCCAGGTCAGTGTTATTTTAACTACACCAGCATTGCCACATATGATTCAAGCCTGGGGATTGTGCTCCCAAATGCATGCATCTGCTTTACATGAGATCCTGATGGAATTTCATGGTCCTGCAGTTCTGCGGGAGTGTATGTTGTGGCCAATGGCAAGAAGGCGCTGAACATGGTCTCCTTCAACTTCCTGGGGGTGGCAGGCGATGCCAACATCAAGGTGCCACAATCTCCCTAAAAATGCATTTCCCTGTCCTTTCTGGAAAGCATGCGTCGATACATCCCCTGGTCATGCAAGGCTGGTAGCAACTGTGTATTCATTTGCAGGAGGATGCGCGCAACACAATCAATAAATATGGGGTGGGCTCCTGTGGGCCGAGGGGCTTCTACGGGACCATCGATGTCCATCTGGACTTGGAGGTGAGCGCCTGACAATCTGCTGTGTGCAGAGAACATCCACTGGAGCATGTTCGTCTGGAACGTCTGGTAGTAAACGGAAATTTGTTGTTAGCTTGGGAGAATGGCCCTCTCATATCCTTAGCGTTGGTTGGCTGACACAGCTGTATTACCAGTTCGAAATGTCTGGCTTGCGTGGGTTCCTGCTGAACCTGCCATGATCCACAGGATGACATGTCCAACAGTGGCTGTGTCATGGGGCTCTTGACATTGTTCTAGGATGCTACGTAATATGGGCAATATGCGGAAACAGCATGCGACAGCTGCTAATGTGTGCAGGAGCGGCTGGCGAGGTTCATGGGGACGCAGGAGTCCATAATCTATGCCTATGACCTGGCCACCATCCCCAGCGTGCTGCCTGCCTTCGCAAACACAAAGGACCTCATTGTCTGTGACGAGGTGCGTGACCTTCTTGAGAGCACATCCGCCTACGCATGCAGAACACTCTGATGATGGCGCCTGCTAAGTTGCTGCCGAGGAGCTCTTTCTTGGTTGGGAGGATTTGCTTGCAGGCATGGAATGTGAGCGAAAGTGTTCCAGCGTGCACGTGGCTTTGCATGCATGCTGGATGCTGAGAGCCCCATTCATATCTGCCATGCATGCTCCTCCGTGCAAGAGGACACTCTGGCACACCAGTATGAGGAACTGGGGTCAACTGATAAGCTGGTATAGCTGGCAACGCTCTCCGAGGCGCACATCAGCCTTTCTTTGGTTATCTGCTGTACTTTTGGGGCTACTCTGACAAGGCACCTGGAAAGGGATTGTCTGATTTTCTGTATCAATAGAAGCATACTGAAAAGTGACTGAGGGAAATGCCGTGGTTGCCTGTTCAGGGCGTGAGCTACCCCATCCAGAACGGGTGCCACCTGTCGCGCGCGTCCATCCGCCGGTTTGCCCACAACGACATGGCCGACCTGGAGCGCGTGCTCAAAGAGATTGACGCAGAGTACCGGCGGCTCAGGCGCGCAGCCCGTGCCCTGCTTTGAGAAAGCATGACTACTTCCATGATTACCCTCGCAGGCATCATTGGATCGGTGCCCATGCATCAGGAAACTGCCCGTGGACCCGCTGCGTCATTTGCGCATGCAATTGGTTTGCCTGTGCTTTGCTGCAGAGAACACAGTGCTTCTTGACCGGGAAAGCATTCGGTTTTTGCTGCCAGTGTTCCCTTGGGAGGCCGCCCTTCCTCTTAGGTTTGGCGCATGCTTTCGCTTCGCATGTCTGCAATTCTGAAAAGCGGAGACATAAGGCCGGACGAGGACTGTAAAGTAAGCGTGCAATGGTTGCGTGTGGATGTTGTACTGATTGATGTGTGGTGGGGCAACGTGCAGGAAGCCTCTGAACAGGCGGTTCATAGTGGTGGAGGGCATCTACCTGCACTCTGGGGACCTGGCGCCCCTGGCAGACATCTACCGCCTCAAGGAAAAATACAAGTGCGCGCCGCTTCTTCACCACACCTTGCAACGCCCCTTTCATTTGCTTTTGCCTGCAAAAGCAAATGAAAGGGACGTTGCAAGGTGTGGTGTGAAGAAGAAGACCCCACGGATTTGTCATTTCATATTCAAGCCAGTGTAGTTCTTGCAAGATCCGCCATGGCTGGGCAGGCGTGGAGGGGCCCTTCTTCCCTGACAAGAACTTGCAAAGCAGAGGAAATGGAAGGCCCTCCGCACATCAGCGTGTATCACTGCTGCACAGTTTATGTTTTGGGAGAATCTCATTGCTGCAAGAATTTTTTACCCTTCTTGCTGGCGAACAGCTGTGGTATCTCTGTTGCGGGTGACTGATGCCGTTTGATCATGTACCGCCGAGCAGGTACAGGTTAGTCGTGGATGAGTCGCTGGCGCTGGGTGTGCTGGGGGAGCATGGCCGGGGGGCCTGCGAGCACTGGGGGCTCAGGCCGGGCGACGCAGAGATCGTGTCCGCCTCCATCGGTGCGCAGCAAACCATCCCTTTCACCTTCCATTTCCAGCCACACGGAGCAATCCCTGTGGGGCAGTGCAACACCCTCACGGACTGTGCAAACTCCTGGCAACACAGCCTTGAGGGGTGCAGCGTGGGGCCCAAGGATGACATGCACTGTTGGCTTTGTATGAGAATGAGCATGCACACGGTCTTGACAATTGTGATTTATTCTTGGTTGTTTGCCACAGATGTTGCGATATGCCTTTGCAATTGTGTGGCATACATCCTGAATCAACTCATACTTTCCGACCTCAAGCGCTAGCTCATTTACGGTCTGAGTGCTGCATCCTTTATTGGCCAATGCTCGGTCACCACATTTCCCCATGCATGACACGAGCGCTTTGAAGCCTGAGCACTTCCCTTTGACAGCTATTTCATTCCCCAAAGCTCACACTGGCTTCCCAAAGCTGACGCTGGCTCGCATGCATGCGTGGGCAGGCAACGCGCTGGCATCGGTGGGGGGATTCTGCGCGGGGGATCGTGAGATTGTGGACCACCAGCGGCTGTCGGGGCTGGGCTACTGCTTCTCGGCATCGCTGCCGCCCTTCCTGGCCACCGCCGCCATCGGCGCTCTGGACACTCTCGAGACGGCCGCACCGCGCCTGCTGCCGGCTCTGGCCGCCAACGCGCGGCTGCTGCGCTCGCGCCTCGCCGACACTCCAGGTGGGCCCCCCATTCTAGCTTCCTTTTAAATAGCACGCTTCTGACATTTTCCGAGTCCAGCGCAATGGGGTTGCTTTCCTGTGTGTCATCAAGTATGCTGCCGGCCCGATTTGCAAATGCGCGCCTGCTGCGCTCGCGCCTCGCCGACACCTCAGGTGAGCCCCACTCCTCAGCTGTATTTTGCCGAGATCAGATTACTGGCCGCGGGTAATTTGCTTGGTCAAGTAATGGCCATATGAGCATCTACAGGATCCTGAGAAGAAGCCTAGCAGCCTTTGATGCCCTCTCTGCGCAGCGCAGAGCTAGTCATCATGCGTTCATTCTGCGCTTGCCCCTGCTGATTTGAGGCGGGAGCGGATTTTCTCTTGCGCTCATCTTGGTCTGCCCTGAAAACCGTCTGAGCTCTTAAAAGTGCGCCCTTTGGAGGCTACCACTCATTTGCGTAATGCATGATCCTGAGTGTGCTCTCGTTGCCTGATCAGGCGTGGACGTGGTAGGAACGCCGCGTGACGCCCCGTCGCCGGTGACGCATGTTCGGCTGACGGAGCAGCCGGAGGCGCCAGATCAGGCGGAGGCGCTGCTGCAGAGAGTGGTGGACTTGGCGCTGAAGCGCGCGGGCGTTCTCTTCACCGTACATCGCGTATCTCCCCTGGACCGCATCCGCGCGGCCCCCTCTATACGGTGCGCACCCCTTTGCCGACGATGCAACTTATCGTTTTCTGAGCGCCACAAGCTGTCTCACATCAGACGCTGGCACCTGATGGCACTGTGGGGAAGGTTGGTTGGATTGGGCTGCGCCTGGTGTCAGAAAGCTCATGTCCCCAAGAGCCGGGGGGGGCATTCTTCTTGGTGACCCAACAATTGCAAAGTACCAGCCGGATTGCTCCAGCATGTAGACGAAATGTGAAATGACAGCAAGGATATGGCTTGCTAGATAGTGTGGTTCTACGGAGCGGTCATGTCAGAGGAGCCTTTGGTGTCGGAGGCAATTTGCCCTCTGCTCTCATCAAGCCCACATCTCCGGCATTGTGTGACTTTGACATTGATGCATTGTAGGGTGGTGGTGACGGCGGTGCACACAGAGAAGGATGTGCTCAAAGCGGTTACAGCGTTGGCGACGGCTGTGAAAGAGGTGTGCAAAGTGTCACGCGTCGCCACTCGCAGCTCCTACATGACCAACACAGCTGCCTCATGAGCGCTGCACAACAGGCAAACAGCTCGGTTCTATCAAGGCCTTGCGTGGCATAATTTTGCCATGCTTATTTTGAGTGGGAAGGCATGGAAGAACAGCCTGGAGTGAGGAACAACTGTGTTTGAATCGACCATCTATTTACTTCCTCTTTGATTTGACGAGCATGCAGCCATTTTAAGTTTGAGATCAGGCAAAGCTAGCTGCACTGCCAGATTTCGAGGAGGTCCAAGATATATGGGTATAAGTTGGAATGAGCACAATTTGTCAGTCCTCCACGGACCAAAGCTGAATGCAATCATGGCTGAATCCACTCATGACTAAATTAAAGGAATAGACAGAGGGTAACCACGCCTGTACAGGCAATGTGATCGAGGCGGTCTCTCGTGTGAAAGAGATCATTGGAATATATTGGATATGAAGCTCGAACTTACATGTGTACATTGCATATACAGAAATGTAGTGCCCATGCAGAAGCACGAACGTTTCCACATCTCGACATGAAGTGCAAAGGGCCTTCATCAGCCAGATAGGCAGCCTTAGAAGCTTGGAATGAGCACACGCTACTTACTAGCAGTGCGGCCTGTATCCTGGCTTACAAATGCAATACTCCGTCTCGGCAGCCGATGGCAAACTGAGCAGGACTTTTAACACAAAACATAAAAACTCTCGCAGCCCTGATTCTCACACCATGGTCATGAGACTGAATGCCACTGCCCTGAGGCATGAAGGGATCCTCAAAGTCCCCTTGCAGGCCTTAGGGCGTTACTCCTAACAATTCCTTGACCGATCTTCGGAGAATTCTTTGAGCTCTGGTCATTTCAAGCGCGATCCCATGCCCTTCAACAGGCTGCACAAGCAAAGCTGGCAGCACTGCCTGCAAGCAGAGACGCAGACTACATCCCAGATGCTCTGTCCCTCAAATACAACACCCAAGATTACTTGAGAGTGGGTAAGCTCAGCTCTATCCAACCAAACCCATGCTGCAGCCATCAGTACGACATGTCTTTTGCACCCACCAAGGAGCGACTGCCTTACCATGTTTGGAAAGAAATGTGCAAGCCGAGCAGCAAGCAATTGATTGACTGCAAATGATACAACAGGGACAACCCCCCACAAAGCACGCAAAGCCCTGGATGCAAGTCAGCCAAAAAGAGACCACCGTCCTAAGGCTGCAACGCACTTCATCTTTAAAAAAAATAGCCTAATGGAGAGTCTCTTGAGAGCAGAGCAGGACAATGCAATGTCCATAACCGGGCCTCTTTCAGGATGCACAGTAGCACACAGAGCCTATGATTGTTCATGGCACAGCAAGCAAGTGCACAGGGCATACTTTCACGCCCCAGGCCCTGCAGTCCCCGGCAGGGGACTCTTCATCAGTGCTGCACGACACAATCACACCAGCACACCACATGTTGGCCATCACCGGGTAGAGGTGGCGAGGCGAGGTGCGCATGGGCACAACTCTATTTGATTAGAGGCCCCTGGTCCCCGGGGTGTTAATGCAGGGTCAGGCGGCTGGGGGTCGGCGCATGGAGTCCTGAGAGGTGTCCATGGTGGTGGCGGGCAGCCAGCGCATGGGGCCCATGGGCATCCCTGGCACCATGCTGGAGCCACCCGCTCCAAAATCTGTCATGCCCCCGCTGCTGGCTCTCCCCGCCTGCACGCCATGCCCACAAGCGCACCTTTATGAATCATGTTCACACTACTTGACTCTTAGTTTTTGGCTTGGGTTCCTGAAGGTGTCATAGATATCTTTCCTCTCTTTTCTTTCTTTCGGAGTCCCTCACTTAAAGAAGCAGTGTCTTGCAGTGCATGATGTCAATGGCGCGCAATGAGTCTGAAACCATCATGAACGCATCGGCTTTCAGCAGATGCACCAAGCCCCAAGGTGTATGTTATAGCTGGAGAGTTGCCTTGCGGTGAACAAGGTTAAGAGACTTGTAGAGATGGCCATGAGAAGGCCACATGACAGGTGAAGCAGCGCACCGAGGGGGAGAGGGGCAGCAGGCTGAGGCCGCTGGAGGAGGCGACGCCCATGGACGCGTCGTGTGTCACATAGCCGCGCATGCTGGCATGTGCCGGCATGCCGCCGTCGCCAGACTGCTGCAGGGACTGCATGCCCTGCGCTGGGATGCCCTGCACGGGCTGCCCCACCGCCATGCCTGCACATGCCGGCACATGACGCCTTCATGCCTACTCCAAAAACCACATGAGCCCTTCTTTCTTCTGCATAACTGAGGCCATTGCTTGCGGCTGTTGAGTTCCTATCAGAGCTCATTGATGCGCAGGAGATGTTATCAGATCATATGCTTTTCTTGCGGGTACAAAAGGGCACAGGCATCACCTGCGGCATAGTGGGACGGCATCTGGACAAGATGGGATGGACCGGCCTGCTGCATCAGCGCCGCTTGCATCATCATCTCACTCTTCTGCTTCTCCACCGTGCCCACACGCTCCTGTTGATCCCAGATCATCAAATCACGTCAAGCATATGAAATCATGCAAAGATTAAACAACATTTTGCATGTGTCACGATGTCACAGCACATCACCTTGAGTACATCTGACAAAATATTTCAGTTCTTTTCTTGCTCAAATGCCGGTATGTGAGGCGATAGTGCAGCATGGAAGAAACACTGCCCAGCAGGAGCAAATCATTGCAGGCAATGGATGCAGGGTGCACCTCTAGGAATTTGTTCAGCTGCCGGAGCTGGCCGTTCTCAGCGCGCAGCTGCGTCACGACTCGGATGGCATCCGTGATTATGGAGGACTTGTCTGTCTTGGCTGCCTTGCCTGGCTCCAGCACCTTGGACAGCTCTGAGAAGCTGCAGCCAAAATATGAATCATTTAATGGGGCTGCTTTAATCACTATGTTCTTGCAGCAACATCACAATGCAATGCATGTATCAATAGGCGGCCTTAGGGGATGAACAGGAATTGCAGGGGCAATGCACCTCGCAAGGCAGTACAATGTATGCCAGCAAATGTGCTGCTTCATGCACACCTTTCACTGATCTCGCGCTTAGTTTCAGATGTTTTAAAATAGCTTCAATCCTGAAGGCCTGTTAGAAGGCAAAGCGTTAGAGGACATGCCTGTCGTTCAAACGTTCTCGTCGAGCCCTTTCACGCCCGGCTTTGGTTCTCGCTGCTGCCGAAGAGTCTGCTGGGTAGGATCGTTTCCCCTTCTCCTCACTTTGCGCCGTCGAGTCATGCTTCACACCGCTGGGAGTATGCCCTCCAGATCCTCCAGAAGCTTGCTGCTGCTCACGACCTAGGTCTTTCAGGAACGTCTCCAAGGACTCGCGCTCGATGGTCTCTCGGCTGCGCTTCCGTCGCTCTTCCTCATCCAAGCTGGGCTGCGGCTCCTCGAAGAACATCGCTGGGGATGCCTCCATCGAGCCCGTCTGAGGTTGAGGTGGTGCCGACCTCTGCGGACGCACGAAACGGTTGTCATCAGCCACATCATTGTCAGCCGGGCACATCGACAGCGCAGTGGGTACCAGATCACCACAGGGCAGCAAGCAGGCTCATTGTGACAAAGATATTGTAGAAGGGCAGTGAAGCCCAAAAGCCCCACCTGCGCCTCCTGGCGCAGGTGCAATTCGTCCAGTTCCAGCTGCAGCACAGTGTCCGACCATGTGTAATTCAGTAGACCTCCAGAGGGTGAGAAGTTGTCTTGGCCAGGCACCCAGGCGTTGTCCATCTCCAACATTCCCTGGCCCCAAAACCACTCGCCGAGCTGATCTGGTGGGCGGAAGAGGGCAGGACCAGGGAAGCTTGTGTCTAGTAGAGTATCCGTGGTTGCTGAGATCCTTCACGGGCTATGGGAGATCAAGATAATGTGCAGGAGGCAGGCTGCCTTCACGTGAGGACGTGATGGCTGCGGGGCACTCGTAACTGGGTCTCACCGGGATCATGGACTGCCCAAAACATTGGATCCTCTTCAGGCACTTTTCGCTATGCAAAGAGTTGTACCACAAATTTTGACAGATGTTGCATGTGGCCTCTTTTCAGCCTCAAGGTGATCAGCTTGGATTGATTGATCAGGTCAAGTCAGGACAAATTTGAATGTAAATGACTCAGAAAGGAATTTTGAACTTTGTTCTACCGTAGACCTGAGACTGTGACAGCAACTTGCAGTTCCTGTTTGATACCAGGTGGCCGCCTCGGGCAAATGTGGGTTTCAATGGCCCATGACCCATTGCACTGCCAGGCCTTCACTCGCGGTAATACACACTGTCAAGCCTGAGCTCAGCAAGCTTGCAGGCTGCTTGCTTGCGCATTTTTTCCCGTTTGCAGCGGCCGCGGCAGATCCCCGCTGCGGCATGCTGGAGTCGTGCAATATGTGCCTGCAAAACCCCAGCCTGTCAGCCCTGAAGAAATCTCAGAATGATGTCAACAGCATAGCGCCTGCTGCGGGGTGACACTACGCGCCCTCAGTCGCGGTCATTACAGTTACCATCAGATTTCAAGCCTTGCATGCTGATCTTGCATGTACAGATACAGTCTTGTGCGCAGATCCAATATTGCAACATTACTTGAACAGGAACAGAACGACAAGACAAGTCACTATGGATCTGGACACACCCCAGCATGCGTCAAGGAAAGCAGACGCCAGTAATACTACAGCTGGGTGTTGTCAAGGATTCCAGCCATAATCTTGTAAAAGGCTCAGCGCAACGCCGTTTGTCCAGCCGAAGCCGGCCTGCACAGGATACTCTCCGTCTCCTCCCGGGTCGCCTGGTCTGCTCGCATCGTACTTCTCAAACTGCAAGCACAAGAAGCCACTCAAAAGTGGAGGAAACTTGGCTTGCCGGAGTTGACCCAAATCGCAAGCACCGCCTACCCATCAAGACTCCGTAACACATACTTTTCTTTTCCGGCAAGTTAGTGGTGACAGCAGAACGATGCAGGAGCAAACACAACGGTGCAGTTAAGACATCGTCTTCTTCTTTCCCAGCAAGGGCGAACCATAAGCACAGCAGGCAAATGCAGCAGCAAGGGTGGCAGCAAACCATTTGTCTGTGCTTGCGCCAGGCTGCAAAGCAGGTCTCCAGCCAGGCCTGCGCAAGCAGGCGGCCGCCGGGGCCGGCGCGCATTTGTGCGCGGCCGACGGCTTCAGCCGCCTCGATGAGCATCGCCTGAAGAGGCGGCCATGCGTTCCGGCCGTCCCACTGCTGCCCCGTCTCCGACAGCGATGTCGCTATACCCCCTCGCTGTATCAGGCCTAAGTCACCCAATGTGGTTGTCAGTATAGTAATAGGCTTAGTAATAGAAATGACTACAAGAGAAAAGGTGATTTCCAATGTCTAACACGGCCGATGGCTCCCAGTCAAGTACAAAAATTTTGAAAGCTTGCAGAAACCTTCATGAGCCACTCTTCAGGTGCGGGTATCCTGCCGAAAGGAAACAACATTGGGTAGGGAACAGCGCGCACCTGATGTCTGAAGGGAATTCAGGCATCTGGTGGCCTGTTCAGAGCCCGGAGCTGCCACGCCCGCCCACAGAGGGATGTATGAAGAGGCGAAGACGCCCTCCGGTGCCTGATGAGCGGATACTGCCTCTCCACCTGATCAGGATGTCAAGAGAAGGCATGAGCAGCTGTACTTCTGTCCTCTGACAAGCTTGATATTGTAGCGTCACTTCTCAATGTGGAGCAAAGCACAGCTTTCTTGCAACGGCAGCACCTGTGGCGGGTGGTTGCCTGTCGAGGATCAGGTCCTTCCAGCATGCAGATGACTCGTGCCACATCAGCGCATTCATGGCCGACCGCCTTGACTCGCTGGCACTGCTGTACATCTCCTGCAGGCTGGGCTTCCCAAGGATCTGCACAGTTCAACGCAACACAGCCTCATAACACCGCATCTTGATGCTGACACACAATTTTTCTCCCACTCCGGCAGAAAACACAAGTAATACATCAAGGGATGCAATACAGCCACTGCATGGGCACTCGTGAATATTCAGCTAATTCGCAGGAGCCTGCTAGAAGATCATCCAGGGACTTTGTGAGTCTCAAGCACATGCGCCAGGAGGCACACCTCGGCAAAGCGCGCCATGTCGTTTTCAAATTTGAAAAGGAAGGCGTTGAGGTCAGCAGGGATGACTCTCGTAGTCTGCAAAGATGCCAGGGAGCGGCCATCAGCCATCCAACGAGAGGAAAAGTCCCAGCCAGACTCTGCTGCACTGGCGATGTCCCTAAACAGGCCCTCTGCTTCGGCCTTGCTCCCTCTGAGCAGGGCTGCTGTGGCAACATCCTCCCTGCACATGGCACATGCATTGATCATCTCTGCCGGTGCTGCCTCTGTGCGCAGATACACTTGCCATATTTGCCAGTGCTGCTGCTTCTGTGCGCAGCATTAGCTAGTGTATGAAAAGAAGGCTTGATGCAATGCTACGATGTAAGGCAGGTGGATAGACTTCTTTTCCCATGTATGCCAGTCTTAGATGACTTTAGTACTGCACAGTTTTGAATGGAAGGGGTGATGCCCACTTGTAGGACTCAGGGCGGGGCTGCAATGTGTCTGCAAAGTAACGGGACAAATTTCTGGTGCTTCCATCCGGAGCTGCCAGGCGGACAGCCTTTGGCGGCTGAGTCCAGTACTTGTACTCCAGCTGTAGCGCCTCAAAGGCCTCCGAGAGGAACAGATTATCTGTCTTTGCCTCATAGATGAGGCTCACCATGCTGCTCAGCAGAGGAGGTTGGCTGCATGACAAATATCAGAACGTGTTGACTAAAGGGCTCTCACAGGGGAGTCCAGGTGACTGGCAACAAATCACTCTGGAATGGTTCTGATGCAGGCTAGCAAGCTGTTACACCCAGATAGCTGATAAGAATCTAGGGAGGAATTATACCTGCGATTGAGATAGTATGAGCGGGAGCCATTGGGCACGTGGCCATGCTCTTGCAGAAGGTGAAGCAGATTCCTCACAACAGTCTGCATGGCCCCATGATGCATCAGCGTGTCTCCACAAAATTTTCCATAAGGTGCAGAATTTAAACGCTCTCTTTGCTTGTAACTCTCAGAAGCTACTAATGGAAGCTTGAGATTTTTATTGAGGATGATTGACCTCTGCGCTGGCAGGCATCTGGCTGACAAGCAGTCCTTTAACCACCCAGTAGGTGTCCCAGTAGTACAGCTCTCTAAATCGTTGCCCAGGAATGAAGAAATATCCCGGCAAGGGCAGGAGAGTGTGCCGCTCAGGCTGCTCCTGCACGCTGTCTGCCACCTGTTTAACCACACCAAAATGCACGCTCACCACTGACGTTTGCACCAAGAATCATTTCCTGCTTGCTGGGTGCAGACACCTTTTGGGGTCTCGAGCACTACGGGCCATGTCTGCCAGCAACGTGGATATCGACCATATGCCGTGTCAAAGCATACGATACACATGCCACCTGAAATTTACTGTCAAGAAATGCAGCTGTGGTGGGCAGTCCCCACTAGATTACCCTGCGACAGAGCTGCGGCCAGAGGCAATGCAAGGCAAGTGCCCACGCCTTGACTTCCTCATCCTCGATCTCAGGCATGAAGTTGCAGGGATCAGAATTGAAGTCTGGGGGCATGTGGGCGTCAAGATCACTGCGCATCAGGAAGCCACACATCCAAACATTCTCTCAACGTCCAAGGAAGGCTGCATGCAGGCACAAAGCAAGCAACAACTGTCAGGCAATCAGAGGGACGGTTTCTACCTTCCCGGTCCCTCAAAGTACTGCGTCGCCAGTAATGAATGGTCATTTGGGTGGCTATTTTTCATCACTACTTCCCTGAAGGCCTGCAATACTTCAGCTGAAGCTTCCTTGAGAGGCAGGTCCCTGCAGCGGAAGAGGAAGATATATTTTCACTCACACTGATAAGACTTGAAGATGTGTTCAAGTAAATCGAGGGATGCACGCGTTCGCAACATAGCAGATGCCTGCAGCTCTGGCACCATCTGTTCGTCATGATCCAGAGGTTTTGACGACATGACAGTGACAATATGATCGGTGTTTGGCGGGTGACACTTACACATATGATTTTGAGTCGTCATAAAGCCCCGTATTATGCAGAGTCTTCATCAGATCAGCATCCTTCCATATGTCACACATCCTCTGGTTCGACGCCACCGACGTGCCAGATACAGCAGCTCACTCTGGCTCAATATCTAAGACGTTATTCAAGTGTTTTCTACAATGAAAGATGGTCGAGCTGCTCGACTCGAGCACTTCCTTGTCAATTCATTCGCAGATGACTCATCATGTTTCGAATGCACTTTCCGACAGCTCCATCTCTGGCCGATCTGTTCCTCTTCAATCGAGATTTGGACTATCTCTTCAGATCTGAAAGGGACAAACCATTAAAGGGTATCGTGAACGAAGGCACAGCGAAACCATTCCCTGCACTGGTAAAAAATGGGGTCTCACAGACAACTCCGACTTGTCTGTGAGACCCGAGTTGTCTGTGAGTCACACCCCGGTAACCCCAACTTGGTGCCCCCCTTCACCCAAAGGGCACACAATATTGCCTGTGATCTCTCTTTGAAACCAAGACACCAACGTTGGCCTGTACTAAAACACAAGCTCTCCCAATGAGAACGCACGCGCAGTGCATCAAAGCCTGCTGACCGTGCCGACATCAAACGACCTGCAGGAACACAAACAATTATTAAATCAGCAATGAGCCCTCTACTCAAGCTTGCAACGCAGACACCTAGAGCAGGCATGCACAGGGTACACACTTGCACAACTTGCTAAACTGCCACGTCATGCCCGATTCGTTTGTTCCTGAAAATTGTTCAATGACATAGCACCGACCCACCTCTTGGTAGCAAGGGTCGGCGCTAGATATCGGGCTTTAGGCGCAATGGTGTTGCCATGCGCAGAGAGAACTTCAAGACCTTCTCAGCACGAGTGCTGAAGCGCCTCCGCCGCCATTGCAGATAGCCGCTACGCCAACCCCGCCATTGTTAGCTCCCAGTACTGAAAGCAGCCGCACGATTATTGCTGCTCCCGAAGCGCCAATGGGGTGGCCCAGAGCCACTGAACCTCCGTGCATGTTCACCCTGCACGGTGTCAATCCATGCCTTGGCAATCCCACACAGACCGCTGCCTTGCACAAGTGCAGCATTCAGAACGCAGCGTCAGAGTTTTAGATCGTGTCAGGATGTTCACGATTGAGTAGATTTCTTTTACTTTGACATGCAATTGATGGTAGCAGCGCATGTGATACCAAAGCTTATGGTTTTGAGCACAAAGGCAGTCTCTCGGGCTGTGTAGCATCCACATGTTGCATGAGAAGCCATGAATTTTGATGTGAAGAGGGCATGTCTGCAGCAGAGCAGGGCGCCCACAACGCACCGCTCAGGGTCCAGTTGCAGCAGCCTCCGGTTGACAAGGTCTACAACGCTGAATGCCTCGTTGATCTCATAGCAGTACACCTGGCTTGGGGCCACGCGCGCGGCTGAGAGCGCCTTGGGAATGGCCTGCGCCGGCGCAGTGGTAAACTCCTGCGGCGCCTGTGCTGCATCTGCATATCCCAGCACGGTACCGAGCACCTGGCGTCAAACAAAAAGTAGCCATTAGAGAGAGAGGAAGTAAGGCTGCCTACTAGCAGATATCTGGAGAAGGCCTTGGTAGGCCGCTCTCTTGCTCGCAGATCCAACATCAGTGCTTCCTCCAGAGCGCAACACAGCAGATGAAACCGTTAAAGCCCAGCAAAAGGCAGAAGATACATGCCATCTACTGACAAGAGAGATAGACGCACCTTCAAGCCCATCACGGCAGCTTTTGCAGCCGACATCAGCACAAGCGCAGCCGCTCCATCGGTGATCGGCGATGCATTGCCGGCCGTCACAGTGCCCTTGCCGCTCGGCAGAGGGAACGCTGGCCGCAGATGCCGCAGCCGCGCAGCGTCCAGCTTTCCCGGAGCTTCGTCCTCCGTCACCATCGTTGACGGCCGGCCCCTCTTGCCCACCACCTCTATGTGTATTACCTCCTGCAACAGCAAGATTCTCACTTACCTGCAGACTCCTCTCAGATGCATGATAGGTGATCACGCACTGCCTGAGGCCCACAGCAACAACATGCCTTTGTGCATACAAGCTAGACATCCCTTCCGTACACTGTAATTTGTTGTCCAGGATAGTCCTCACTACAATTGAGCTGGCAGCTATCAATGGGGATATGTGCAGCAACGCACCGACTCTGTATAGCCGCGCTCCCGGGCTGCTCTAGCACGGTCATGACTCGCAAGCGCATGGGTGTCTTGTTCCTCTCGGAAGATGCCATACTTTGCCGCGCAGGCCTCCGCACACTCTCCCATATGGACGTCGCTGTAGGGGTCCCAGAGCCCATCAGAGATCATGCCATCTGTCAGCTGTCCGTGGCCCATGCGCAGGCCTGATCTGGCGCCCTTCAAGTAATATGGAACATTGCTCATGCTCTCCATGCCTCCCGCCACTACAATCTCATTGGCTCCTGCATCCGACAATCCAGTAGTGTCATTGCTGCAAGTCTGGTGCAGGAGGTATTTCTGCCCATGTCCTGACCCTCAATCCTCATAAGACTGAGTGCCCCCAGGACGAGCCAGGCCTGTCTTTGCATCCTGCCTTTCCTACCAGATGCTCTGATGATTAGCAGGTCAAGCTGGCACCTAAGCCAGCTGGATCACAAAGTAGTTGCAGAAGCAGATCGGGTCAAGGAGAGTCTGAGAAGTGTACAATGCAAGCTGACGGGGTAATTGCTGCCAAGCATTCGCAGTGATTGATGGGATGGGTTATCACCTGTCTGGATGCTCTGAGCTGCTAGCATGACCGCTTTCATGCCGGACGCACACACCTTGTTCACAGTTGTGCATATTACAGAATGAGGTAGCCCCGCCCCAAGAGCCGCTTGCCTTGCAGGCGCCTGGTTTGCCAGGCACAGCGTGCTCATTTCTCACAGTGAGCAAAGGCGCCACTTGGAACCTCAATAGTGATATGTGCGCAATGGCAGCAATTTTAACTGGTCTCTGCTGGGGAATCGGGGAGGCACACCTGTCCAAGCCCTGCACTGAGCACGTTCCCCATGAACACCTCCTGGACCTGGCCTGGCTCCAGCGATATTCTTTCCAAAGCCCCTGCAATGCAGGCACCACTCAAGATAACACTAACACCATTGCAGCATGGACAACAGCGCCCAATGGTAAACCAGGTGGGCAAGTCACATTGCTAGTAAATTGTCTACGTTTAGCGGGAGGCATCAGAACACCTTGTATGGCGAAGGACCCCAGCTGCGTGGCAGATAAGGAGGAGAGTGAGCCTTGCAGACTGCCAAAGGGTGTGCGCACTGCGCTCACGATCACTGGGGTGCGGTCTTTCTCTGTGCACAGCACAAAACAGAATGAAACCTTCAAGGCACTTCAGCTTTCGCAAGCCACGTCAGTCGCGAACAAATTATCCTGCTGCCAAGGATATCTGGAGCCATAGGGTTGGTTTCATTTGTACGATGCGGAGTGAAAAAGGGTTGTTCATGAATCAATAGGTCCCTACCTCCCATTGCGTGCATGCTTACCGTCGTCACGATGCTCCTGTGCGATTGAAAATCAACAAGTGCCAATAAATCCGATATCTTCTCCAGGCTATTTACTGTCCACCTCAGCTGATGTGATGGGAGAAGTCGCATTGGTATCGTCTGAGAATTCTTCTAAAGCAATCTGAGATGCCTTGCGATCAACGAGGTATGTACGTAGTAACAGTTTAACTTGGATTTTGCGGCAAGTCTCAAGAGATACAATACAATTTGACAGGGGAAGACAAAGGTGATTCTTGGACTGCTGAGTCAGGGTGCCCGTAAATTACACGCGCGTGTAATTTACGTAGTTCCCTGCGCGCAGGGAACTACGGATCAGGACATTTGGCTCCAAATGCACACAATCGACTCACATGAGGAACTAGATCGGCTGTGAAATCGTCAATTATATCTTGTCACATTCAAAGGTTCTACCAGTTTTGCTACTTGTGTCTGCTTCTCGTAGCTTCTTGGGCGGCTTTTACTTATTTAGCCCATTTCGATCGCTTACCAGTACACCAAAAGTTGTTACAGCCTGACATTCTGACACGATGTAATCAAAACGATTTCGATGTTCATCTAAGATCGTTCATCTGATCCATAGCCAGCTTAGGGAAGGCATGCCGTGAGCAATTAGGCCTTTAAAGGGTTTCCCAGAACGGATGATGCTTGCCTGAATGGTCGTATAAGATCGAAATAACAGCATGTACGATTTTGCGCTGCGACACAGGCTGCTGCGCCAGTTTCTGGGCACATCGTGCAATCTGGTCGCTCAGTGCTTTTGCTCGCCTAGGTCTCGGACATCACTCATTCAATGGGCCGAAGGGTCAGCCATTGGAAACTTTAAAGCACAGACAATGGTCCGAGATTACCGTCCAGCTAGTGCCGCGCTGATCGAGTATATCAATGCTGGGATCCTGACAGGCAGTTACGCCCACCCATCTGATCACAGGGGCCAAAGCTTGCCCAGTGACAGGAGCAAGTTCTGTACTGTCCCTGCAAGGCACCAGCAGCACCAGCAGGAGCGCAATGCTGACATCATTGCACACCTGAAGAGGCCCCAGCGGGCGCAGAACCTGGAGGAAGCGCAGCGGCTGAACAGCATGCACGAGTGGCCGGTGCGTCATGCATTCTCCTGCTCTCAGCATCACTCACTGGCATAAGCATTTCTTGGGCTTGTTGACCACGGCTCTTGCAGGACTGTCCTCCTGCATGCATGTGTTGTCCCTCACAACCTCCAGTGTCTGCCTTGGGCTTGCCAGGGCAATAGCGAGCCACGCATGCCTTCTCTGATCTACCTTTTTCGACAGTACCTCAAGAGCCACCTTCTTGTCGAGGGGCCGCTAAGGAGCTGATTGCTGACCAAGCCAACAAGTGTCAATGAACAGCATGGGACACTGTGCATGTGAATATCGGTTTGTCATTTGGATCATCCAGGTGAAATGCAGGCCCCAGTTAGTGAAAACATTGAGTACCAGCTTGGCCCAGGCATTTCAGCATCAATCGGAACCAGTAGAGTGATCCCCTCATGCGCGCAGGTGATAGCATTCTGGCCGGACGGTAGCGTGGAGCAGGCGGTGCAGACGTCTGAGACGCTAGGATTGGCGCCGCGGGACGTGTCGCTGTTCGCTCCGCGGCCGGCGGGGCTGTCCAGTCAGCGCGCCACCATCACTCCGCGCGAGGACGCTCTGCTTGTTCGCACCGAGATCGCCGCTGCCATCGTCAAGCGCGACGCGGCCTACGTCTTCCCCTGTCGGTGCGCGCCCCTGCACACACTATTTACCTCTGCAGTTCCGTGAAAAGGTTATGTCAGGTTTCTTTTGGGCTGCTCTTATGCCATATCAAGCGCTGGGTGCTCCCGCTGCGCACCTGCCGCTAGGAGATGATGGACTCAAACTATGACTGGGCACCTGTGATGCAACGTGGTGGCTACATGTATTAGTGGCGCCCTGCGTCCGCTCAGCTTGCTTGGCCAACGCCGGCTAGAGAAAAATAAAGCCGGCCTTGCCCTTTTTTGTCAAGGAAGCTTCTTCAAGGTGCATGTATGCTGGCGCGCGCAGGCGGGACCGCGACACGGCGCGCTTGGCGCAGGCAGTGTTGGACCACGTGGCTGAGGCGTCGCCGCTGCCCTTCGAGCTGCGCGTGCTGGAGGCGCTTCTGGACGAGACGGCGCGCCAATTCGAGCGGCGGCACCGGCGGCTGGAGCTGCTGAGCGTGTCCATCGAGGAGGACATCTCCAAGAACCTGCGCAACATCGGCTCTGACCTGCAGCGCCTGCTGCCCATCCAGCGGTGGGGACCTCTCCATGCGACAAACCACGTCTTTGGTGTCCGCCTTATACTTCATAGGGATGTTCAAATTATTTTCCATAAATTTCAGCAGGAGCACCTGCCAAGGGAATCGACACCTCAAGAATGAGTCAACATGCATGGATGCTATGCAGCTGGATGCAACCAATCAGCAGGGAACCTGTCATTGTTCCAAGCCCATTTCTGCTGCATGACAATAAAAATTGCCGTTGCAGCTCAGAAGAGCTACTTCAACACTGCATCAATGTGCTTTCATTTAGACTGTTGACCAGTGCCGCACTTACGGTCTTGCAGGGCGCTTACAGAGATGTAGCAGGGGGAACAGAGCCTCACAGTCTAGGACTCAGCATTAGTAATATGTGCACGAGCTCAGTCAGCCAATTCATTGCTTGCAGGACGCTGACAGAGATACAGCATGATGAAGCAAATCTCACTCTGTGAGATTTAGCATCAGTGATAATGATGTAATCTCAGTCATCCCGGTTGTCTTGCAGGGCGCTGACGGAGATGCAGCACGACGTGAACCAGATCTCACAGTCCAATTTTTAGCATTAGTAATATATAAATAAGCTTATTCATCCTGCAGGGCGCTGACGGAGATACAGCACGATGTGAAGGAGGTGCGCGAGGCGATCCAAGAGGTGGTGGACAACGACAAGGCGCTGGCGGCAATCTGCCTGAGTGATGCCCCGGAAGAATATGAGCCGGGGATGGCGGCGGGGGGCCGGCAGACGCCGAGCATGCGGCTGGCAGCCGCGCTCCTGGGAAGCTACGAGCGCCAGATCCAGTCCGTGGAGGGCTCCCTCAGGGTGAGTTGCTCTGCCTGCTGCATTGCGTGTTGCTCCCTATCAGGTGCTTGCATTGTAATGATCTTGGGGTTGAGCTTAATCTTGACCTAAAACAAATTATATAGGCGTTTTCGCTGGGAGCTGCACTCCTCCTGGCCAGTCACAACCTGCGTCAGTTGCGCCGAAGGCAGTTCTAGACACTGTGCAAGTGCCTAGCGCTGCCTCAAACACCAGTGTTGCAGGTCTGGCAGCAGAAATATAGTGTTGACTCGCAGTCGAGACCAAGTCAAGGCAAGACTCCCAGGCTGCTAGGGGTGCTGGGAAAGGGACATCCGGGTGGGGCCTGTGTTGGGGCCATGGTGCAGGGCATTGCCCTCACATCATGCACTACTGCTTGCAGGGCCCTGCCGTCGATCGGCAGCAACAGCACAACCTTGCTCAGACAGTCAAACAGTGTCCCTTCTCAGAAAGATGTTCATGTAGTAATCCAGTGGACCCTAAGGTGCCAGCTTGACCTGTATCTGCCCGTTACCCCTGTACATCATCATTCTTATTATTACTAATATTATTGTTATTATTATTATTATTATTCCACGTTTTCCAGTCCTTAAGGACGAGGTCCCCCTGTAAATACCCCACAGGAGATGGCGGAGAACCTGGAGGTGTTCCGGGAGGTCTGGAGCATGCACCTGAGCGCGACGCGCAACCGCATCATCCGCATCAACCTAGTTGTGACCGTGGCCGCATTCGCGCTCTCCATCTGCATCGTGCCCGCCTCCTTCTTCGGCATGAACCTCCCCCACGGCCTCGAGGTGCGCCCGACATTGAAGGATGGCACTGTGACAAAGTGTGGGCTGCACAGCTCGGAAGAAGTGAAAGAGGTGCTCAGAGACCGATCAGCACTGGTTTCTAGAAGGCTCACATGCACTGTCAATATGCACCTGGTGTGCGTTCTGGTGGAAGACTTGGGCAGTCCATTGGCTCGTGCACTGTCTGTCCGGTGACTAGCCTCGAAGAATTGCCCAGAGGAGGTGTCAAGCGGAAAGACACATTTGAGATTATTGGCCATCTGGCGCAGGACGACCCGGCGGTGTTCTGGCCGATAGTGGCGGTGTCGAGCGCGGCGTCGGTGGCGATGTTTGGCGCGGTGTACGGCTACTGGCGTTTCTGGCCCAACCGGCGCCACGAGAAGCGCGTGCTGGATCTCAAGGCACTGCGCGATCTGCTGCTGTACCACGTGGACGACCTCGAAGATATCATGGCCGCCCTCAAGTCCCGCCACGACTCAGACCTCCGTGCGCGCCTTGGTCGTCTTCTAAAATGTTTTTTTGTATCTTACTTCGTCATGTTCAGCGTGAGCGGCTGCAGAACAGGCCCCGGTGCAATCGGGAAGTGGTTGGTGATCCGTATAGCTTTTGGGGATGCTCTGGTGAGGGCCAGGCGGCCAGAAACCTGCAGTGCTCTGGCGGAGTACGCATGTCAGGTGTGGCATATGCCGGTATGATGTTGGCAGTCGTAAGGACCATGTATATGTACCCCTGCATGACGAGGCTGGTTGAATGGTGATGCAGAGTCCTCCAGCGAGACAGGCATCGACCAGCAGGAGTTTGCCACCCTCGTCCGCCAGGTCATCAAAAACCGCGAGGTAAGCCGCACCTCTGATGAACCCCGCAGGGAGCAGCCTTCCAAGTCCCCACATGCAGGCTCTCCTGTCATGGTGCACACTTCGCAAGGACACTCCTAAAAAAGCCTCCATGATGCACTCTGAGATTAAGAAGGGTTCCATGGGGCTGTAGAAAAGTCCTTCAAGATATGTAGGTCAAACACACTTAGTCCTCACAATGCTGAATGAAGTGTATCCTCAAAATGTTGATTGACGTGCTTTAAACCGTTTGTTCTCAGAGTGTTATATGAGATGTGCACAGTCATCGCATGCATGTGGTGTGCAGGTGCGGAGGGACGAGCTGGATCTGCTGTACAGGGTGTTTGACACCAATAGGAATGGCTTTCTGGAGTTGGGCGAGGTGGTCAAGCACCAGGAGCACTTGGACAAGTCCTATGCCACAGACCAGGCCATCGCCCGCGCGGCCACAGCATTATTTTGAACTGTTTTCTGTACATTACTTTAGTCACACATTTATACAGTCATTGCTTGCACTTCCTCGTATTGCTTGCACTCTCCCTGATTACATCGAGTGCTTGTCTCAACATTTATGTACTTTACAATCGTGCGGTCTCCACCATACTTATCAGTACACTCTGCCAAGCTATGCTGATTAGTAATCATTGTAATAATCATTTTACTAAATTGCCATCCTGTAGTGTACATGTGCTGCTTTTACAACAGCAACTGGCCTTCATAGAATGCAATGGAACAAGCAGCTGCAAGGCTATCCTCCTTCTCCTTCGCAGTCTTGCAGACTCACGCTCTGCAGCTTCTGCTCAGCCAGCTTTTCACGCAGACGCCAGGCAACGTCAATCTCTATGTTTAGGCGCTCCTGTAGGCAGTGCATCTCCCGCAGGTCCGACAGCCGTAACCGCTCAAGTGCCAGAACTCTGCGCAACACAGACCACACCGCGCATCAGCTTTGCTGGCACAGCGCTCAGAGAATCTGCAGAGAGTTTGTTCCCCAAGAGGAGCATGAGAGATTGCCATGTCAGATCCTGGTCATCTCAGGGCTCCTGCTGCGAAGGAGACTTGCATCCCTACTTCAAGACCAGGTGTTTGGGAAGCATTGCACCCACACAGCCGGCCAAACACATGGCCACCAACTGACCTGTTGCACAAGCTTCAAAATAAGAGGACTCAGCCTTTGTGAAGAAGCTGAGGCTGCAAGGAGTCCTTGCTCAGAAAGGTCTCACCTCCTCATCTCCAGCTCCAGCTTTTCCAGGTGCCCCTGCTCACTTCGGATGGCCCTGGCAACCTCCTCCCATGCAGCAGACTCAACCTTGTCCGCTTTCACCCCTCCGCCCGGCTGCTCCGCACCCTCTCTTAAGCCTGTGCACCCAATTACACCGATGCTCACCTTGAGTCTCTGGGGCCCATTCATCAAGCATTGAATTCCTCATGCTGCCCGCAAGCCGTGCCTTGCCTTTCAAAACCAGGGATGAAAGGCAAACGGCCCTGCACAGCCATGGCAACCCAATCCATAGAGAGGTCTGGCTCGCCAAGGGATACATGCTTTCCCCAATAAGTGTCCCACAAGCATCACGACTTTGGCAGGGCCCCAGGTCTGAGCCCAGGGCTGGTGTGTGCTGTGCACCTGTCAAGGCTTGCGTGCTGCGCTGCAAGGCGTGCGCGAGGTTGAGCTTCTCGTGCACGAGTGTCGCCTTGGACGCCTGCAGCTGCTCTGCCAGCTCCCCAGCCGCCACAACCTCTGCGCGCAGCCGCTGCACCTGCTCACACCACACACAAAATCACTTTGAAGCTCTAGAACCCCTCCACCCTCTTTTGAAAGTGTAAGCTTGCAATGCCCGGCGCAATGCCCACACTCGCTAGTGACACTCCCCATGACAGAGGATGATCCAATTACTTTCCAATTACTTGGTAAAGTCCTGGCTTTGATCCTGACGTCCGGTAAATGGTTTGTTTTAAGGATGATGCCATGGACACTCCCAAGGTAAATCACAACAAATATGGTGGGAGGGCATATGGAACCTGCCGTGCCCTGCCATGCCAAGCCTCCCCTGCCTGATGACCTCGAGACAGAACTGAGCATCTGCCGAGTGATGCACGGCACCAGTTTTAGAGGCCTCTGTCCCCAATTAATTTCAGGGGTTCATGCTGCGATTGGGACATACCCAGGTGACGGCCTGCTGCGCGTGGCTTCTGGCGCAGCGCTCGTTCTCCTTCTCGACAACTGCCGCCTCGGCCTGCGCCTCGGCCGCCTGCTCCAGCCGTTCTGCCTTGCGCTTCCAGTGCGCCACCTGATCAGCCACCATCACACATCCTTGACACGCATGCACCCACGTGTGTGCTGAGCTGTGTAGAAGAACGGATGAGAGAGTGGTATGCAATGGAGGGAGCACCTGATGCTGGGCGCTGGAGAGTGCGGTCTTGGCCAGCTGCACCTTACCCAGCATGCCCGACAGCTCCCCCTGCAGCAGCTGCATCTCGGCCCTGTCCCGCGCAGCTGCCTCCCTCTCACTGGGCCCCAACTCGCCTGCCACGCACGCACTATGTTTCTCATCACCTCAATACTTGGTGAATGGCACTTTCATATTGTAAAGAAAGTGTCATCATCATGGCACACTGTTTCTGCCAAAAGGCAAGCAGCACTTCCCTACTTATGGGGGGAGGAATTTCTCATAGGTGCCTGGGCATTTGTAATCGCTCTTGATATTGAACTATGCTGAAAAGAAGCAGAGCAGAGAGCGGCGCACCATGAGCTATTCTCCTGTTCTGTGCAAGCGCTGCTTCTGCGTCGGCCAGTGCATGCTCCAAGGAGGTGATCCTCTCTCGCAGCTGCTGCCGCTCTGCATCGCTCCTCTCGTGCTGCTGCCTCATCTCCCTGCGCAATAGATCATCTCCCTTGATGATACTGCCCCCACGCACACCCCATAAGTATCCACCATTGCCTTGCAGAGCAGCGTGGACCATCTTGCATGCATCCTGCCTGGCATCAAGCCATCTACATGATTTTTATCCTTCAATTCCTTTAGAAAAACAAGGGGCCTATATAGTGGAAAACCATAGTCCTCTTGACGATAGATTCAGGCAAGGCATTCTGCGACAAACCTTACGTCCTGCGCCGCGCAGTCGCTGCCAGCCACAGTGGCCTGCAGCTCAGCCTCAGTCAGCCTCAGCCGCTGCCGCAGATCTGCCGCCTCTGCTTGCGCAACCTTCGCTGCTTCCGCCTGCCCATCCACCTCTTCCTGCTTGACACACCATCATTCACTGCTCCAGCAAAATCCCTGAGAGGGCTTGTGGATTGATAGAAAGTGCCATCTGCAGATATTCAGGTGGTCTTTTTAGCCAAGGCATATTGTACCAGCTGGCAAGGTTTCATGAAGATGGCATGTGTGCACCTTCATACCGATGACAGCCTCCTCCAGCTCGTCTCTCTGCCTCTCCAGCCATTGCACCTGCTCCATCCGCCTCTTTGCATGGCTCTGCAGCCTGTGCACACACCAACACCAGCACCTCATTACTGGAATGCACTCAGTGCAGCACAATCGGGACAAGGTGACGCCTCTTAAGGCTTGCGGACCACGTCAGGGCTGCAGACGGCTCGGCATATGACTCAAGTTTAGCAATATCTGGGCCTGAAGGAAGTGCAATGATTGTGAGGCTCACTTGTGTCTCTCGGCTGTGAGCTGCTCCACTTGCCGCTCCAGATCTCGAGCCCTGCTGCGCTCCTGCTCGGCCTTATGGGAGGCCTCCTGCTTGGCTCTTTGCATGGCCAGGATCCGGCCCTCATACTTCTGCTGTTCGACCTGTACATGACAGCCAGCCTTTACTTTCTTTGGCTGTTCTGTTGGCTAGGGCAGTGATCATGTCTGCACGTAGGCTGAAGATTGTTTGGCCTGAGCTGAGCAACTACCTGTAAGCCTTCCAGGACACTGGCAAGGAACCCGTTCTCTTCCTTGAACGTATGAAGCTTTTGTACCAACTGCAACAACAGGGATAATTAATGCTTTGGGCTGATGTTGCATGTTTTGGAACTTATGCACCAGGTACTATATTGGCCACCGTTATTTTGCAAGTATTAACGAGAGAGCTTCTTCGGTTAGGTGCAATCAGAAATGTGACAGTAATGACATTATAAGTACCTCTGTAAACGTATCTTTCTTATAGCTCGACGCCCTGCTTGGCAAAGTCTGGACCTTCACAGGACCCATTCTCTTTAGCTAAAGGGCGTCACAATCCATGGACATCCCTGATGTCAACCAGCATGGTCTCTTATCTACGTGCTCGTGTCTGCGATACTCTGGCACTTTTTGGTCCTTATTTACTCCATCTTGTTCTGTACAGAGCCAAAGGAAGATATGCTCGGGCCCTAAAACTATCACAGCGCTGAGAAGGAGTCAAACAAGGATCTTGAGTCTACCACAGCATAGATCGATGTGCTTGAATGCTCGGATGATCGCGAATGCACAGGAGTCCACAGGTTTGACAGCCAGATGGTTCGAAGGTGGACCATCTGCCAAGTTTGGCTCCAAGGGTATATAAGATAAATGTGAGGACTTTGCGGTGTCGAGACGAAAGGTGCAGAAGAGTCGCCCCCGTCCAGGTCAAAGGGTCACCGTCGTCACCGACCCATATGGACCCATGTGGCCGCGCTGATCTCTCAACTCGCAACTCCAGCCGTTCACAAACCCGCAGAGCCCACTCCGAGCAGATAAACGCATTGTCCGCACATCTGAGTTGGGTCATCCGCCGCTCGGGACAGCAGGCATCGGCTGTACATTGCAGCGCACAGGCTTCCCAAGATGGCGTCTTTGCTCCTCCGCGTTGTTCTTTGCGTAGCGCTCGCCACCGCCGTTTCCTGCGCACCAATCAGTGAGTTTGGCACACAAGGGTCTTTCACATGTCCTTCAGATTCAGATGTCGATGGACTGGACGGTTGCTCGCACTTGACAAAGATGCGAGCTGTGGTTAGGTCTTTTGTTGGTTTCTTTTATGCTTGAGGTAAGAGGAAGGCATTGATCACATCGGCATCTTGAACTTTCCTTTTATCTTCATTGAAGCAGAGGCATGTGGATTATTCCCCATTCACTAGGTGTTGGCACTAACCTTTTGCATTCCCAGAACCCTCACTTTGTGATATTTTGTTTTGGGCGCACCTCTTTTGCTGCATGACATGCAGTGCTTGTTTTGGAGGAATATTATCTAGATGTAACGTTCTATAAATCCATCCTATCGCTTCTTGGCGGACATCCCTAGATGTCGTCTCGAACGCGTCGGCCCTGCCTTTGCGTGCAGGCCCGACCTTAATTACCCCCCCAAGTAGCCCAAATAGAGAACTCCATAGCTTTCCTAACGTTTATACTTGTGCTTTGTGATGATCTATTGATGGAAGTAGTGGTGGTCCTTGCCCTGCTAGAAAGTCAGAGTGTCATCCATCCTTGGGCTGTGCAGGTCTTCACTTTAACGACCATGCACAGCCTGTCAAGGCAATTTTTGAATTACCCACAATAAGTTTTCTGTCTTGCATCCCTGGCTGGCATCAGCCAGCCTTGACCTTCCACTTACTGGCAGGACCAAGCTGGATCAGACCTCATCTGCTGTGCACGCCACTTATCCGACTGACCAGAGCTTTTCTGTGCTGCGCGCAGAGCTGGCGTCCCTGCCCAAGAACATCACCGTGAAGGTGACTGGGTTTGAGGAGCATGGAGAGATGATGAAGGCTGGGCCCCCTTGCATGGACCAGACCTTTGGCCACTGCCCCTCAGTCCAGGTGCACCCCATACCACAGCTTCACAGTCTCACAATCTTTAGCTCACATGTTACGTATGAAAGTCACTCTCTCTCTCTCTCTCACTCGCCAAATATGCAGTGACTCTTGCTCAGAGTGGTTGCTCGGTGCGCCCATATGTAATGCAAAGAGTTGTGAAAGTGCAGAGTCTGCACTGCAGACCGCAGACAGAGTGTGGGGAGCTTGAACATGTGCCAATGCCCTGCGTGTATGCTCTATGGCCTTTGGCTTTGGTTTGCCGACGTGTAATAGTATTAATAATAAGAGCATGTTGATGCTGCTGCAGGCTGAGGAGGGAGTAGTCATGGTCTCCTACAGCGTTCCAGACTTCCTGCAGAAGCCCAACGCGACCGTGTCCATCGTGGCATGCTTCAGCACCTTCTCGCAGTATGACCGCGCCTGGAGGAAGGGCAACCCCCTCAACCTTGCGGTGAGTCATCCCTTCCCTCCGCATTCTTATTGCATTGACTATATCGCAGCTCAGCACCCTGCCCTAACCGCCCATGAGGTTCAGTAGGCAGTCCTCTTCACAGCGCAGCAAGCCATGCACACCTGGTCATGGGCTGCGTGCTCTCCTGCAGAGCTGTGAGACTGACAGCCCTGCACCCGTGGCAGAAGATGGCTGCGCCGCAGCGTGCTCTGCCTGATCTCCACAGCTTATTCAGCGGATGCAAGAGCCCAGTTCTGACAAGTGTGTGGGGGCCGTATCGCAACAGGCGGCCAAGGATTGCCAAAACGTGGCCAAGAAGGGCCTGACAGCGTTCTCCGGCAATGTGACCTTCACCCCGAGCGAAAAGGTGCCCCACTCGACAATGTACATGCGCGCCTACCTCAAGTGCCTCCAGCCGGACGGCAGCATGCAGTACTGCGCCTACGGCAACTCCGCCGGCTACTTCGAGGTACGCCCCTTGCCCCTTCAACTTCAGGGGACTCTAAAGTTAGTTTACGAGTCCCCTGTCAACTTTGTAATCTCTGGCCTTTAGTAACCGGATTACCTCCAGGTGGGGCAACCCATTGCATGACATTCAAGTCAGGGATGCTTGAAGACAGTCTTTAGATTCTGCCTGCAATAGGGAAGCTGAAACCACCCCCCTCCACTTTGCCTCGTGCTTAGAAAGTTCCGTCGTCATCAGGTTTTTGAATTTGAGCTTGAACCATGTCCTGAAGCGTGTGGGCTCGTGCACAGGTGCAGAAGGTGAACGACATCCCCATCGGCCTGGAGGTTGCTGTGGGCATCTGCTGCTGCATCTCACCAATCATGCTCGTCATCGCTTACTTCATCGAGAAGAAGAAGAAGCACTGAGCCACCGGCTGACGTGAAGTCCGCCGACAGCTTGAATCACCACCCTAGCTTCGGGTCGATACTTGCTGTGGATAAGAATGCAATCACGTGCAAGACAGTGCCGATGCGTGGCCCTGCCCACTGATACCCCAGCCGGCTGGGGTGTGCCAGGGTGGGCCTGACAGGAGGCACGCTGACTGTAACATATGATGAATTTGTTGGAGTTTGCGCTGCTTAGTGCGGCTGCAGTGGGACACTCGCGCATCTGTCTGTGTTGTGTCAGCGATGTGCCAGAGATGCTGCAGTGTGGGGGTTGCTGCTTCTATAGGTGACAAATGAAATAAGGTGCCATTTACAGTAGTTGCCCCAAGCGGAAGTCGTTTGGGGAATTTATTAGCCCATCAGAAAGACCCTAATTGACCCGCGGTGCTGGCAAAAATATTTAGCACAATGCAATACTGCAATTGCGCCAGCTTGCACAGCTGCCATGTTGGGGTGGGTAAGCCGGGCAGTGTATCTATTTTCTGGTGTCATTCTTAGTTTTGGGATCTGTACACCTGACATTGACAGCCTGGTGCTTGTATAGGTTGGGTGATGCCAAGAAACTGCATGACCAGTGCAGCTTGAAGTATATCTTGTCTCCCAGTTGTCCTGTAGTCCCATGGTAGTTAAGGAGTTAAAAAGGTTGGGGCTCATTTTAAATCATGGATGAGGCCTCTGACCAAGATTGGGTGGGCCAATGGATGTCTACGTCTAGTCGTGGGTCTTAAAAGTGAGTTATCAATTATCTCTGCTTGGCTTTCAGCCCAACTGTAATCTTGAATAACATACTGTTGTTGACCACTACACCAGGGCCAGGGCATCCTCATGCATGCAGCCTTGCGCAAGAATTCAACACGCATGCAGCCTGTGTACACACGGGCCCTTGAAGGGGCCCATAAGCCCGGCCTTCTCCTTAATCGATATCGGTGGGCTTTGTTTACAGGTGCATGACAGACACCGGATCCCGTACAAGCGTTCTTCACCTAAGTACAAGCTGTATGATACAGCTAATAGAGACACCAAACACCATAAAACTGTTCTATAAGAATTTCTGTACACTCAGTACTTCATTAAACTAACATCTCGCAAGCCTTGTCCAAGCACAGTGTGTACAGCAGTACATGTAGGCATCAGTGGTCTCGAGACTGCCCGACCACTGATAAGCTCTGTAGTGGTTGCCCCCTGATCATGTCATGGTCTGGGGGCAACAGCTACTGTAAAAACAGCACTTCACAAGAAAGCCTAGCTCGAGTATTTGACTCTGCAACACTCTGCAAACTAGCTTACCGGTGTACGCTGCCTACCAAGCGCATCGACGCTTGAATCACTGTCACATTTGTGTCAGAATGGAGGTCATTCCAGATCAGCTACCATGTAATAGCGGAGACCTTGCAGCAGAACAAGGCTGCATGCCAAAAATGAGTGTCATTCCTCAGCAGCGCTCCTCAGTTGCCCTGCATCTTTGTTCGATTACTTAGTTCGTTTACTTTTGAGCTTCTAAGACGTTTGGATGACGGCACCGCAACTGCATAGCTGCGGTATATTTCACTCGACGAGGAGCCCGCAGCTGACAGCTTCCCCTGCACCTTGTTTCTGCCTGCCCGTTTCAGAGTGCCTATATCTACTTCCTATTGGCTACATCAGCCATGTCAAGTCCTCCACTGACATCTAACTTCTGCTCGCTGCACTCTGTGCAGGTGAGACCCTATCGCAGCAGAGCAGTCGCCCCTGATCCTGCAGGGGTCTTCAAAGCTGCTTCTTGTCCTCTGAATTGCTCTAGCCGCCCACTCCCCAGTGTGTCTGTCAGGTCCGTCCACTTCCTCGGCTTCCCTCTGCACAGATACACACGCAACACACATCATGGTGACCTCCTGGAATGCCCATATTGGCGCTGTGCCCCCAGGTAATGCTCTCCAGTAGGAGCAGTAATATCGTTGTCCTGCAATGCCGGACAAGTTCAAGTGCTGACAAACGTGCAGCGCAGACATAATGCAGTCGATCCCATGAGCATCCCTGACTTGAAGTTTCCAACAGCCACCCCCATTAACCAAGGCACGCCAACAAGGGCCCCATATCAAGAGATCAGGGCCACAGCATATTGCATACATTCACAAAGAGGGCACCCCGCACAAGGGAGCAGTCCGGCTCTGAGCCTTACCTGAGGCACACATATCGGCCAGCGCCATTCCAGTGGCAGGACTGGTCGAACGTGCTGCTGCCGCCGCACTCGCGCACGCCATAGCAGGTCGTCTCATGCACAACCATTCGCCCCTCGCTCGCCAAATTCTCCACAAACGCCTTCTCCAAATCCATCTGCACCGTGCCATGCCATGCTGTCAATTTGAAAGATTGCACTCAAGTTCAGGATGAAAGTATCTCTCTCTTAAGCCATATGGTGCTAAATTTGGCGGGCGCTGTTAGCTGCACTGCTAGACATGGGTGGTGCATGGGACCGCTTCAAATTGTAAATCCAAACATGAGATGCAACTTCAGGAGCAGGAGCAGTGGCCAGAAAAGGGAGGCACCTTGTGGGCCTTCCAGGTGTTGTTGTGCCAGTTGAAGCCGAAGAGGTGCAGCACAGCATCGGGCGGGGCGCAGTGCAAAACGCCCTGCAGCCCTGTGCCAGTCCAACTCCAAGTCATGAATGTCAAAACATGGCACAAAAGCAGAAAGACAGCGTATGTCATGCTGAGGCAATACTCTTGCATTGGGTAGGACCTTCCTGCGACGGCGATATCTAACAGTCAACGCCTTAGAATCCACCAATGGCTAAGTCAACATTCCTTGGGCGCCCATGACAATTTCCCAACTGCAGTGGTCAATGTGCATAAGGGGGCAGCCACAAAACTGAAATTCCTCCTCAATCAGCCTGAAACCCTCAATGATCTGCTTCTCTTTAAGTGCCATGAGGCTGACTGGGAGGAGAGTCCATGATCCATCCAATGTTATTTGACAAGCGGAGCGGCACCAACAAAGCCGGTGGAGGGATATCCGCCGGTCACATTCATCTGGCGGTTGTAGGCTGCTGCGAGCGCCTCGTTGGGCATGAGCACTGGGTGTGCCTTCTCCACTGCCGGCACTTTCTTCACCAGTCCGTCGGCGTTCTCCTGCCGCCCTCCCACCAGCCACATCGCCTACAGCAGGATTTTGAGTTTTTATGGTTCATCTCAGTCCGGATCTGAGAAGACTGCTGAATGCGGCTCAACCGGTGAGATGAAATCCTGATCCTCATCAGCACATCCCTTGTCCTTTGGCATAAGATTTGACTGTGACACCCACGGGTTTGATCTTGATGGGAACGTGGTCAGTTTTCCTTCAAAGAAGTAATTAGCATTGTCACTGTGCCTATTGAAATAGCTTTTGACCCCGTCTTATGTATCGCATGCTCACAAAAAAGATGAGACGCTCTTAGGCTCAAAAGCCACAGGCGTGGAGCTAGCCTGCAGAGATTCTTTCAAGAGGGCATGTACCTTCATGAGTTTGACCACGTTGGTGGCCTCGGCCGACTGCATGTTGGTGACGCCCCAGTAGCTGAGCGAGGCTTCTGTGCTGTAGCGGATCACCCACACATCCACCTTCTCCTGAAATCGCCGCCAGTTGTTCATCAGGTTGAACCTGCGGGCACAGGCTTGCATTGATATACAAAGCAGGTCGACAGATCGTGCACAGGCCAGCGTTACTTCAACCAGCAGCAAGATGACGCATTGAAGCTATTTGGCCGTATGCAAAGATGCAAGATTGCCGCACGCATGTCCGTCAGGGCATGCCATGACTTCGCACAATTGGGGTTGCCAGATGAAATCAGCAAGTAGTCAAAAGTCTCTAGTGCCAGGCCTGTCTTCAACACATCCCTGCTATGCATGCTGTAACAGGGTGCCCAACCTAGAGGTCATCTGGTTGCTGATAAACAGAGGAAGACAAGGAGGAGTTTGAATGGGATGGCATGGCGAAGATCTGCTGTTGAGAAATTGAAGGGCGGCCCACCTAACAACAATGTCGGATGCATCAATCTCTGTGCGCTGTGCCTGGTCCAAGGGGCCATTACCCACAAGGGCAATTGTTTTGGAATTGCTGAAGGCAGAACAGAGCGGGTTGTGATCTCTGTCATTTGGCCCAAAGGGCTCGTCCACGGTGGTGTTGAGGCGCGGCACATCTCCCTGAGGGTCCTGCGCATTCAGGGGAAGTGTTAAACCCTGGGTGGTCGTGCCAGGGAATGAAAACCAACCAGCAGTAATCTAGCAGTAGTACTGACACATCTCCATGTGCACAACAGCATCCCCAATGAGTTCTGAGGCAGAGGTGTCTTTTCAGTGTACTAGTATGTACTAGCATGTTCTAACAGCTGGCCTTGGGGCCAAATGTCAAAATTTTCACCAAGTGTTTGTCTCGACAACTCATGCATGCAAAGACTTGGGCAGCGGAGGTTACCTCCAAGACTTTCTGCAGCTCGTCGACCAATTTGTCCATTTCGGATATCTTCGGATCGGCCTTGTCCTTCCCGGGTGCCAAGCTCTGTTCAGGGCTATTCCAAACACCATTCTCCTCTCCCAGTGCCCAACTCTGTCCCTGCATTCACTCAGCTGCTTAAGTGATAGGAGTGTAGCAGCACATATTTCATTGCAAAGAAATGCAGAATGCCCATTGGCACACCCAGGAAAGTACGCTGCTTTGCAGGCTACCATGAAAGCACCTGGTCTGGTGGCGAGCTGATCAAGACAGGTTTCAGACCATCCTCTGCTTCGTCCTCATTTGCAGACACATCAATTGTCACGTCTTTGTGTTGATGCTCACTGACTGGCACGTCTGTGTTCTGATACATGGCTTCGTGGATCTCTTTTCCGCCGGGTTCAGGCGCCTGTGTGGCCTGGGACAATCAATGCACCACAAGTTAGCATGCAGTGACTAAGCAACCAGCAGGCGACAAATGTACAATATACCACTTTTGCATGAAGCCCCCTTGCAGAAGAGTGCTCACCATGCCCAGCAATGAAAGGAGCTGATCCCCGTTGATGGGCGACCAAGTGCGCTCCGGACGGGCCCTCTCAGTGATGCTTTGCCCCTTCAGCAACACAATTGTCATCAGAGTGTTGTCATACTGAATGTCAAATCTGTGTCAGGTTGAGTACAGATTTCAGAATCTGCCTTGTATGCATCAATGCAATAAGACAAGGGGCAGCTTACTACCTGATAGGGGTGCATCCGTGCCATGAGTGCAATTACACCAAGCGCCAGAGCAAAGGCCCCAAAGATCTGAACGTGTGCGAGCTTGAGCGTCCCCGTCCGAGATTGCTGCGTATTGGTCAATACAGCCTCAGTAGCTTGCACCATGTACCCTCCTCGACAAGCTTTGAAATGCTTTTGTGACTGAACTTCTTCGGGTCAGACTTCGGTAGTTCGGATACTGAACAAACTACTTGCTAGGAGTCGTCCTGTCCAGAGAATTTACGCCTAAATTGCCAAGCATATGGCTGACATATTTGAGCTGCCGTTATTCACCTGGTGGTGGCGCAACAATGCATTTCGGGTTGGGGTGGGCATCCTTCCAGATACTGTATGCTTGCTTTAGTATCGTGCCTCAATTATGTCAAAATCCCCTCCACCCAGTGCATTTCGCTCCAGAACACGCCTCTCCCCCAGCTTCTCAACAGGGACGGTCACATCGCCGCAATTGACAAGGGGGGAAATCTAGTCGGGGAACAGTAGTCACTTTTATTACAGCAATGCTTGATGTCATGTATAGGTAGGAATAATACTTATCTCTTGCATTCCCAACATCACCCTCTCCATCCTTTGAGACCCGAATTCTTACGAATCTTGTTGTTCGCAGAATCGATGCAAAGATTGTTGGTATCAAGCTATCTACACTGCAACTGTCCCATCAGGGTACGCAACCCATCTGTTTTGGGCTTTGTTCCGTTGAACGAAACGCCTGACAGTGACGTCGCCCCACGTGGAGCACGCATGCATGCATCGGCAGGAGGGCGTGCCTCTTGAAGAGGCACTCTGCACCCACATGATGGACATCGACATCAAGAGGAGGCGCCCTGTTTCACCTTTCTGATGCGACACATGTGTACAATTGGCATTCATGCAAGCAATGGCCCGAAGAAGGGCTCATTATTGATCATGATACATGTTTAAACTGGTGTACGCTGACAGCAACATGCATTCGGAATGCATGGGCCCATCCAGGATCGATCAGGATCTCTTCTCACTCAAACACCCGAGTTCCTGATCAGACCGCCGCGTTTGCAACATCCGCCCAATTTGATACAGTCTGTAAGAGCCTGGGGCATGCATGTAATACATCTGTGCACTATAGTGGCCTCCACACCCGGGGCCCGGGATCAAAAGCACTTTGTGACATTGATGCAGCTGCCTGCAGTCTCCTAGTGAACATGTACAACTCTCCACAAGTTTGTTGCAAGCAAAGATCACTTAGCCAAGTGTGGCATGCGCGCCCCTTGATTATTTGCCAGCAGTTTGGTGCTGCAGTCAGTCCTGCAGTCCAACACGCCACATCCCAAGGCTACGAGCATGTCCATAAGCAAGCAAGAGCCCGCTACCTCAGCTGTCCGTCTCATTCTGCGCTGTGGGCTTTTGCCCACTGCTCTGACCTTGCGTGCTCCGCTTCTTTTGCTCCTCCTTGCCTCTGCTGGGCTTTCCCCCAAGCCCAAAGAGACTGCTCACCAGCTTCACAGCTCCCACGAGGCCTGCGCTTAAAGCTGATCCTGCAGAGCAGCAACATGAGACCCTTCAGGATGAGAACGAACCCAGCATACTACAGGATAGTCCAAGGCCATGACATGTGGTATGGCCATGGAGCATGTCGGTGATGCCTGGAGATTTTGTCTTGTTGGAACTGGCTAAGTGTGAAAGGCAGACACCGTATTCCCAACCATATAAGCCATCCCTTTACAATAAGTGCATATTAAACACAGAAACCGCATACACAGCAGGCACTAGTCCTTGCTAACCTGCATCGAAGGAGGACTTGCGAGCCTGAGGTCTGCTGGCTCTGGACTGCGCCGCGGCTGCTTTGCTCGATGGGAATGGCAGACGCTTGCCACCACTCTGCGCAGGCACTTCTGGGCCACTACCAGTCAGCTGCCCCAAGTCCATATCTGCAGAGTCCATAGGAAACCAACCTCAGCCTAGCTTAATAGAACACACCCCGCTGTCCCACACCAAATGATTGCAAAATCGGTCACTATGTCTTCGAATTTTTCTTCAGCAGCCCTTCTCACTGGACCATGCGGTTTGCAGTGCGTGCTCACCCAGCTTGACTTGGATGGAGCCAGGCACGCGGTTGTGGCCGGCCGGCGCAGTGCCAGAGCCGCCGCTCAGCTTGGCGCGCTCTTCGGCCAGCGCGCGGCTGAGATCGGCCGCCTCGCTGTTGCGCGAGGCCAGGTCAGCCTCCAGCTGAGTCAGCTCCCCTCGTATCGCCTCCAGCTGGCCCTTCAGCTCATCCTGCCAGTCACGCCAGCTCTGCCTCAGCTAATGCCAGATGGCAGAAAGCTTTCAATTGCAAAATGGCACCGGGTTGAGTCACAAAGGGAGCTTGTGCTGCATATGTTTCTGCAAAAAATGAAGCTGTCATTTGGGCTGCGCTCGTGTTATTGCCCGGCACATGCAGTGGTGTGTTGCTGTACATAAGGCCCCAAGAAAAAACAATGCGGTGGCAATGATGGAGCCTTCATCTTGCCAGCGCTCGTGTCACAGCTCGTAACGTGAGGTGGTGTGCCTTAGGGCGACTTAAATTTCGTTTGCACCTTTGCGCTGGCGTTCAGGGTAGCTTTGGGGGCAGCGTCCAGCAGTTTGGCCAGGCGCCCAGAGAGGTTGTCATGCTTCCAGGCCAGCTGCTGCGACTGCAGCTCCACTAGAGCAGCCTGCACACAGCAGTTGCAGAGTTGCTGACATCCTCTAAAATCCATGTCGCATGGACAATCATATCGTCGAATCTTACACGCATTAAGTGCCAAGAGGCAAGGTGCGTCTGCAGCCCGGCTGCATTTGAAGGCTGCCAAGATTCTACCCCTTGTTGGACTCGCCAGATCCAAGCAAGACCCAATCAACCGTGGGC
>JADEYI010000485.1_pt1 | contig 54025 bp, 57 predicted proteins | sample 8542331 | NCBI WGS metagenome assembly JADEYI01 (sample SAMN16510988, study PRJNA670497) | mine drainage metagenome | isolation source: biofilm near Copperflume 1 | place: Germany: Marsberg coppermine Kilianstollen | collected 2018-02 | reverse complement strand
CGCCCGGTCTGCGCAGCGAGCATTGTCTTGGTGCCTACACCGTCGGTAGAGGCCACCAGAACGGGCTGGGCCAGGCCCTTTAGCTTGGAAGCATCGATCATCCCGCCAAAAGCACCGATGCCATGCAGCACCTCGGGGGTGTAGGTTTCTTTGATTTTGGCGGCAGCGGCCCTGAGCGTACCCGCCTTGCGGTCAATGTCCACGCCCGCGTCTTGATATTTCATGCCAACTCCACGCCCATCAGTGTGCTGAGCATTTTTTTGACCACGTCGGGCTTGGCCGTGCCCTTGGTCTCGCGCATCACCTGGCCCAGCAGGGCGTTTGCGGCCTGCAATTTGCCGCCCTTGATTTGCTCCACTACGGCCGGGTTGGCCGCGAGTATCCTCTCGACCACGGGCTTGAGCGAGCCTTCGTCCGCCACCGCCGCCAAGCCGCGTTCTTTCACCAGAACCTCGGGGTCGGCCCCGTCCATGATTTCGGGCAGAAGCTGGCTTACCACGCGGTTGGTGATGTCGCGCCGCTCGAACATCGCAGCTAACTTTGCCAGGTGTTCAGGGGTGAGTCCTGTCTGACCCACCTCGAGCCCTTTCTCGTTCAAATACCCCGAAACATCAGCATTGAGGAGGTTGGCGAGGGTCTGTGGGTTGCCCGAATAGCTCTGCAATGCGCCATCGAAGACTCGAGCCAGCGGCGGGTTGTAGGCCAGAATCTCGGCATCGTACTCGCGCACACCCGCTCCCACGTAGCGGTGATATTTATCGGCGGGCAACTCGGGCATAGCGACTTTGAGACGAGCAATCCAGGCTTCGTCCACCTGCAAAGGCGGCAAATCCGGCTCGGGCAGGTAGCGGTAATCGGACTCGCCCTCCTTGAGGCGCATGACGTAGGTCTTCCCAGCGCCTTCGTCCCAGCCCATGGTGGCTTGCTGGATGGCTCGCCCACTCTTCAAAAGCTCAGCCTGGCGCTTGATTTCGTACTCGAGCGCCCGCGCCACGCTGCGAAAAGAGTTCAGGTTCTTGATTTCAACCTTCGTCCCCAGCGGCTCTCCCGGACGGCGCAGCGAAACGTTGACATCGGCCCGCATCTTGCCCTCCTCGGGGTTAGCATCCGAAACGCCCAGCGTTTGGGCAATCGAGCGAACGTGCGCGAGGAAGGCCCTGGCCTGTTCAGGACTGTGAATATCTGGCTCCGTGACCATCTCGATGAGCGGCGAACCGGCGCGGTTGAGGTCAATCAGGCTGTACTCTCCCCCCGCCGGATGCACCGACTTGCCCGCGTCCTCCTCGAGGTGGACTCGTTTGATGCCCACGCGATTTCCCTCGACCTCGAGGCTCCCGTGCTCGGCAATCGGCAGGTCGTATTGGGAAATCTGGTAGTTCTTGGGCATATCCGGGTAGTAGTAGTTCTTGCGGTGAAACTGCGTCCAGGGCGCTATCCGGCAACCCAGGGCGAGGCCCATCAGGATACCGTAATCCACAGCTCGAGCGTTGATGGTGGGCAGCACGCCAGGCAGGCCCAGGCAGACCGGGCAGTTGTGGGTGTTCGGCCCGTCACCGAAATATTCGGCCTCGCAGCCGCAGAACATTTTGGTTTTGGTTTTGAGGTGCAGGTGGACTTCCAAGCCTATGACGGCTTCGTACTCGGACATACCGCACCATTATAGGCTGAAGGCCAAAGGCTTAAATAAAACAAGGGGTATGCAAAAAGGGTTTCAACCGTGTCGCTAGTCAATTCAACCCAAAAAATCCTTGTCATTCTGAACGCAGCGCCAGCGCAGTGAAGAATCTGATGCACTACAGTCAACTAGAGCGGTTTTCAGAAAGAAAACGGCAGTCCACTCCGCTAGGAAAACCGTACTCAGCTCATTTTTGCCGTCATGAGTAGCGGCCAAAATAGCGGAAACCGCGATAAATTTAGAGTTTCACAGCGCATTAGGTTCTTCGCCAAAGCCTGCCCTGAGCTATGCCGAATACAATCAAAGACGTATTTGGCTGCTCTGAGGAATCATCTTGGGATGCGCCTGGGAGATTTTTCGACAAAGAATGCGCAGCAGAGCTGCACCTCTTGGCTCGGCATGACCCTGGAGTGATTTGGGGGCTCGGCGTTGGTCATTGCTTCTGCTGAACCACCACTGTAACAAAAACGTATACAAATCCCTGACGGGCCTGCTACACTATGAAAGTTGTGCCCACGGGGTTTGCCCGTTGGTAGCTTCCCCGGAGACAAAATGGAACTCAGAAACATCGCTATTATTGCGCACGTAGACCACGGTAAGACCACCCTGGTAGACGCAATGCTCAAGCAAGCCCACGCCCTCAGCCGCCACGACGAGGGCGGTGAGCGCATCATGGATTCCAACGATTTAGAGCGCGAACGCGGTATCACCATCCTCGCCAAGAACACCGCTGTGGAGTGGGCGGGCGTGAAAATCAACATCGTGGACACCCCCGGCCACGCCGATTTTGGTGGCGAGGTCGAGCGGGCCTTGAGCATGGTAGACGGCGTATTGCTGTTGGTGGATGCCGCCGAAGGCCCCATGCCGCAGACCCGCTTCGTGCTGAAGAAGGCCGTCGAGGCTGGGCTCAAGCCCATCGTGGTGATTAACAAAGTAGACAAGAAAGATGCGAGAGCCGACGAGGTTTTGAACGAAACCTTCGACCTGATGGCCGAACTGGGTGCTTCGGAAGAACAGCTTGACTTTCCTTACCTGTACGCCATCGGGCGCGAGGGTTCAGCCTGGCTGGGCGACAACAAAAAAGACAACCTCGAGGACTTATTCAAAGTGATCCTCGAGAGCATCCCCGCCCCTCTCGTGGAGGAAGGGCCGTTTCAGCTCCGCGTGGCCAACCTCGACTACTCCAACTTTCTGGGCAAAATCGCCCTGGGCAAGGTTCACCGGGGGACGGTGCGTAAAAATGAGACGGTTGCCATCGTGGGCGAGCACGAGACCCGCACCCTCAAAGTGATTGCGGTCTTTAGTCACCAGGGATTGCAGCGCCTCGAGGTCGAGACCGTCACTCCCGGCGACATCGTGGCGATTGCGGGCATGGAGGGCGTGGAAATCGGCGACACCATCGCCAGCCGTGAGGCTCCGCAAGCTCTGCCACGCCTAGCCGTAGACGAGCCCACCGTCTCGATTACCGTCACCCCCAACACCTCGCCTTTTGTGGGACGCGAAGGCAAACTCGTGACCAGCCGCCAGATTCGGGAGCGGCTGATGCACGAACTCGAGACCAACGTGGCCCTGCGGGTCATCGAAATCACCCCCGATACCTTCGAGCTACACGGGCGCGGCGAGCTGCACCTGTCGGTTTTGCTGGAAACCATGCGCCGCGAGGGCTTTGAGCTGAGCGTGGGACAACCCAGCGTGCTCTACAAGGAAATAGATGGACAGATTCAGGAGCCTTACGAATATCTGGTGGTAGACGTGCCAGAAACCAAGTTTGGCCCAGTCATGGAAACGCTAGGAACCCGTAAGGCCCAGATGGCTCACATGGAGCAAGAAAACGGGCGCATCCGCGCGGAATTCACTGTTCCAGCGCGGGCTTTGTTCGGCTTCCGCACCAACTTTCTGACCCTCACCGCCGGAGAAGGGGTGATGAGCCACAACTTCAACAGCTACGGGCCGCACGTAGGGAGCCTCGAGACCCGCACTACCGGCAGCGCCGTGGCGATGGAAGCCGGTCAGGCTTACGGCTACAGCCTGTTCCGGCTGCAAGAGCGGGTCAGCTTCTTCATTGACCCCGGAACTGAAGTGTATGTGGGCATGATTGTCGGCGAAACCGCCCGCGATAACGACCTCAACATCAATGTGAACATCAACAAGAAGCTCACCAACGTGCGGGCCTCCGGCAGCGACGAAGCCATCCGGCTGATTCCGCCGCGCAAGTTTACTTTAGAAGAAGCCCTGGAATTCCTCGCGCCCGACGAACTGCTCGAAGTCACACCCAAGAGCCTGCGGCTCAGGAAGCGAGTGCTCGACCCTGCCCAGCGCAAGCGGGCTGAAGTGGTCTAAAAAAGTGTTACTGGAGCGGTTTTTATCATAGACTTCCAGTAGAAGTCGCTGGTAGCGGATAGCCAATAGCTACGTCCGAGACGACCGCTCGAGCTAAGTACCCCCAAATCTGACTAGCGCTATATCCGCAGGTCATGACTTTGTAAAGGCCCGTTTCTGAAGGCGCGAGCGTCAGATTCGGGGAACCCCCTAAAGCGCAAATCTATTGTGGAGATACTTAGTTCTAGACAATTTCGCAAGAGGTATCATTACTGCCCCCACGGGGCGCAGTAATTATGAAACCACGATAACGCAGATTTTAGCTAGGGGAGCGGGAAATCGCTCCCTTTTTCATTGTGGTAAAGCTATCTCTTTCTGGCTGTCAGGCCTCGAGTATTCCTCGAGCCCAGCCTTGGCGTAGGCCAGCTTGGATTTGCCCATGGCACAGACCTTAATACGCATTCTCGCCCCCAGTCTAGCCGAACGTTGTAGACACAAAAATGGCTTCTTTAGTACCCTCGGCAGATGGATTGTGTCCTAGGTTCGCTCGAGCGAGCCATAAGGCATAAATCCCTCAGGTGGACGCGCTATAATCTTGTTACCAGAGGCCCGTATGAAGAGCACCCTACGCGCTCTAATCGCCGTTGTAACTCGGCGCATTCAGCCTTTGACCCAACTTGATCAAGTTGGGTTTTCTGTTTTCCCCGCGCCCACCTTTACCCAAGAGGGCGCGGACACTAGAAGGCTCTTACCCAGAGCCTAGCAGGTCGGGCAAGCTGGCAACCCCAGCCGCCCAGGAGGCAGGCCGATGATTAGCGAAATTAAGGACAAAACCGAGTTTCAAGCATTCACCCCGGAGCCCATCCGGGTTCTATCCGACGAGGGCGAGTGGGTCGCACCGTTCGAGCTAGACCTAGACGAAGCCACCCTAAAACGCTTCTATGCCGAGATGGTCGCGGCCCGGATGCTCGACGAGAAATTCATTATCCTGATTCGCACCGGCAAGACCAGCTTCATCGCGCCCCACGCGGGCCACGAGGCGGCCCACGTGGCCATCGCCAACGCGGTGCAGAAGGGCCACGACTGGCTCTTTCCGTATTACCGCGACGGGGGTTTGTGGCTGGCAATGGGCACACCGCCCAGCGAAATCTTCGGGCAGATGCTGGGTAACGCCGCCGACCCCGCCAAGGGCCGCCAGATGCCCTCGCACCCCGGCTCCAAGCCACTCAATATCTTCACAGCCTGCTCAGCTATCGCCTCGCATATCCCACCTGCCGCCGGTGCAGCCATCAGCATGAAGCTACGAAACACCGGCCAGGTCGTGGTATGCAGCTTTGGCGATGGGGCCACTAGCGAGGGCGACTGGCACGCCGGGGTCAACTTCGCGGCTGTGCAGGGCGCTCCGGCAGTGTTTGTCTGCGAGAACAACCGCTACGCCATCAGTGTAGAGCTGACTCACCAGACCGCTTCCCATACCGTCGCCGACAAGGCCCATTCCTACGGCATCCCCGGCTACCGCGTAGATGGGATGGACGTGCTGGCCAGCTATTACGTACTCAAAGACGTGGTGGAGCGGGCCAGAGCCGTGCACGGTACGGCTCTGGTTGAACTCGAGGTCTACCGCTATGGCCCCCACTCCTCCGCTGACGACGACAGCCGCTACCGCCCCAAAGCCGAGGTCGAGGCCGCCAAGCAGCGTGACCCGATTATCCGCCTCAGGAAGTTCCTCGAGCGCCAGGGCTGGTGGAACGAGACCGCCGAAACCGAACTCCGTGCGGGGATTGCCCATGACCTAAATACCGCCCTCGAGCAAGCCGAAGCGGCGGGCGAGGCTCCCGCCGAGTGGATGTTCGAGGACGTGCTCAGCAGCCGCCCCTGGCATTTGGAAGAGCAGCGCAGGCTGGTGCTGGAGGAGCTTAGGTAAAAAGGGTAAAAGTGGAAAAGGTGAAAAACAAAGACCTTAGCAGTTAACTTTTGACCTTTTCCCTTTTCACCTGCCTTTGGAGGCATGAAATGCCCACACTAACCATGATTGGGGCCATCAACGCGGCCCTCAGCGAAGAAATGAGCCGCGACGAGCGGGTCGTGTTGTTCGGCGAAGATGTCGCCAAGCGCGGCGGGGTGTTTCTTGCCACCGAGGGCTTGCAGCAGAAGTTTGGCCCCGACCGGGTGCTCGACTCGCCCCTCTCCGAAGCCGCGATTATCGGTGCGGCGGTGGGGATGGCTGCCCACGGATTGCGCCCAGTGGCCGAGGTTCAGTTCGCCGATTACGTTTTCCCTGGCATAGACCAGCTCTTCTCCCAGGCCGCCAAGCTGCGCTACCGCAGCGGCGGGCAGTTCACCGCCCCGATGGTGGTGCGAATGCCCACCGGCGGCGGGGTAAAGGGTGGACATCACCACTCGCAAAGCCCGGAGGCCCACTTCGCCCATACCGGGGGGCTAAAGGTGGTGGTGGTCTCCACCCCTTACGACACCAAAGGGCTTTTGAAAAGCGCTATCCGCGACGACGACCCGGTGATTTTCATGGAGCCCAAACGGCTCTACCGCGCGGTGAAGGAAGACGTTCCAGGGGACGATTACCTCATCCCCATCGGCAAGGCGGCGGTGCGCCGGGAAGGTAGGGATATTACCTTGGTCTCTTACGGCGGGAGCATGGTCGAGACGCTGAAAGCCGCCGAGGAGATGGCGGTGGCAGGCATCAACCCCGAAGTCATTGACCTGCGCAGCGTGATGCCCTGGGACAAAGAGGCCGTACTGAACTCAGTCGCCAAGACCGGGCGCTTGCTGATGATTTCCGAGGCTCCGCACACCGCCAGCATCGCCAGCGAGGTCGCGGCGACGGTCTCGGAGGAGCTATTTGACCAGCTTTATGCTCCGGCTATCAGAGTTACCGGCTTCGACATCCCCTACCCCTACGCCCAGGACAAGCTCTACATGCCCACTGTGACGCGAATCCTGAACACGGCGAAGCGGGTGCTGGACTACTAGGGTTAGCATGAAGCTATGAACGAAATCATCTTCATGGTCGAGGAAGCGCCCGAGGGTGGCTATACGGCCTATGCGCTCGGGCCGTCTATCGTCACCGAGGCAGACACCTTGGAGGAGCTGCCCGAGATGGTTCGGGATGCGGTGCGTTGCTATTTTGATGAGGGGGTAGAGCCGAAAATCATCCGGCTGCACTTCGTCCGCGAAGAGGTCATCGCTCTGTGAAGCTCCCTCGAGACCTGAGCGGTCAGGAGCTGGCTAAAGCTCTCACCAGACTCGGTTATGCGCAAACCCGCAGCCATATTCGGCTCACCGCTCAGCTCGGCGGCGAGCATCACGTCACGGTGCCCGACCACAACCCGATGCGTCCCAGAACCTTGGCAAAAATCCTCTCCGAAGTTGCCAAACATCACAAGCTAGGGCGCGACGAACTGCTCGAGCTGCTGTTCAGATAGGAGGCTTATGCCCAAAGAAATCGTCTTACCCGAACTCGCCGAATCCGTGGTGGAAGGCGAAATCCTCAAGTGGCTGGTGGAAGAAGGCCAGCCGCTCAAGAAAGACCAGCCCTTCGTGGAGGTGATGACCGATAAGGTCACGGTGGAGCTACCCAGCCCCTACGAGGGCGTGCTGCTGCAAAAGCTGGTCAAGGAAGGTGACGTGGTGGCCGTCCATGCACCCATCGCCACCATCGCCGAACCCGGCGAGGTCACGGGCACGATTAGCGACAAAAAGCCCGAGCCTACCCCCGCACCCAGCCTTCAGGCCCAGGAGGAGCGCAGCATTGTAGAACCCGGCAACGTCGTCGAGGACGATGGGGCCAACCTCTCGCTGTTCAAGCCGGATGGCAGGCAAGAGCAGGTCAGGAACCCGTTCGCAGCTCGAGCCTCCTCTACTGCCGTCGCCGAGCCCCCCAAAGCTGCAACCAACCCCCACGGGCGCGTCATCGCGGTTCCGGCAGCACGGAAGATGGCTCGAGACCTCGGCCTAGAAATTACCCAAATCCCCGGCAGCGGCCCCAACGGGCGTATCCGGGTGGAAGACGTGAAGGGATTTGCAGAGGGCCAAGGGCAAAGAGCACAAAGCCCAAAACCTTCTCCCACTCAGCCCTCGGCTCTCGGTGCTCTGCCTGCTCCCGTGCAATACAAATCGCCCAAAGGGTACGAGGCCCTCGAGACCCGCATCCCTTTGCGCGGCCTACGCCGGGCCATCGCCAACCAGATGGTGGCCTCGCACCTCTACACCGTGCGTACCCTCAGCGTGGACGAGGCCGACCTGACCGACCTGGTAGCGATGCGCGGCAGGCTCAAGCTCGAGGCCGAGGCCGAGGGCGTAAAACTCAGCTATTTACCTTTTATTTTCAAAGCTTTGGCAATCGCCCTGAAAAAGTTCCCCTCGGTCAACTCCTCGATGGACGAAGCCCGAGGGGAGATCGTGCTAAAGGGTTATTACAACCTTGGCATGGCGGTGGCGACGGAGGCCGGGCTGGTCGTTCCGGTAGTCAAGGATGTGGACAAAAAGTCCATCTTGCACATCGCTCGAGCGATTAACGAGCTTGCCCAGAAAGCCCGAAATAACAAGCTCGCCCCTGAAGACATGACGGGCTCGAGCTTCAGCGTGACCAACATCGGCAGCATTGGGGCACTCTTCAGTTTCCCCATCATCAACGTGCCAGACGCGGCCATTCTGGGGGTTCATAGCATCCAGAAGCGCCCGATGGTCAACGAGAAGGATGAAATCGTCGTTCGGCAGATGATGTACCTCTCGCTCAGCTTCGACCACCGCCTGGTGGACGGGGCCGAGGCCGCGATGTTCTGCAAAGAAGTCATCCGGCTGCTCGAGCAGCCCGACCTGATGCTGCTCGAGGCAGTGTAAGGCTAAACGCCAGACGCAGGGCGCAGAACGCTAAAGACTTATGGAGAGCTACAGCAATCGGTTTGGATTTGAGAACTGGGAGGTTTATCAGCTTGCGATTGACCTCAGGGCGGATGTATACAAGCTGACGGAGAAGTTTCCCAGGTCGGAGCAGTTTGGGCTTACCAACCAGTTCAACCGTGCGGCGGTATCGGTTGCGTTGAATATCGCTGAAGGCAGAGGTAGGGGCACAGATAAGGATTTTGCTAGGTTTCTACATCAGGCCAGAGGTTCTCTGCTCGAGACGGTGAGCGGTTGTCAGATTGCAGTTCGTCTCGGTTTCTTGAGTAGTTCCACTTATGAAGAAATTTCGGCTAAAGCAGGCCAAATCAACGCGAAACTGAACACACTCATTAGCGCCCTGAGCGATGCTTGGGGTCATGCGTCTTGCATTTTGCGTCTAGCGTTTAGCTCATAATAGGTGAGGTATGGCTAACTACGACGTGATTGTCATCGGCACCGGCCCTGGCGGCTACCACGCGGCGATTCGCGCCGCCCAGCTCGGCAAAAAGGTTCTGGCCATTGAGGCCGAGTTCGTGGGGGGGGTCTGTCTGAACATCGGCTGCATCCCCACCAAAGCCCTGCTGCACGCGGCAGAGGAACTAGAAAGCACCCGCCACAGTTCAGACTTTGGCCTCGAGGTAGCGGGGGCCAAGCTCGACTTCAAAAAGCTGGGGGGCTGGCGTGATGGCGTGGTCAAAAAGCTCACCGGGGGCGTGGGCCAATTGTTCAAGGGCAACAAGATAGACCTCAAAATGGGTTTTGCCAAGTTTGTCGGGCCAAAGACCCTCGAGGTGGGTGGGGAGCGCATCGAGGGCAGCACCTTTATCATCGCCACCGGCAGCGAGCCCAACAGCCTGCCGGGTTTCGAGGTAGACCAGAAGGACATTATTGACTCCACCGGAGCGCTACGCATCGAGGACAAGTTTCCCAAACGGATGCTGGGCATTGGCGGGGGGGCCATTGGCCTCGAGTTCGCCCAGGTCTACAAGCGCATGGGGGCCGAGGTCACGGTGATCGAGTTCATGGGTCAGATTTTGCCCGCCGCCGACCCCGAGACCACCAACTTGCTGGGCAAAATCCTGACCAAGCAGGGCATCAACATTCGTACCAGCATCAAAGGGGTAAAGCAGGAGAAGAAGAAAGACGGCATCCACGTGACCCTCGAGGACGTGAAAACCGGCAAACAGGAAGAAATCGTGGTGGACAAGATTTTGGTGGCTACGGGCCGCCGCCCGCGCGGGAAGGGGCTGGGCCTCGAGGCCGCCGGGGTGCGGGTGGACGAGCGCGGCTATGTGCCCACCAACGAGAAGATGGAGACCGGCGTGCCCGGCATCTACGCCATCGGCGACGTGACCCGCCCGCCCCTGCTGGCCCACAAGGCCATGCGAGAGGGCTTGATTGCCGCCGAAAACGCAGCCGGGGGCAACGCAGTGATGGATTACCAGGTGCCCAACGTGGTCTACACCTCGCCGGAGTGGGCTGCCGTGGGCATGACCGAAGAGGAAGCCAGTAAAGCCGGGTACAAGGTCAAGGTGGGTAAGTTTCCGCTTTCGGCCTCAGGCCGGGCCATGACCCTCGATGCCACCGACGGCTTAATAAAGCTGATTGGCGATGCCGAGACCGACCTTTTGCTGGGGGCACACCTGCTCTCGCCCAACGCCTCGGACATGATTGCCGAGCTTGCCCTGGCCCTCGAGATGGGAGCCACCGTAACCGACGTGGGCCTGACGGTTCATGCCCACCCGACCCTGAGCGAAGGGGTTATGGAGGCGGCGGAGCATCTCCACAAGATGGCGATACATATTGCCAATCGCTAAACCAAAGCTTGGGGAATGCCATCAAAACCCAGTGCCAGGGTCAGCCACGCGGGGTATGGCTCTGGCATACATTACCTCACTGCGGTTGATGCTCAAACTGGTCTGGCCATAGGTCAGTGCGAGGCCAACCTGAGGTTGTACTGCCCAAATAAGCGCATTGGCACTGCTAGTAGTTACACTGGTGTCGTTCTTTAGACCTGTATCCACTGGACTGCTACGCGCCGCAAGTTGTAAGTTTCCGACTAGATCGGTATTGGCAGTATCTACAGAATCTGCTACAACTCCCACACTGGGAGCGGAAAGGGCCGTCCAGTTGGTAATGGGCGTAGTATTGGTCGGCCAGGAAACCCAGCGATAGCGATACTCCACTAGCACCTGTCCGGTAGTGTTGGATACGTTGCCCAGTTTGGCAGCGTAAGGGGCTCGAGGCTCTACGCGATAAATAAAACCACAATAGTAGGTTTTATACGCAGCATTACCTGCAAGATTATTATCATTGCAATAAGGGCTTTCCCAGGGAACCAACACCACTAAACCGCTCGAGGTGTTCACGCTAAAACCAGACAGGGTGATGGTTTGCCCGGCAGGATAGATATACGCCGACTGCGAGACAATCTCGGTCATCCGTAAAATACTGAGCCGAGCATCTTCAGCAATCTGATTGCGCAAAACCGTAGTATTGGCAACACGCTGGTTGCTTACGATCAGGTCGCTCGCCACTGCCAGGACTACCAACAACAACGATAGCGAGATGAGGAGTTCGATCAAAGTAAAGCCGCTCTTTTGCACAGGTTCCTCCTCACTACTGAACGGGCTGCCCCACTTGGGTCTTGATATCGCTCAGGGTTTTTGTTCCATCGCTCACCAACACCTCGAGGCCGCGCAAAGGCGGAACAGGAACCGCTATTGAGGGAGTGAACACGCTCCCATCTTGGTTGTATTGGCCCTGGTCATTGGTAGTCACGGTGTAGCTGCTGGGCAAGTTTAGGCACAAGTCGTTGGTGATGGGTCTCGAGGTTGGATCGACCTTCGAGGGATATTTGTTATACAGGGGTTTACCTAGACTATCTGTGCTATTCCAAAACACCCGGTAGCGCTCCACCACCGACTGGGTACATTGGTCGGCTTGGGTTTTGTATCGGCTCACCCGGTTGGCTTGCAAACTGCTCATTACCCCCGAAAAAATAACTGCCGCCAAAATAGCAATAATTCCCACGGCTACCAATACCTCAATCAAGGTTAGACCTTTGGCCTGTCTCATGGAGTCACCACCTTGCCAGTGAGCAAAACCGTTACCAGACGGGTTTTCCCATTCAGGCTTACGGATATGCTACAGCCGGTGGTCGGCATACCCCGTCCGGTAAAGCTAAGGGTGTAGTTGCTGCTATTGCTACAGTCGAACCCCGCAATCTGTGCGTTATAGGGCAACGTAGTTCGCACCAGATTGGTGTTAGTGGTATCGGCATCGGATGTCCAGGACAGCGCTCCACTATTTACAGTCATGTTTAGGTGGTATGGCTCGCTTCGGGTCAGGGCTATAGACCCCACTTGCTTTAGTGACTGAGCCAGTGCAGTAACTGCACTTCTGAGATAGCTGGCCTGAATATAGTTACGCAGGCCAGGAAAACCCAAAGCAAAGATAATTGCCAGGATGCCTAATACCACTAGCATTTCAATCAGGGTGAACCCTTTTCTCATGGCCTCCCCCGTTTGTAATCGAGACGAAAGCGAACGTCCGGGCTGAGTTGGTTATAGGTTGCGGGGTCTACTGGAAGTTGGCTGCCATCCACAAACACAATGACTGGAACCCCGTTTTGCTGGACAACCGCATCTACCATCGAGGGCTTTATGTCCGCCAGCGGAGTGGCGTTGAGGCTCAGATCTGGGCTTTGGGTAGGTTGTTGCGGAGCCTGGTTGTCAGCAAACACCATTTTGGGGCCTGGGCGTGCCGGAACCACGCTAGGCGGCCCGGCCTGGGCAATCTGAGCAGTGTTTCCCTTGGGCCATACCAGCCATAACAGCAAGCCTACGACCACAACGCCCGACCCTAACACCAATCGGTTCATGGAGCCACCCTATCCGCAGTATTGCCGCTCAAGCGCCAGGCTATCGTCTGACCAGGAGTACCCTTAACCAAGTCGTAGCCAAACCCGCCGTTCCTCAAACGGTAGTCGTAGTTGACGGTAAGGGCACAGTCGTTGGTGCCGGGAACATAGTAGGTCTGACCAGAAGCACACTGAGCCTGCTTGGGATCGTTGAGGAAATCGTATTTCCCGCTCCAACCATCCCAGTTACCCAAGGTGTCAGTCCACCAAGTTTCCACCTTGCGGCCTGGGGCTAGTACCCCTAGTTGCTTGGCAATCATCCCACCGTTGACCGCCAGAGCCTGCATACTGGTTTTACCTGCAATGCGCCAGTTACTGTATAAGAAGGCATCTACCTGAGTAACTTGGGCAGGATAGCTTTGCTTGTTATCTATGATGACCCGCAAGGTATTTCCGCCATCAAAATACCAATGTCCCCCACTAAAATCTTGACCCCAAGCACCATCCCCATTTACATAGCGCTGAGCTATGGCGCTGGCCTCACTTTTGGGCAAGCGGGCTGCCACCAATGCATTGGTGATACGAGTAATAAAGGCTTTGTCGCTTTCACCGCTGTTGCGTCCAGGTAGGCCTGTTCGCCAGGTATTGTAGGTAAAAGACTGTTGTCCTAACAACTGGTTTTTGTAAAAGGCATCGCTAAGCCAAGGAGTAAAGCCGCCACTACTGTTTATGCTTCCTGGGCGGAAGCTATAGCTATAGGCATCGTTGGGGTTAGCGGAGGTGTTGCTGCCGGGGTCGGCTGCCTTAGTAATCACCTGGGTACTGGAAATCTGTTGGTTCTCGACGTTATAGTATTTGCCATCTGTGCCTTTATATAGCTCGTCACCAGTAACCGTGTCGTAATAACGGTTGCCGCTATAAAATCCGAACTGGCTGCGATAATAGTCTGCGGATTGGGTTTGGTCGTAAGGCAACTTTGTGCCGGTGGCATTGCGCTCGGTGTAGTCCCCCATGATGGTGCTACCCCTGGTCGCCAGCCGCAACTCGTCTTTACCGGCAGCCACATTTTTCTGAGCGCAGGTATCGGGGTTGGTAATTCCGGTGCAGACCCCAGTCCCCACCGAATCCGGGGGGTTGACGGTGGTCACATTACCCGCAATATAGGTGTTGCGGTCACTGTAGATAGCACCCCGCCCCGTAACCACCCCTTTGATTACCACATCGCCCTTGACGTAGATATCGCCCTTGAGCACGATGGGATTAGCGGCTGTTCCAATCAGCACCAAGTTGCCGTTGTAGACCCCGCTCACCTGGGGCACATTGGAAGAGCTGGGGAGTGCGGTAAGCTGACCGCCCTTGGGCACGCCGACAATCAGCCCTCCGCTCATGGTGCCATCGGCATTGGCCTCACCCACCGCCCGCTCGATGGGTGGAAACTGCGGAACCCCGTTGGTGCTTTTGGGCAACTTGCTCCCGGTATAGTTGGTGTTTACAGCTTGAGTCACCTGGGCTCCGTTGATGAGCTTGGGTGTACCGCTAAGGTCGGTGGAATCGTTGGTGAGGTTATTGGTTCCGGGGCAAGTAGTGCCAGCCGGGCAAGGAGCTATAAACACATTTCCGTTGATGTTGGAGCCACCATCCGCGCCCCCGCTACCTTGACCGCTGTTCCCCTCCGTACCCCAACCAGGTCGGAAAAACTGCAAGGAGCCCACATCTCCGTTGACTCGCAAATGGCAATACATACAGTTGATGGTCTCGGAGAGCATGGCTAGGTCAAAGATGGGGTTTTGCCCAAAGCTGACCCGCCGGATTACGGTTTGGTTGCTATTGCCGTTATAGGCAGTGGCATGAATTTCGACCCAACCGTACTTGTCGGTGGGTTGAGAAACATTGGTGACTTTCCAGGATGCTTTGAGTCCCTGACCCAAGTCTATTTTTCCGCCCAGAGGGGTAGTACTAAGGTTGCTGCTTAGATAGCTGAGATAGTTGGGGATGGTTTTCTTGGAGTTGGTGTAATCGAGCAGTAGTTGCAAGCGGGCCTGATCCGAAACCCCATCGGCAGCCTGGGCAAGCTGGTTCCTCGAGCCCACACTGCGCCCACTGCGAAGTTCGCCCAGCACGCTTATGTTGAGAATCGTAAGGATGGCGATGGCGATCACCCCGGCAATGAGCACTGTTACCAGGGCGATTCCCGCTTGCCGTTTGTTGGAACGCTGCCGTTTAGGTTTCATATAGCTACCGTCTCCTCGAGCGTAACTGACATTTTGCCGAAAGCTGAGACCTCTGTATACCCCTGAATAGGGGACTCAGATTTCGTGGTATAACTCGGGCCATGCGTATCCGCGCCACCCTCAACGCCCTCTCGGTTCGGCTGGACGGCAACGAAACCCCCGAGATGCTGCGCAAAGCCCTGTCTGAGCTGCCCGAGTCGCCCTTAGAGGTCGAGGTTAGTGGCCCAGTAAGCAAGGACGTGCTCGAGGCCCTCCTGGAGATCGGCCAGAACCGGGGCCTTAGCCTGCGCCCTCAGCGCGGCGAGAAACTCATCCCCTATACCGAGGTGATAGACCAGAATCTGCGGGCCGGTAGCCGCATCGAATCGCCGGGTACGGTAGTGATTTTGGGCGATGTGAACCCCGGAGCCGAGGTAGTAGCAGCCGGGGATATCATCGTGGTGGGCAAGCTGCGCGGGCTGGCCCACGCTGGGGCCAACGGGCAGGAAGAGGCCGCCATCTGGGCCATGAGCCTCGAGGCCAAGCAAATTCGCATTGCCAACCACGTGGCCCAAGCCCCCACCGAGGACAAGGGCGGGCGTGGCCCCGAGCGGGCGCGGGTGGCCGAAGGTCGGATCGTGCTCGAGGGATGGGGAAAGAAGCCTTAGTCCAGAGTAAGGTTTGCTCCTCGAAACCACCGCGTTTCTGGTGCTTGACCAGGCGCAGGGCCTCGAGTTCCTCTCGGCTCAAGCCTTGGCTTTTGGCGAAGACATAGATGACCTCGAGCAAATCGGCGGGTTCGTCCGAGGAACCCGCCTCGAGGAACCCGTTTATCTCTTCCTGGAGCTTGCAGTGCAGCTCGAGTTTATACTCAGCCTCGTCCAGTATGCGGGTTTGAGCCGTACCCCTGCTCTCCCAGATAAGCTCGGGGATTTTGTCGCGCGTCGGTTTGAGCATCTAAAACCGTATGCTACCCGCACTCTCACCATAGTGCCTGAGCACCAGGCCAATCACCCAGCCGGTGAGGGCCACATAGAGCCAGATGGGAACCGTCCAACGTGCCCAGGGCTTGTGAACATTGAAGCGGCCCTTGAGGGCATTATAGATTAGCCAGACCACCAGCGGGCCGTTAAGAGCTGCCAGCAGGGTATGGGTGATAAGCAGCAGATAATAAGCTCCGCGCCACTCCTGCGGCCCCACGTAGCGGGTGGTTCCATAGAGCCCCCATTTGAGCAGGTAAAACACCAAAAACAAAGCTGCCAGAGCGGTAGCGGTAAGCATCATGCGGGGATGCCACACCCGGTCTCCCCGCCGGATAAAAATAACCCCGATAATCACCGCCACCCCCGAAAGGCCAATCAAGGTGGCCGCAATATCGCCAAGCGTCTGACCCATGTGTCTATTCCTCCTCGAGCAGCCCAGTCTGTAACTATTACAGATTATTCAAGACCCTATCGGGGCATTTATCCCTTGAACTCCTCGCCGAGTTTTTCGGCCAGGCGGCGTACCCGCTCCTCGCGGGAGGTACGGGCATAGCTATAACCCAGCATATAAGAGCGGTCAGCCTCGCGGCCCTGACCCATTTTTCGCTGAGTTTGAGACATTCGCAAGTAGGCCAGGGCCATCATTCCGTCGCGCTCCTTGCCAGGAGGGACAGCTTCCAAAAGCCCCACCGCCTCCTGGAAAGAGCGGGTGGCTCGCTCAGGAGGGAGTTCCCTGGCATCCCGAATAAGAATTGCGGCTTGGTCGAGCAGGCGTTGCATCCAGAAAAGTATATGGGAAAGGCCCATAGCGTCCAGGAGCAGGGCTCTCATATTCTATTTTTGCTGTACTGGACAAGCTTTAAGACTCTGAGCGCTGTGGTCACCGGCTTTCTTATATGCTAAAACCCGATGACTCCCCTCGAGGCGTTTCAACTGCTCGACCTGCGGGTCGGGCGCATCAGCCGAGCCGAGCCCAACGAGAAGGCTAAAAAGCCCTCCTACAAGCTCTGGGTGGATTTGGGCCAGCTTGGAACTCGGCAGAGCAGCGCCCAACTGACCGAGTTGTATTCGCCCCAAGCCCTGGTGGGCAGGCAGGTAATCTGCGCGGTGAACTTGGGTGAGCGCAACATCGCCGGGTTCGCCTCACAGGTGCTGGTGCTGGGGCTACCAGACGAGGCTGGACGGGTGGTTTTGCTCGGCCCTGAGCGCGAAGTCCCCCTAGGCGGACAGGTGTACTGACCGATGATACCGGCTTCACCAAGATAGTATTCAAAGCTTTTTAGAGGCCCATCTTAGTGAAGCCCAGTAGACTCCTTCCAAGGGGCAGTATCGTCCTCCGCTACGCGGATAACTTCCAGTTGGGTTAGATATTCACCGAACTTGGCATGACAGCTCAGGACTGGCTCTGATATATACTTCGGAAGGTCGCACGGGCAAAGGATTTCTTGGAATAAAGCCGGTGCAAAGTGCCCGAGTCTGGTTTGCGTTTCAACCCGCGATATCCCTATGGCAGCCATCCAGCGTATCACCCCTCGGCCCTTTCGCCTGCCCTTGCGAGGGGCTTTGCGCTGGGGCAAATCGTCCGAGCTGGCGGACCTCGAGCACGTGCTGCTCGAGGTCGAGCTACAGGATGGGGCCATCGGGCGGGCCGAGATTCCGCCGCGCCCAACCATCTATGGCGAGACCGTGGGAACCGTGCTGGCGGCCCTAGACTACCTTCGCCCTAAGCTGCTGGGCCTCGAGGCCCAAGATACCGATGCCGTGCAGAAGGTGCTGTCGGCTTTTCCTGGCAACCTCACCGCTAAAGGCGGCCTGGATATCGCTCTGTGGGAAGCCAGGAGCCGGGGCCAGCAACTCTGGCAAGCGCTTCAACCCCAACATTCTCGCGTCCGGGTCAGCTATATCTTGGGAATCGCTGAGGAGCAGGAGGTGCTGGCGGATGCGGCCTGGGTTTACGCGGCCGGGGTGCGGGTTTTGAAGGTCAAGGTGGGCCGCGACCTGGACGGCGACTTGCGGCGCATCGCCAGGTTGCGCCAACATTTCCCCGATGTGGCCCTTTACGCCGATGCTAACGAGACCCTGAGCCCTCAGCAAGCCCCGGCCTACTTGCAGGCCTGGGCCGAGGCAGGGCTGCTATATGTGGAAGAGCCACTCCCCGTGGAAGAGGTGCGGGCTCGAGCCGAACTTCGTGGGATGCAGCTCTTGCCCATCATCGCCGACGACTCGGCGTTTACCCTGCGCGACCTGAAAAGGGAACTGGCCTTGCAGACCTTCGATATTCTCAACCTCAAGCCTGCCCGCAGCGGGTATAGTCTGAGCCTCGAGATGCTCGAGCTGGCCCAAAGAGCCGGCAAAAGCGCGATGGTGGGCTCACAGGCCCTCTCCAGCTTTGGCGCTTACCAAACCGCCCTGCTGGCCTTTCAAGGGGGGGTCAGCGAGCCCAGCGAACTGGCCTTTCACCTCAAGGCCGAGGGCAGCTTTTGCTCCTTCCCTACGCTCAAAGAGGGCTGGCTGCTGTGGGAAGACCTGGTGCAGTGCCACTTCGACCCTCCCGCCTTCGAGCGTTATGCCCTGAGGCAGTTGTCCTGAACTTCGGCCCTATGGATTGGCCTATCCCCCACCCTGCCTTTCCTCCGGCGCTGCCATGATTCTGCTACCCGAACGCATCACCATCGCGCTGCAACTGCTCAGTGCGACGCTGGCAGATAGCGTGGACTGGGCCGTGAGCGGGAGCTTGGCCCTGGCGCTATACGGGCTGCCGGTAATCCCCAAGGACATTGACCTGCAAACCGACCGGGCCGGAGCCGAGCAAATCGCGCGGCTGCTGGCTCCTTATCAGGTGTATGCCCCCGGACTGCACCTGGGCGTGCGCCTGATGCGGTCGTATCTGGGGCAATACCGCATGCAAGACGTGGTGGTAGAGGTGATGGGCGACCTCGAGTACCAGAGCGTCAATGGAAGCTGGCACAACGCCCCCGATTTCAAGTTGCAGCGGCGGGTTCGGGAATACCTGGGCATCGAGGTTCCGGTGGTCTCGTTGGAATACCTGTACGAGTTTTACCTCCAGCTCCAGCGTCCCGCGCGGGTAGCGCTGATTCAGGCCCGGCTCGAGGAGGAAAACCGCGATAAGGGGAGTAGCGAATAGCTAAGTATCTCCACAATAGATTTGGGCTTTAGGGGTTCCCCAAGTCTGACGCTCGCGCCTTCAGGAACGGGCCTTTACCAAGTCATTGAAGTGCGGATATAGCGCTAGTCAGATTTGGGGGTACTGAGAACCGCTCTACCGGAGCAACACAAGCCAAAGAGGAGTATCCCGTTCGGTTCGCGCTTCTTTGACGATTTCCAGCAATAGCGCTGCATCCTGAGGGGAGCGCCTCTCCAGCAGGCCAAAGTTTTTGAAGACCAGCACGTAACCCTTGGCCGTTTTCCAGGAGAAGTCGGACAGGCTGTCCAGCAGCGCATCGTAGTTGAAGCCAAAGTAGCCGGGCATCTCGCAGCTCTGGTACAGCGCGTGCAGCAAGGTGGTTTTGTCGAATACCGGGGCCCGGTCTACCAGGGTGACGAAGTAGCCTTGGGCCTCGAGCTGTTGCTGTAGTTCGGGAAATGAGCCTGTAGGAGCCTCGAGCACTGCCTCGGGGGCGGCACTGGCGATCTGCTTTAGGGTATCGGTGGGGCTCATGGCTTTAGCGTACCTTGGTAAATGTCCGGTAGTGGTCGGGGGTGTAGTAAGTTTCCCCGCCCTGCCCAATTACCAAGCGCTGTGGTCCTACCGTATTCAGCCCCGGCGTGCGCACCACGTATTCGCGGTAATAGCCCCGGGTCTCTTGGGGCAGCCGCCCCTCGCGGTTGGTAAACACCGTGCCATCATCGCGGTGGGGGTCGCGCTGGCCACGGGCGATGCGGTCGAGCACCGGTTTTAGGTCTACGTTGCCCTGGTAGGCCAGGTTGCCGTTCAGGTCGTAGATTTTGATATTGCGAATTACCAGTCCAGGACTAGATGTATTGGGGCTCGAGGTTTGCCTTGAAACTGCCGCTGGGCTCGAGGGCTGTCCCCGCAGATATATAAACCCAATCAGCGCGACGGCGGCCAAGACCAGGCTGAGCCAGGAGCGGTTCATGGGCTAAATGTACAACACGGCTCGAGGCCCGCCCCTGAGGGCGAGCCTTGCGTTTGGGAAATCCTGGGGTCGTTCAAAACCCACTTGGCTCAAACAGTCAGGAAAACCCCTCTAAGTATCTCCAGGGTAGCTTTGTCAAAGCCACCCTGGAGATACTTAGCCCCGCCGGGTCTTCCCATCGAGGGTCATAATCGGCCCGTAGAGTTCCGGCCTGCGGTCACGGAAAAACCCGAATCCAGCGCGAAAGCTACGGGCTTCAGCCAGCTCGAGGTCGGCGTAGAGGATGGTCTCTTCGGTTCGGCCCGCTTGGGCCAGCTTGTCCCCCATGTAGTCGCAGATGAACGAGCTGCCGTAGTAGGTTTGGGTGTGGCCCTCGAGGGTCTCACTCCCCACGCGGTTGGCTGCGCCCAAGTAGCACAAGTTGGCTACGGCGTGCCCGACCATCACCCGCTGCCACATATCTTTGGTATCCACCCCACCCGCTTCCGGCGGCTCCGAGCCAATGGCGGTGGGGTAGAGCAAAATCTCCGCGCCCAGCAGGGCCATGCTGCGGGCACTCTCGGGATACCACTGATCCCAGCAGATGCCCGCCCCCACCAGCCCTACCCCTGTCCCAAAGGTTTTGAAACCGGTATCGCCGGGGTTGAAGTAATACTTCTCCTCGTAGCCGGGGCCATCTGGTATGTGCGATTTGCGGTACACGCCGAGGGTTTCGCCGGAGGCATCAATCATAGCCAGGCTGTTGTAGTGGGCCTGCCCGGCCTTCTCGAAGAAGGAGAGCGGGAGCACCACCCCCAGCTCCTGCGCCAACTTCTGAAAGTGCGGGATGAAGGGGTGATGCTCTACGGGGTTGGCCCAGGAAAAATACTCTTCGCGCTCGAGCTGACACCAGTAAAGGTTTTCAAAAAGTTCGGGCAGCAAAATCAGCCTGGCCCCGTTATGGGCCGCTTCGCGGACTCTCGAGGTGGCTTTCTCTACGTTCTCGTCGCGCTTGCTGGACATGGACATCTGGATGACTGCGAGTTTGACTTTCATAACCCCCTCACCCTGGCGGGCCAGGTACATTATTCACCTTTCCACATCTGGCCTGTGGGCTGCTGCTGCGTCACACAGTGAAAACTCCCCCCGCCCGTGATCAGGGCACGGCTGCTGAGACCGATGACCTCGCGTCCGGGGAACAGCGGGCGCAGGATGCCCAGGGCGCGTTCGTCGTGGGGGTCGCCGTAGGTGGGCACGAGCACCGCCCCGTTGGCGAGGTAAAAGTTGGCGTAGGTTGGCGGCAGCCGGGTTTCTGCGTCGAGCCAGAGCGGATTTTTAGGCAGGGGCAGCTTCACGATGCGGAAAGCCCCCAGGCTCTCCAAGATTTCCAGGTTCTCCTGCAAGCTGCGGTGGTTGGGGTCTTCTAAGTCCTCACAGACCGAGGTCACGATGGTGGATTCACTGCTGAAGCGGGTGATGGTATCCACGTGCCCGTCGGTATGATCGCCTTCGAGCCCCTTTCCTAGCCAAATCACGTTGTCAATCGCCAGATAGTCGCGCAGATAGGTCTCGAGGTCTTCCTCGTCCAGCCCAGGATTGCGCTTGGGAGAAAGCAGACACTGGCGGGTGGTGATGCAGATGCCCTGTCCATTGACCTCTAAAGAGCCACCCTCCATCACGATTCCAGCATTGAACAGCTTGGCCTTCAGGATGCGGGCCATGTGCTGGGGAATTTGATTATCGAGTTCCGCGGGATATTTTCCGCCCCAGCCGTTGAACTCCCAGTTGACCGGGGCGATGGTTCCCTCGCCCTGGCCCGCTTCCTGGGTAAGGGGGGGCTTGACCACGAAGATAGCCCCGCTGTCACGCAGCCAGGAGTCATTGTGGGGAATGCGGTGAAAGGTGATGTTGGGGCTCTCGAGCCGGAGTTTAGCATCGGCCTCGGACTCCGGGTCATTGACGATTAGATTGACCTGCTCGAACTTTGCCAGCGTGTTTACGAAAGCCGTGAACTCCTGGCGCACCGGCTCGAGATAGCCCACCCATTTCTCGTCGTCGTAAGGCCAGGCCGTCCAGGTCGCAGTGTGGGCGGCCCACTCGGCGGGCATGGTAAAACCCAGAGCTTTGGGGGTAAGAATCCTCTCCACAAAAGGCAGAGTATAGCAGGTTTCAGATTCCGATGGCATTTCCTCACATTATGAGGACTGCTCGATTTGCGAAGCTAGCTCGGCAATTCGCTCTTTGGGATGGTCGCTAAACAGACCGCCGTGGTAGCACAGCACCCTCTCGATATCCAGCCCGACCAGCTTTTGCATTGACTCGAGGGCCAGGGGCATATCTGGGGTGGCTTGTGGGGCAGGCCCTACCAACTGGTCTTCCACCACCCGCAGTTCGTCGCCGGAAACAAGCAGCTTTGGGCCCGATAGGAAAAAACTCAGGTGTCCGGGGGTGTGCCCTGGTGTAAAAATCACCACGGTTCCCCCAGCCAAGGGCAGCACCTCCCCGTCGGAGAGGCTGCGGCTCACCTGGAGCGAACCCAGCGAGCCCAGAAACCTCTCCATCTGCTGGCGGGTTTCCTCGGGCATGGCCTTCAGGCGCTCCGGGCTCATCTTGACCGGCAAGCGCCGGCCTTCGATCACCGGAACTTCCGCCGCGTGAGCCCAGACCTCGGCTCCAGTCAGCCGCACCAGTTCGGGCAGGCTGCCGATATGGTCGATATCCTGGTGGGTCAGGATAATTCGCCTGACCTGCTCGAGCGAACCTCCCAGTTCTTCCAGGGCTTTGCGAATTAGCGCGACCTGGCCGGGAAGACCGGTGTCTATCAGAGTGATACTGCCGTCCTCGAGCACAGCTACGGGGTAGATGATTTCGTTGCGTCCGGCCAACTGTAGGGGCAACTCGAGGATTGCCACATGGGGAGATAAGCGCATGAGCGATATTTACCCCAAACCCGGTTTGTAATTGTTGCTACCGCTTGCATCTACATTGTTTTCGGGCCTGGCCTTTGTCACGGTATTGCAAGGGTGGAGGTTGTCCCAGAGGTTGGAAGGGGCAGTTCCAGATACCGGCGGGTCGGAATTCCCCTGGCCTGTTGTACCCTAGATACAAATGGTTCATTTCCACCGTGTCACCCTCGAGTACAGCCGTACTCAGACCAAAGCCCTCTACGACCTCAACTTGGAAATTCGCAAAGGTGAGTTTGTGTTTCTGGTGGGGCATTCGGGGGCCGGGAAAAGCAGCCTGCTGAACCTGATTTTGAAACGCCTCGAGCCTTCGAGTGGCGCGGTCTACTTTGCCGGAGAAAACCTCAAAGCCCTGCGCGGAGATCGCATCGCTTTGCACCGCCGCCGGATCGGGACGGTGTTTCAGGATCACCGGCTGCTCAAAGAGATGAACGTGGAGGAAAACCTGCTTTTTACCCTGCGGGTGCTGGGGGTGGCTCAGGGTGAGTGGGAGCCTCGAGTCACGCGGGTGCTGCGCCAGGTAGGTATCGTCCACAAGAAACGCTCCTTCCCGGCGGAGCTTTCTGTGGGAGAGGCCCAGCGCGTGGCTATCGCTCGAGCCCTGATTGGCGAACCCACGGTTTTGCTGGCCGACGAGCCCACCGGCAACTTAGACCCAGCCAATGCCCTGGCGGTGCTGGAAATCTTTAAGTCGGTTCATGCCAGGGGAGCTACGGTCTTGATGGCGACGCACTCTCGAGACCTGGTCGAAGCCTATCCCCAGCGGGTAGTAGTGCTCAAGGCAGGTCAACTGGTGCGCGACGAACGCGAGGGCAGATACAACCTGGCCTAGAGCGGTTTTCATGAACCGTCGCGGGTAGCCAATAGTTACGTCTAGGGCTTTATCGTGGTTTCCGCTATAGACAATAGACTTCAGGCGAAAGCCCGGTTTTGAGCCCCTCTCCCAGGGGGTAGAGGGGTTGGGGTGAGGGGGATGCCACGCTCTCAATCGTGGTATCCCTTTCACCGTCGCACAAGCCAAGCCCCCGCTGTGCGGCTTTTTTAGGCTATGTATATCATTCGGAAATCGTTGAGGTTGTTGGCGGTTGGCCCAGTGACGAGTAAATCGTCCAGGGCCTTGAAAAAGCTGCCTGCATCGTTGCGGCTCAGGTGTGCTTTCAAGTCTAGGTTGTGCTTTTGGGCCCTGCTCCAGGTGTCCGGCGCAAGAAGTGCTCCGGCGGCCTCGCTGTTGCCATCTATGCCGTCGGAATCTGCGGCCAAGGCCCAGACTCCCTCCTCGCGCAGATAAAAAGCTAGCCAGGCCAGAAACTCCTGGTTGCGCCCACCTTGGCCCGAACCATGTACCGTCACGCTGGCCTCACCGCCGGAAAGCAGCAGCACCGGCGGTAAAAAAGGGGTCGCATGGGTACGGATACTTTGAACCAAAGCGGCATGAAAGCGGGCCAGGTCTCTGGCTTCGCCCTGAAACCGATCTGAGAGAATTACCGCCTGGAAACCTTGCTGCTGCCAGTAACGCTGGGCGGCCAAAAGCAGGGTCTGGTTGCTGCCGATTAACCGGTTTTCTACCCGCTCCAACCAGGCATCTCCAGGTTTGGGCGACTCGGGAAGCTGGCCCCTGGCTCCTTTTTGCAGATGAGCCCGGACTTCGGGAAAGTCCAGAACGTATTTATCCAGAATATCCAGGGCCTCGGCGAAGGTACTCTGGTCAGGAACCGTCGGCCCCGAGGCAATAACCGAAAGGTCGTCACCTGGAACGTCGGAGAGGTAGAGGGCTAAAATCCGGGCCTGGGTGGCCGCCGCCAGCCGCCCGCCTTTGATGCGGGAGAGATGTTTACGCACCGCGTTCATCTCTTGAATGTCGGCTCCCGAGCGCAGTAGGGCTTGGGTCAGGGTTTGCTTGGTCTCGAGCGAAATCCCCCAAGGCGCACATATGAGCGAACTGCCGCCGCCGGAAACTAAAAATAGTAGAAAATCACCCGAACCCAGTTTGGAGATTGCGTCCAGCACGACTTCTGCGGCCCCCACACTTTTCCCGTCGGGGACGGGATGTGCTGCGGGCATGATTCGCCCCGTTCGGTCTTCGGAAGGCGTTGCATCTTTGGGAACGGCGATATAGGGCGCGTTGGGGAAGGCGGCTCGAGCCGGTTCCAACATGGTCAGTGCGGCTTTGCCCACCGAGACGATAAAGCTCGGGGTTCGCAGGGGCAGATGGGCTTTGGTGAGCGTGACAGGATGGGTTTGCTCGAGGGCATCCCAGAAACTCTCAATCAGCTTTTCCCGCATAACATCAGCATAAATGCAAAGTCAAAGGCAACCCCTCCGGCGCATCCGCGCCACCTCCCCTGAGGTCTGCTGCAAATCAAACTTTGACCAGGACACTGCAAATCGAGATCCCAAGGGGAGGTAGGGCATTTTTGTATGAACCTAACCGCTATACGCCTTGTCCAGCAGCTCGAGGGTGTGCATCACTGGAATCTCCTTGCCTAGCTTGCGCAAGTGGGTCTGGATTTGGGTGAAACAGCCGATATTGCCTGTAACTATGAGCCGTGCTCCGGTGGCGATGATGTTTCGGGCCTTGCGCTCACCCAAGGTAGCGGCTATTGCGGGCTGCTCGAGGTTATACGTCCCGGCACTCCCGCAGCACAGCTCGCCCTCGGCTATCTCCAACAGCTCTACACCGGGAATGCTCTTTAGCAGCTTGCGTGGCTCGGCCCGCACGCCCTGGGCATGGGCCAGGTGGCAGGCATCGTGATAGGCCACTTTGAGCGGCTGCTTGAGGGCGGGTGGCTCTTTTAGGCCCAACTCGGCCAGAAAAACCGAAACATCCTTGACCTTTTTCACGAACCCATCGGCCAGTGCCGACTCCGGCTCGCCGTGGAAGAGGATGTGGTATTCCTTCAGCCCCGAGCCGCAGCCAGCTGCATTGGTGATAATCGCGTCTACATCAGGCGGAAAAGCCTCGAGGTTGTTTCTGGCAAAGCCCAGAGCCCGCTCGCGCTCGCCGGTGTGCATGGAAAGTGCCCCGCAGCAACCCTGACCCTTGGGAATCACCACCTCCACGCCGTTTTTTGCCAGCACCCGTAAGGTGGCCCAGTTGAAGTTGGGCTGCAAAACCTGTTGGGCACACCCGGCCAAAAAGGCCACCTTGGCCCTCCGCGCACCCTCCGCCGGAATCACCTCCGGTAGTGGCTGGGCCATCGGGAGTTCGTCAGGGAGAAGGTTTAGCGGGGCTTGCAAAAACTGTGGCAGCACCGGCTGCATCAGCTTGCCGAGCTTGCCCAGCGTAGCGGCAGTCCGAAAACGGCTAGGGTAGGGCAAGGTTTCCTGAATTGCCATCCTGAAAACCTTTTGGAATGGGGTGCGCTGGCGTTTCGGCTCGCTCCAGCCGCGAAAAGTGCTGATGAGTTCGCCGTAGGCAACCCCACTGGGACAGGCGGTCACACAGCCCACACAGCCCAGGCATTTGTCCAGGTAGGGCGTGGCTTCCTCGAGGTTCAGGCCGCCCTCGAGCACCTCCTTCATCAGGAAGATGCGCCCACGGGGAGAGTCCATCTCTTCGCCCAATACCGTATAGGTGGGGCAAGCAGGCAAGCAGAAGCCGCAGTGGACGCAGGCTTCGATGGCATGGGCCATGATTTCGCCCTGGGGGCCGAGTTGGGAAACGGGAATCTTGTGCTGCATAAGTTTAGGGCTCCGGGGAAAAGCGGCGAGAGGGATCTAGGGCCGCAGTGACGCGATTGCCAAAGGCTTGTTCCAAGTTTACCCCGATGAAGGGGGACTCGAGGCTAGTCACATCGTGAGAGGTGCTGCCCCGGAGCACCAGGCCCGAGAGTCCTTGGGTTTTGAGCAGACTGTCCAGCTCGGCGATGGGCTCGAGCCAGTTCAGGTAAAGCAGGTTCCCAGCGCTCAGATAGCACCTGGCTTGTGTGCTGAGGGCGGTTTCCAGGGCCAGGATTTTCTTGGGTTGAATCGGGATTTTGACCAGATACCCCTCCCCGAACTCGAGCCGGTTCACCCCGCGCCAGTAGCCGCGCTCTGGCTCACCCTCCAGAACGAGCCTGCGGTCTTCGGCGGGGTTGCCCAGAAAGCCCAGCAGGCGTTCGAGCCGGACGGGAAGGGCTTCGCTCAGGCCGCCCAGGCGCAGGGTCAGGGTGGCGGGGTGGGCCTCCAAGTCGAGGGCGTAGAACTCGAATTGCGAGACAGCCAGCTTGTAGAGGGCCTCGAGAGCAGCCTCGAGGCTGCCAAACGTCACCTTGAGCGTGGCCGTGGCCTTAGGGAAAGGAAACACCTTAAAGGCCAGCTCGGTCAGGATGCCCAGCCTTCCTAAACTCCCCACCATCAGCTTCGGGGTGTCGAAGCCGGCTGCGTTCTTGACGACTTTGCCGCCGCCCTTAATCAGGTTTCCCTGACCATCCACGAACTTCACGCCCAAAATAAAGTCGCGCACCCCGCCGTAGCGCTGCCGCAGTGGCCCAGAAAGCCCAGCAGCAACCGTGCCGCCAAGCGTGGCCCCAGCTTCCACAAAAGGAGGGTCGAAGGGTAGATACTGCCCGTGCTGGCCCAGCAACTTTTCCACCTCTGCCACGGGGGTTCCGGCCTGGGCTACGAAAACAAACTCACCAGGGTCGTATTCCAGCATCCCGCTCAAGCCGGTCATGTCCAGCACGGTTTGCTCGGCCCTGGGCGTGGAGAGCGCAGTTTTGGTTCCACCGCCCCTGGGCAGCAGCTTGGCATGAGCACGGACAGCTTCCTGGACTTCGGTGACAAAGGCCGGTTTCAGGGCCATAGACCCCCCGACATTTGCGATGATGCCGGTGAATTTTTACGTTGTGAGCCTGGTACAGTGCCCCCTTGCCCGCAGGGGGGCGTGAAAGGCGCGAGAGCCACGATAAAATTTGAAAACGACCCCGCAACGTGTGGGAGGTCTGTACTCGTGGAAGGTCTATTCACGCGAAATCACCCCGGCCTGCTCGAGCGGATGTGCCCCATGGCTTAGCGCAGGGGCTTCGCCACTGGGGAACATCTTGCCCCGGTTGGAAAGCTCGTCGGGGTCTACCGAGCGGTGAATGCGGTGCATGGCCTCTAAGTCTTGTGGCGTAAACATCTCCGGCATATACTCTTTTTTCTCCATCCCCACGCCGTGTTCACCGGTAATGGTTCCGCCCAAGGCCACGCACATCTTGAGGATTTCGCCCGCCAACACCTCGCCGCGCTCGAGTTCGCCAGCTATTTTCCCGTCGTACAAAATCAGGGGGTGCAGGTTGCCGTCCCCGGCGTGGAATACGTTGGCAACCCGCAGGCCGTGCTGGTGCGAAAGCCGTTCGATTTCCGAGAGGGCTTGGCCCAGCTTGGAGCGCGGCACCACGCCGTCTTGCACGATGTAGTCCGGGCTGAGCCGCCCCACCGCCGAGAAAGCCGCCTTGCGACCCTTCCAAATTCGCATCCGCTCGTCATTGTCTTTAGCCACCCGAACTTCGTAGGGGCCAGACTGGGCGATAACTTCGGACAAGTATTTGGCCTCGGCCTCGACCTGGGGGGTTTCGCCCTCGAGTTCGACAATCAGCAGAGCCCTGGCCTCCATGGGATAGCCCGCGTGAACCGCCGCCTCGGCAGCCTCGATGGCCAGGGAGTCCATAATCTCCATCGCGCCAGGCAGCAGCCCGCTGGCGACCACGGCAGCTACGGCCTCGCCAGCTTTCCCCAAGCTGTCGTAGGCGGCCAGCAGGGTGTGGTATTTCTCCGGCTTGGGCAACAGCCGAAGTCGGATTTCCAGGGCGATGCCCATCAGCCCTTCTGAGCCCACGAACAGCCCCAGCCAGTCCGGGCCGAGCCCCTCGAGGCTTTCCCCACCCAGCTCCACCACCTCACCCGTCGGCAGCACCACTTTGGCCCCCAGGACGTGATTGGAGGTCATGCCGTATTTGAGGCAGTGGGCTCCACCGGAGTTGAAGGCCAGGTTGCCGCCAATCGTGGAGACCGGCTGCGAGGAGGGGTCGGGGGCATAGTACAGGCCATAGGGTGCAGCCGCATTGGAAACGTGCAGGTTGATGAACCCCGGCTGCACCACCGCGATACGCTCTTGGGGGTCGAGTTTGAGCAGTTTGTTGAGCCGGTTGAGGCCAATCACCACCCCGCCATCAATCGGCAGCGAGCCGCCCGAGAGGCTGGTGCCGGAGCCTCGAGCCAGAAAGGGAACCTGGTGCTTGGCGCATAGCCGTACGGTCTCGAGCACTTCCTGGCTGGTCTCGGGCAGCACCACCGCGCAGGGTCTGGCCCGGAAGGCCGTGAGCGCGTCGGACTCGTAAGGGGTGAGCTGGGCGGGCTGGCTCAGCAGGCGCTCTTGGGGGAGGGCTCGAGCCAAGTCGGCGAGCAACCCGGCGGGATTAGCGGAGAGGCTCATGGGTTCCTTTCTTCTAGCTTACTGGAAGTCGAAAGCGTGTCGGTAAGGAAGGACAATTTTTACGAAGCGAAAAACCTCCTGAGCGGGCAAGCAGGGCAAAGGTAAACCCCTCGAGCGTTAGGGGCAAAGCCACCCCCAGATTGGCGGACGCTCTATAGTTTTGTACATCTCGAGCCCTTCATGATGCCCTCTGCAAGCAGGGGAGCACTGCGTTAAGGTCGCCAATGCAGATATTCGCGGCCACCCCGCAATTTGTGGAGGGTCGCTTTTGACCTTGCGGTAGCCCCAACCTAGCAAGCCGAGATAACCCGGCCAAACCTCTGGCAGCGGTTAGGCTTTAAGGGTTGCTATGTTGGCTCAAGTGCGCACCTACAGTTTGTTTGGCCTCGAGGCCCAGCCCATCACCGTCGAAGTGGATGTGTCGCCCGGACTGCCCTTTTTTGGCCTGGTTGGGCTGGCCGAGAAGGCCGTGGAAGAGTCACGGGAGCGCGTACGCGCGGCCCTCAAAAACTCTGGCTTCCCCTACCCGCAAGGGCGGGTGGTGGTGAACCTGGCCCCTGCCGAGCTGAAAAAAAGTGGAAATCAGTTTGATTTGCCCATAGCCCTGGGGCTTTTAGCGGCCCAGGGCATCCTGCCTGCCGAAGCCCTGGCTGGCATCGCCCTGGCCGGAGAACTCGGCCTCGATGGGGAGCTGCGCGTGGTGCCGGGGGCGGTCAACCTGGCGCTAGGAGCGGTACGGGAGGGCTACAAGCTGCTGATGCCCACCACCTCGGCCCAGGAAGCCGCCCTGATTGAGGGGGTGGAGGTTTATGGCCTGGAGTCCCTCTTGCAAACGGTGCGGTTTTTGGGCGGGGACGAATCCCTCGAGCCCGCCCGACCTGGAGCAACTGCTGATTTCCCCGAACTTCTCACCGACCTGCTGGATGTGAAGGGCCAGGCCAAGGCCAAGCGAGCCCTGGAAATTGCCGCGGCTGGAGCCCATCACCTGCTCATGGTGGGCACACCCGGCTCCGGCAAGACCATGCTGGCCAAGCGGATGCCAGGGCTACTGCCGCCCCTGAGCCACGATGAGGCGCTCGAGGTGACGCGCATCCACTCCGCAGCAGGGCGGTTAATTGGGGGTGGACTGCTCAAAACCCCGCCTTACCGGGCCCCCCACGCCACCATTTCCGATGCCGGTCTAATTGGCGGAGGCTCGATCCCCAAGCCCGGTGAAATTTCCCTCTCCCACCGAGGGGTACTGTTTATGGACGAGTTTCCCGAGTTCTCCCGCGATGCCCTGGAAGTCCTGCGGCAGCCTTTGGAGGATGGCCTGGTGACGGTCTCGAGGGCCAGGGCCAGCTTTACCTTTCCGGCCCGCTTCTTATTGTTGGCCAGCATGAACCCTTGTCCTTGTGGTTGGTATGGCGACCTCGAGCGCAACTGCTCGTGCAGCCCTATTCAGCGTGCTCGCTACGCCGGACGGATTTCTGGCCCGCTGCTGGATCGCTTCGATTTAATCGTCGAAGTGCCCCGGCTCACCCCGCAGGAACTTTCTCGAGTGCCTGAGGGCGAATCCAGCGCGAAGGTCAAGGGAAGGGTTGTGGCTGCCAGGGAGCGGATGAAAACTCGTCAGGGCCAACTTAATAGCGAGCTTTTGGGCCGTGCCCTGCGTCAACACGGGGGCCTTTCAGCCGGGGCCGAGGGGCTTTTGCAGACTGCTGCCCAACGCCTGACCCTGACCGCTCGTTCGTATGACCGCATCCTGCGCGTAGCTCGCACCATCGCCGACCTAGCAGTCTGCGAAACCGTGCAGGAATCCCACTTGGCCGAAGCCCTGACTTATCGGCGCAGCTTGGCTTAGAGCCGAAAGCTGAAAGCTAAAGGCCGAAGGCTGAAAGCTAAATACAAAGAACCTTAAAGCTACACCCGGACAGCATAATTGCCTTATCGAAAAACACCGCCTGGGACGCAACTGGTGTTTTTAGGTTTTTGACTTTAAGCCTTCGGCTCTGTGCCCGCTTAAACTTCGCGCTCGGTGCGGGAAAGCTGCCAGCCCGAAACGGTATCCAGCGCGGTTACTTCCTCGCTCGAGAGCTTCACTGTTGCCGCAGGCAGTAGGTCGCTCAACTGGGCCACACTGTTGGCCCCCACAATGGGGGCAGTCATATAGGGCTTGGCGAGCAGCCAGGCCAGGGCCACTTGGGCCGGATGAAGGTTGCGGTTCCCGGCGATTTCCAGCACCTTATCGAGGATATTCCAGTTCTGGTCGTTATAGCGCCGGTTGGTAATTTCCTGTGCCCGCACGCTCTCGGGCAGGGGCTGGTCGCGCTTGTACTTACCGGTGAGGAAGCCCGCTGCCAGAGGGCTATAGGGAATCACCCCAATCTGGTAGGTTTCGCAGACCCTGGCGATCTCATGCTCGAAGTTGAAACGGGTAGGCTGGACGATAGAATACTCCGGCTGAATCGAGATAAACGACTCGTAGCCGTGCTTATCCGAGGCCCACAGGGCTTGCATCAACCGCCAAGCCGAGAAGTTCGAGCAGCCGATATAGCGCACGTAACCCTTATGCACCAAGTTGCTCAGGGCCGAGAGGGTTTCCTCGATGGGCACTTGGTTATCTACCCAGTGAACCTGATAAAGGTCTATGTAGTCCACCTGAAGGCGCTTCAGACTGTCCTCGCAGGCTTTCATAATCCATTTGCGCGACAGACCCTCGCGCTGGTAAATGGTATTGCGGCCCTGCGAAAACCGCGCCCCCATCGCGCCTCGCACCTTGGTAGCAAGGACTACTTGGTCGCGGTTGCCCCTGGCCTTGACCCAGCGCCCGATCATCTCTTCCGAGACCCCGCCAGGGTTAGTGCCGCTCTCGGCCCAGTTGGTGTAGATGTCGGCGGTATCTATCAGGTTACCGCCGCCCTCCACAAAGGCATCCATCACTGCGTGCGAGGTGGCTTCGTCGGCGCTCCAGCCAAACTGCATAGTGCCCAGCGCGATAGGAAAGACTTGCAGACCGCTGTTTCCGAGTTTGCGATAGTTCATAGGAGCTGATTCTACGCCTATTTTAGCTCTCAGCACCAAATTTTATTGGCTCGAGGGTTGTTTCCTGAAGCAGTTTCTTGACAAAGCCCTTACACGCTCTATCGCGGTTTCCGCTATTTTTGCCGCCATGAGTGGCGGCAAAAAGGAGCTGGGTAGGGTCTTTCTAACGGAGTAGACTGTCCTATTCTTTCTGAAAACCGCTCTAGGCTGCGGGAATGGCTATTTCCCGACTCAAGATGCCCGCGTTGTAGTCGTACTCGAACAACTCGGCGTAGCGGCCCCAGTCTATGGCCGTAGCCAGCACTGCATTGGCATCCTCGGTAGACATGTAGTCTTCCAGTTCGCGCAGGAAGCGGTCTTCTGGAGCACGTCCGCCGGGGCGGGTCTCGAGCACCCGTACGATATGGGCTACCAAGGGCACTTGCTCGCTGAGGAGCACGGCAAATAGCCTTTTTCTGGCCTCGGTATCGCCTTCGGCGAAGAGGCGGCCCTGGGCGGTGAGCTGTATATCGCCCTCCTTGACTACGGCCAGCTTGAGCAGTTCGGTGGCATCAGCCAGGGGAAAAAGGTCGTCAATCTCGAGCTGCATCTCCGCTGCCAGGCGCGGCAAATCTTCGCGCCCATAGTCAGGGCCACTGGCTACACGGTCAATGAGTCCCTCGAGGGCTTCAATGGTTGCAGCGGGCAGCCGGTAGCCGATGCTGCGTGGTTCAGCAGGGACGGCAGGGCTAGTCAGGGGGGTGGCGACAGGGGTGGTCATGATGCGGTAAATCTGCTCTACTAGCTCCTTGAAGGCCGGGTGGTCACGGTCGTTGAGGCGGGGACAGGGCACGGCAATTTCGGCACGCACCCGTCCAGGGTTGGCCGACAAAATCAAAATTCTGTCCGCCATCAGGGCCGCCTCTTCGATGTTGTGGGTGACGATCAGGATAGCCTTGGTGGGAATTTTTTGCTCCATCCACAGCTCGAGCAGCTCCGAGCGCAGGGTTTCCGAAGTCAGCACGTCCAAAGCGCTAAAGGGCTCGTCCATGAACAAGATATCCGGGTTGGTGACCAGTGCGCGGGCAAAGCCCACCCGCTGGCGCATCCCGCCGGAAAGCTCCTTGGGAAAAGCCGACTCGAAGCCATCCAGACCAATCAGGTCAATGGCTTGCAGGGCTCGAGGGCGGCGTTCGGCAGCGGGCACTCCCATGGCCTCCAGGCCCAATTCCACGTTTTGCTGCACGGTGAGCCAAGGGAATAGGGCGAAACTCTGAAACACCAAAGCCATACCCGGCATCGGCCCCCTCACCCTTTGGTCGCGGTAACGCACCTCTCCTGCGCTGGGCTCTACCAGGCCCAATAAGGTGCGTAGCAAAGTGCTCTTGCCCGAACCTGAGCGCCCCAGCAGCGCCACAATCTCGCCTTCGTGTAGCTCGAGGTTGATGTTATCGAGCACCGTGAAGGGCTTGCCCTCGGGGGAGATGAAGGTCTTGGAGATATCTTTCGCGCTCAGAATGGTTTTGGCTTGAGTTTTTTTCATGCGCTGCCTCCTTTCTATCCCAGACGGTATTTTTCTTCGGCCAGCCGGTAGAGCGGTCGCCAGATCAGCCGGTTATAGGCCAGCACCCATAATCCCATCACCAATACTCCCAGCCCGACGTGAGGATTGAACTCCCCGGTACTCCAGTGGGCGATATAGGCTCCCAGGCCGGTAGCGGTAAGGGTGGTGCTGCCCCAACTCACCACCTCGGCCACGATGCTGGTGTTCCAGCTATTACCGGTAGCGGTAATGCCTCCGGTGACAAAGGCCGGAAAAATGCCCGGCAACACCAGCCGCCGCCACCAGTTCCAGCCTTTGAGGTGGGTGACTTGAGCGACTTCTTTGAGGTCGGAGGGGAGGGAGGTGGCCCCGGCGATGATATTGAAAGTGACGTACCACTGGGTTCCCAGCACCATCAAAGGGGCTGTCCAAAACTCGGGGTTGAGCTTGAAATGAACAATGAACACTACAAAAACTGGAAACAGCAGGTTGGCTGGAAAAGCCGCCGCAAACTGAGCCAAAGGCTGCACCCACTGGGCTACTCTGGGCCGCAGGCCAATCCACACCCCCACCGGAATCCAAAACAGCATCACCAAAAACACCAGCACCGTGACCCGCAATGCGGTAAAGAGCCCCAGCTTGAAGACATGAGGGATTTCGCCCAGGGCCACCTTGCCCGGCGGAACTACCCTGCGCTGGCAGGCGGTGGCAAGGTTGAATGGGCCTACCGTGGCCTCGAGGAGCTTTTCCAGTTGGGGGCCAGCCAGCGGGCATACCTGCGAAAGCCATACCGCTCGAGTAGGCCCGACCTTTACCCCCAGCGCACCAAACTGCTGGGCCACCTGGGGAGAGAAATCTCGGTTGAGGTTAGGATTAGCCCCCAAGATTTGCCCGCCCTGCACTCCCAGCCCCGGCCCAAACAAGAACAAGCCCAGAGCCAGGAGCAGTACCGCCGAGCCCACCGCCAGGAGCAGATTGAAGCCCTGATTCAGGGCCAGCTCGGTGCGGGAATCGGAGCGGGGTTTTTGGGGTTTGCCGGGGCGACTACCGGTAGCGGTCTTGAGCCACAACCACTCCCATAGCGGAACTGGCAGGCGAGCCAGGCGACCCGCGAAGCGGGCGCGTTGCAGGGCGGTGAGCACCCAAGACTGCGGCACGTCCTTTCCCTCGGAAAGCTCGAGCTTGAACTTCTCGCTCCAGGCCACCAAAGGCCGAAAAAAAAGCTGATCGTAAAAGAGCACCAGCAGCAAAACCGTGATTCCAGCATAGACCATGGCCCGCACGTCGGCCTGCTGAATAGCCAGACCCACATAAGAGCCCACCCCCGGCAAAAACTGGCTTTGGTCGCGGCCCGTCACCGAAATTACTTCCGAGGCCACCACGAAGAACCAGCCCCCCGAGACCGACATCATGGTGTTCCAGACCAGCCCCGGCATGGCATAGGGTACATCCAGCTTCCAGAAGCGCTGCCAGGGCGAGAGCCGCAGGGCGATGGCAGCCTCCTGGAGTTCTTTGGGCTGGGTGGTGAGGGAGGCGTAGAAGCTAAAGGTCATGTTCCAGACCTGCGAGGTGAAGATGGCGAAGATACTGACCGCCTCGAGGCCCAGCAGATTGCCCCGAAATAGCCCCAGAAAGATGGTGGTGGTAGCGGTCAGGAAGCCCAGAATGGGCAGCGATTGCAGGAAGTCGAGTATGGGAATCATCACCCGCTCGGCCCTGGGCACGCGGGCGGCAACGGTGGCATAGACAAAAGTAAAGGTGAGCGAGCACAACAGCGCCACCGCCATTCGCAGCAGGGTTCGCAGGCCGTAATAAGGCAGATTGGCCGGGTTCAGGTTGACGGTGAGGTTGGGCGTACCAGGGCCAAAGGGCACGGCTGCCCCCTTGAAGCCGATATCCAGCAGCACCAACAGCACCACGATGCCCGGAATCACCAAAAAATCCCAACGCGAAAAAGGGCGGCGCGGACGCACCGACTCGGGCGTGGGAAACATCCGGTTCATGCCTCACCTACCCGAATGGGCTCACAGGGCCCTATAGAAAAAACTGCAACCCACCAATTGTTCACAACAGTATTCTTACCCACGACGGCAAAAATACGGCAAACTGGCATAGTTTTAGCACAAAACATGACAGCCTCCTCGAAATGGCCCCGGAGGCTGCCGCTTACGGTTGGGTTAGAACCCTAGCAAAGCCCCTGGGGCGCGTCTAGATCGATAACTGCTCGAGTTGTCCACCTTGAGCACTTTCTCCTTTCGCACCCAGAACTTCCGTTGTGGGGTTGCCACAGGCGATACACGCCACGGTTTAGAAACCCCAAAAGAGTGTGGGGGCTGGCAATGAAGCATACGTGAAATCTGCCATCGCAGTGCCCTATCGCAGCCCTCCTGACCCCCCACCTCAGGGCTAACATCAACGCGGGCTGCGATAAGCTATAAACCGTGAGTGCCCTCTACCGCCAGGCCCGACCCACCACCTTCGAAGAGATGGTGGGTCAGGAGCACGTCAAAGAAGTGCTGTTGAACGCACTCCATGCAGGGCGATTGGCCCAAGCCTATCTGTTCTCGGGGCCGAGGGGGGTGGGCAAGACTTCCAGCGCCCGGCTCATCGCCCAGGCGGTGAACTGCACCAGCGAATCCAAGCCCTGCGGAGTCTGCGAGGGCTGCCGTCTGGTGCGCGAAGGTCGCCACCCCGACGTTTTAGAGATTGATGCCGCCTCCAACAACTCTGTCGAGGACGTGCGCGACCTCAGAGAGCGCATTCTGCTGGCTCCGATCATGTCGCCCCAGGACAAAAAAGTGGTGATCCTCGACGAGGCCCACATGATGTCAAAGAGTGCTTTTAACGCCCTCTTAAAAACCCTCGAGGAACCCCCCCAACACGTTATCTTTATCTTTGCCACCACCGAACCCGAGCGGATGCCCCCCACCATCCTCTCGCGTACCCAGCACTTCCGCTTCCGGCGGCTCTCGGAGAGCGAAATCGTGCAGAAGCTCTCGAGAATTCTGCTGGGCTTGGAGCGCCAGGCCGAACCTCAAGCTCTGGGGCTGGTAGCTCGCATGGCTGACGGTGCGATGCGCGACGCGGAAAGTCTGCTGGATAGGCTTTTGACCCTCGAGGGCATTATCACCCTGGCCCAGACCGAAGCCGCTCTGGGTCTGCCCCCTCAGGAAGCCCTGTTTGCCCTGGCTGAGGCTCTAGACCGAGGCCAAATCAAGGAGGCGCTCGAGCAGTCCCAGCAACTCTATACCCAGGGTTTTGCGGCCCGCACCCTGGCTCAGGGATTGCTGGAGGCCCTGCGGGCGGGAATGTATGGACGCATGGGCCTGGGGGTGGGACCACACCTCAACGCCTCCGAAGACCGGCTGGTAGTCGCCATGACTGCCCTGGACGAGGCCCTCGAGCGGTTGCTCAAGCGCTCGGATGCGCTCTCGCTGGAACTCGCGGTGCTGGCTGCTTATCAGGGTTTGCATTCAACCCCGACCTCTCCACCGGCTATTCCCGACTTCGAGCCTAAGCCCCGCCGACCCCTTGAACGTCCAACGGCCAGTGTCGAGCGCCAAGAGCCGGTAGAACCCTCCCCCACTCCCGAACCGCAAAACTCGACCCTCACCGACTTTAACCAAGCCTGGCGAGACGTGCTGGGCAGGCTCAAGCCAACCCAGAAAGCCTTTTTCCGTGAAGCCTTGCCCTATCCACCCGAGGGAAACCGGTTTGTTTTGGTCTTCACCGAAGATAAAGGTTTTCACTACCAGAACGCTCTCAAACACCTTTCCGCCGTACAGCAGGTGGTACACGAAACCCTGGGCGAGTTCGAGGTTGAACTCAGGCTGGGGGGAAAAAAAAAGTAGTTGAGAGCGAATCTCCCAGAGTTTCTCCCCAACTCAGCACCGCCAGAGAGGGCGCAGTCGCTAACCGGCCCCAGGCGGCACCCCCACCAACCCCAGAACCCCCTGTAGAAGAGCCCCTTTTAGAGACTCCGACACAAATCCTTTCGGCCTCGCCGGAATCTACCGAAGCGCCCCAGACCCCCTGGTTCCCCCAGGAATCGCCCTTTCAGGATGAGGCCGAGGCTTCAGCCGGGCCAGAGGCTAAGGTGGCTAGCGCTAACCTTCTGCAAGACCCCCGGTTTCAGCAACTTGTCAAGCTGTTTGGGGGGCGGTTGCGCAAGTTCCACAAGGAAACCTCGAGGGCCCCCGAGCCTGAAACCCCGCTCGAGGCCGAGCCTGGCGAGGAATAGTGACGATTGGTCGCGATGCCCTCATTGCAAAACTCCTCGAGCAAACAACCCCGTTGCAGGGCAATATTGCGTCTGGAGCGCTATCTGCAAGGATATATGAAGAAATTGTAAAAAAGAATATCGTAGAGTAAATATCTATGACCACTCACGACCTCAGCGCCGAGACTCAGGCCGCCATCCTCAAACGCTTGCGCCGAATTGAAGGACAGGTACGGGGCTTGCAAAAAATGGTGGAGGAAGGTCGGCCTTGTGACGACATGCTAACCCAGATGAACGCCACCAAAAAGGCTCTCGAGTCGGCCTCGATCTTAGCGTTGCAAGAGTTTTTAGCGGTGTGTACGGCAGATTTAATCAAGGGTAAAAAGGACAAGCCTGCCCAGATCGCCGAAATTCTCCGCAAGTTCAGTAGTTGATAAGCCCCAACCCAAAACCGGAAACCCCAGGGTTCCCGGTTGATTGATTTCACTTTGCTTCTTTCAGTCAGGCTGGCTTTTTAGGGGGTTCCCCAAATCTGACACTCGCGCCTTCAGAAACGGGCCTTTACAAAGCCATCGAACTGCGGATATAGCACTAGTCAGATTCGGGGATACTTAGTAGGGATCGGCCTCGAGCAGCTTCTTCTCGTCAGCCCCGCTAACCAGCACGAACTCAATATGTACGTGGGGCATCTCTACGCCGGGGTGAGGGCCGGAACCGATGATATTGACGTGGTCGTACTTGGTCACGCCAATACCTTTGAGCGCATCCGTACCCATATCTACGTAGCTCTTCTTGCCGGGGCCGAGGTTGTCTAGCGGCACCATGAAGACCACCTTGATTAGCTTGCCCGACTTATCGTAGGCCAGGAAAGGGCCTTCGGGAAGCTTCTTGGCATCTACATAAAGGGTGCCCAGGCCGGGAATAAAGTTGGGCAAAGCACCCTTCAGGGCATCGCTGACATTTACGTAAGGCGCAGCAGGCGGAGCCTTCATCACGTTCATCATCTGAGCCATTGCCAGGCCCAAAACCACCACTACCAGACCGATTCCGAATATGCGCTTCATCCCTTACCTCCTGAGTGTAGGGCTCTTTGGCCCTAACATCTCGCTGTACGGGAGGGGGTAGGGGTTTGGATTTGACCCCATGAAGCTATCGGGGCTCTCAGAGGGATACCGTAAATATACTCAGGCCATTCCCAGCTTCTTTCCGAAAACCGCTCTAGGAGGTAGCAAGGGTATATTAGACCTCCGGCGAAAGTCATAGCGGCTGAGCGAGCTGAAGGTCAGCGTTGTGCAAACCAGCGATAAGGTTGAGGCCCAGGCCGAATCTACGGCGGCGATGGTGTACGGCTGTTGGGATGCAGCTTCTGTACACCTTGATCGCCGCTGTCGCCCAGCAACTCGGTTTTGGGATGGAGTCGCCGGACGCACTGGCTGCGTTTACACACTCTAAAATCGTGCTCTCGGCCCCGGCCTATAAATCCAGGGAGGGGGTTCGTCCGGCTTTCTTCTTGCCATGCTCCCCTGCGACCAGAACCTCACGCAGCTGTTGGGCTTCACCTCCAAGGTTCGCTTGTATGCCCCCCTCGGTAACGCCAAAACCTGCTCGGTGTACGCTCTCACCCCTCCAGTCTGACAGACCCCCTACTTTCGCCCGAGGTCTATTTACTGGGCCAACCGCACAGAAGCGCGACGAAGCCCTCAGCACAGCACGTCCCTGAGGGCATTCCTCGAGCCAAAGTTTTGCCTTCACAGACAGTATGTCTACCAATATAGCCCTGGCCCCAACTCGTTTAGGGCCTGATGGCGCTCCTTGTAGTCGGGCATAATTTGCTCTACCAAGCGCCAAAACCGTGGGCTGTGGTTGAGCACCTTGAGGTGGGCCATCTCGTGAACCACCACGTAGTCGAGCAGTTCCAAGGGGGCCATGATCAAGCGCCAGTTGAAGCGTAGCTCACCTTTGGCATTACAGCTTCCCCAGCGCTTTTTTTGGTTGCGCACCAGCACCGGCGGAACCTTCCAGCCGAGTTCCTGACAGTAGAGTTCGACCCGGCGCTGGATGACCTCCTGGGCTCTGGCCTTGTACCACGATTCCAAAGCCGAACGGGGATCGCTCGAGCGCACCTCGAGCACGTTTCCCTTGAGGGCCACCGGGTTTTTGTGTGGGCTCAGGGCCACCTCGAGCCGCACCCGGCGGCCCAGATAGGGATAAGACTCTCCATTAACAAAGCGTTTGCGCGGTTCACGGCGGCTTTTAAGCTCGACAACCTTCTGGGCAATCCAGGGGGCCTTGGTGCTCACCAATTCAACAACGCGCTCCAGCGGCATTCGTTTGGGAGCAGCTACACGCACCCCTTGCAGGTCAACGGTAATTCCCACTGTGCGGCGGCGGGAACTGCGACGGATGTAAAAGTGGATGGGTCTGTTTTGGACAAATAGGGTAGCTTTCTCGAGGTCTGGCATCCGGCCTTAATCCTATCCAGGACAAGCCAAATAGATGGTGAGATTGGCTCTTGTAATTTTCGTTCAAAGACTATTTATAAAATAATGTCTGTTTTCAGCATAATGAGAAAGCGTTTCATTAAGGGAGTTGACAGAAGGACACTCAGGCAAAGCAGTGGGTTGGGTATCAATGCTCACGGGGCCAGCCGCGCCACCTTCCAGGAACCGTCAGTCTGCACCGTGTAGGCCAGCCGGTCGTGGAGTCGGGCTTTGCGGCCCTGCCAAAACTCGAAGTAGTCTGGAACCAGGCAAAACCCCCCCCAATGGGCCGGACGCGGCACAGCATCAGGATATTCGCACCTCAACTCGGTGATTTGCTCCTCCAGGGTGGCCCTCGAGGGAATCTCTGTGCTTTGCGGGCTGGCGGCTGAAGCCACCTGGCTTTCGTAGGGGCGGCTGGCAAAATAGGCATCGGACTGTTCTGGCGCGACTTTTTGCACCCGACCCTCGACCCGCACTTGGCGCTCGAGCTGTGGCCACCAAAAATTCAGACAAGCCCAGGGATGCTGCTCTAACTCCTGTCCTTTGCGGCTGCGGTAGTTGGTATAAAACACCAACCCTTGCGGCGAAAGCCCTCGCAGCAGCACCACCCGGCTGCTGGGGCGGCCCTTTTCCCCCACGGTGCAAAGGGTCATGCCGTGCGGCTCGGGGAGATTGGCCGCAATTGCCGCTCCTAGCCAGTTCTCAAACTGTACCCAGGGATCGGAGTCCAGGTCTTTCTCCTCGAGCACATTCTGGGTGTAGTCGGTGCGCAGGTGACTGATATCCATGCTCTTATTATGGCCTGATTTTCAGCGGTTTTCTCAGGTGTTAGCTGATTATCGCGGTTTCCGCTATTTTTGCCGCTACTCATGGCGGCCAAAAATGAACTGAGTACGGTCTTTCTAGCGGAGTAGACTGCCGTTTTCTTTCTGAAAACCGCTCCAGGCTAGGTCGGTGGCGAGCCGACCTGGATGTTCAGATTGGTTTTCCTGCCCACCTGGGATCGGCTGGTGTGCGACCCCAATACCGGGTCAGGGTCAAGCGGGCAATAGCGCCGAAGGTCAGATAACCCAGGATGGTCTGGGGAATCGGCTAAGCTAGAGGCGTAGAAGTTGGGTGCACTTATACCACCCATTCGATTTCCAGCCCAGCTTCCACCAAGCACCCCCGAAGCCTCCCCGGTGGTGCTTGTGTTTTAACGTAGCTGCTGTGAGATTGTACATCTCGAGGGTAGTCCAGCAGTAAACTTGGGAACGTGATTTTTTCGCTCGAGAAAGCCCCCACCCTGGGCGAAGTGGGCCAACTGCAACGCCTGAAAGCCGCCGGAGTTGCCGTCGCAGACACCACTGTTTTGCTGGGTTTGGAAACTGAGTTCTATCAACTGGGCAACCTTGCCGAGCAGCTCAACCGGACGTTTGCGGGGGTGTTTGGAGCACGCTTGGACGAGGAGAAGCTCGAGGCTGCCAGCACTCAGGCGGAAAAACTGCTGCGGGAGTCTTATATGTTGCCCGAGCGCTCCGATGCGGTAAAAGCCGCCCTCCCGAGCAGGCAATTGTTGGTGCGCTACGCCGCTGAGCCTCCTTTTAGCCTCGAGGTGGGCAAGCAAGAGGCGCTATGGGCCTTGAAGCGGCTGTGGGCCAGCCGTTGGCAGGTGGACGCAGTGCTAGACCGCGCCCCCGAACTAGCTCCACCGGAAGTTCCCAGCCTGATTCAGGCAGTTGGAAACGGTTTAGACCTCGATGACGCTTTGTCCGAACGGGCATCACAGATTCTTGGGGAAGCGGTGCGGGTTTGGGTGAGCAGCGGGCAAGTGGTGCGAGTCGGCGGATGAGTTCGTGTCCTGCACACATTTTTCTAACCGGCGATTTTCCCGTCCTGGATAGAGGTCGCAAATCTAGGCTCGAGCCTTTAGCCTTAAGCCAGTATGTATGACTCCCACATGCACACCCCGCTGTGCAAACACGCCATCGGCACGCCCGCACAGTACCTCCAAGCCGCCCAAAAATCCGGTCTGAAGGGCATTATCATGACCGACCACAGCCCCATGCCTGCCTGGTTCGACGCGGACTTTCGCATGGGTTTGGAAGAGCTGCCTTTTTATCACACCATGTTGGAGAAAGTTCGGGCTGAGTCGGGAGATTTTTATTTCGGGATCGGCCTCGAGGCCGATTTTCATCCCGGTACTGAGCCCTACCTGCGAAAGCTGATTTCCGCCTATCCCTACGACTACATCATCGGCTCGGTGCACTACCTTGGTGCGTGGCCCTTCGACAATCCCAACTTCGCCACGGAGTTCGACCAGCGCGACCTGCGCGGGGTTTACCGTGAATATTTCAAACTGGTGGCTCAGGCCGCCCAGAGTGGGCTTTTTCACAGCATCGGGCATCTGGATTTGCCCAAAAAATTTGGTCACATCCCAGCAGAGGGCTACTTAGACCTAGCCCAGGAGGCTTTGCAAGCCATGGCCGGTGAAGGGCTCGCGCTGGACGTGAACACCGCAGGTTGGCGCAAGCCCGTGGGTGAAATTTACCCGTCCCCAGCGCTATTGGCTCGAGCCCACCAGCTCGGTATTCCTACCGTCCTGGGCTCCGATGCCCACCAACCCGGAGAAGTCGGGTATCGCTTCCCTGATGCTGCGGACGTGCTCAAAGCAGCGGGCTACCGAGAAGCCTGGGTCTTTCGGGCTGGAAAGCCCCAAACCTACAGTCTGTAGACCCACAGCGGGTTAGCTCGAGTGAACCAGATAGCTATTGGCTATCCGCTATCAGCGATAGGCTATCCCCATGAACCGCAAAGAACTCGCTGGACTGCTCGAGTACGCCGCCGACCTGATGGAAGTGCTGGGAGAGGGCGATTTCCGCGTCGCAGCCTACCGCAAAGCCGCCCGGAATATAGAGAAGCTCGAGAAGAACCTCGACGAACTCGCAGCGAACGGCTTCAAGGGGGTTTTCGGGGTCGGGCCAGCCTTGGCTCCTATCCTTAGCGAAATCGTACAGACCGGTGAATTTCCCTACCTGGGCGAACTCGAGGCCCAGGTTCCGCCGGGGGTGCTCGAGCTGTTCGGTGTACAGGGGCTCGGCCCCAAGCGCATCCGGGCCCTGTGGGATGGCGGCATGAACAGCTTAGAAGAACTCATCCACTACGCTCAGGAGGGTAAGATTCGTACCCTGCCCGGCTTCGGGGCCAAGAGCGAGGCCGGGATTTTGGAGGCCGCCCGCTTCGCCCTTGCTAACCTGCGCCGGGTGCTGCTGCCGGTGGGCCTGGCGGCAGGGCGGCGGCTGCTGGAAGACCTGGGCAAGGCCGGTCTTCAGGCCGAACTCGCCGGGAGCCTACGGCGTGGGCTGGACACCGTGGGCAACGTGGATTTGGTAGTGGTGGGCAGCCCCGAACAGGTCAGGGCGGCGATTGGCGAGCACGCCGAAAAAGTGGAGGGTTCGCAAGTTTTAGGCCGGGCCGAAGGCTTGCCCCTACGGATTTTCTGTGCCAGGCCGGAGAATTTTGGCTCAGTGCTGTTTCAGGCCACCGGCTCCAAAGAGTGGCTTTCCTCCTTTCTCCTTTCTCCTTCCTCCCAACCCACCGAGGAAGCCATTTTCGCCGCAGCCGGTCAACCTTACGTTCCCCCGTACTGGCGCGAACCCCAGCACATTGGCTTGCCCCTTCCGCAGGAGCACTTGCGCCTCGAGCAGTTGCGGGGCCTGATCCATTTGCACACCACGTATTCCGATGCCACCGGGTCGCTGCGGGAGATGGCCGAAGCCGCGATTGCTGCCGAATACGAGTACATGGTGCTTTCCGACCATTCCCAGACCGCTTCTTATGCGGGCGGATTGAAGCTCGAAGACCTCGAGCGCCAGTGGGCCGAAGTGGATGGGCTCAACGCCGAGCTGAAGCCCTTTCGCATCCTCAAGGGCATCGAATCGGACATCCTGCCCGATGGCTCGCTGGACTACCCCGAGGAGGTGCTCTCGAGGTTCGACCTGATTATCGGCAGCCTGCACTCCGGCTTCAACCTCTCCAAAGACGACCAGACCGCTCGCTTTCTGCGGGTGCTGGAAAACCCCTATCTGAGCATTCTGGGGCATCCCACCGGACGGCTGCTCTTGCGGCGCAAAGGGGTAGAGGCCGACTGGGAGGCGATTCTGGCCCAGGCCCAGCGATATGGAAAAATCGTGGAGTTCAACTGCAATCCCTACCGTCTCGACCTGGACTGGCGCTGGGTATTGGGCTGGCGCGACCACCTCAACTTCTCCCTTGGCCCCGATGCCCACAGTCTAGGGGGCCTCGAGGATATCCAGTATGGCCTGCTCTTTGCCCACAAATGCGGGCTGCGGCCCAGCCAGGTAGTCAATACCTGGACAGCGGAGCGGCTGCTGGAAGCCCGGCTTAGCCACTAAGCTCGACCAGAAGGAGCAGGAGGGCTCCACGACAAGTTGGTGAGGCTGATTATTTGACAAACTCGGGAGCTACTTAGTTTCCTCGGCTCCTACCAGCAACTCGGCCTCGCGCCGCAAAAAAGCCCGCAGCACATCGGTCACGGTGATAATTCCCACCAGCTTGCCTTCGTGCAAAACCGGCAAGCCGCCCACTTTAGCCTCGAGCATGGTCTTGGCGGCGGCTTGAAGCGGTAGGGTATCGGAAACGCTTAAGGGATGCGGGGTCATGATTTCGCGCACCTCGAGCCGGGCAATCAGATAGTTGATTTCCCAGACCGAAAGGGTGCTGGCATCGGAGGGCATGGCCTCTTTGAGGTCACGGTCGGTGACGATGCCCAGCAGTTGCCCTCCTTCGACCACAAGCAGGCGGCGGAACCCGCCCTGTTTCATGAGTTGGGCCGCTTCAGGAACCGTGGTGTGGGGCGTTACCGTGACAGGATTGGGGGTCATGTATTCCTTGACTGTCATCTTGACCACCTCAGGCTCAGGGTACTGCCCTCCCAGCGAGTAGAGTAGGGGCAGATGTCTCTAAGTGAGGCTAAAACAGAACCTGCTTGAAGTAGCCAACCTTTGAGCCATCGGAGGGGATTTATGGCCTATACGGTAATGCTCTGGTTGGTCAACCCTGGCCCTCAGACCGATGAACAAGAGGCCAAGGAGATGCTGGACAAACGCCGCGCCCAACTGCCCGGTGCGAAAACCGGTGTGACCGAACCCCCCGCCTCTACCCGGCTGGTCTACGGGGTATACGACGGCAAAAACCAGGCCGAAGAAGCCCTCATTAGCCTGGAGGGGCTGCTCGAGGTCAACCGACCCGTGCGGGTAGAGATGGGCAGCGGCAACGTGTTCTTGGTCCCTGCCAGCCGGGTGCATTACGCGGTGATGAGCGAGGTGATGCGCCCCATGGACAGCGGAAAAGGCTCGAGCGATACACCGCTTCAGAAATAATTTCAGGGGTCAAGTTGGCTTGGACAGGCTCATACCAAGTTCGGTTAGGTCGTCACCGAACGGTGAGTATCTAACCCGACTGGAAGTTATCCGCGTAGTGGAGGAGGATACCAAGAGTCTACTCGGCCTCACAAAGAAAGAGCTTTGAATACTAGCTTGGTGAAGCCGATGTCAGCTCTTCGGATGGTGGGCGCTAGCTATAGTCGTGCTTCGAGAGAAACTCGGTTCACAAAAGCCCGAATCTGTTCGACCTCGGCTTCTAAGCTCAGTTGTTCGGTATCCAAAAAGAGGGCCCTGGAAGAGCCCAGCAGCGCTCGTCTGGCTCCAGTAGGGTCGTAGTTCTTGCGCTCCTCGGCCACAATCTTGAGCTTGACGCTCAACTCCTGAGCAGAAACATTCCACGACAGGGCCTGTTCCAGCTCGTCCGCACTCAAAACCCCCTGTGCCAGTTGGTAAATCGCGTCCAGGTCAACCCTGTCCAGCCGCACCCGGTCAAAATTATCACCCCGATCCAGCAGGCGTGAGAGCCGGGTCAGGTCGGTAGCCTCGAGCACCACGAAGTAGGTTTTAAGCAGATGTTCCAAGGCATACCGCGCCTCGTCCTCACCGCGCAGCCCGTCGAATACCAGAGGCCAGACCGGTTGGGTTTTTCCAGCAGCAAGAGCCTCAGCCACCCCACCCGGATGCTCTTGCCGAAAGTGGCGGGTCAGGGCAAAACGTTCGATCCGGTCGAGCTTGTCCCCCGCTTGATAGCCAAACAAGGGCAATACGTAGCGGTCTACCAGCTCCCGGCGGTCGGGCAAAGCAGGGTAAGAAAGTGCGTCCAACAGGCTACTTTTGCCTACCCCAGTCAGGCCCACCAGGACAAGCAGGGGGAGGTGCTCGAGGGGTTGGGTTCCTGAGGGAGCAAGTTCGCCTGGAAGATAAAGGCGGTGCGACATGGCGACATTCTCAGGCATTAACGCCCCTTCGTCCAAATGCCCCCGGTTTCAGACTCTCGTGGAAGATGTTTGGCCTGCCTACCGCGTGCGCCGCAATGGTGGAAAACACGATTGGATCAAGAATGCGCAGCAGATCTGCATCCCTTGGTTTGGCTCAGCATGACCCCGGAGTGCTTTGGGGGCTCAGCGCCGGTCATTGCTTTTGCTGGACTGGTATTTATATGTTATAAACAAAATCTTGGGCCAAAATCTGCTAGAATCTCGGTATGGGTTCCGAACCAAAAACCCACCAAACCATTATCGGGCGCGGCGCAGTTTCCAACCCCAGCAACCGCTTCGAGCGTGTCCAGGTTGCTTTCGACCCCTTCGACGACTACTTCGAGCCGCAGGATTTGAAAACTGATACCCAGTATTTCCGTGACAGCACCCGCTCCTTCATCACCCACAACACCTCGCCCGACATCGGCTACAGCGCTTCGGTGAACCCCTATCGTGGTTGTGAGCACGGCTGTGTTTATTGTTATGCCCGTCCCACCCACGAATATCTGGGCTTTTCGGCCGGTATAGACTTTGAGAGTCGCATTATGGTCAAGTTGGATGCCCCCCAGCTTTTGCGCAAGGAGCTTGCGGCCCAAAAGTGGCAGCCCCAAGTGGTGGGTTTTAGCGGTGTGACCGACATCTATCAGCCCATAGAGCGCACCCTCGAGCTGACCCGGCGCTGCTTAGAGGTTTTCCTCGAGTTCCGCAACCCCGTAGGAATGGTCACCAAGAACTATTTGATTACTAGGGATTTGGACTTGCTCAAAGAGCTTGCTCAGTTTAATTGCGTCTCTATCGCTATCTCTATCACCACCCTGGACGAAAATCTGCGCCGGGTGATGGAACCGCGCACTTCTTCGGCCTCGCGGCGCCTGAAAGCGGTGGAAGTGCTGGCAAATGCTGGAATTCCGGTGGGCGTATTGAATGCCCCCATCATTCCGGGCCTCACCGATACCGAGATTCCTGCGCTGGTACGGGCCGCCGCCGGTGCTGGGGCGAGTTGGGTAGGCTACAACATCGTGCATCTGCCCTATGGCCTTAAAGAGCTGTTCGTGGACTGGTTACAGCGCCACTTCCCTGAGCGAGCGAGCAAGGTGCTGGGGCGTATCAAGGACGTGCGCGGCGGCAAACTCAACGATCCACGCTTCGGCTACCGCATGACCGGGGAGGGGCTCTACGCCGAGCAGATTCGTCAATTGCACAAATCGGCCTGCAAACAAGCCGGGCTGCCCAAAGCTAAACACTCGCTCTCCACCCAACATTTCCGAGTTCCGGGAAAAGCTGTGCAGATAGGGCTATTCGAGTAAGCCAGGGCGACCTTATCAGCTATAAAAATAGTTCCCCCTCCTCGAGTCGAACTCCCTCAAGGGGCGGGCCAGAGTCATATCGGCCTGGATGGCAGAAACCGCTCTAACTGTTGGCGGTGTGCAAACCCACTTCACGCAGCCAGCCCTTGAGCTTGACTACCGAGAAGCGGCTCATGGAGGCAGCATGGTCGCCATAGACCAGCGTGGGCACGCTGCGGCGGCCCCCATTGGCCTCGAGCACCCGCTTTTCCCCCTCGGGATGCTGGTCAATGTCTATTTCGTGGTAGGGAATTTGCAGGGCCTCGAGGGCTTGTTTGGTGGCGCGGCAGTCAGAGCACCAGGTGGTCGAGTACATCGTAATCACGAGAAAACATTCTATACGCCCATCTTGGAATGACTGTGACCAGAGCGGCTCTTAGGTGTCTCCTATCGCGGTTTCCGCTATAGGCTCCACGCAGCCCCACCCCAAACCATGCTGGAGCAGCTATCTCCCTGCCAATATCCAGCGCACATCGCGCACCACCCTTGCGGTCTGGGCGGTCTTGTCCTTGGTATAAATTAGCTCGAGTCTCCCTTGCGGATTGATCAGGAACACATCGGCGTTGTGGGCTATTTCGTACTGCTGAGGTGAGGTGGCTTTGAGGGTGTAATAGCCTACCCAGTAGGCTTGAGCTGTTTTGGCTATGACACTCGCAGATCCGGTTAACCCGATAAAACTGGGATTAAACGCAGCAACATAGCGCGAAACCACTGCCGTAGTATCCCGTTTGGGGTCGGTAGTAATCATCAAGACCTGCACCCTAGTTTGCTCTTGGGAAGTGAGGGCCTGGTAGATTTTGCTTAGCTCGAGCATCGTCAGCGGGCACACGTCGGGGCAGTGGGTGTAGCCGAAGAAGACTAGCACTACCTTGCCTCTGAAATCGGAGAGCCGTATCGACTGGCTCTGTGGGCCAATCAGGTTGAAATCGTAGGCGGGTTTGGGGGTAATCAGGCGGGTTCCATAGCTCTGATAGCCCGGCTGTATACCCAACCAGAGCCCCACCAATCCCAGAGCAAGCAGGAGGCTCGAGCCAATCCATAGGGCCGCACGATTCATCGCTGCACCTCGGCCAGCACCGCGAAGGTGTCCTTGTCATCGAGCCACAAGATAACCGGCACCAGGTCGCCCGGCTTGAGGCGGCGGGTGAGCTTTTGCAGCACGATTGTGTAGCCTCCTGGCCTGAGTTCCAGCTTGCCTCTGGCGGGTACCTCGAGGGCCTTTATCTCTTGGGTTCCTTTGCGCAATTCCACTGCTGCGGCCACTGGGGATTCAGCTTTCACTATCTTGACCAGCTTGGGGGCTTTGTTGGCCAGGCTCAGGTACACCAAGGCCTGCCCCGCCTCGAGCCAGACCTGGGGGTGCTCTGCACTGAAAACCCCATCGCCGTGAGCTAGGGCCAGACCCACTACCACCCATATCCACCCGAACTTTGGCAATAGCATTATTGCCCTTTCACTGCGAGCAGTTGCTCGAGATAATCCTGAAGTTGTTTCTCATTGACTTCTCCCACCTGCCGGGCCAGCACCTTGCCTGCCTTGCTAATGAAGAAGGTTTCAGGTAGCCCGTACACCCCGTAGTCAATGCCGATGCGCCCCTCAGGATCAGTACCGCTGGGAAAGGTCAGGTCGAACTCACGAATAAAGGCCAGCGCAGCCTCTTCACCATCTCGAAAATTCAGACCCAGGAACAGCACTCGGCCTTTATAACGCTCCCCATAGCGGCTCAGCAGTGGAGCCTCGCGGCGGCAAGGCGGACACCAACTGGCCCAGAAGTTAAGTACGATGGGCTGTTTGCCCACCAGTTTGGATAAGGTCAGGTAGTTACCCCACTGTGCTCGGTAGGGCCGGAGGGTTGGCGCAGTAAAGTCGGGGGCGGGTTTTTGTCCCAGAGCCAGTTGGGAAGGTAGCACGGTAGCATCTCGCCGCATCCCCCACCAAAAAACGCCTCCTATCAGCAAAATCAACAAGACACCGATTAAGCCACGCATCTTCATTCCTCTAAGTGAACCAGTAGACCACTGTGTCGTAAAGTCCAGCCAGCACCAGCGCGACCCCGGCTAGGAGATTCAGCCAGCGCCCGCCCTGCCGCATCTGCCGCAGTGCTGCTCCCTTGGATGTTCCCCGCTCGAGCAACCCCAGGACAATCATCACCGGCACTGCTGTACCTAAAGCGAAAAGCGCAGGGAACAACAGCCCCAACTTAGAGGTGACCGCTGTGGGTATCATCCAGCCAAAAAATAGCAGGAACAGAGTGGGACAAAACGCCAGCCCGAAGGCTACCCCCAGTGCAAATGCTCCCAACTTGCCGCCCCTGGTCGCAGCCCAGGCTCCCAGCCGCCCGATGCCCAGGCTAGGGCCAGGCAGTCGGATCAACCCTAGCAGGGAAAATCCCAGAACCAGCATCAGCGGCCCCAGTACCCGGCGTACCCCTGTGAAGAAAGCTCCGGGAGCGGTGAAATGGCCTCCGAATACCCACATTGCTATCCCCGCCAGCGCCAGATAAACCAGCGCTTTGCCCAGGAGAAACCAGCCCAGCCGTGTCCAGATCGTGCCCCGCGCCGCACCCTGAGCGAACCATGCCAGGGCCGCAGCATTGGTCGAGAGCTGACAGGGGGCCAGGGCTCCCAGCAAACCTAACAAAAAGGCTCCCAACAAGGGAAACCCCAGCCCTAGTCGCAGGGTGTTGAGCGGTTCGGCCAGCCAAGAATAAGGCTGACTAGCCCAGAAGTAGAGACTCTGAGCCACTCCTGCCAAAGTGCCGCCGAAAGCTAACAAACCCAGGGCCAGACCCACTAACACCAACCAGCCCACCCAAACCCTCATCGCACCGGATTCTCCGGCCCCCGGCCCCGGAAGGCATCTATAAAAGCGGCAGCCCCAGCGGGATCGAAGCGTTCCTGGCGCAGTGACTTATTCCAAGCGGTGAGCAGTATATTCTGACCCAGACCTTTGTAGGGCACTACCACCACTCCGTCCCACTGACCCCGGAAGCGCCCGGCCCAATCCTTTAAGGTGTTCAGCGCGGTCTCGTCGGGCTGGTCGTAATAAATCACAACGTTGCCGTGCTCGAGGGAATGCACCAGGGTCTCGGCAGGGCGCTCCTCGGTGTAGAATCCCGCATTTACCCAGGTCGGCCAGTGCGGGCCAGAGGTGGCTGGGCGACTGGCATAACCCACCGCCCGCCCCTGCTCGACATGGGTGCGTCCGGCATCCACCCCGGTTTGTACCTTGCTGAGCGCAGGTTGGCCTTGGGTTACCAGTACCTGAAAGGTGTCCACGCTCTGACGGCTTTGCCACCAGGCCCAGCCCGCCCCCGCCAGGATAACTACGGCTAGAGCTGCGATTAGAGTGGCTACCCAGGGAAAGGGTTTAGGTTTGGAACTGTATTTCAGGGGTTGCTTTGCCATATATTTTCTCCGTCACTTACGCCAGATTCGGCCTGTGCTATCTATCCACACCAACTGTGTGGGGTTCTTGGGGTTTATTGCCAGAGTGATTATCGGCCCCGGCGCGAGTTTCTTCCAGCCAGAGGCGGTGCGTACCCACAAACCCTGCTTCCCTCCAAGGTATAAACTTCCATCCGAAGCCACCCGCAGCACAAAAAGATCGGGTTCAGGGCCAGAGATGGGCTGTAGGCTCTGGCCCCGCTCTTGCAGCAGACCTAGCCCTGGTGCGGCTAGATACAGCGTTCCATCCAGCCCCACGGTCATTATTGGAGTGCCTTGAGGAAGCTTGCTCCAGGTCTGGCCCCCGTCCTGGCTACGGTACAGCCCACCGCCCGCCTCGTAGGCGTAGTGCAGCCGAGGGTTCTTGAGATCAAGGGCATACCCGTGCAGGTCGAGGCCAGACAGGCCCTGAGGTTGCAGGTTTCGGAAGGTTTTGAGGTTGGTGCTTTCGGCGTACACGTCGTGCCCGGCCACGATCAAGCGCTTACCGTCCCAGGCCAGGTTCATGGCATCCCAATTGGGACGGGCAATCAGATTTTGCCAGCTTTTACCCCCGTCAGCAGAAACCTGTATGCCGTCGTGATGCCCTAGCAAAATCTGTCCGTTGGGGAGCCACAGCAGGGCGTGGGCATCACGGGTAGAGAGTTGACCCACCGGGGTCTGGGCCAGCGCCAGGTTCAAGAGCAGTACCAAACCGAGGGCTGGTCTCATTGCCATCGCCCTCGAGCCCGGCCCATTCGCCGAGGAAAAGTGGGTTCTGCGAGACCGGGCTCGGGCCTTTGACGCAGGCTACGTTTACGGTGGAGTACGGGCATAGGAACTCTCCTTCTAGTTTGCAGAAAGAATAGGGCCAGCCACTGGGTTAGAAAGACCGTATCAAGCTCCTTCTTTGCGGCCACGAGTCGCGGCCAAAATAGCGGAAGCCGCGATAAAGCCGGAAGACCACAATTAGAGCGCTCGATGAGGTTAAGGCTTTGGGCGGTGGTTCGGGAACGGCTTCCGCGTGCGAGTAAACGCTGGGATCGCCTGCCGAGCCCAGCCAGTGTTCCATCAAGACCGTGGGCCTAATCTGCCCACTATCCCAGCTATAGTAGCTGCAGTACCTGCCACCGGTCAGGCATTGGGGACTATTCATGGCGCAGCAGGGAGCAGGGTTGCCCGAGGCCAGTTCGGTGACAGTGGGGTGAGCCTGGGCGACCCCAAAAATCTGGGCCGCCGCGAAAGGGGCAAAGGACAAGAACAACAATAATCCCACCCCGAACCACCGGGTGCAGATCATCCCCAATCGCCTTTGCATCACCACTCCTGATGATGAGAATAACACGGCCCCATGAAGGCCCAATGTTTACAGAATGTCTTCGAGGCGAAAATCTAGGGGTTATTTTCCGGTGGATTGCGCAGCGATCTGCTCGAGCTGCCTCAAGTGGTTCAGATCGTGTCCGGCCAGTAGGCGAAGGGCAATTTCAAAGGTCTCTGGCCCCCGCTCAGGGTGGGTGTAGCTGCGCTGCCACTCGGCCCCGTCCAAAGCCTCGAGCCAGGCCAGGTTCCAGGCCCGTACTGCCAGAAAGGTGGACATCGCCAGGGTGAGCGAGAGCTTGGAGTAGGGTTTGGCCCATACATCCTGATCCCAGGGCTGAATTACCTCGACCCCAGCCACAATTTGCCGCAACCGGAAGGCCATACTGGTTTCGGCATCAGCCAGATGGCACATAAGCTTCAGGGCCGTCCATTTGCCGGGCGCATAGCTTTGCCCAGCTCGCCTCGAGAGGGCTGGGGCCAGGGTTTCTAGGCGTTGGGGGGTCTCGGACAGGATAGCCAGGGGGTCGCGGTCTTCTAGCAGGCTCAGGATACGGTGGGCATAGGGGTTCACTCGAGCATTTTACAATCAACCTGCTTTTTGACCCCAGCCCACACCTGCCCTAATCTGAATGGTTCCATACTTGGGCCATGAAACTCTCTCCCGGCGACCCGGCTCCGCTCATCAGCCTCGAGGATTCCAACGGCAAAACCATCCACTTGGCCGAACTGGTCGCCCAGGGGCGGTATATCGTGCTGTGGTTTTATCCCAAGGCCAAGTCGTCTGGCTGCACCGTTCAGGGTAAGCACTATGCCCAGCTATACGACACCTTTCACGCTCTGGGCGCAGAAGTCTACGGCGTGAGCGCCGACCCGGCCTCGGCACAGTGCGCCTTTATAGACCAACTGGCCTATAAAGG
>JADEYI010000484.1_pt1 | contig 54088 bp, 40 predicted proteins | sample 8542331 | NCBI WGS metagenome assembly JADEYI01 (sample SAMN16510988, study PRJNA670497) | mine drainage metagenome | isolation source: biofilm near Copperflume 1 | place: Germany: Marsberg coppermine Kilianstollen | collected 2018-02 | reverse complement strand
GAGCAACTCGCCTCAGCCCTTCCCAAAGGTTTAGCTTTGCGGTACAATAACCATAGCGTAATGTTACACAAAAGCTCTGCCTCTTGGCGACAGAGTAGTCGCGAATAATCGAAGGAGGTATCACTGTTGGCAACCGTAACGGCTCCCACGCCCGAACCGGCCCCCACCGTAGCGCCTGCCGCACGGCCAGGCTGGGTTCAGCGCAACCACTTCTGGCTGAGACGTCTCCACTCACTCACAGGCATTGTGCCCATAGGCGGCTTCCTCCTCTTCCACTTCTATGAGAACGGCGCAATACTTTACGGGCAGCAAGCCTACGATGAAATGGCGCAGGGCGCACGCGGAGTGCGCTATCTGCAAGCAATCGAAGTCCTGCTCATATTCCTTCCCCTCCTCTACCACGCCCTCTACGGCCTTTTCATCGCTGCATATGCGCGCAATAACACCATGTCGTACAACTACGGACGCAACAACCTCTTCATGTGGCAGCGGGCAACAGGGGTGATCGCACTGCTCTTCATACTCTATCACGTGTGGCAATTCCGCTTCACCTCCTTCTGGACCACCTCCCCCACCACAGGCGCAGTAGCGGCCACCATCTCTTATGCGCCGATCTTCCTATTCTACATAATCGGGGTAGTGGGCGTCTCTTTCCACTTTGGCAATGGACTTTGGACCTTCCTGATCACCTGGGGGATCACCGTCGGGCAGCGCTCACAACGCATATCACAAGTCATCACCACCGCAATCTCCATAATAGTAAGCCTGGTAGGCATCGGCATAGCTGTAGCCTTTGTCGTGCAGGCAGGCGGGTTGACCTTCTAACGAACTATGGATTATGAATTAGTAATTGGATTACCGCTGTAATTCATAATTGCTAATTCATCGAAGAGGAGCAGACAATGGCAGGGCCTAAAGTAATCGTTGTAGGCGGTGGGCTGGCGGGACTCTCGGCCACAATCAAGATAACCGAGCTGGGCCTTGACGTTGACCTCTTTTCGATCGTGCCGGTGCGCCGCTCGCACTCGGTCTGCGCCCAGGGAGGGATCAACGCCGCCGTCAACACCAAAGGCGAGGGCGACTCGGCTTTTGAGCACTTCGACGACACCATATACGGCGGCGACTTCCTTGCCAACCAGACCCCCGTAAAGGATATGTGCGAGAAGGGACCGGGCATCGTCTTTCTCCTCGACCGCATGGGCGTGATGTTCAATCGCACACCGGAAGGCAACCTCGATTTCCGGCGCTTCGGCGGCACCCGCCACCATCGCACCGCTTACGCAGGCGCAACCACAGGCCAGCAGCTGCTTTACGCTCTCGACGAGCAGGTGCGCCGCCAGGAAGTGGAGGGCAAAGTCTTTAAGTATGAGAACTGGGAGTTTCTGTCGGCGGTAATAGACGATGATGGCGTTTGCCGGGGCATTGTAGCGCAGGACATGCGGAATATGGAGATAAAGGCGTTCCGCGCCGATGCGGTAATTCTGGCAACGGGTGGCTGCGGCCTTATCTTTGGCCGCTCTACCAACTCGATGATCAACACCGGTACTGCCGCATCCGCTGTTTACCAGCAGGGCGCACATTACGCGAACGGCGAGTTTATCCAGGTTCACCCCACCGCTATACCAGGCGAAGATAAGCTGCGGCTGATGTCAGAATCCATCAGGGGCGAGGGGGGGCGCGTCTGGACCTACAAGGATGGGCAGCCCTGGTACTTCCTCGAAGAGATGTACCCCGCTTACGGTAATCTGGTGCCACGCGACATCGCCACGCGGGCCATATTCGACGTTTGCGTGCGCCAGAAGCTGGGCGTTGATGGGCAGAACCAGGTCTTCCTCGATATTTCGCACCTCGACCCTCACATGCTCGAAGTCAAGCTGGGGGGCGTGATAGATATCTATCGCAAGTTCGTCGGTGATGACCCGGTAAAAGTGCCGATGCGCATTTTCCCCGCTGTGCATTACAGCATGGGCGGTCTGTGGACGGATTTCGACGAAATGACCAGCGTGCCCGGCCTATTCGCATCGGGAGAGGTGGACTACCAGTATCATGGGGCAAACCGCCTCGGGGCTAACTCGCTCCTCTCATGCATACATGGCGGCCTCTACCTGGCAGGCCCCGCCGCCGTGAACTTCGCCAGGGGCAACGCCAAGGCCGCGCAAGGAGTGAGTGAAGACGTTTTCCGCCGCGAAGTAGCCCGCCAACGCGACATCTACAACCGCACCTTGCACGCTCACGGCAGCGAGAACCCGTATTCGTTGTGGCTTGAGATGGGCAACATCATGACCGATAACGTTACTGTGGTGCGCTACAACGACAAACTCAAGGAAACGGACCTCAAGTTGCAAGAGTTGATGCAGCGATACAACAACGTTGGTGTGCCCGACCAATCCGGTTGGTCGAATCAGGCGCTCTTCTTCACGCGACAATTATGGAACATGCTGGTGCTGGCACGCGTAATCACTATCGGCGCGCTACTGCGCGATGAGAGCCGGGGCGCACACTACAAGCCCGACTTTCCTGAGCGCGACGACGAGCGATTCCTCAAGACTACCAAAGCCCGGTTCGCAGGCCCCACAGCCGCACCGGAGTTCAGCTACGAAGATGTTGATATACAATATCTCAAGCCGCGCCCCCGCCGCTACGACGTGGATAAGAGCGTGACCGAAACGGTGCAGGAAGCAACGCAGGCTTCTCCTATTGGGGCTGCCTCCAACGGTGCGGCCGGCAACGGCGCAGGTGGCGCGACGCAAGTTGGAGCCACGCCAGGTGGCGCGACTGTCACCTCAGCGCCCGCGAAGAAATAAGCTGACATAACTACTCACTGGAAGGTGGAGATGCCGATGTCCCAGGTAATGCAAAGAGAAGGATCACAAAATGGCGCGGGCGCAGGCAACGCCTCACGCGTTATCACATTCAGAATCCTGCGCCAGGACAAGCCCGAAGGCCAGCCCGACGCCAACCAGCGTTGGGAGGAGTTTGCAGTGCAATGGCGGCCAGGGATGAACATTATCTCCGGCCTGATGGCTATACAGCGCAACCCTGTCACCTCAGATGGTAAGCCGACCAACGCGGTAGTCTGGGAGAGCAACTGCCTCGAAGAGGTGTGTGGGGCTTGCACGATGTTGATCAACGGCAAAGTGCGCCAGGCCTGCTCTGCCCTCGTAGACAAGCTGGCGCAGCCGATCACCATCCAACCCCTTACCTCCTTTCCGGTGGTGCGTGACCTGATAGTAGATCGCTCGAGGATCTTTGCGGCCTTCAAGAAGGTACATGCCTGGATACCGATTGACGGCACGTACGACCTGGGGCCTGGCCCGCGCATGAACGAAAACGAGCGGCAAAAGTCGTACATACTCTCCACCTGCATGGCCTGTACCGCCTGCATGGAGGCGTGCCCTAACTTCAATGAGGGCTCGCCGTTTATCGGCCCCGCAGCGATCAACCAGGCGCTTCTGCATAACAGCCACCCAACAGGCGCGATGCACTCAGAGGAGCGGCTTGAGGCGCTACTGGGAGAGGGCGGCATCGCCTACTGCGGCAATGACCAGAACTGTGTGCGCGTCTGCCCAAAAGGTATCCCGCTAACCGAGTCTATAGCCGAAATGAACAGGCAGGTGAACCTCTACGCGTTGAAAAGCATCTTCAAGAAGTAGGTCGTTGGTTTCAGCCTGTAGAGTGGGCGCGAACAAGGGAAATAACTATTCAGAGTGGGCCATGACCCTATGGGCCACCATTACCGATGAAAATACGAGTGATTTAGCACCGCTCTATACTACTACCCTCCGCATTTTTAGAGGAGTTGAGGTGGAGCAATCTTCAAGGGGTGGCGCTCACCTACCCTCACCCCCAACGCACCCTCACCCCCAACCCCCTCTCCCATGAAGGGAGAGGGGGTTGGGGGTGAGGGGAGGGACGCCCCTACACCCCTATTCTGAACCCTTACAGGGGGAAAGATGTTTGCACGTTTGCCGGCACTTTGATATAATAGCAATCGTGTCGGCGGGGCGTAGCGCAGCCCGGTAGCGCACTTGAATGGGGTTCAAGAGGTCCCGCGTTCGAATCGCGGCGCCCCGACCAACAGACTAAACACAAAGATGGGGCGTTCGTTTCGGCGGGCTTCCATCTTTGTGTTTTTGTTAGCCACCGAGTTGGATAGCCCGCTACGCTGTCCTACATGGCATGCGTCCACATAGTATAATTTCCTTATACGCGCCACTCGCAACATCTTATTCAGGGCAGGCGCACGTACTATATACGAAGAGACCATGAAAGGATATAAGAGACAATGTGCTATGGCAATGATGCGCGACCACCCGATGTACCTGGAGCAAGCGGTAAGGCGAATGGCAAGGATATAGAGCTGGTTTCGGCGGACGGCACTCGTTTCGCCGCCTATGCTGCCCATTCTGGAGGCCAGGAGGTGAGATCACAGGCGGTCATTTTCCCTGACGTGCGTGGGTTGCACCAGTTTTACAAGGAACTGGCAATGCGCTTTGCCGAGAAGGGCATTGATGCTGTAGCCATTGACTACTTCGGGCGTACAGCCGGCATTAGCTCGCGTGACGACTCCTTTGATTTTATGACGCACGTGCAGCAGATGCAGTGGCCTTCCTTCCTTGCTGATGTGCGTGCCGCGCTCGACTACCTGCGCGGTATTACATCTGACTGCTCGACCTTCGTTGTGGGCTTTTGCATGGGCGGCGGGCTTGCGCTGCATGTGGGCACAGAGAACCTCGGTGTTGCGGGTATTATCGCCTTTTATGCGGGCATGAGCCGGAAGTTCGCGGGCAGCGAGCGTACAGCACTTGAGAAGGCAGTAGAGATGCGTGTGCCTGTGCTGGGACTCTTTGGAGGTGCGGACCAGGGCATACCTGCGAGCGACGTGCACAAGCTCGATGAGGAACTGGACAGCGCGGGCGTTGAGCACAAAATTATCATCTACCCGGGTGCTCCGCACAGCTTTTTCGACCGCAAAGCAACCGATTTTGCCGCCGCCTCAAGCGACGCATGGGCGCAGGCTCTTGGCTTTATCGCAGCACACAGCGAATAGGAAGAGCGGGCCGGCACACACAGCTAAGTAGCTGTGTTCAGCGGTCAGTAGAGGAGTGGTAGATGGGCACCCCCACATGAGACCGCCGGCGACAAAGTCGAAACGTCTGCATGGGCCGCAACTCCTCATGTTGATAGGCATCCTCGCGGCGGCAGGCTGCATGATCTTGGCGTTGGTAAGCTCCAGCTTGAGGGGTAACAACGTCTCCATCGCAAGCAGAACGCCCGCCTATGCCGCCGGAAGCAGGGAAGCGCAGGCTGTTATGGCGCTTTCTGCTGCACCCGAAGGCTCGCAGATACGGGATGTGTCGTTCGATAGCGGCAACGGCCTGGTCATCTCTTTCGACGCTCCCGACACCTTTAACCTGGCAGACGGCACGAGGAAGGCCATTCTTGACTACCTACAGGCCCTACAGAGTTCGGACCTCAGCTACAACGGCGTGGCCTTCGATGGCTATTATCCCCTTGCTGATAAGTCAGGACAAGTAGCCACTGTGGAGATTCTTACCCTGAGATACAGTGATGCCACGATAAAGAAGAACAACTGGGACCGTTTCCCAGCCTCCGATATTTATCAGGTGGCGGATACAGGCCAGGTTGATCCCAAGTTCCAGGACAAGTAGCCGGGTGGGGTTGGCAGTCAACCCCCACCCAGGCTTTACCGCCAGGCGATGCTGCTATATCGAACCTGGGCTGGCATCGGCCTGCCGGTCCTAACAAACTACTGCGAATATCGTTAATAAATTGCGCAAGGAGGTAATCGACGATGTCTGTTGATGCGCCAGGCCTCAGTGATAAAAGACGAGAGGACGCATGGAAGCTGGTCAGGGAGAACGTGCAAAATGAGGGTCTGCGCAAGCACATGCTCGCTGTAGAGGGCGCGATGCGGGCCTACGCTAACTATTACGGAGCCGACGAAGAATACTGGGGTGCGCTGGGCCTCATCCACGATTGGGACTGGGAAATACACCCTTCCGCCGAAGAACACCCATCAGCGGGAGCCGCAAGCTTGCTCGAAAGGGGCTGGCCGGAGGACTTTGTAAGATCCGTACTGTCACACGCTTCGTATACTGGTGTACAGCGTACTGCGCTTCAGGACCATGCGCTTTTTGCTTGCGATGAGCTGTGTGGTCTCATTGTTGCTACTGCATTAGTAAAACCCGGCAAAACTCTGGCAGAAGTAGACGCCCGCTCGGTGCTGAAGAAGATGAAAGACAAGGGCTTCGCTCGCAACGTGAGCCGCGAAGATGTAACGCAAGGCGCGCAGGAGCTTGGCCGTCCTCTCGATGAGCACGTAGATTTTGTGGTAAAAGCTCTGCAAGAGATATCGGGGGATCTTGGTCTATAGGGCGCGTCATAGTTCTTAACAGTATCTACCTGTGTGCGGATTACCGAATACAGACTACGGATAGGAATACAGGAGGTTGATATGCCGGCAGGTAAAGTTTACTACAAAGCAGCCCGTCGCCCACGCAACGAGTCGGGAACAGGTCCAGGATATGAAGAGCGTATATCCTGGATACAAGGCGACCTCAGATTCGAGGAGCAATATGTGCGGGCAGTAGCTCACGGCGAGGAAGGGAGCGAGCGTGGGGGGAAAACCTACGACTTCGTGATCCCGTGGCATAGCATTCTTTACATAGAGATGGAGCCGAATATATAGTCGCAGCCCTTCCATTTTTTGAATGAAGACTGCGGTGCAGTGTTAAACAAAAGAGAGACCCCCGCAGGTCTCTCTTTTATTGTAGGAGCACGATATATTCAGTTGCTCTTACTTTATCTCTCAACCTAACTATAGCACAATGGCTGCCATCCTCAAATGGCCCGATAGTCACATTACGGGTACTATTCTTCTTCCGGTACCTTTGGGCCATGGGCCGGTAAACCCTTGTTATTAAGCCCTTGGTAACTGTTCAGAGTAGGGGTGGAGGGGCATAGCCGCCGATACTCAGCAGGAATAAAGCCCCCCTCTCCCATGAAGGGAGAAGGGCATGGGGTGAGGGCAGGCGAGGGCACACCCCGCTCATATACCTCTTGAGGATTGCTCCACCCTGACCCTGAACGCTTACAGCTGCCTGCGTGGTTGACACTCCGTTTGCCCGCAACGTATAATATGGAGCGCTCGCCGACGTAGCTCAGTGGTAGAGCAGCTGTTTCGTAAACAGCAGGCCGTGAGTTCGAATCTCACCGTCGGCTCCCCGGAAGGTTGGCATAGCTCAACCTCCCTTTTGCTCAACCTCTCTTGCGCCTTGTCGCCCTCTCATCTGGCACCCAGGAAAGGAGCAAACGTGGCCGGTTCTCGTAAAGGCTCGCGTTCCACAGGAGCCTCCCGCGCTCGAACTGTCTCACAGAGTAAAGCTTCAACGGCCCTACCCACCACGAGCGGCGAGTCCGGCACCTCGGCAGCTTCACCCAGCCCTCTTGCTCCGGTCGTAGCACCCAGGAGGCGTATTACCCTTAAGCGAGTGTTGCTCGGTGTTGGGGCGGTTGCGCTCTTGCTGATCCTTATCGGGATCGGTTACGCCTATTACACGGTGCAGAAGACTCTGCCCACCACCAGTGGCACTCTTAAGCTGCCCGGCCTCTCTGCACCCGCCACTGTCACTCGTGACATCTACGGAGTGCCTCATATCGTCGCTGCCAACATCAATGACCTTTATGAGGCTGAGGGCTACGTGCATGCCCAGGATCGCCTCTTCCAGATGTTCTTTTTCCGTGCGGTAGGCGAGGGCAGGCTGTCCGAGTACTTTGGACCCTCGCAGGTCGATACTGACCGCTTCCTGCGCACGGTGGGCTTCAGGCGTGCTGCTGAGGCTGAATGGGCGCAGACAGCGCCCCAGGTGCGCTCCGCTCTCGAAGCATATTCACGAGGAGTAAACGAGTTTATCCGCGCACATAGCGACTCGCTGCCTCTTGAGTTTGGCTTTTTGGGCGCGAAAGTCGAGGAATGGCAGCCTGTTGATACCCTTACTTTCGGCAAAGTGCAAGCCTGGGACCTGACACAGACCTGGAGCAACGACCTTCTTACCGCTGACCTCCTCTCTAACCTGGGGCCGGACATCACCGCCGAGCTACTTCCAGGCTACCCTAAAGATGCACCCGTGGTCGTTCCCGGGGCAAATACCGGCAGTGTTCTCCCTGCCCTCAAAGCCTACAGCGACAAAATACGCCCTGTGCTGCCCAGCTTCGGCCTGGGTGATATCGGCTCGAACAACTGGGTGGTTGCTGGTAGTAAATCCACTACAGGCAAGCCGCTGCTCGCCAATGACCCTCACCTGGGAGTGCGCTCTCCTTCTATCTGGTATCAGGTTCACCTGTCAACCACTGACGGCAAATACAATGCTGAGGGCTTTGGCTTCGCGGGGGCGCCCGGCATCATCACAGGGCACAATCAGAATATCAGCTGGGGCGTTACCAACGTGGGCGCTGATGTGCAGGATGTCTTTATCGAAAAGCTTGATCCGAGCGGGCACCCAGGCCAGTATGCCTCCGGCAGCAGTTGGCTTCCCCTCAAGATTTATACTGAGACGATCAAAGTAAAAGAGGGCGCGCCTGTCACTCAGACTGTGCGGGTCACCGATCACGGGCCGATCATCAGCGATGTGCTGCCAGTGACTGCCACCCTGGGCGTCAAGTCTCCGGGTCCCTGGGCATTGCAGTGGAGTGGCGCGCAGCCCGGTCATCTCCTCGAGGCTGTATATAATTTGCAGACCGCCTCCAATTGGCAGCAGTTCCGCGCGGCACTTCAAGGTTGGAGTATTCCCGGCCAGAACTTCGTTTACGCAGATACGCAGGGGAATATCGGCTACCAGATGACAGGTAATATACCGCTACGCAAGAAGGGCGATGGGTCGGTGCCTGTGCCCGGCTGGACAGGGGAGTACGACTGGAATGGCTATATCCCGTTCGATGCCCTGCCGCGCGCGTATAACCCCCCTGAGGGCTTTGTGGCGACTGCTAATAACAAGCCTTATGGCCCCGACTACAAGTATCAGTTTCGCGGCGAGTGGGCACCCCCCTGGCGCATCTCACGTATCACTGAGCTCCTCAAGGCTAAGGATAGGCTGAGTATTGACGACTTCAAGAATATACAGATGGACACAAGCTCCGAACTGGCAAAGAAGGTTGGTGATGAGCTTGCAGCCCTCAAGCCCACAGATGCGCCAACGCAACAGGCAGCCAAGATGTTCCAGGGCTGGAACGGCGACCTCAAGCCCGACAGCGCAGCCGCTGCTATCTATGAAGTCACTGCTCAGAAGGCGTTGAGCGAGACCTATAGCGATAACCTGGGCCTGGACCTCTTTGGTGAGTATCTGGATATAGAAGGCAGCACTGTGCTCCAGAGCTTCGAGCAGCTGCTCGATAAGCCGCAAGACCCGCTCTGGGACCGCAAAGAGACCCCTCAGAAAGAGACACGTGACGACATCCTCCTGGCGAGCCTTACTTCGGCTGTCAGCGATCTGACAGGTGCGCTCGGCGGCACTATACAGGATTGGCAGTGGGGCCAAATACATACCGTTACGCCTGCCCACCCCTTTGGCTCACAGCCGGTGATTGGAGCGATGTTCAACCTGCCGAGCGTGCCTATCGGGGGCGACCAAACTACTGTGTCGGTTGGCACTTTCTCGCTTGTGGAACCCTTTTCGGTGTCCAGCTACCAGTCGTACAGGATGATTATCGACGCCGGTGATTGGAGCAAGTCGCTAGGCATATTGGCGGGTGGGGAGTCGGGCCAGCCATTCAGCAAGCACTTTAGCGATATGCTTACTCCCTGGCAGAATTACCAGTATAACCCTCTCCTCTATACACAGCAGCAGATAGACGCCAACAAGGAGAGTGTGTTGACGTTGACTCCGTAACAGGGGTAATGTTCCTTTTCTTCCTTCTTCTCTGGCACAGAACTTGCCAAATAGCTCTATAAAGGGACGTGAACGCGAACTATTTTGCGTCGGCAGGGTGTAGAAGGAGGGAGAGATGAGCAATAAAGATGAGGAGCTTGCACGGCGCGTGCGTGGCATCGTGGCCGTTGTATCGCCCGATATAGATGCTGTGATGTGCGAAGTGGAGGATGGCGTCGCCTATATTGAAGGAGTGGTGCCGGATGACCAGGCGCGGCGCACCATAAGCAGGCTGGCCCGCCAACTGGATGGCCTCACGCATGTGATTACATGCCTCGCCACCGAGCAAGTTGTGAACAGCAACACCGCTAAAGAGCCGCTACAGATGCCTGCGCCTGTGCTCATGCACTACCAGAGCCTCAGCTAAAAGCAAGAGTTCCGCTACAGGCGTATGAGCACAGGCGCAGGCAGGCTCGTCCGCAGAGAAGCCGTGTGGTCCACGCACATAGCAAAGCCCCCTCCCTTCACCACATAGAGGTTACATGACTCTCCCTTGCCTCTCCCACACCAACAAAGCAAAGCCCCATCTCCCTTCATGGGAGAGGGGCATGGGGTGAGGGTGCATTGGGGGTGCCCGTGGCTACCTGCTATAACCTACTCGACCGTCACCGACTTGGCGAGGTTGCGAGGCTGGTCTACATCGGCTCCCCGGCGCACCGCCACTTTGTAGGCGAGCACCTGCAATGGCATTACCGCCAGGATAGGTGACAGTAGATAGTCAACAGGCGGCAGATAAATGACCTCATCGGCCTTATCCCTGATATCACTGTCGCCCTCGGTGGCGATAGCTATCACCTTGCCATCACGGGCTTTTACCTGCTCAATGTTGCTCAACATCTTGCTGTAAACTCGGTCTTGCAGCGCGATGCAGACCACAGGCAGCGTATGGTCAATCAAAGCATTTATGCCGTGCTTCATCTCGCCTGCCGGGCAGCCTTCGGCGTGGATGTAACTTATCTCCTTTATCTTGAGGGCGCCTTCAAGGGCGGTGGGGAAGTTGATGCCGCGTCCCAGGTATAGCATGTCGCTCGCGTCGTATATCTTGCCTGCAAGCTCATCATACTGCGCGTCGTCGCCCAGCAGTTCTCCTGCTTGATTGGGCAAGCGCAGTAGCCCGTCTATAATCTGCGCGGCCCGTTCAGGGTCGAGGCTGCCGCGCGCCTCAGCGAGCGCCATCGCCAGCATTAGCTGGTCCGCCAGCATGCCTGTATATACCTTCGTACTGGCTACCGCGATCTCCGGCCCTGCCTGGACGTGGATCTTAGCCTCGGATATGCGGTCAGCCTGGCTCCCCACCACATTGACGATTGCTGCTAACCGAGCGCCGCCTGCGCGTGCTTCAGCCATCGCTTCGAGGGTGTCTACTGTTTCACCCGATTGGGTAATTGCTAGAGCCAGTGTGCCCGGCTCGACGACCGGATTGCGATACCTGTACTCAGAGCCGTACTCCACTTCTACAGGTATACGCGCTAACTCCTCGAAGATATACTTGCCGGCGAGGGCGGCGTGCCACGCTGTGCCGCAGGCAAGAATCGTGATCTTCTTGAACTGCCTCAGCTCTTCCCTGCTAAAGGCTAACCCTTCAAGGTCAACTCTGGAGCGCTCCACATCGAGACGGCCTCGGAGAGTGTCGGTCAGCGACCTGGGCTGCTCGTATATCTCCTTCTGCATGAAGTGCTTATAACCGCCCTTGGCCGCGCTGATCGGATCCCATGCCACCATATGCGGTGTTTTCTCAACAGGTGTGCCGTCCCCTCGGCTGTATTTGGCTCCTGTACGGGTGATGACTGCTATCTCGCCTGGCTCCAGAAAGACGAGGCGGCGCGTGTGCTGAAGTATCGCGGGCTGGTCAGAAGCTACAAACATCTCGCTATCACCGTAGCCGACTACCACGCCGCCGGCGTTGCCGAGCCGTGCCGCCACAAGGGACTCAGGCTCTTCCGCGCGCATAGCGACGATAGCGTGCGACCCCTTGATAACGCCGAGCATCTGGCGCATGGCTTCTTCAAGGTCAGGTGCGCCTTCTTTGATGTACTTCTCCAGAAGGTGTGGCAGCACCTCGGTGTCAGTCTCTGAGTGGAACTCGTGCCCTTCGCGCTTGAGCATTTCTTTGAGCGGCAAGTAATTCTCTACTATGCCGTTTTGTATTACCACTATGTCGCCTGTGCAGTCGCGGTGGGGGTGGGCATTTGCCTCGTTTACCTTACCATGTGTAGCCCACCGCGTATGCCCCATGCCCCAATGACCGGAAAGAGGCTCATCTTGCAGGACTGTTTGCAGATTACTTAGCTTGCCCGCTGCTCTGCGCCGCTCGATCTTACCATTCTTCTGCACCGCGATCCCAGCAGAGTCGTACCCTCTGTACTCGAGATTGCATAGACCTTCATAGATTACAGGCATGGCCTCTTTCGCGCCGACGTATCCAACTATTCCACACATTTACTTTTTCTCTCCTCCATACATGGGAAAAGCGCGTCTATACAGGTGCGCATTATCTTTCACAGCGCGATATATACAGGTCATTCGCCCAACAGTGATTGCTTCCCTACTCATTATACACAACAGGGCTTCCAGGACGTAGTTGCTAATGCAAGGCAACGTAAGCGTTCAGGATTGTGGCAGGGGAGAAAGATGGTGCATACAGCGAGCATCTAGTCGCCGCAGAGCCGTATCGTCCAGGTTGTATGCCACCAGGTAAAATGCCTCACTTTGTTTAGGGTTTCAGGGAGCGGCTGTTGCAGCCGCAGAGAGAGTTGGTTCTGGGGTACGCTGCGAGGGCTGTGGCGTTGCGGTTGGCGTGGCGGGCGCGGTCGCCGTGGGCGATGGAGTATGTGTAGGAGTAACGGAAGGCAGGGTTGTGCCGGTCGCAGTGGGTACTACCGGTGTGAGCGTTGGAGTTGCGAGCGCCTTTGTTGGAGCTACTGTACTCGCGGGATTAGTAGCTTCGGGTGTACGAGTGAAGGCAGGTGTTGTGGTTGGCTGCTCTGTCAGCGTGGGGGTAGGTGGGAGTGGCGTCGGCGCTACCAGCGTAACGCTCACCGAAATGGGCGACGAGGCCACTACTTTCACTCCTTGAGGCACAAGTATTTGAGGCTGCACGTCATACGTGCCAGCCCCGCGCCCTTGCATGTTAACTACAGCACGGACATCCGTTGGCCTCAGGCTCTGCAACTGCGAGAATGTGCCCGCCAGCGTCAGGTCCATCTTGCCGGGTGAGATCACCCCTGCGTAGCCGTTGGGCAGCCCATCTACAGATGGTGCGACCGATAACTGCAAGGTTGTCTCCAAAACCTCCACGCTGATCGTAACGCTCACGTCTTTGGTTTGCCCCGGATAGAGGTCTACGCCTGTGGGAAGGATAAGCTGAGTAGTTGTCTCTACTGTTGATGTAGTGCCCGTTATGGAGACAGGATTGGTCTCAAGGAACTGTACGGGGTCCAGCACACCCGGCGAGCAGCAAATAGTGGCGTTATTTGGGTTCATCACGATCGCCGACACTCTATAGCCTGGTGCGGGTTGACCTTGAAGGGGCACGCGCACAGGCACCACTTTGTAATTGAAGAGGAGCTTAACAGGTACGACTACCTGCACGGTGGGTGGATCGAAGGTCAGCCCTGTGATCTCCTTCTTGTCGCTGTCGTAAGCGCGCGGCTTTTCGCTCTGCGTTTGAGTGACCGCTTTACCTTCGACATCAACGGGCACTACAACCTGGCTGATGCGGCTTATAGCTTCCTGGTTGCCGCTGACGCGCACCTGCGTGGGCTGAACCTGGTCGGCGGTTGGCTCTAATCCATAGCCGACCGGGGGCGTGCCGTTGGTCTGCACACTTACGGAAAAAGTTCGCGTAGCTTGCACTTCGAGCTGCACCTCCAGGCGTGAAGGCGCGAAGGAGACCTGCACATTGCCTGTTTGATTGCCTGTTATCTGTGCGCGGACTGGCACCTCCTTGTAGACGCCGCCTTCCAGGCCGGTAAGGTCTATGTAAGGGCGTATGTCCGACTTTTGCAGTGTATTCATCACATTTTGGGGCGCTTGCACACTTGCATCTACTGTTGGGACCGTGCTGACCACTTTCAGGTTGCTCCCTATGCCTCGGACCTCAACGTTTAGCCCGGGGAACTGGGTTGTTTGCTCAGGGTTTTCGAGATTTACCACGTAGAACCAGAGAAGCACCGACAGCACAATCGAGAGGAGAATACGCCCCAGCTTGTCATCTATGTTGAAGTTGGGCATTGCTATCTGCTGCCATGACGGGCGTGCCGTGACAGGTAGGGCTTGCGGGCGTGGAAGCGCAGTCACGGTAGTTGCAGTGTCGCGGACAGCTTCAAATTGAGCGGGGCTCGCGCTGGGGCTATCGCTCTCCGGCATATCGCTGCCCATAATGAAACTCTCAACCGTTCCGTTCGGGTCGTTTGTACCCGTATCTGTGGCATCGTCAGCCGTCAGCGGTGTTGCGCTGCTCGGCTGGCCCGCTCTCTTTGAAGCTTCAGCCTTCATACTCTTCTATTATAACGTAGAGTCAGCCTGTAGGACACGACGAACTGCGTGGATTACGGGGCAGATTGCAGCTAAATTGAAGGTCAACACATGTAGCCATGGACCCTCTCTGGTTTGTCATTCCGCCGCTGAGGAGCGAAGGGGCGGAATGACAAAGAAGCTTTGGCCGCAACGTCGTTGGGCTGGCGCTTAATTTAGATGCGTTTGCCCGCACGTTATGAGAAGAGCCCGATAGCGCATACCGGATTAGTCAGGCGCTCACCAGCTTCCAGGTAAGCGGCATGTTGTTATCCTGGAGATTCAAACAAATGCGTCTTCGCGGGCGCTGCCTGTAAGGATGTCGGCTCCGCAGCGCTGGCCGAGTCACCCGAGTTACCGGGCGAGCTTATGAGTAGAATATACTCGTTGGAACTTTCTGCTGCCCGCCTTCGTCCTTTATGGTAGGTGCTATCAGCCGCTTTTCAGAAAGGAGAATACAATGTATCACCCAGGTACAAAATTCAGGATACTTATAGTGGCCTTCAGTCTTGTGACAGGTGTGGCAAGCTACGCTCTGAACGTGCCTTCCGCGGGCGCACAGCAAAACGCAAATATCTACGCAATGGCCGAGCTCAGTCCGAGGGGGAAAGTCGTGGAAGGCACCCAAGCAAGTAGCGCCACATTCGAGCGGCTCGCGGGTGGCGGCACCCGAATCACAATGCTGCTAGTCAACATGAAGGCGGGAGCCGGTTACCAGGCTGCTATCCGCGACGGCAGTTGCAGCGGGGCGGTTCTCTACTCTTTGTCTGCCGTGCAGATCGGCGCCAACGGAGAGGGCCAGGTAGTCACCGAACTCCCTGCTGAAGTGGAGTTTGGGCGCTGGTATGTCGAGGTCAGTTCAGATGACGCAAGCTCCGGCGCAGCCCTGTGCGGCCAGGTAAACCCGGCTATAGCAGGCGCGCCCCCCATTGGCCCCATTGGTGGTTCCCCTGGAATGCCGCGCACCGGCCAGGGTGGAGGCATTGGTGCATACTGGCTGGCTCTGCTGGGCGCAGCCCTGGCGACGCTCGGCTTCATCTCCTACCGCGCTGCTGGACGCCGCACCTAAATAAAGGGACCGAGCAACTCGCAATCGCCAAATAGAAGATGCAGCACTGTAAGGGCGCATAGTCTGTGCGCCCTTACTTCTTAAGCAGCCACTCCCACGAAAACGCAGGGGTTTACCTGCCCACAAACTGCTTGCCGAGCGCCTGTTCCAGCATATTCAGCGGGCTGTTGTCGTCGCCGACATACAGAACGATCATCTCGCCCGACCGCTAGAAGTGGACAAAACGCATCTAAATTGGTTAGGGCAAATCAGGACCGGGTCTGCCCCAGAGGTCTGCTCCGCGCAGCGCGCTCTGCCTTATGCGCTACAGATGTATCGCTCGATTACATCTGCGGCTCCATCTTCCCACAAGGGAGGGGCTATTATGCGGGCCGCTTCCAGCAGAGGCCCGGGGGAGGTAGACATAGCCACCCCGTAGCCCGCCCATTCGATCATATCCTGGTCGTTGTGGCCGTCGCCGACCGCCATGACCTCGTCCTGTGCCGCCCCACACCGGTTTGCGAGGAAGGCAAGGGCGCGCCCTTTGGAGCACTCTACGTTGGTGAACTCTGTGAAGCGGGGGTGTGATTTGGTTACCTGCAAGCTGTCGCCGTAAATCTCAGTAAAGAGCCGTAGCGTCTCATCGGTGTCGCTTTGGTTGGTGACTATCACCAGCTTGGTAGGCTCAGCTCCGCCCTGTTTATCCAACCACCTGTTGAGATCGCCCACCTCGTTCACCGGCAGATCGAGGTTGATACTTGAGTAGAATGCTGCTTCGGGCGACATACGCGCTACATAGAGGCTGTCGTCCAGATAGAGGTTCAGGTGTAGCCGCCGCTGCTCTGTCTCATCAACTATGGCGCGGGTTAGTTCCATGGGCACAGTCTTGTGATAAAGGGTCTCCCCTGTGTTGCTGTGGCGGATCATTGCGCCCTGATAGCAGATCATCGGCGCGCTTATTCCGAGATCGGCGGCAACCTGCCGTGCGGACCGGAACATGCGGCCAGTGGCTATCGTAACCAGCACGCCCATCTCCCGCGATGTGCTTATAGCCGCGCGGGTGCGCTCTGAAATGATAAGGTCATCGCCGAAAAGGGTGCCGTCGAGGTCGAGGGCAAGGAGCTTGATTGTCATAGCGTTAACTCTTTATTACAACTATTCTGTTGAGGCCCGCCAGGTCTTTACGCACCTCTACTGCTGCATTCGGGAAGGCCTCACGTGCCAGGCTGGACACTAGCGCGCCTTGAGAGTAGGCGGTTTCCATCACGACAGTACCCCCCGGCAAGAGATAATCGGGCGCGGCGGCGAGGAACTCCTGGATCAGCGCCGTGCCGTCCTCCCCACCGCCAAATACAGCCACCTTCGGCTCCCAGGTAGCCACTTCTGGAGACGCTTCGCCGGGTGAGACGTACGGCAGGTTGGCTGCTATCACATCCACCTTACCGGGTAAAGGTTGGAGTAGATGTCCCAGATAGAGGGTGATGCGGTCCGAAACGCCATGCAGTTCGCAGTTCTTCCGTGCTACTTCAAGAGCCTGAGGTGAAATCTCGACGCCATAAGCCCGCAATAGGGGCCTGTTTTTAGTAACCGCAACCACTATAGCACCACTACCAGTGCCTATATCGGCCAATTGGCTACTTTCGCCATCGAGCGATGCTGCTAAGCAGGCATCAACTACGCTTTCAGTCTCCGGCCGGGGCACAAGCACATCGGGAGTGATGTAAAGATCGAGGCCGTAGAACTCCTTGTGTCCGGTGAGATAAGCCACCGGCTCCCCCTGCGTTCTGCGCTCGACTAGGAGCTCGAAATCTACAGCCTGAGGCTCGGAAAGCCGGTCTGTGGCGTGCGCGAGCAGGGATGCGCGACCCGTTTGGAGGAGGTGGGCGAGGAGCACTTCCGCGTCCAGGCGGGGTGTAGAGGAGAAGAATGAAAGGCGCTTCGACCCCTGCCCAAGCGCCTCTGCTATCGTCATGTGGCTCTTTACCCTGTGGCAAGGCCCGCGGCCTGAAGCCGCTCGGCCTGGTCGTTTAGCCTCAGCGTCTCGATGAAGCTGTCTATGTCACCCTGCAAGATGCGGGGCACGCCCGACAGGGTGAGCTTCACCCTATGATCGGTCACGCGGTCGTCGGGGAAATTGTATGTGCGTATCTTCTCGGAGCGATCGCCGGTGCCAACTTGCAGGCGTCTCTCATCGCCAAGCTCCTGCTGGTGCCGCGCAAGCTCCATCTCGTAGAGGCGCGAGCGCAACACAGTCATGGCCTTGATCTTGTTCTTTAGCTGGCTTCGCTCATCCTGGCAGATAACCACCACACCCGTTGGTATGTGCGTGAGGCGCACCGCCGAGTCGGTTGTGTTTACGCTCTGGCCGCCGTGCCCGCCGGAGCGGTATACATCTACCTTGATCTCCTCATCACGCAACTCTACGTCAACCTCGTCAGCCTCCGGCATGACCGAAACTGTGGCGGTAGAAGTGTGAATGCGCCCCTGCGACTCGGTGACGGGTACGCGTTGCACGCGGTGCACGCCGCTTTCGAACTTGAAGTGGCTGTATGCGCGCTTCCCCTTTACCTCGAAAATGATTTCCTTCATGCCGCCGATGCCGCTGGGGTTGCTCGAAAGGACCTCGGTTTTCCAGCGCCGCTTCTCGGCGTAGCGTACGTACATGGTGAACAGCTCGGCGGCGAAGAGAGCCGCCTCGTCGCCACCTGCCCCCGCCCTGATCTCGATGATCACGTTCTTGTCGTCGGTTGGGTCTTTAGGCAGGAGCAGGCGCTTGATCTCATCCATGTAAGCGTTGCGTTCTTTCTGCAACCGCTCGATCTCAGCGTGGGCCAGCTCAGCAAGCTCAGGGTCCGCGCCGTCGCTTCGCAGCAAGCTCTCGGTCTCTGTAATCTCGTGCGATGTGTCTCGGTAACGCCGGTACGCCTCGACCAGGTCCTGAAGCTCGACACGCTCGCGCCCCAGGTCCATTAGCTGCTTCGGATCAGTAGCCACCTCCGGCCCGGCCATCATCTCCTCAAGCTGCACATAGCGCTGCTCTATACTTTGTAATTTCTCGTCTATCATTGTATTCCCAAAGGTCCCAACGCCCGCTTTTTCGAAGCAGGGCTATTAATCTTCAACATAGAATTATACGCGCTCGGAGGGGCTCAGTCAAGTTGATAAGTCCAGACCGTTTATAACACACCTTGCATAGAAAACTCCCCTGAGTATAATAAAGGCACGTGCGGGGCACGCTTGACTTCCTCAAACCCTTACTGCAGGAGGATTCTAGCTCGTTATGAATGAGTACACTACAGCCCAACTTCGCAATGTCGGCCTCTTTTCGCATGGTGGTTCCGGCAAGACCTCATTGTTTGAGGCGATGCTTTTCTCCGCCAAAGCCAGCTCGCGCCTGGGCCGCGTTGACGAAGGCAATACCGTTTCGGATTACGATCCCGACGAGATCAAGCGACATATCTCAGTGCAGCTTGCCGTTGCGCCTGTAGAGTGGCAGGGTAATAAGATCAATTTGATTGACTGCCCCGGTTACGCCGAGTTTGTTGGCGAGGCCAAGGCTGCAATGAGCGTTTCAGATACATCGCTCCTGCTGGTGGATGCCTCAGCGGGCGTCGAAGTGGGCACAGAACAGATGTGGAAGTACGCCGAAGAGCGTTCTTGCCCTCGCATAATCTTCGTCAACAAGATGGATCGTGAAAACGCTGACTTCCATATGGCTTTCCACTCTATACAGGAGGTGTTGGGCCGCAAGTGCGCTCCGGTGCAGATGCCGATAGGCTCCCAGCAGTCGTTCCGAGGGATAGTAGACCTGCTCGCCCAGAAAGCCTTCATCTTCGAGCCTGGCAACACAAGTGGGAAGTTCACAGAGGCCGGCATTCCAGACGATATGAAAGAGGACGCCAAACGTGGCCTCGACTGGCTCACCGAAGTAATCGCTGAAACAGACGACGACCTCACGATGAAGTACCTTGAGGGCGAAGAGCTAACTGGGGCCGAGCTGGTAGCTGCGCTCAAGGTGGGCGTACGCTCCGGCAGCATTGTGCCTGTTTTCTGCGGATCGGGTTTGCTCAATGTTGGTATGACCCAACTTCTTGATGGCATTGTGGCCTACGCGCCTTCTCCCTCGGAGCTTGGCGCCACTACCGCCACCAACGCTGCAACTGGGGAAGAGGTGGCTCTAAAACCCGCCGACTCCTCGCCCCTAACTGCGCTCGTTTTCAAGACGATACGCGACCAGTTCGGCAAGCAGACGTATCTGCGGGTATTCTCAGGCAGTTTCCACTCAGACAGCCATGTCCTCAACTCAACGCGTAATATGGAGGAACGCATAGGACAAGTCTACGTACAACGTGGCAAAGAACAGCTTCCCGTCCAGCGGCTCGCCGCTGGGGATATAGGCGTGGTGGTGAAGCTGGCCGAGACACAGACAAGCGATACACTCTGTGCCGTCGGCAACCCGCTTGTTCTTGCTCCTATTGATTTTCCTGAGCCTGTTTTCTCCGCTGCTATCGCGCCGCGCACCAAGGCCGACCTCGACAAGATGGGCACCGCCCTCCACAACATACTGGAGGAAGACCCCACTCTACGCACAGGCAAAGACCCAATTACCGGGCAGACGATTGTCTCAGCAATGGGCGAAAGCCACGTGCAAATCACTGCCGATAGGATGAAGCGCAAGTTCGGGGTAGATGTAACGGTTGGCCTGCCTGTAGTGCCATACCGTGAGACTATCACCTCACGTGTAGATCGCGCCCACTACCGCCACAAGAAGCAGACGGGCGGGCACGGCCAGTTTGCTGATGTAGTCCTTGAGCTTGAGCCGCTGCACGAAGGCGAGTTTGAGTTCGGCGACAGGATCGTGGGCGGCGTGGTGCCCAAGAACTTTATCCCTGCTGTGGAAAAGGGAATAAGGGAAGCCTTGACCGAGGGCGTGCTGGCAGGCTATCCGGTTGTGAATGTGAAGGCTGTGCTTTATGATGGCAGCTTCCACCCGGTGGATAGCTCAGAAATGGCGTTCAAGCTGGCGTCATCACAGGCGTTCAAAGAGGGGTTGCAGGCAGGTCATCCTGTGCTGCTGGAGCCTGTAATGCTGCTGCGTATCACGGTGCCCGACAACTATACAGGCGACATCATGTCGGACCTGAATAGTAGGCGCGGTAGGGTGCTTGGTATGAACCCGCAAGGCAATGGCTTTACTCTGGTTGAGGCGCAAGCCCCGCTCGCTGAAGTACAACGCTACGTAAGCGACCTGCGCTCGGTCACTCAGGGTCGCGGCACCTTTTCTATGCAGTTCGACCACTACGACGCCGTACCTGCTCATGTAGCCGACAAAGTAATAGAGTCCGCACGCAAGCACCGCGAGGAGGCGAACGCGTAACGATAGGGGTTAGGGGTTAGGGGTTAGTAGCTGATACCTGATCGCCAGGCAGCCTTTTCAGCAGTATCATCAGTCCGAAGGTCAGCCAGAAAGTGAGCGAGAGGTCCATTGTGAAGTAGGCCATATCGAGGAGGCCGTGCAGGGCGAAGTCTATCATCGAGGCTATGAGGGCAAGAGTTAGAGCGCCTAGCTCGGTGTTGCTGTGACGCTTCCAGAGTTGTAGCGACTGCCAGAAGAAATAACCCAGCGCGGCAAAGACCCAGGTAAGCCCCGGCACTCCCAGCCTGAGCCAGAAATCCAGTATAAAGTTATGTGGGTGCGAGGTAATCAGCAAGCGGGCTTGCGGCACTCCATATTTCGGGTCCTGGTAAAGAAACTGGTCCTGCCCGATGCCTGTGAATGGGTGATCACGCAATATACGCAGCGCAGCCGCCCAAATCTGCGTGCGTGCAACGCCGGTATTCTCCTTGTCACTGAAGTTGAAGATCGAGGTAATGCGCTCTACCTGTATGAAGGGTAGAGAGGCCAGGCCCAGCAAGAAGGCCGCTCCCAGAGCGCTTAGCAACCAGCGACTGCGGCTTATGATCGCCACCACGAGCAGCGCCACAAAGACGCCGCCCCATGCTCCACGCGCAAAGCTGAAAACCACCCCCAGCCCTATCACCACGGAGAGTAAGGCGGCGGCAATCTTCCAGAGCCTCCACTTCACCGGAAGAAAGAAGGCCAGCGTAATCGCCGGAGCAAGCGCGCGTCCCAGGTAAATGCCCAATGCTGTGGCGCTTGGATAAACCCCCACCACGCGCCCCACCCCTTCCATCTGCGCTGTCTGTCCGAAAAGATATTGCTCGATTCCTTCGCGCCCAACGAGGGCTGCCGCGATCAGCCATGCGCCCATCATCCTCCAGAGGTCGCGCTCAGTACGCAGCCAGCGCAGCATCATAGCAAAGAAGAGGAGAGGCTCGACTATGTTCCATCGGAAGTCGCGCAAGGCGACATTGCGCCGGTCCGGTGGAGGCACCAGCAGCCAGATCAGCCCGATCACGCCAAGAGCAACGGCAAGCCAGACCGCCGGTTGCCGGACCATCTCACTTATCGCGGACAAGCTGCGCGCGCGCAGCAACGTCCAACCATCACGCAAAGCCCATGCTGCCGCGCCGCAGACTATGGCGAACTCGGCGAGCGAAAAATAGAGGCTACCTATGTAGCGAGGGCGGTAAAAGAGAGGGGCAGCCAGCGGGATAATGGCTAACTGTAGGTCGGGACGGTAGAGAGTGAGGAGGAAGAAAATCCCGCCACCAATTATCGCCGGTGCAAGCCCCGGAATAAGGTAGTAAATGCCGAGGGCTACCAGCATCCCTGTCAGGGCGGCTCTTTCCGACTGGAGCCAGGAGAGGGGACTTGTTTTACTGCCCTGTGCAGCTACCTGAGATGAAGTGGTGGAATCCAGAGCTTGCCCTGTCGCCAGGCCGCTCAACTCTGCGCCTCTTCATTCTGTGTTTTGCGATGCGGAAGGAAGAGGGCCATCAGCCCGCCGAGGGTGACCGCTCCAACTATCAGATCAAGGCCGGTGGCGATCAGCGCTTTGCCTGGTGATGTGCCTGCGATATTACTGTTTGTGGCTGCGGCCTGAATATTCGCATCGTAGTTTTGCAGCACCCTGTAATATTCGTTATGCAAGCTCTCTATGCGCTCTATAGAGCGCCCCATATTCCAGCTGTTGGTCACGTCGCTGCTGATGCTGCTGATCGCCTCCTGGCGCGACCCGCTTGCGGGACTAGGACTGAGCGCGGTGATATGAGCCGCAAGTGCCTGTGTCTGTGAAAGTACCTGTGCTGCCGTTACCCATGGGATGTCGGGCGACAGATCTCCTACGGGTCTGGGGTAAAGTCTGAGGTGGTCGGCAATCGGGAAGGTAGCGCGCCTGAACTGCTCCGTGTTGGCCCCCAGCGAGCGCGTCCACCCCATCAGGTCCGAATCGTAGTTTTGTAGAGCTCTAAAGTACGGCTCGCCCGCCTGTGCGTAGTTCTGTAAGACTGTGAGATAATCTTTCACCTGGGTAGCAGTGTCGCGCAGAGCGAGCAGGCGCGGAGGGTTGCTACTCTCTGCCTGGGCGTTCTTGATGTCGCTTCGCACATTCACAAGGAGCGCGCTCATGTCATGTGTCTTGACATAAGCAGTGTATCCTGTCTGCGCCTTGTCGAATGCCTCTTTTGCCGCCCCCACTGTCGCCCGAGTCTGGGGCATGCGCGCTCCAATAAGCTCTTCCTCACCCGAAACGAGCCTGGGCAGAGGCAGAAACCAGGCAGCCAACAGCACGACAAGCGCACCGACCAGCGCGAATATGATTTGTCTGTTGAGGTTACGTCTCATGGAAGCTAACATAAAATGCATAACGCGTCTTGTGTAAGCTGAAAGCAAAGCTACTACTGTCGCCCGACTCCTCACGCGGTACGCATTACGCCTTACGAGACACTTTCACGCAAGTTATATGCACTCCAATGGCCTTTGGGTCATGCCGCCGCCAGCTGTCTTCGAAGTAGGCCAGCCGCCATGTAGGGATGAAGACCGCACGGCTAACGGCTTTCACAAGGGTACGCTGCCACGGCGGTAGGCTCTTTTTGGAGAGCATTTCGCGCCGCCAGTAGTCGGCTAGATCGTGTATCTGGCCGAGGAGGTGGAAAGAGAAGGTGACATCTGTGACGTGCAGGCCGCGCTGCTCAAGTCCGCGCTTCATCTGGCCTGTGGTCAGTATCTGGATGTGGCCTATGTGGTCACGCTTCCACCTGTGGATCGGAATGCGCTTGCTATGCCGTAGGATTGAGAAGACTGTGCGGCGATTTCCTTCGCAAGGTACGAAGCAGTGGAAGACCCCGCCAGGCTTCAGCACCCTGGCTACTTCGTCAGCCGCCTTCCCCACATCAGTGACGTGCTCGAAGACATCAAAGAGAAGCACGATGTTGAAGCTGTTATCCGCGTAAGGCAGGTCAAGCGCATCGCCCAGCTTGTACTCTATCTTGCCTGTGGCGTCGGCAGCGCGCGCTTCGGCCAGCGCGGTATGCGAAATATCGCAGCCATGGAGTTGCAACTCTGGGCGATAATATAGAAAGGAGCGCGTATAACGCCCCGCGCCGCACCCGATTTCGAGCAGGCTGCCACGCGCGCCTTCTATAGCATGCAGGCACCGCTCCAGTCGGAGGGCAGCAAGGTCATGGGTGCTTGTGCGTAGCTCACCGCGCCCCTCCACCGTTTTGAGGTCTTCGTAATCAAAGTGAAAAGGCTCTTCTCCGCCTGAGTGGGTGCGGGACGATGCCTGGTGTTGCGCTGTAGCCATTATGCCTCTTTCTGCTCCTCTCCTGGTTCCTGCCGTTCGGTGCTCCTATTCGCCTATGCCTTTGTGCCTGTTGGTGGCCTGGTCACTGGGTGTGCGACTACGTGGTCCCCAGCACGGCCACGCACTCGATTTCTACCATAGCCCCCAGGGGCAGTCCCGCCACCTGCACAGTAGACCTGGCGGGCGGGCGCTCCGTGCCAAAGTATTCGCTGTAGACCTTATTCATAGCCGCAAAGTTCGCCATGTCGCTCAGAAAGACTGTGGTCTTCACAATGCCCTCGAGTGAGCTACCTGCTTCCACAAGGATCGCCTTAAGGTTTTCCAGTGCTTGCCTGCTTTGCTCCTCGATGCCCCCCTCAACCAGCCTGCCCGTAGCGGGGTCAATAGCAACTTGTCCGGCGGTATAGACAAAGTTGTCCACCACTATACCTTGCGAATAAGGGCCGATGGCTGCCGGGGCTTTGCTCGTCTGGATTCTTTCTCTTCCCAACTCTAATCACCTCGCTTACTTTGTCAGCGCCTGATACGCAGATGTGAGTTGCTCAGTCCTCAGCGCTCGTTGCTGGTAATAGTATAGCGTAGTTTCGTGGTTCTTGCTCTCCATCCTCAACAGTGCGTTGCCCGGAAAGCTGTGGCTGTTCGGTTAGCCAATGCCAAGCGCGGCCATGAGAGCGGGCAGATCATCATAAATATACGTAGGTTTAGCCTCGGCATGTTCGATGTCCGGCAATTGCGACACACCTGTAAGCAGCAAGGCGGTTGGTATGCCTGCTCGCGCCCCGAAGAGGATGTCTGTTTCCAGGCGGTCGCCCACGCAGAGCACCTGCTCAGGCTTCAGGCTGAGCCGGGACAAAGCCATCTCGGCCATGTAGGTACTGGGCTTTCCTATCACAACGGGAGCCACGCCTGAGCAGGTTTGCACCGCCGCCACTATGCTGCCCGCGCCGGGCCATAGCTCGCCACCTTCGATGGGCAACGTTGCATCGGCATTGGTAGCGATAAAGTGCGCCCCACTCCTGATGGCGGAGCAGGCTCGCTGCATGGCATCGTAGTTAAAACCATAGTCAAGCCCCACCACAACAAAGTTCGGCTGCCCCCCGTCAAGCCTGAACGCAGGCATCGTGGTGAGCGCATGCACCAGCCCCTCCTCCCCAAGGACGTAGACCCCTCCGCCATCCGGGTAGTTGTGCCTCAGGTAAATGGCGGTCGCCCCCGCTGAGGTGAGTATCGCCTCCGGCGGGGCGTTCACCCCCATGCGGGCCAGTTTAGCGGAGACGTTTTCTGAAGTAAGAGTAGCGTTATTCGTCAGTAGAATATACGATAGTCCAGCCGCTCGCAACGCGGGGAGGATATCCTGCGCCCCTTTGAGCGCCTGCTTGCCCCTGTAGAGCACCCCATCCATGTCCAGGATTAGACCCAAGAATCTGCCTTCCAATTCGCCCGGCATCTCTACCTCCCACAAAGAGTACTCAGCTATTATCTACGAGCAGGCCCTCGCTGTCCAATCGGATTAACTGGCTGATCTTCAGAATTAGGGGTAGGAAGTAAACCGGGGTGCATGGGCATAGCCCCAGAGGGGGGTACCCCCTCGCGGGTGTTGGGGTGCCCCATGTCTCTCCTCCCACCCAAAGTGCAAACACTTCCGCCTCGCTGATTGCCGGAATCTCAGACCCGGCCTGCTGTATAATAACCTTCACCCCGATCTACCTCGACACATCCTTATCTTCTTCTTACGGCCATGACCGGATTATTTGGCTTCATTTTACCGATACTGCTTATCGAGCCTGTAGGCGCGCTTTACATTGTGGGATATGCCACAGCTGCTGTGGTGGTTCTGATTCGCAGTCGCGACACCGCGCTGGCGCGCCTGCTATCGCTGACGGTGCAATCACCGGTCTGATCATCAAGCTTGCAGCCACTTTGCTTAAGACGACCGAACTGCATAACTGGACCCGGATCCTGATGTTCGCCAGCATACTGGCCTTGCGCACTCTGCTCAAGAAGCTCTTCAACTGGGAGCAAGGCCGCCTTCAGCAGAGCGCCGCACGTCCACACCAATAGTATCACCGCGTCACGTCATCCCCTACTTCCCCTTTCCTGCAAAGAATCGCCGGTTACCTAACCTCTCAGTATGAGCTCACTCCGTTGGGCTAACATGACATCAAGTATAATTACCATTGGCTTGCTTGCGCCCTTTTACCTTGCTGGTTTAACACAGTAGATGGGGCGCAGCCCAAAGTTCTAATTACGCAGAAGATCCTATCCACACAGGAGCTACAATATGACGAATCGGCTGGCGGGCGAGACAAGCCCTTACTTATTGCAACATGCCCACAACCCTGTAGATTGGTATCCCTGGGGGCCGGAGGCTTTAGAGAACGCAAAGTCGGAGGACAAGCCGATATTCCTCAGCATTGGCTACTCGGCTTGCCATTGGTGTCACGTTATGGAGCGTGAATCGTTCGAGAATGTCAAAATCGCCGAGCTAATGAACGAGCTTTTTGTGAACATCAAGGTAGATCGGGAGGAGAGGCCCGATCTCGACTCGGTCTATATGGAGGCGGTGCAAGCGATGACCGGGCACGGCGGCTGGCCGATGAGCGTATTCCTGACCCCTGATGGGGTGCCCTTCTTCGGCGGCACTTATTTCCCGGCGGCTGAGGATCGCGGCATGATGAGCTTCCCTCGTGTGCTACTTGCCGTTTCACGAGCTTATAAAGAGGAGCGGTCGAAAGTGGATGAGAGCGCGGTGCAGCTACGCCGGTTTCTGCAAGAAGGCTCGACGACGCCCCCTCTGGGGCAGCCTTCGCGGGCGGAACCTGACGTTTCTCTCCTCGATACCGCTTCCAGGAATATGCTCAAGCAATTCGACCGCGTGAATGGCGGCACTCAGGGTGCGCCCAAGTTCCCTCAGCCGATGAATCTCGACTTCATGCTCAGAGAGTACAAGCGCACAGGCGACCATAGCCTCCTCGCGATAGTAGAGCTTACGCTGCAGAAGATGGCGTGCGGTGGCATTTATGATCAGGTAGGCGGCGGCTTCCACCGCTATTCGGTAGACAATGTGTGGTTAGTGCCTCACTTCGAGAAGATGTTATACGATAACGCACTGCTAACTCGCGTCTACCTTGCGGCTTATCAGCTCACGCATAACCCGCTCTACAGGCGGGTAGCAGAGGAAACGCTCGACTACATATCCCGCGAGATGACATCACCTGAGGGAGGCTTCTATTCGACACAAGATGCAGACAGCGAAGGTGTTGAGGGGAAATTTTACCTCTGGACGCCCGCCGAGACTTCAGCAGTCCTGGGGGACGAAGATGGCAAGCTCTTCAACCTTATCTTTGACGTGACGCAGCGCGGCAACTTTGACGGCCAAAACATCCTCCATATGGAGCGCACTTTAGAGACAATCGCCGGCGCGACAGGGCTGCCGGTGGAACGGCTGCAAAATGTGGTGCGCACAGGGCGCGAAAAGCTGTATGAAGCACGCTCACAACGGGTCGCGCCTGGCCGAGATGAAAAGATAGTTGTCAACTGGAACGGCCTCATGCTTCGAGCATTCGCCGAGGCCGCGAGCATTCTGGAGCGCGATGACTACCGCCAGACCGCGCTCCGCAACGCCGAGTTTATCGTCTCCAGGTTGGTGCAGCCGGACGAGGCGGGTGAGGTAGCTTCAGGAATACGACTCTTTCGCACCTACAAAGACGGCAGGGCGCACATTGAGGCTTTCGCTGAGGACTACGCCGCATATGCTGACGGCTTGATCTCGCTCTACGAGGCCACCTTCCAGCCTGCCTGGATCGAGAAAGCGCGCGCCCTGATAGCCACTCTCACCGGGCATTTCTGGGACGCGGAGGGAGGCGGCTTCTTTTCGACAGCCGATTTTCACGAGGCGCTCGTCACGAGGCCCAAGGAGCTTTACGACAACGCAGTGCCGTCTGCCAACTCGCTGGCAGCCGAGGCGCTGCTGCGGCTTTATCTACTCACAGCCGAGCCTGACTTCGAGAAGTATGCGCTGGAAACAATCCGCCCTATGCTCGATGCCCTTACCCAGGCTCCAACAGCTTTCGGGAGGATGCTTTGCGCCCTGGATTTCTATCTCACTTCGCCCGCTGAGGTAGCTTTGATCGGCGACCTACAAGCAGGTGATATGGCTGAAATGCTACGGGCCGTGTGGCGCGACTACGTGCCGAATAAAGTAGTGGCTGCTGCTGCTCCGGGTGACGAGGACGCAGCCCGCGTTGTGCCGCTACTGGAGGCGAGGACCGAAGTGGACGGTCGAGCTACCGCCTATGTATGCCGCAACTACATCTGCCAGGCCCCAACCACAGAGCCGTCCGAGGTAGCTCGCCTTCTGAGCGTCAGGAATTAGGAGCTAGCTGCGCTTACAGCTACTAACCCCCGGCCCCTGATCCCTGACTGTCGGTCACCAGTTTCTCCAGCCCGTCGCGGTCCAGGCGATAGAGAAGCCAGTCGCGCAGGTGCTGCGCGCCCAGGCGTTGGTAAAAGTCAATGGCGTGCCGGTTCCATTCGAGCACTATCCAGTCGAGCCTGCCGCAACCCCGGCGCAGCGCCTCTTGTGCGCAATACTTCATCAGGGCGTAACCGACTCGGCGCGCCCTGAACTCCGCGAGGACGAAGAGGTCTTCCAGGTAGAGAGTGGGCAGCGCGAGGAAGGTTGAGTATGTCTCGAAGACAAAGGCATAGCCGGCTATCTGCCCCTCAACTTCCGCAAGGAATATCTCAAAACGCGGCTGCGGGCCGAAAGCGGCAGCGATTAACCGTTGCCGTGCCGCCTCGTCCGGGGGCGGGAGGCGTTCGAACTCAGCGAGTGCGATCACAAGTCTGATGATGTCCGGTGCGTCGGCAAGAGTGGCGTGCCGTACCACGATGGCGCTCTCCGGTCTGTCGTTGGGTGGTATGCTCTTGCTCGGTGGTTCTTGCATCATCTTGCTCCAACTATCTCTATTGTGGCTCGATCACTCCTTAATGCAGGATCAGGGCACCTGTTAGTGAAAGAGGGAGTGCAGGGGCGCTCCCCTGCCGGGGTTTGGGGTCTCCCCGAATCCTCTCTATTCCCTAACAGCTTGGCTGAAGCTGCATTAACAACTCGACGCGGTCGTCAGCGTACAGTGAATTAAACAGAAAACCCAGACAATCCTGACGGACCATCCGGGTTCCTGTTGCTCCTGAAGCTCAGCACTTCCGAAGTAGCTTCAGTATACATCCACTACTCCTCTCTGTCAATGGTCATATCGATCATTTTTTCCACATTATAAAGCGGATTGGAAGGATAGTTACTTCGTAATCGCTACTTGATTTGCACTCTTTGTGGTAGCTGTACTTCCTGGGTGGACGCGCTCGATTTTGGGTCGTATGCTCTTATGAAGATGGTGTAACTGCCTGCGGCAATAGCTGAAAGCGGGATATTACGTATGTCGGGGTAGACGAAACCGGGCCGCCACTTTGATGTCTCTTGCGTCCCCTCTGCGGGTGCGGTGTCTACTTGTTTGGCGGTTTCCTTGCTCTCTGATCTGGCGATGCGCACCACGATCCGGTAATCTCCAGCCGGGTAGCCGGTTGGCCGCCAGTATAACCCTAGCTGGATTGCGTCACTCGCCCCCACATCGACCCGTCCCACTCCTATCGTAGGCTTCATATCTGCCGACAAGCGGGCTAATGTAGAGGCCGCCAGTGTGAGGGGCAACCCTGAAAGCGGTGTAGGTGGGGGCGCGTTGGTCCGCAGCAGCGCGGCGTAGTCTACATCCTGTCGTGACGTTGATATACCCTCCAAAAGGCGCACGCTCTGGCTCGTCAGTTTGGGGAGGGCGATCTTCTGGTCTAGTACCACTGCCTGCGGCCCGACCGCGCCTGCAAGCAGCGCAGCCTGGGCTTGTGGCTCTTTCAGCAGATCTTCTTCGTTACGCTCACCCGTGAAGCTGAATACGCCTCGCAGTAAATCACCCCAGGGCGCGCGGTCGAGGCCCTCCGCTGTGTAGACCGTGAAACCTGCTGTGTCTACAATGTAGTCGCCATCAAGAGGGATGCGGGCGGGTGGTACTCCCGCCGCGAAGGTGTAGCCGGGGTCGAAGGACATTGCCTGCTCTCCCGGCCCCAGGTTGCGGCGAAGCGCCTGGCCTGTAGGCTGGTAAACCGTGTCGAAAGTTGTATAGCTGGCGACTCGCCACTGAGTAACAAGAAGTGGCAGCGCCAGCAATCCAAGCGCGGCAGCCGCCGCCACTTTCCCGGGGGTGACCTCCTTCCACAGTTGGCGCGAAGCAATAGCCCCCGCGAGAAGCGCCAGGGGTGGCACCCACTGTGTGTAATACTGGCTGTGGAATGAGCGGCTTACTATGAAGACAGCAACTACGGGCGCGGCCCAGAGCTCAGGTAGCGCCCATAGCTCTGCCCCTTGCGCCTCCCCGCGCCACCAACGCCAGAGCATATAAGCTATTGCTAACATACCCAGCCCCGCCAGCAGGAAGGTTAGCTGCGCTTCCGGGTAGGCCGCCACACGTGCAGCCTGGTCTATGTCTGCGCGCACTTCCTGTGGCCGCAGCAGTTGGAAGAAGATCACCTGCCGTATCATCTGCCCTGGGGCGGCTGCAAAGAAAGGAATCGCCAACGCTCCTGCGCCCACAACGCCCCCCGCTGCAAGCCAGCGCGCATCGCGCACCTGCCTGTTTGCTAACGTATACAGCAGGAGAGCCACAAGGAGGGCAATCCCCGGTATCTTGCACATCGCTGACATGCCTGCGAGCAGCCCCGCCCCGAATACCCACCTGCTACGCCGGCGCGGGTCGTCGGGCGCATACAGATAGAGGGCAAATGCCGCCAGCGACGTGACATTCACCAGCGTCTCCAGCACGCCCACATTTGGCAGCCTCCTGTCCGACTCCGGCGCGAAAGCTGCTTTGCCGTCCAGGGCGAGCACTATAGCAGATAGGGCAGCCGAAGCTGTGCCGCCCACTTTCCGCGCACAAGCCCACACAAGCGGGATGGCAAGAATGCTGTAGAGGAGTAACCACTGGCGAGCAGCCACGAATGCCGCAGCCCCGCCCCAGGCTTTTTCCAGTACAAGGGCGGGTGTGAAGGCCCACACCACACCTGGTGGGTGCGCCATGAAGGTGTCGCGATAGGCGGGGTGCCCCTGCGTGAAGATGGCGGTCTGAGTGTAGTAGACCATCTCGTCGAAGTTCGAGCCGGGCCATTGTCCTTCTGCGCCTGGAAGCAAGTGACTTCCCCGCAGCCAGGCTCCCGCAGCCAACGCGACCAGCAGACCGGCTACTGCCAAGAGCATGGAAACTCGCCTGTTGGTGGGCGCAGGCACGCTGGCAACGCTCTCTGCGCCACCCATGTCGATGTCAGTAGAAGGAATAACACGGACCGCCAAGATGAGGGTGAGCGCGCCGATCACCCATGCTGCCCAGGGCAACAGCGGCAGGTGTAGCGTGAGCAGTGCATACCCAGCCCGCTCCGGCGCGTCTATATCGGTTGGCCCTGACCAGGCGGTGGGCAGGTCGGCCATGCCTCCCCATAACCAGCCTGCGTAGCCCATTACCCCACGCGCCAGCTTGAGCGCTACTTCGGTTTGCAGGAAGATCATCGCCGTGCCATAAAGGAGCAGCGACCACCCCACAAAGCCAATCCAGCGCCTTCGCGCCAGACGTATTTCACTCCGCATAGGCACAATTATAACATGTCAGGGATTGGGCCAGAAGTTAGAATGGTCTGCAAAGTATTGCTAACACTCCCTACCCACTATTGACCGTTGGGATGTTATAATACCCCTGCTCCACTCGTCCCGCCGTATTACGTTTCACCTTCATTGGCATATCTCTTGATTTACTATATTGCCATAACTACCTGGAGTACCTGGAGGAAATCTCATGTCTACTGAACATATGCCTAACCCGCTCACTAATCCGGCTGCGCAGACTACGGACGCGGGCGTGAAGGCGCAGAGCGTTCCGGCTGCCCAGCCCTCTGACTCTGCCCCGCAAGCCACGCAGTCGCCCCTGTCACTTGGGGCGGATTTGGCGCGTATATTTGAGGAACAAGTTGATATAATATCCCAGCGACTTGTCTATAACACCCAGATGCTGATGGGCGTTAGCGCCCTCGGTTCTGACCCGGTGAGTGCGCGTGACACCACTCTGGTCGTTGCAAATGCCTTGCGTAACGACAACCCTGACGCGATAGAGCATGCACTCGTCAATTTGGGTGACGCACAAATCGCGCAGATCAATGATAAGACTTCACCATTGAAGCTAAACTCCCAACTGGCGGGGTTGCTGGAAGGGATACTGCTCAATACCGTCTCCCAGGCTTACAACGCTGACCCTACAAGGCTTCGTGAAGCTCGCATAATGCTCGACAATCTCTTCTTGCCCGCAAACGAGCTGATGCAGTCGCAGCCGCGTGCTATGGTGGAGTTCCAGGCCCCTGGACCTGGGCCGAACGCCCGCCAGTAAGGAACTTTGCTGTGTTTCAATCAGAGACCAATCACCAAAGCGGGCATCACTCTCCGCTGAAATCGTTAGCTGCTTTGCTGCTGGTTAGCGCATGGCTCCTCGGTTGGGCGTCGGCCGCGGCGCAAGGCTCGTGGCCCCCACTCAACGGCTCGGTGGCTGACGGCACAGGCAAGCTCGATAGCGCGGCTGTGAACCAGGCTGCTCAAAGCTTACAGGCGCTTGGAGCTAAGCCGCTCGCTATTCTAACGCAAACCAACCTCGGCTATCTCGACGACCAGCAGTTTGCTCTGACCGGCGCCGCGAACTACGGTTTAGCAAACGGCAGCACAGTAGACCCGAATCTGCTGGCGGTTGTGGTTGTTCTTGACACCAGGCGGTCAAATATCGTCTACGGCGACAACCTCAAGCCCGCAATGGAACAGCGGCCTGCTTCCGGCGGCGGCACCGTAGCTGACCAGATACGCAACAACTATCTGAACCCCAAGCTGGCCTCAGGCGACTTTACCGGGGCATTCACAGACAGCTTCTCCCAGGCCGCCCGGCAAATTAGCCTCTACAGGAACCCGGTCCCTACCGCCACGCCGCAGCCCGCAGTGGTCAACAATACGCAGATAGATACGCAGGGTATCGGCAACGCTCTCCTCATCGGCTTCGTAGTGGTAATCGGCCTTGCCGTACTGGTTATCGGCGGCCCTATGCTCTACCGCAGATGGCGGAGCGGCCAGGATGCGGCTGCGAAGAGGCGCACCTTGCAGGAGCAGCTTCTCCAGGCGCGCAATGTCACTGCCGACATGATCACCAACCTTGACTTCCCGCCCGACCCCAAAGAGCAAATCCAGTACAAGTTTATCGCTCTTGCCTTGCAGAACGAACGGCCTCAGCAGCTGGCGCAGATCAACTCGCAATACCGTGAGATTTATAATCGCCTCGCCAACGCCCTTACCGTCTTCAACAACCTCAACAACACACCCCACAACAGCGATCAGGAGATCACCTCGGCCATAGCACAATACCAGCAGGTGCAGAGCGAGGTGAAGGGCGCGGAGGCCTTCTTGAAGTATTTGTCCGACACCAGCAACCAGCTAGAGGTGCAAGTGTCTGCCGCGCCGGAGGAGACAGATGCGGCAAAAAAAGATATGGCCGCAGCGACTGATGCGCTCTCCCGGTTAGCTGCGGCGGCCCCCGATCTCTACTCTCCAGAGCCTTCGCGCCTCTTTGCCGTCGTCAACAGCAAGCTCTCCGAGACGGCGAATGCGCTCGCAGCCAGGCCATCTATGCCTTTACGTGCTTATGATAATGCTGTGCAGGCTCGTTCCGCGGCAGGCTCTATCCTCAAGGCCGTAGGCTCGTTGTCGCAAGCCTACAACACTCTCGCCCAAGAACGAGACAGGCTCAACAGTGTTCGTGCTCAAGGGTATAAACTCGCCCAAAGCGACGCTGGCTTCACGGCTGCCCTTGCTGCCCTGTCAACAGCGGCCCGCCGGCTTGAGGCGAGTGGCGGAAGCGGAGCAGGGCTGGACGATGCGATCAAGAAAGCAGCTTCGGCTGTCGCGCAAGCAGGCGCAGATGTTGATAACGCCGTCGCCCTCCACGCCTCCAATAACAAGGCGCTGGCCGGCATCCAGGCGGCTGGCGAGGACATAAAGAAGTACATTGCGCAAGGCGCGCAGGCATTCAACAGTGTGGACGACTACGCCGAAAGCTCCTGGCAAGATATACGTGGCAACGGCACCGAAGCTCAACGCGCCGCCGACAATGCATATGCTCTCTGGCAGGAAGCCACTGCTCTCAACGCTCTGACTCCCGACTCACCGCAGGATTTCGCGGGCGCACAGCAACGGATAGCTGAGGCAAACAACCAGCTTGCTCAGGCTCACGACCTGATAGCGGCCATCCTGGACCGGCTCAAGAACCTCCAAGAGAGCCAGCGCACAGCGCAAGCAGAGATTACCGCCGCCGAGCGCGATGTCGCAGCTGGGCAGGTCTTCGTTTCGCAGTACGACCCTGACATAACCCCTGAACCGGCTGTGTTGCTCAAGCAAGCCGCGGATTTTGTGCAGCAGGCAAAGCGAGAGGTGGCGCAGCCCAAGCCCGACTGGATACAGGTCACCACGCAGGCACGGCAGGCCAACGACCTTGCTGATAGGGCATTGGCTGATGCTCGCACCCAGGAGCAGGCAATGCAAGCCCGCAGACTAAAGATGCAAACCGCATCCCAGCAGGCAGCCGCCAGCCTGAGCAAGGTCTCTAACTTCGCGGCCGTGCATCGTGGCGACATTGACAACTCTGTACTCACCGCGATTTCACGCGCACAGTCGGCTATCACGCAAGCTCAGCAGATAGCCGGAGAGACCGAGCGCACAGGAATAGAAGATATGGCGCGGGGCGCGGCCCTCGACAAGGCTGCAGCCCTCTTTGCCTCGGCTCGGAGTATCTCCGAAGAAGCCTACAACACGGCTGCCCAGCAGTTCGGTGTGATGGAGCAAGCTCGCCGCGACGCCTCGTCAGCTATTCGCCAGGCAACGGAGCGCATCCAGTTTGTGGCGGCATACATGAAGGAACATCAGAAGGAGATCAGTAACGCCAGCTGGTCGCAACTGCGCTCGGCTGCGAGTGAGCTGCCGGTGTGGCGGGACAACGTCTCGGCAAGTATCCTGCGAGACATGTCAGCCAGAGCAACCGGAGCACAGAGCCTTGCGGACGCAGCATACCAGAGCGCCCAAAGAGAAGTAGCCGAATACGATCAGGCGAAATACCAGCAGCAGGGCAACACCGGCTTCGGTAATGGTGGCGCAATTGCCCTGGGCGTTTTAGGGATGCTGCTCAGCAGCGGCGGGGGTGGCCGTCATTCAGGCTGGGGAGGTGGCGGCGTAAGCTGGGGTGGCTCCTCAGGTGGCGGTTGGGGAGGCGGCTCCAGCAGTGGTGGCTGGGGAGGCGGCGGCTCCTCAGGTGGCGGTTGGGGAGGCGGCGGATCGTCGGGCGGGGGTTGGGGAGGCGGCGGCTCCAGCAGTGGTGGCTGGTAGCTACGTAGTTATGAGTGGTCAGTAGTCACCGACCACTGCTCACTATTCCGTCAGCTTTGGCCCCGCGATTGAGACTGCGTAGTTCTCGGAGGAAAGGTGCTTGCTTGCGGCCTGGCTCACCCTTTCGGCTGTTAGCGCGTTAATGATAGCCGGATACCTCGCAATATAGTCGAAGCCGAGATTGTATAGCTCCATCTCCAGGATTGTGCGCGAGAGGCCGTCGCTCGTCTCAAGGCGCAAGGGGAGCACGCCCGTCATGTAGCGTTTGCCCCCTTCAACTTCCTCAGCAGGTATAGGCTCTGAGCGTACGCGCTCTATCTCGCGCCTGATGCTCTCGATTGCGCGATTCACATTTTCGGGGTTTACACCTGCATGCACAGACCACGGCCCTGCCCCTAATCCCGCTTCAAACGAGGACCCTGCATAGTAAGCTAGCCCTTGCTCGTCGCGCACCGTCTTGCCGAGCCTGCCCATAAGCCCTATCCGCCCCAGCAGAAGATTCATCAGGTCGAAGGCGTAGTAATCAGGGTCGGCGCGCCGTATCGCCGGAAAGCCGAGCACTATGTCGTTCTGCGTCTTGCCTGGCACAAAGTTAAAGGCCCTCTCCGCACCTTGCGGCTGCCCCACTGCTGCAATCTGGTATGGCTCAGGCTCAGCGCTCCCTGCTTGCCAATTCCCCAGCAGTTCGTCCGCTTTGCTCACTATCTCTGCGGGCTCTACATCGCCCACCACGATCAGCACCGAGCGGTCCGGTCGAAAGTATCGCTTATAGAAGGCGACCATATCCTCACGTCCGATTTCGTCCAGAGTATCGAGGTAGCCTGCGGTGCGAAGATGGTATGGGTGCCCCTTCGGGTATAACATCTCTCGGAAGGCGCGTTCGGCTACTGAGGCTGTGTCCATCTCCATCTCAAGGAGACCTGTGCGTAACTGTTCACGTAGTTTGGCTATCTCATCCTCGGGGAAGCTAGGGTGCAGCGCTACGTCGGCTATGGTTTGCAGCAGGAAGTCCGCGTCTTCCTTCAGGGCGCGGCCTCCTACTTCCATCAACGCCTTACCCGCGTCTACCCCTACTGATGCGCCCCGGCTCTCGGTTTCTTCGTTGAGGGCGTCGAAGCTATTCTGCTCGGTGCCGCGCCTCATCGCTCTGGCCGCAAATGAAGCAAGCCCCGCCTTACCAGCAGGGTCGTACATCGCGCCACCCTTTATTGAGAGGCGAGCCACAAGGGCCGGGGTAGTGGGGTTTGGGTAGACGATCACTATAAGCCCGTTGCCGAGGGTGCGCCGTGTGATTGTTTCCGGGCTGAGGCGGGCGTTCTTTTCTTCTGACAAAGTTTGCATCTCTCTTATTCTACCTCGCGTCCATCGGGGGTCACGCCGGCTCCATTATCTTCCTGCGCTTCTTCTGTGGGCACAAACCAACCCACTGTGCGGTTGTGCTCGGTCAGGTATTGCCGCGCTACACGCTGCACATCCTCCGGAGTGACAGCCGCCAGGTTGTCCAGCACTTCATCGTACATATCGGCGCTGAAAATGCTTTCCAGGTAGCCGAGCATAAACGCCTGGCTCGACACGCTGTCGGAGGAGTAGACGAATTGCGCCCTCGATTGTCTGACCGCTTTGTCCATCTCCTCCTGTGATATCTCCTCCTCTTGCAGTTTGCGTATCTCCTCGAAGAGGGTGTTCTCCATCTTGCGCAGGCTAGCTTCAGGGTCTTCACCGGCGTGCGCCGACGCGCCAAGAGTGAATAAATGGGGGTCTTTGTGGAGCGAGAAATATGATCCTGCGCCTGCGGCGATCTGAGTTGCCACCATTGCTCTGTACAGGCGGGCCGAACGCCCCAGGGCAGTGCCGCCGAAGCCCATAGGTTTTGCCCCTGAGAGGAGTGCGTCGGCCACCATCAGCGGGTAAATATCGGGGTGGGAGGCAGAAGGAGCGTGGTACACGATCTCAAGCTGCGCCGTCGAGCCTGGGTGCTCCACGCGCACCCGTCGCTCACCGTTTTGCTCAGGCTCTACCGAGCGCACCTCTGGTATGTCGGGCCGTGCCTCGTACCCATTGAACGCCCGCCCCACCTGCTCTACTACCTGCGCCGTATCAAAATCTCCGACGATGGCTACAGTGGCGTTGTTGGGTGAGTAGTAGGTCCGGTAGTGATTGTAAAGGTCATCTCTCGTCATGACGCGCAGGTCGCACTTCCAGCCGATAACTCCGTTGCCATAAGGGTGTACCTTGAAGGCGGTGGAGGAGACCTCTTCGTCGAGCATACGGTCAGGCTCGTTCTCTGATCCTTCCCGCTCGGAGATAATCACGGTGCGCTCCGATGCCACTTCTTCGGGATCGAAGGTGGAGTTAGCGATGCGGTCGGCCTCGATGCCGAGGGCAAGCTCTAACCGATCCGCGGGCAGCGTCTCGAAGTAAGCGGTCCAGTCATCAGAGGTGAAGGCGTTGAGAGTGCCGCCATTTTCGGCCACCATCTGCATGATCTGCCCCTTGCCGAGCTTCTTTGTGCCCTTGAACATCATATGTTCTACCCAGTGTGATATGCCTGTTATTCCGGCATGTTCATTACGCGCTCCAACCTTGTACCACACCCAGAATGATACTACAGGCGCTGAATGTATCTCCTTTGTAAGTAGCGTTAGCCCATTCGGGAAAGAGTGCCTCTGGAACGTATGCATCTCCCCTGCGTTGGCGCTCTCTTGTCCATCAGGTGAGGCCACTTCCGTCTCGCCAGAGGCTGCCACTTTTGTTTCTGTATTGCTCATTCTATGAATTTCTCCCGCGTTTTCCCTTTATAATTATATCCGTCGAGTGCTACAGACATTATACCCCACTGATCTATCGGGGTGCACTCCCTATCCTTACATAGCGCTCATCATGTTTCAGGAGTCGGGCATTTTTGACAGCACATATGCGCTCTGGTATAATACTCTGGCCCTCGGGGTGTAGCGCAGCCCGGCAGCGCGCATCGTTCGGGACGATGAGGTCGGAGGTTCGAATCCTCTCACCCCGACCAGCACAATAAGAAGAGAGGCTCTGAAGTTTGTCCAGAGCCTCTCTTCTTATTGTGCGTCGGCCTTTGCCGGTGACTCGATTGGAACGCCCGGCCCCGCTTGTTTTGAGCCGTTGCCGTTAGGCGGGTGGAGCGAGCCGGGAGCATCCAGCAGTTCTGCTTGAACTTTGCTTGCTTCTGATGATTCTTCCGCCTGCCAGCATCGGTCGTTGTAACATTCGACTACCAGGCGGCAGGCTTCTTCCGGTGAGTCGGTTACAACGAGCAGCTTGAGGTCTTCGGGGGATATCTTTCGCTCCGCCAGCATCGGGCCTTTGATCCAGTCGAGCAGCCCTCGCCAGTAGGCGCTTCCGAAAAGAATGAGGGGGAAGTTGCGCACCTTACCCGTCTGGATCAGTGTAAGTGCCTCAAATAGCTCGTCCATTGTGCCGAAACCGCCGGGAAAGATAACAAACCCTTCGGAGTATTTCATGAACATTGTTTTGCGCACGAAAAAGTAACGGAAGTTGATTGCCACATCCACATAAGCGTTGACCCCTTGCTCGAATGGCAGCTCAATGTTACAGCCAATAGAGATGCCGCCTGCTTCTTTAGCGCCTTTGTTGGCTGCCTCCATTATCCCCGGACCGCCCCCTGTGATAATCGCGAAGCCTTCTTCTGAGAGCATCCGCGACACCTCTACAGCGTTGGCGTACATCGGGTCCTCAGGCTTGACGCGCGCCGAGCCAAAGACAGTTACAGCCGCCTCTACGTTGGCGAGCGTATCGAAGCCATTGACGAACTCGCCCATAATACGCAGCACGCGCCATGTGTCCGAGCGGGTAAAGTCGCTGGGGGTGGGCGCTGGCCTCTTGAGTAGCTGCTCGTCCTCGGTGGGCGCACCCATGCGCGACGACATGTTGAGGCTGTCATTGGGCCGTAGATGGGCATTACGTGCTTGCAGTTCTACGTCTGTGGCCGTTGGAGGCCTGGGTTGCAGAGGTTTTTGCTGGCGTAAAGGTGTTTCTCTTTTTCGTTCCTCGGAATCGGGCATCTTGCTACCGCCTTTGGTGCAATCGTTGGCGCAGTTATAGGGAAGATCTCCGGCTCGCAAAATCTATGCCATTAGGATCGGCGATCCAGTTGAAGTCGTCTTCGTCTTCGAGCAAAGGCATCCGGTCGTGGTGCGTCTTCGCATGGAACCCCGGCTTCGCCTCGCCTGTCAGCATATAGACACGTCGCTCGCCTTCACGCTGAACTATAACGCCCTTGATCCCCTTCGCTATCGTGAACCAGTTGCCTTTCTCTATTCCATACGAAACAGCTATCAGCACAGGTTGAGGGCGCAGATAATTCCACTTTCCTGCCGCCAGGCTCTCAACTCGGGACCAGCCGGTTTGGGGGAACGGCGCGTTCTTGTCGCGGTTGCCCCATCGCACCAGTTCTATGTCGCTGGCCTCGCCGGATTTGTCGGGCGTGGCAACGGGCAGCAACGGCTCGCCTCTCTGCCAGTAAAGGGACTTCACCTGTCCGCTTTGCCTGAACTCCTCGATTGCTTCTTCAGGAAAGTAACGAGCCAGGGTTTCTCTATATTCATCTTTATAGGGGAAAATAACTCCACCGCACATTGCCTATCTCCTTTGTTTCACGCACTTTGCCGTCGCAGCCCTGCAAAGAGGTCCTTCTTAGCGCCGGGCGTCGGCGGCAATGGCACGCCCGCTGCGAGCGAAAAGTACTCGCTGGCGCGCATTTCGCCCAGCACCTGCTCAGGAAGAGAGCTCCAGCGCTCGTAGTCAGCACGCTGGGTCTGATGCTGTCGCAGGCTGCGCTCCTTGATCGCGCTCCATTTGCGAACGTCTATGATGTTGGTGATATCTTTGTCCGCCAGGCCAAATTGCTCCATATCAATCTTCAGGAAGTCACTGTCGGGATCGTGCTCTTCGAGGAAGCCTCTCATCCTGCGCATACTACTGCGTGGAAAGGCAGCGTAGTAGAGCCGCGCGGTCTGCCAGGGCTCGCCTGTTTCCGTGAACTGCTCAGGGTCGGCAGCGGCGATGAAGGCAAGGGTAGCCAGCTTATGGACCTTCAAGTGGTCAGGGTGGCCGTAGCCGCCTGTGGGATCAAAGGTAACTATCACAGTCGGCTTGAAGCTGCGAACGATCTTGACGATCTTGACGAGGGCTTCTTGCTCATCAGCCATGTGGAAGTTGACGGCGTTGTCGTTTTCAACTGTACCCATCATGCCGGAGTCGCGGTAGTCGAGGAACCAGAGACCTTTGATACCGATTACCGCCGCCGCCCTCCGCAGCTCGCCTTCGCGGACCTGTGCCAGGGTATCGCGTGTCGCATCAACGGAAGGGTGGATCTGCCCTTCCTCACCACGCGTAGCGCAAATAAGGCCGGTGCGCAACCCTTCGGCGGCGGCCTGCGCGAAAGCGCCGCTCATTACCTGTTCATCGTCGGGGTGAGCCAGTATCCCAAGCAGTGATAGAGTCGGCATAAGTGATAATCTGCTCCTCTCCATGATCTCAGCTACTTTAGTATACTGGCTCCGCCAACTTATTTGCACCCCACAGAGATTGAGCAAAGAAGGCCCCTCCTTATAAGGAGGGGCCTTCTTTGCTCAAGTACAACGCCGAGTGCCGCAACCTGGAGCAGTGAAAAGCTGCCCTTGTACGGTGCACAACTATCGCGCACAAGGCGGTAGCTAGATGCTCTTGATGATGTCGGCGATCTTATTGGCGATTCCCAGCGCTTCATCCATTGGGCGCTGCCAGAGGTTGCGGCCAAAGATCAGGCCCGTAGCGCCGTTCTCCATAGCCATCCTTGCCTTTGTGAGCAGGTCTTCATCGCTGATTTTGCTGCCTCCTGAGAAGAGCACCAGGGCGCGGCCTGCCGAGTTGACCACCTTGCTTACCGAGCCTGCGTAGCCCAGATTCATCTGGTTGTAAGGCTTGGGTTGGTCCGGGTCGGCCTGGTCGTGCTCAGGCACATTCAGCTTGACAACGTCTGCGCCAAGCTCCAGCGCCACACGTGCTGCGTAGTCTATCGCGTAGAGGGAGTCGGTGCCGCCCTTGGACTTGAAGGCTTCGCCTCGTGGGTATGCCCAGACGATTACCGGCATGCCATACCTTTCTGCTTCCTGGCGCACATGATTGAACTGCAAGAAATCTCTGTCCTGGCTGGGAGAGCCTACGTACAGGGTATAACCGACCGCATCAGCTCCCAGGCGTACAGCGTCCTCAACGGTGGCATCGAGCGCGGAAAACGCCTGTGCGTCTGAGGGCACGTTTGTCTTGCCGTTGATTTTCAACACCAACGGCACTTTACCTGCATACTTATCCATGTACTTGGTGGCGAGGCCGATGTGGAAGACGATGCCCGAAAAGCCGCCCTCAAGCGCCAACTTGAGCTGAAACTCAGGATCGAGCGCCGGGGGGTTGACGAGGAAATCTATCGGCCCGTGTTCAAGCCCCTGGTCAATAGGAAGTAGCATCATGGTGCCGTTGCCCGGCCCGTGCTCATACATCAGGCGGTAAAGGCGCGCCTTCTTGCCGACATGGAGGTCCAGATCGTCCAGGGAGGCGCGTTTGGGCGTGGGCAGCGCAGCGGCGTTGTTGCCATTCATGCCGTCGCCTGTCTGCGGCGCGGCGCTTTTTTCCAGCGTATTCATATATATTCTCCTTTGCATATTGCCCCGGCTCTATCTCCATCACATGTAACTCTCACCACACTGTGAAAGTAGGCATCATTGTACCGGAGCGGCTCTACGCAGTCAAGGACGCGTGACACTGTAAATGTTCAGAGTAAGCCATGACCCTGCGGGCCACCATTACGAATGAAAATACGAGCGATTCTGCACCGCCCCTACTACTACCGTTCGCATTTTTAGAGGAGTTGAGGTGGAGCAATCGTCAAGAGGCAACTGTGCGGGCATACCTACCCTCACCCCATGCCCCTCTCCCATGAAGGGAGAGGGGGCTTTATTGCTGGGGAGTATATCTCCCATGAAGGGAGAGGGGGCTTTACTCATGCTGAGTGTATAGGGGAGACCCCTGTAGCCCCAACCCTGAACACTGCTGACTCGCATTGCGTATTGCGTGGGGATTATGATTGGAGCAGCTTTATATCTTGTGCAATACGCGATATGAAGCTGTTAGCCCGCTCCTAATTGCGCTATCTTCCCGGTTATCTCGCCGGGGTTGGCGTGACGGTGCTCTATCTCTTTGGAGAAGATGTTTTGCCCATCAACCATAACCTCGAATTGCCCGCTTGTGCCTCTGATAAGTGTGATCTGCTGTAAATCGTCGCCGTATGCGTCGATTATCTCGCCTGCCAACCTGGCGGCGCGTGGGCCGTAATTTCACTCCTGGCAGTATCTTATCTCGATCTTCACTTTATAGTCTCTCCTATCTTTGCTTGTAGTTGTCTTAAGTTAGAAGATAGCAGAGGTTATGCCACCCTTGTTGCTTATGCTTATTTGGTGGTGTATCATACTCTGAAAGCCAATTTCCGAAGGCGATCTTAAAGATTTAGGGCTGTGCCGATCTATAAGGCTCTGGTACTCAAACTGACACGTGGAGTCAGCTATGAATGATATAATCATCAAGCGAATCAAGGTGCTGCGGGGGCCAAATATATGGGCTTACCGTCCGGTGCTGGAGATACTTACTGATATAGGTAAGTATGAAGAACTGCCGTCCAACAAGCTGCCGGGCTTCACGGAGAGGCTCGTGGAGGCGATACCGACACTCTGGGAGCATCGCTGCTCCGAGGGAAGACCTGGTGGCTTCCTTGAGCGGTTGCGCCTCGGCACCTATATGGGCCACATCGTAGAGCATATCATCCTTGAACTCCAGTCGCTGGCCGGTATGGATGTCGGCTATGGACGCACCCGCCAGACGCAGCGCCCCGGCGAATACCGCATCGTGGTGGATTACAAGGACGCTGAAGCGGGCGAGATGGCAGCGCACCTCGCGGTGGAGATTGCCGAAAAGCTGGCGCAAGGGCAGCCGCTGGGATTTGACCTGGCCGAACGCATAGATGAGATACGCGATGTGGCCGAAAGCAATATGCTCGGCCCCTCCACGCAAGCTATCGTGGACGCAGCTCGCAAGCGGCACATACCCTGGTTCAGGCTCAACGACTCGGCCCTTGTGCAGCTTGGACACGGCCACCACGCCCGGCGCATCCAGGCGGCGGAAACTTCTTTTACATCAAATATAGGAGTAGAAATCGCCTCTGATAAAGAATTGACCAAAGAACTCCTTGCCAAAGTAGGCGTGCCTGTGCCGGAGGGCGAGGTTGTGAGCAATGCAGACGAGGCGTGGGCAGTCGCGCAGGAGCTTGGCGGCCCGGTGGTCATAAAACCTCATGACGGTAATCAGGGCAAGGCTGTAAGCGTCAACCTGACGACGCAGGATCAGGTACGCAGCGCCGTCGCTCTCGCGCAAGAGCACTCATCCCGCGTCATTGTTGAGAGATATATAAGTGGCAGCGATTTCCGCCTGCTCGTGGTTAACGGTAAGCTGGTAGCGGCAGCCGAGCGATGTCCGGCGCAGGTTGTCGCCGATGGCAGGCACGATATACGCGCTCTCGTAAAAATGGTGAACGAAGACCCACGCAGGGGTCATGGGCACGGCTCCGCTCTCACCAGGATAAAGATGGACGCATCGGCGGAACTGACGCTGACCAAGCAAGGCTTCACATGGGAGAGCGTGCCGCCGCCCGGCCAATCTGTCTTTCTGCGCGACAATTCTAATCTATCTACGGGCGGCACGGCGACTGATGTCACCGACGATGTTCACCCTGATAATGCAGCCATGGCCGTACTAGCGGCCCAGACCATCGGCCTCGACATTGCCGGGGTAGACGTAGTGTGCCAGAGTGTAAAGCGGCCACTGGCAGATCAGGGTGGCGGCGTGGTAGAGGTAAACGCCGCACCGGGCTTGCGAATGCACGTTTACCCATCAGAAGGCAAATCACGTCCGGTGGGCGAGGCTATTGTTGATATGCTCTTTCCTGGCGACGTTTCCGCCCGCGTGCCTCTGATTGCCGTTACAGGCACCAACGGCAAAACCACAGTTACACGCATGATCGCCCATATCTATTCGACCCTCAAGCTGTACGTTGGCATGACTACCACAGATGGCATCTACTTCGGTGGCGTGCGTCGTGTGAAGGGCGACTCGGCAGGCCCGCGCAGCGCGGAATCTGTCTTACAGCACCCTCTGGTCGAGGTAGCTGTGCTGGAGACGGCACGCGGCGGTATTCTGCGCTCCGGCCTGGCATGGGACCGCTCAACGGTGAGCGTGGCGCTCAACGTCGCCAGCGATCACCTGGGGATGGAAGGGATAGAGACACCGGAGAGGTTGGCTCGCGTCAAGCGCGTAGTTATCGAGAGCGTAAGTAAAGAGGGCTATGGCGTGCTCAACGCCGACGACCCGCTCGTCGTGGCTATGGCCGAGTCGTGCCCCGGCAAGATAATTTACTTCGGGATGGAACGTTCAGCGCGGGCGTTATCTGCTCACCTGGCGAGTGGCGGCAAGGCGGCGTTCGTGCGTGACGGCGAGTTAGTGCTTGCCGAAGGCCCGACCGAAACGCCTCTCATCAAGTCTGCCGATATTCCCGCGACCCTGGGCGGTGTGATACCGTTCCAGGTGCAGAATGCTCTGGCTGCCGCCTCAGCTTGCTGGGGTGCGGGTGTGCCCCTCGACTCTATAAGGCTTGGGCTGCGTACCTTCCAGACGGACGACAAGACAGCGCCGGGCCGTTTCAACTTGTTTGATGTAGGCCGCGCTCGTGTCATAGTAGACTATGGGCATAATCCTCACGCTATGCGCGCTATCCAGGCCGCCATAGCGCAGATGAACCCGCGCAGCACGATTGCTGTGGTCGCAGCCCCCGGTGATCGCCGCGATGCCGACATACAGGAGTTGGCTCTGGTTGTGGCGGAAACTTTCGACCGCGTTATCGTGCGCGAAGACTACGACCTGCGCGGGCGTGAGCGCGGTGAGGTGGCTCACCTGATTGCCGAGACGATAGCTCGCGTGATGCCGTCGCTTCCTCTCTGCATAATCGAGGACGAGCCGGAAGCGGTGGAAGAAGCCTTGCAAATGGCGAGAGAAGGCGAGCTGGTCGTTGTTTTTGTGGACCGGGTTGATGAGACCATCGAACAGGTGAAGAGAATAGCCAGAGCTGTTGACATAGAGCAAAGCCAATCGTTCTGGCGGCCCCTGCCCGATGCCTCAACACAATCTCAGCTAAATCGCCTGGAAGCCATCGCCGAAGCAGGCGGGCAGATGGGGCAGATGGGGCAGCAGCCGCCATCGCTGGGGGAGGGAGAGGCTGCCTCGACCGACCAGGAAACCCACAATGGCAAGAGCCGCTCGAAAACCACTTTGCTCGGTGGGGCGTAGCACTTATTGCGTAGCTTGATTACGGAGTATAACTCTTTAGCCCTCTAACTTTGCAGCAGGCAATTACGCAACTAACAACATGTAGTGCGCGTTCCTCATGATAGAAGGATGCTGGTAGCGTTGCCTTCAACTAACTCTCACAATAGAAATAACGGAACCGGGGCTGAGTTCGCCGGGATAGTGGATGTTCCCTGGCAGACGCCTGGGTATTTGATGATTATCGGCGGGGCAGACAGGCTGGACCCGGAGGCGCGGCTGGCGCGTCTCTTTCTGCGGCTTGCAGCGCGTGCTGAGGCTAACACCGGACTGCGTGATGTGGTGCTTGTTTCAACAGCAACCCGGCACCCGGAGGTGCTAACGGGCGACTACATCAGGATATTCACCCGCGCAGGGCTTGATCGCAACCGTATACATGCGCCTCTCATCAGGAACCATGAAGAAGCCCGGCGTGCAGATATAGCGCAGCTTCTCTCCGGCGCAGCAGGTATCTTCATTACCGGCGGCGACCAGTATGCGCTCACTCAGACGCTCGACCGCACTCCTGCTGAAGAGGCTATGATGGCCGCCTATGGTCGCGGCGCGGTGATAGCAGGCACCAGCGCGGGAGCGGCAGCGATGGGCCGTCCGATGATAGTGGCGGGCGGGGGCAGCGGTGAGCTGCGGATGGGGATGGTACAGATGTCGCATGGTCTCGCCTGGGCGGGTGAAGACCTTATTATTGACACGCATTTCGGAGCACGTGGCCGCTTCCCCCGCCTTGCCGCCGCCGTAGCTGAGAATCCCAGCGCCCTGGGCGTTGGCATTGACGAGAATACATGCCTGCTCAGCAGCGCAGAGGGACGCTGCACCGTAGTGGGTGCGGGAGTGGTCTACTTCATAGATGGCTCGCATCTCGACTTCAACAGCGCGCACTCCGCACGCCCAGGCACGCCTATTTCGGTGGGCGCGTTACAGGTGGAAGTCCTCTCCACCGGTGGCGTCTATGATCTGCGTGCTCACCGGGTTTTGCTTGCGCTGGGCGCGACATCTGGGGTATAATTTCCCGCAATGCGCGTGTAGCTCAGGGGATAGAGCGAGGGCGTCCTAAGCCTTGCGTCGGGGGTTCGAATCCCTCCACGCGCACCTCTCAGGATTGAGGTATCAGGGGCTGGCGATCAGGAATTAGCACTCTCTGCCCACCCGATGCTCAATCCTAATCACAGTGGGAGGTTGCTAGATGCAAGTGACTATCCGGCCTAAGAACTTCAAGATCAGCTCCGACATCGAGGAACATATCCGAAAGCGCGTGGCCCGCTTGCCCCGGCAGTTAGGAGAGATTGAGAGCGCCGAGGTTACCCTTTCCCAGGAGCCGACTCGCCTCAACGCAAACAGGTTGCAGTACGTCTCTCAGCTAACTCTGCGGACGCGCAACAACCTCATACGCTCCGAAGTGACTAACGCGGAGCTATTGACCGCCATAGACCAGACGATAGACCGCGTGAGCCGCCAGATGGAACGCTTCAAAGCTCGTCGGTCACGCGGCAAAGGCTCGCCAGGGCTGGGCAAGTCATCGGCGGAGATGGCGCAGTTTACGGAGGAAGAGCCAGGAATAGTCGGTATGGCTGCGCCTGTCGAAGTGCCCACCAGTAGGAATAGCGCCCCCGCTTATGGCGACGGCGCTTCCGACGATGGGATGGGCGACATAGTCAGGGTGAAGCGATTCAGCGTTATGCCCATGTTCCCCGAAGAAGCCATTGAACAAATGGAGCTGCTAGGTCATACCTTCTACATCTTCTGGAATGCAAGCGAAGAGAAAATGAACGTCCTCTACCGCCGCACCGACGGCAACTATGGCCTGCTCCAACCCGATCTAACATAGGAGAACTGCCCGGCGGCAACGGGTGGGTATGCTCAGGCTTATATGACAAACTCCATAGCGACCCGGCACAACACGCGCCCATCTCTGGTGGTTTTCCAGGGAGGCGTGCCGGAGGCTGCCACGTCCCTCGAACGCCTCATTATAGAGGCTCAGATTGCCGCCACTCTGGACCTCCTGGCGATGGCCGCGGGGGCCAATGCTTTCAACCAGGCGATACTTGTCACGGAGGAGACAGGCTTGCAGCAGGCGGCCCTTAGCGACGCAGCAGGGTGGCCCACATCTATCCCCTTCTCGATAGAGCAACAGGCGGGTGAGAGTTTTCACTTTGGAGAGACATTACGCGCAATTTGCCGGTCTTATCGCCTCGAGCGAGTTGTCTACGTGGGCGGTGGGGCCGCTCCGCTCGCGACACGGAGAGATATAGTGGACCTCGCGCTGGCCGTGAGCGGCGATGGCGAGTGTGTTGCCTCCAATAATCTCTACTCCGCCGACATGGTAGCTTTCCACCCTGCCTCAGCTCTGGCGCGCATCGCTCCGCCACCAACCGACAACGACCTCGCATGGCTCCTCCACTTCAAGGCGGGCCTGCCCTACGCCGCAATGCCCCGGAGCCTGGCTACACAGTTCGATATAGATACGCCTACCGATCTGGCGGCGCTATGGTGGGCCACCCAATCGCCACCGCTAGGTGGAGTGCTGGGCCCTAGAATAACTGCGCTCCTGCCGCAAGCGCCCCTAGCTATCCCTTTGCTCGCTAGGCGGGTGGAGGAGAGCTACAGAGTAATGTCCACCCGCCGAGCCGAAGTGCTGGTTGCGGGGCGAGTAAGTAGCTGGGTGTGGAAGCGTCTTGAAACGAACCTTCCGTGCCAGACGCGCATAGTGTCTGAAGAGCGCGGCATGCGTGCCAGTGGCCGAGAAGCCCGTGGCGAAGTGCGCTCCCTCCTCGGCCTTTTCACAGATAGAGCAGGCACGGCTGAATTGATGGATGCTCTGGGGCATATATGTGATGCTGCCTTCCTGGACAGCCGGGTGTTGTTCGCCCACCGCCGCCTGAATGTTTCGCGCCCTGATCGTTTTGCCTCTGACGCGCTCGTGCCGGAGGAAGTATCTGACCCCTGGGTGCGCCAGCTTACCGAAGCTGCCGCCACCGCTACGGTCCCAGTCGTGCTGGGCGGGCATTCTCTCGTATCAGGAGGCATCTGGGCGCTCTCCGAGCGAGTACGAGGCTCAGCTTCCGCAGCCTGACCAATAACGTCAGCCGCCGGGCCTCCTGTGCCTTTGTGGTTCCGCCGTTTGCTTTGAGAGCAGAGGAGCGTCTGGTGCTCCATGACCCGTCCGCCTGTGCGGTAAGTCTCAACGTTCACCTTGTCTGCTCGACAGCCTGGTATAAAGTTCCATGTGCAGGACAGCTATGCGCTGCCAGTTGAAGAAGTGGGAAAGGGTTGACGAGGCGTTGGATAGGGCGGCGCGCAAGGCGGGGTCGGCTGCCAGCATCTGTATGGCATCGGCCAGTGCTGGGCTGTCGCCGGGTGGGACGAGTAGGGCGTTTGTGCCGTCTTGTAACTGAGGCCACTGCTTTGTGGATCGGGGAGTGCACGCGGCGGGGGGCGAGGAGGTTGTTACCAGGGGGAGGCTGTGTTCCACGGCGGCGAGGAGGCTTCCGCGCCTGAAGGTCGCGCCGTCGCTGTACGGGAGAACCGCCATATCTGCTGAGAGGAGGGCGGCGGAGACCTCCTGGGGCGCGAGATAGCCTGTCCAGATGAGGCTGTCTTCTATTTGTAGCTCCGCAGCAAGCTTGTTGATAGAGGCAGCGACAGGGCGGTTCGTGGGGTCGCTGGCGCTCAAGCCGCCGCCTACCATCACGAGGCGGTACTCGCCTTGACCGTTAAGAAGCGCGAGGGCGCTCAGAAGATCATCAAGCCCCTTGGTGTTGCTGAGGAAGCCGAAGTAGGCTAAAAGAATTGTGTTGGGGGCGAGGCCATGCTCCTGCCGCCAGCGTTCTCGGCTGAAGTCTGCGGGTGGGTTGTTCGGAACATTGGAGCCGATGGGTATCAGGCTGATGCGCTGAGCGCCCCAGGCTCGCAGTTCGGCGGCATCGTCAGGGTTGGTGGCGATCACGGCTGTTGCGCTTCGGGCAAGGAGGCGGTTGGCCCACTGGCGGATGACCCCTGCTTTGGGGAAGAGATATGGCGTGCGCAAGTCGTGGAAGGTCGCTATAGTCGTGCCGCGCCATCTCATGCTGAGGAGCAATGGCAGCAGATTAATCGTAGGGCGCATGTCATAGGCTGCTGTCTGGTATTGTATGTGCGCGATCTTGCTGCGCGTGCCACGCAGGGCGTTCAGGGTAGCTGCGAGAGTGATGCGGGTGGTTATAAGTGGGATATTACCCCTGGTTAGCGGCGTCGTGTGGAGAAGGGCATCATGCGTGATGATCTGCTCCTCTACCCTTGCCTGCGCTTGATGCTGATGGTTGGCGGAATGCTGGCGCAACTGCCCCCTGGTGAGCACTTTGACGTGTGCGCCTTCTTGCTGTAGGGCGCGGCCAAGCTGGCAGGTATAGTCTCCGACGCCGCCTCTTGCCGGTGGGTATTCGCCGGTAATCAGCAGGGTACGTACTCCCGGGGCCTGCCTTTTGCGCTCGCGCAGGCCGCTCCTAAGCACTTCTCTGTACATTTTGAGGCGTGTTGCTCGCAATGGGCGCTTGTGCCCCATCAGCCATTTGGCCGCCTCAGAGACCATCTGGGCGGCGTAAATACCAAGCAGATAGGAGCGCACAACCTTGCCCGCGACGCGGCCTTCGTGCAGGCGGAAGTAGCGCACTTTGCTTGTATTGAAGTTTATATGGCGTCGCGACACAGCCTGTGTGGTGCTCTGCCCACCGTAGTGGCTTATCTCGGCCTGCGGCACGTAGCTGATAGCCCAGCCCGCATTGCGCACCCTCCGGCAGAGGTCTACCTCCTCGCTGAAGATGAAGTAGCCCGGGTCGAGGAGGCCCGCCTGATAGAGTGCCTCTCGACGACAGAGAAGAGCCGCGCCACTGAGCCAATCTACACTCTGCGTTTGCTCGTCGCTCATCTCTTGCATGTAGAAGCTTCTCAAGACATTAGAGTGGGAGAACCATCTTTGCAGCGGGGTGGACTCTACGAGTGCGGTTGCGAGCGTCGGGAAACGCCTTCTCGATGATTGCAATGTGCCGTCCGAGTTCAACAGGCGTGGGCCAGCGATGCCAACTTCCGCATGGGCTTCCATGTAGTCGGCAAGAGCAGCCACCGAGCCTGGGCGGGCCACTGTGTCAGGGTTGAGAAGGAGTATATATTTGCCTTGCGAGGCTAGTATGCCAACATTGTTGCCACCCGCAAAGCCGCGATTAGCAGGTAGAGGGATGAGGCGAACGCCTGGAAAGCCTGCGCGCACGCGGCCAACGCTGTCGTCGGTGGAAGCGTTATCTACCACCAGCGTTTCGCTGCGGCCCTGCCATGCGCCGAGTGCGTTGGGCAGCGAGCGGAGGCACTCGACAAGAAGACCGGGGACGTTCCAGTTGAGGATTACTATAGAAAGATCGGGCATACGGTGCGACTATAGCATACGCCTTCACGCTTGACAACCGTTCGCGGGGTGCATACAATCGGGGTTAGGAGCTTGACAAGATGCACTCACAATTAGAAGAACCTCAACATGCTGCCTCTGAGACCAATAGTTATATGCCGGAGGCAACAATAAGTAATACGAAGGGCGGCCAACCCTGGTTTGCTCATTATGAGCCGGAAGTGCCTACTACTATAGAGGTGCCGCATATTACCTTGCCCCACTTCTTTGAGAAGACTGTGCGAGACCACCCGGGGGCAGTAGCTACCATCTTCTTTGGCAAACGGCTCACCTATGCTCAATTAGACACCCAGGCCAGCTCATTCGCTGCGGGGTTGCAGGCGTTGGGTGTACAGCCTGGCGGCCGGTTGGCGTTGGTGTTGCCCAATTGCCCGCAATTTCTGGTGGGGCTGTACGGAGGGCTGAAAGCGGGCGCTTTGATGGTGCCTCTGAACCCGGCTTATGTTGGGCGCGAGCTTAAGAATGCCTTCAACAATTCGGGGGTAGAGACGGTGGTAACGCTCAACACAATCGCGCCTCGCGTGCAGGAGATCATGGCTGATACAGGGGTGAAGCGGCTGATTGCCACTTCGATGCAGGATAGCTTATCAACACTGATGAGCCTGATGCTCACAGTGCAGGAGCGGCGAGACGGCACAACAGTGAACGTCCAGGGTGAAGGCGTTTACCTCTACAGTGATCTGCTTAAAAACGATCAGGCTGAGTATAAGCCTGCTGGCGCATCGCCCGAAGATACGGCTGTTTTGCTTTACACAGGGGGAACCACAGGCACGCCCAAAGGCGCGATGTTGAGCCACCGCAACCTTGTATCCGACGCCTTACAGATGCGAAGCTGGGTATGGGACCTGCGCCCTGAGAAGCACGAGGTCTTTCTCAGCGTGATCCCGTTTTTCCACAGTTATGGGCTGACTGTGGTGATGAACCTGGCTATCTCGGTAGCGGGCGCGATGCTGCTGCTGCCGCGCTTCAACATGAAAGATACCCTCCGGGCAATTGCGCGCTTTCGCCCCACGGTCTTTCCTGCTGTGCCTACTATATACAACGCTATCGCTCACCACCCCCTTTCGTCGCGCTACGACCTGCGCTCGATTCGGGTTTGCATATCGGGAGCGGCCCCGCTGCCTGTGGAGGTGGCGCAGGCCTTTGAGAGTGTTACGGGTGCGCGGCTGGTGGAGGGATATGGGCTTACCGAGAGCTCGCCCGTTACGCATTGCAATCCTGTTTACGGCGAGCGTCGTGTGGGGAGCATTGGCCTGCCCATACCTCTCACCGATGCGCGGATAGTGAAATCAGAGAGCCTAGAGCCTCTACCTGCGGGGGAGGTGGGGGAGCTTGCCGTGCGCGGCCCACAGGTGATGCAGGGCTACTGGGCACAGCCGGAAGAAACAGAGAGTGTGATAAAGGAGGGTTGGCTCCTCACCGGAGATATGGCGCGCATGGACGAAGATGGGTACTTTTATGTCGTGGATCGCAAGAAGGACCTGATACTGGTGAATGGGCTGAACGTCTACCCGCGAGAGGTTGAGGAAGTGTTATATGAGAATGACAGTGTGCAGGAAGCTGTGGTTGCAGGGGTGCCTGACCGCCGTAAGGGTGAGATCGTGAAGGCTTACGTGGTGCTAAGGCGCGACGCAGAGATCAGCGAGCGTGAGCTTCGCAGCTTTTGTGTCGAGCGGCTGGCCCCCTATAAAGTCCCCTCGCATATAGAGTTCCGCGAGAGCTTGCCCAAGACAGGAATTGGCAAGTATTTGAGGAGGCAACTGGTAGATGAGGAGGCAAGGCGGCGCGGAAAGTAGGGGGATAGACGGCTGGCGACGGGAGACGGAACGATTGAACCGCCAAGATGCAAAGATTTCGTGCAGTATTGCATTTCATAGTGCCTATGATATACTGAAGGAGTGTTGCAAGCCTTAGAGGGTTGCGTATTTTCGATTTTCTAAAGAAGGTAAAGAAGGAGCCTTACTATGCGAACAGCAGAGGTGATTTGCCCACAGTGCAAAGGCGGCAACCCTGTGGTTGCCAGAAACTGCATGTGGTGCGGTACGTCACTTCCTCAACCGAACTCGACACCAACGGTACCTGCCCGCACGGAGGCAGCACCAATCGTCAAAAGCCCAGCGAGCCAGAGTAGCACGCCACCTATCCAGCCCACTAGAGAGAACGATGCCAACCCACATGCCAGGATAGGTAGATCATCAGCAGGACGAGCCCCCATCAGGGTACTTGGTTTTTATATTCCACAACTAATAGCCACAATAGCGGCTGTACTGCTTGTTGCCAGCATCGGGGTGTTTATAACGAAGCACAGTTCGCAGTCGCGTACGGCAGCAACGAATGTTGTACCGGCGGTTGCACAAGACGCGGCAAACCGACTCCATCGGAGTCTTTATCAACAGCTACATCGGAGCCTCTTGCAACAGCAACGTCAGAGCCTTTATCAACAGCGACTATGGACGTAGTTGGAACTCAGATGGCAGCTGCTGCCTCCGCAGG